>Ga0209100_1000658_pt1 | contig 28069 bp, 23 predicted proteins | sample lystaG_FD_185480 | JGI IMG/M metagenome (GOLD analysis project Ga0209100, IMG submission 185480) | Glacier valley bacterial and archeal communities from Borup Fiord, Nunavut, Canada, to study Microbial Dark Matter (Phase II) -... | ecosystem: Environmental > Aquatic > Freshwater > Ice > Glacier ... | reverse complement strand
CCGGTAGTTAAGCCCGCCAGCGCCGATGGTACTTGGAGGGCAGCCTCCTGGGAGCGTAGGTCGCTGCCAAGTTCTTCTTCTCACTTTCACATCGTCCCGACCGCTGACCTGCCTTCGCCACGCGTCCCCACCCTGTTTTCGATTCGTGGCGACAACTTTATTTCTTGACGCCTTTCAACCCACGCGATGCTGCCAATGCCAATAACCCGCTTTTGTAATCGTAAGTGGTACGGCGTTTTTCTGTGAAAGCCTCGAATGCTAATCGTATCAACTCGTCACACACTGCCGTAGGCGTCATTTTCTCGGCTTGCCACAAATAAAAAGCAAACGAACCAGGCAGCGTATTGATCTCATTGACGAACACGGTGCCGTCCTTCAACAAAAAGTCGATACGCGCTGTGCCACGGCCATCGATCGCACGGAACGCATCCACCGCCATTTGACGGATTTTTGCGGTTAGTTCGGCATCCAACGGCGCTGGAATTCTACGTTCGGCGCTTTTCATGCCTTCACCACCGCGCATATATTTATCGTCGTAAGTGAGAAATTGCTCCCACGAAACGGGCTGTTCAAGCACTGAAGGTCGTATATTCGTGCTGCCGAGCACTGCGCAGTTGATCTCGGTTACACCCTCTACGGCCACTTCCACCAGCACGCGCCGATCAAAAGTGAAGGCTATATCGATTGCGATCAAGGCAGCGGCGCGATCGACAGGCCGGGCAATACCGATGCTGGAGCCGAGCGTGGCGGGTTTCACGAACAGCGGATAGGTCAGCGCTTTTTCGATGCGCTGCACAATCCGATCACGATCGGTCAACCATTCGTGGCGGCTGAAAGCGACGCCTTCCACGACGGGCAAACCTGCTTGCCTCAATATCGCTTTCGCCATGATTTTGTCGTTGGCAACCGCTGACGCTGCGACGCCCGCCCCAACATAGGGGATATTCGCCAGCTCAAACAACCCTTGCAGCGTGCCGTCCTCACCGTGCGTGCCGTGTACGCATGGAAACAGCACATCGAGCCGCGTCACTGTCTGACGACTGAACAGACCGCTTGCCACAGGCGGTGTAATCAAGCCATGCTGCTGAATGCTTGGCGAGAGCGTCGTCTCACGAACGCCCGTGATGTCCGCGATATTATCAGCTTTGAATGTATTAATATCAGTCAGGGGCGCGCCTGTCAGCCACTTACCATCGCGCGTGATGTAGATCGGCACTACCTCGTACTTAGTGGTATCGAGCGCTTTGATCACTTGCTGCGCGGTAACGATCGACACATCATGCTCAACCGAGCGGCTGCCAAAGATCACGCCCACGGTTTGCTTGCGGCCAGGAGAACTGGTCATTGATTGAAATTCCTTGCGTGGTTCAGTCCAATAACTACAAATTGCGGTCGATCAAATACTCGGCCCATTGTTGCAACAAATCGCGGTTTTGAGAAGATGGTACGCGCGCCAGATGTTCAAGCGCTTCATCAATATAGCGCTGTGCCAATTCCTGCGTATACCGAATGCCGTCCAGCTCGATCAATAATTGCGTAGCACGCGCGACCTGTTCAGGCGTTGCTTGCAAATTGCCGAGCGTGCCGAGTAGCTCGGTACGCTGCGCATCGTTCGCATTTTGCAAGGCGCGGTAGACGATCAACGTCTTTTTGCCTTCGCGAATATCCGCACCAACCGCCTTACCAATTTGCGCTTCGCTGCCAATTACGCCTAGCACGTCGTCTTGCAATTGAAACGCAGTACCACTTCGGCTGCAAAAAGCGGCTATATCATCGATCAACGGCGAACTAGTCGTGCCAAGGCCGATCATCGCGCCCGCTTTGCCCGCAAACTCGTACAAAGCGCCCGTTTTTTTCCAGAGCATATCGACCACAAGCGTTTCGGATAGCGCCATGACTTCACGTTTGGCATACTGGATGTCCAGCGTTTCGCCCTCGACTAACATCAATTGCACGCGCGTCGCCAATTCCGCGATCAAGCTGAGCACTAATGCTGCATCGACGCCATGTTTCGAGTACAGTTCGTGAAAGAGCATGTACGACCACGACTGCTGAACATCGCCTGCCAAAATACCGATCGCAATGCCGTAATGAGTAGCCTCTTCGCCACGAAAACCAAATTCCTCTGCGCCACGCGTTGCAAACTCGACGTGTACGGTAGGCGCATTACGGCGGCGCACGTCGCGATCGATGATGTCGTCGTGAACCAGCGTCCACGTGTGATACACTTCGATCGCACCAGCAGCAGACAGCGCTACCGTTTCATCACCACCCACCGCACCGCAGCTGAGCAGCAAAACAGCAGGCCGCAGCGATTTTCCGCCCATGCGTAGATAGCTCAATGCCGCGTCACGAATATGCGGCGGGCGCAGTTGGGCGGCATAGTCGCTCTCGAACAAATAGCGGTAGACGCGTTCACGGCGCGCGGCCATCTGATCTAATAAAACGGCGTAGCGATTACTCGTATGTGTCGTCAAACGATCTCCGGTTTTATTGATTGTCTAGTTTAAGCTGAACGTTGCTGAGCGGTGCAGCAAGTTTGATCTGAATGAACTCGGTGTTAGCAGCAGAAACACCATCGCGCCCTTTGCCAAACGGAAAATGATTATTATTCGCCACCAGCAGCGTATCGGCAGCGCTCAGGTATACGCTTGATACACTCTCGAACGCGAAGCGGAAAGGACTCAGGCCATATTCATTCGGCTTTGGGTTGAACACGGCATTGGTCGCAATCGCGGACGGATCATCGATCGCCAGCAGATCGGCCAGCAGCGTTTTAGTCGCAGCACCTTTGGCAGTTGGCAGCGTGACCAGATAAATGCGTTTGATCTTGGCTGCTGCATTGGCCAATCCGTCTTGTTCAATCACCAGCAAGTCGCGATCGTTGATCATCAACCAACCACTCGTCACATCGCTTGCGGCATCCAAGGTATAGGCATACAAGCCGCTGCTTAAGACATGTGATGCAGTATCGAAAGCGCTGATTGTGATACTGCTGCCGACATGTTGTGCAATCTCCAACAGCTTTCCACTCGGCGCGATGCCCATTCCTTCTAACACTCCGGCAGGCAAACTGACAATTTGATCGAGCACCGTACCTGTTGTCGAAATGTTTGTCGAGATATTGAGCAGGCTAGGCTTTTGCGCTTCACCAATCCAAAGCGATTTATCAGCCGCATAACCGATCGCGCGTGGGTCGAAGTCACTACCGGTCAACGGTCGTTGTGGCGTGGAAGCTAACAAGGGCGTTTTGAGGCGCGAATTAGGATCGGCAAGTGTCGCCCAGGTGACTAAGCTGGCAACGCCGCTGCCACCCGCCGCCGTATGCCAGTCGATCTCTATAGTATACGTGCGCAGCAGATAATCACCGCTATTGATCGCCTTGTTGAATCCGTGATCGGTGAGCAGCAGCCACGTACCTTTATATTCGGCGTTTGCCGTGATAGCGCTCAGGCCACTGAACGGCTGCGTTGAAAACGGCACCCGCACGCCGTTCACATTTTTGAGTACGGTAAGCGCCACCCCGCTTGGCGGCCCATCTGCGTAAGACAAAGCGGGCAAAATCGCACGTCCAACTAACGTGACGTGCGGCGCGCTTTGTTGGGCAAAAGTGACTGTGTTCAGCAGCGCCGCATTCAATGCCAAGGCTAAAGTGATAAGCCCGATCCAGCGTGCTGCATGATTTCGTATAGGGTGGGTCATAGCAATAAAAATCCTTCTTAGCACATTTGATTGTAGCGTTCTACAGGTTCTTTTACCAATTTGTCGTGTTTGATTTTGCATATCAGCAGCATTTCGAACACCATTCAGCCAAAAAAACGTCTTTTTGAGGCAATTTCCACATTTCGCTTGACACCGAACCGATGTTCGCACTATAATTCGGTTAGAAAAATCGAACATAAGGTCGATACTATCGGCCTGAGATAAAAGTGGAACTAAAATGCTTGAACTTGAACAGCTTTCCGATCGCCAACGTGCTATTCTGCGCTTCATCGAAACTGAACTTGATAAGACGGGTTTCCCACCCACCATTCGCGAAATGGGCAAAGCGTGCGGGATCGACTCAACTTCCGTGGTCAACTACAACCTGAACAAGCTGGCTGATGCCGGATTTATTACGCGCACGCCAGACAAATCGCGCGGCATTAAGCTCCTCAAAAAAGCGCTCAGCGAAATCCAAATCGCTATCACCAACAACGTATATTCAGTGCCGATGGTTGGCAAGATCGTCGCCAGTGAACCCGTACCGCATCCGGGTGACGATTTCGGCTACTACTACGACAAGGAAGATTTGATTCCGGTGCCGCGTTCGCTGATCGGCTCAACCAACCCGTCAGATGTGTACGCGCTGACGGTTTCCGGTCAATCGATGATCGACGCCATGATCAACGATGGCGACATTGTAATCCTGAAGCGGCAAGTCGTCGCGCAGAATGGCGAAATGGTGGCGGTATGGTTGACTGAGCGCAACGAAACTACGCTCAAGTGCTTTTTCGATGAGGGCACGAAAGTTCGTTTGCAACCCGCCAATCCAACCATGCTGCCGATTTACGTGGACAAAGACAAAGTGCAAATTCAGGGGCGCGTGCTGGCGGTTATGCGCACCGTCAATTAAGCCTGAGCCATTCTCATCACGATGGGCGTAGCGTGCTGCGCCCACAACCGCCATGTCAGGGCGTGGCAGTAGATGGGCTGACAGGGCTTACTATGATCATTGTATTTTGACCTGCGGTGACGGTCGCTGTTTGCGCAGGTGGATGGCTGAAATCATCGACGCGCACCACGTAATCACCGACAGGCAGTGCCAGCGTACGCCCTGAATAAACTGCGATTCCATAAGGCTTCGCGCGCATTTGATCGAGCGACAAATTAGCGGTCATCTGGCTGGCTGCCCGGATATAAACGAGCTTACTGACGGGTTTACCCTTGCTGTCGGTAAAAGTGACGGTCAAACTGCCAAGCAGCACATTCACCGGCGTCACCTGACCTTTGTTGATTTGAAACGGAATACGCGTAGCGATGCTGTCAGAAGTCGGCAGCACGATCGCTACATAATTGCCAAGCGGCAGCGGCTGCGACGTTCCATCGCTTTTAACGTTCAGCAGCGGTGATCCGCTTTCATCGGCACCATCTTTATAAATGGCGGCATTCGCTGCGGTCTGCGCAGAGCCGTCAGGGTTAGCCACCGTAATCTGAACACTGCCACTCCCAAATAAATCGCTGCGCAGCGTAATGGTAATGCGCTGTCCTGGTAGAACGGCAATTTGACCCGTCGGCTGAGTCTTGTCGGGCGCATCACTGGTTGCCACATTCAGCGCGACGATCCCCGGACTGACCAGCAGTGGTGCATCCGGCGCGAGCGTATCACTGCGGCTGTCACTGCTGATGCTCAGCCCTGGCGTTTTTACCGAGTTACCACTGCCACCGATCAGGCTGAATTTGATTTCACCGAACGTGATTGGAAGTTCCGTCAATTTTGAGGCTGCAACCGTAAGTGCTGACACTTTGTACGGAGCAAGCGTATCTACGGACAGTCCATAAGTATCAGGTGGTATCAGAAAGACGCGAGCCGAACTGAACGTAAACTGATCATTATTCGGGCTGATCACAATGATAGGTAGCGCGATTACCGTTCCATCCGCACGATACGTGCTCACGCGCAAACTTCCCCAGGCGGTAGGCTGCGGAACGGGTTGATCTTTGCTCAGGCTAACACCGCTGCCAGTTGGGACGTCCACTGTTTTATCAGACACTTTGAATAAAACGCTGCCAGCCAATGTGCCAAGCATTACGCGATCGGCATGTACGGTAGCGGCGTATTCAGCATTGTTAGCAGTCACCGTGCTATCTGGCGCGAGCGTCACCACATCATGTGCACGTCGATCGGTTTGGCTGCCAGTACGGTTGACAAGCTGTCCGCTGAGAAGCGTCATATCCAACTGTACATCGGCATCTTGCCCATTTAATCGATCGATACGAAGTTTTGAGCCGGGAAACAGGTCACTTTCAACGTCTGTTGCAAAATGCAGCGTTGCCCATCCCATCGCTTCTAAAGTATCGCCCGCACCGACTTTGAGGTTCACATCGCCGGGTTTGGCATCGAATGAAGCGCCGCCCGCAGCATGACTCACATGCACAGAACCGCTGCTCACTACAAGCGCGGCTTGTACTGTCGGAAAATCAACCAGATAGCGGCTGATCAGGCCAATTGCCAGCACTATCAGCAGCACAATAGCGCCTAAAAGAAACGCACGAATACGCGTCAGCACTTGATTTGTGAGCATTTGACTCGAAGGTCTCAAAACGATTCACCCAATGCTAAGTTGGTATTTGGTTACATTGTAGCGGCAAAAATCGGTCTTGCCAGACCCTCTTGAGCGTGCTATACTAAAAGCTGATCAACAAAAGAATAGCGCCCGATTAGCTCAGTTGGTTAGAGCGTACGCTTCACATGCGTAAGGTCAATGGTTCGAGCCCATTATCGGGCACTTCTTAAAGCGCCGTTCAGGGTTATAATTTGCCTAACGGCGTTTTTGATTCAGGATATTTGCGTTGAACCGACTTCCCGCCCCTTCTCGACGACTCGATTGGATATTGTTCGGTTTACGCTGGCTGTTAACGCTCAGCGCGTTGGCGGCGCTTGTCACTTTGAGCAATGGCGGCAGATTCGAGTTAACGCCGCCGATGGTGGCCGCAACCGCTATTGCTGGCCTCTACAATTTGATTGTCGGCGTATTTATTTTGCTGGATTTTTCGGACAGGCTGCTGCGCCCGCTGACCCTTGGTGGCGATGTACTGCTGGCCTTGATGTTGTTCGTGGTTTCGGGCGAAGACCCGTTGATGCTGATTGGCGTCAGTTTGTTTCCGATCATTACGGCATCGCTGCGTTATGGGCGTGCGATCGGGCTGCTGACGGCAGGTGCGATCGGATTGCTGACCTTGGGAATCGTGGCGACCGTGCCAGGCAGCGCTGGCTTGCGCGTAGTGCCGCTGTTGATCGGTTTGCTATTTCTCTTTTTGACTTCCTTGCTGACAAGTTTAGTGAGCGCGCTCAAAGATCGGGATGGGCAGCCGCGCCCGGCCACCTTAGACGAGCGCACGATCGAGGCGAACCGCTTGCGTGCAGCACGCGAACGAGCACGCGCAATCTACGAAATGGCAAGCACTCTCGGCGCTACGCTGGATTATTCCAAAGTGTTGGATGCGGTGCTGGATGTTGGTGCGCTCGGCTTGCGCGATTTGACCAGTGAAAAGCGCTTGATCGGCGCAGTGATGCTGTTTCAGGGCGGAATGCTGCGCGTTGCCACGGCGCGCCGCTTCACCCGTCAGGATGAAAAGGTAACAGTGCCCGGTCAGCGCGGCGTGTTAGGCTTGGCACTGCGACAAGCGGAGCCAGTCTTTGCAACCAGCGGCCAGCACGATCCCGAACTGCAATATTTCAGTGGTTTGACCGTAGCGCGCTCTATCCTGGCGATCCCCTTGCGCGTCAACTTCGATAAGTTCGGTGTGCTGATCTTTGGCAGTGAAATCGACAACGCTTTTTCGGATGAACATGTCGAACTGCTGACGGCGATCGGTACTCAGGCGGCGCTTTCTCTGCAAAACGCGGTGCTGTATCAGAAGCTGCGTCTGGAAAAAGAAAAGATCGTAGATGTTGAAGAAGATGCCCGCAAAAAGTTAGCGCGCGATCTGCATGATGGGCCGACGCAAAGCATCGCCGCGATCGCCATGCGCGTCAATTACATCCACAAGTTGCTGGAAGTGCGTCCCGAATCAGTCGGTGAGGAGTTGGATAAAGTCGAAGATTTGGCGCGTCGCACTACTAAAGAAATTCGGCATATGCTGTTCACGCTGCGCCCGTTGGTGCTCGAAACGCAGGGCTTGACACCAGCGTTCAAGCAGTTGGCAGAAAAGATGAAAGAGACGCACGATCTGAACGTGTTAGTCGAATCACAGACCGACATCGACAGCTTGATCGAATCACACGCGCAAGGCGTCCTGTTTTACATTGTCGAGGAAGCTGTCAATAATGCGCGTAAGCACGCCAAAGCAGAACATATCTGGGTGCGGCTTTACCGTCAGGAAGATTACGCGGTGATCGAAGTGCAGGACGACGGTGCAGGCTTTGACCTAAGTGCGGTCGATAGCAATTACGAGAAGCGCGGCAGCCTGGGCATGGTCAATATGCGAGAACGCGCCGAACTCGCTGAAGGCACATTAAAAATCGACAGTACGATCGGCAAAGGCACCCGAATTTCTATTTTAGTGCCGGTCATGACTGACCCGAACATGCTGCTGGACGCCCCTGAAATACCGCTGCGCCCTGCTAAACCGAGTTCACCACCTGCGCGCCCAGACGTCAAGGGCGATGCTAAAGGGACTCTGCGCTCACCCGCTAAATAGTGCGTGGTACAGCATCAATTGTATTCTTCAGGCTTGCCGCCGAAATAAACATCTTTGAACAACGACTCAAGCTCTGATGCTTCGGATGGGCGTTCGCTCTCACCTGCGATCAACGGCTCTGCAATTTCGCGATCGGCTACCACTTTACCATCGCGCAGCATGATCACGCGATCGGTGTGGCGCGCGATATAGGCGTCATGCGTAACAAAAATAGTGGTGATGCCTTGCTCGCGATTCAACTCCTGAAAGATTTTGAGCACTTCCGTTCCACTTTTCGAGTCCAGGTTGCCGGTGGGTTCATCCGCCAGAATAATCGACGGACTGTTGACGATCGCCCGCGCAATGGCAACGCGCTGCTGTTGGCCGCCCGATAATTCACTTGGCAAGTGATCCAACCGATTGCCTAAGCCGACCGCCTCAAGCGCCGCTCGCGCCTTTTTATGTCGATCGCCTGTGCCTGCGTAAACGAGTGGCAGCTCGACTTGTCGCAGCGCCGTCGTCCGCTTGAGCAAATTGAAGCTCTGAAACACAAAGCCGATTTTGCGATTACGCACGTTGGCAAGCTCGCTGTCTTTGAGTTTTGCCACGTCCAGCCCATCCAGATAATAAGCGCCACTGGTAGGTTGATCCAATGCGCCCAAAATGTGCATCATGGTACTTTTGCCGCTGCCCGATGGTCCCATGATGCTGATAAATTCGCCCTGATATACATTCAGACTGACGCCGCGCAGCGCTTGCACTTCAATATCGCCCATATGATAAAACTTGGTAATGTCGCGAATGTCAATTACGGCTTTATGACCTTGTGCGTTCAAGGGCGCGATATACTGATCTTTTTGAAGGCGTGCGATCATCGCTGAATCCTGTCTGCTACACGATCTTTATAGTACACCGAATACCACCAACACGCCGATCGCGATGACGGCAATTGCGGCAGCGCGTTCAAGAATGCGCCGCGTCTGCATGTGTTTTGCCAGCGTATGTGCTGCCGCAATCGATGTGAGTTCGCCAATGAGCGTCCCAAACCAATAGCCGATCAACGCGCTGACTGCTGACATATCCAATGAAGTGTTGCTAGCCTCGCCACTAGTCAAAGCGGCGCTATGTAAAGCGCCTGTCAGAATGCCAAGGTGCAGCGCAAAATCGTCGGCACTGTTGAGCAGGTACACTTGCAAGCCAAGCAGTGCGGCCACGCTCATAGCGCGTAGGTTCGACGAGAGTTTAATCGCGTCATCGTCATCATCCGTGATGAATAGTGCCCGCACGCCAATCGCGATCGGTAATAGTCCCGCCAGATTTTGCAGCGGGATACCAAGTATACGGGTTTCCAGTAAGCCAGACGCGATGCTGAGTGTGCCGAATGTGACAAGGCTGGCCGCTAACAAGATCAGCGCAACGCCGATTCCATTACCAATCAGCAGCGCAAGCCGCACGGTGCGCCGCCGATCGCGAAGGGTGCTCAACACTAAGCCGAGTGCTAGCGTATCATCAATGCCAGTGCCCCACCAACCGACGAATCCGATCAAGGTGAAAGCAACCAACACTATAAAAGGTTCAGCAGCTATAAGCCGAGCAAATTGGTATCGCGGGGAAGCGTCACGACGACATCACCGGGAGCAAGGCCGCTCTTGACTTCGCTGTACGTTTCGTTGCGCAAACCGAGCGTAACCACTATTTCTTTGAACGTGCTGTCCGGCTTCTGGACGATCACCGAGGCAGCGCCCGTCTTACGATCCAGCCGCACGAAACGGTTGCGCACGCGGATTACATCACGGAGTGAGGCCACTGTGATCGTTGAGGTAGCGCTCATGCCCGCACGAATGGGCTGATCGGTGGGATCGATCGTAATGCGTACCGCGTAAGTGACGACGCCGCCCACGTTGAGCGCCGTATCTGCTACACGCGTCACCGATCCGCGTATGGTGGCGTTTGGCAGCGCATCGAAAGTGAGTGCTACCGTTTGTCCGGGGCTTAATTTACTTACATCCAATTCATCGACTGGAATATCAACGTAATAGCTGCTGTTGTCCACCAAAGTCAGGGCAGCTTTATCCAGCGGCGCGGGTTCACCAACCGTCAGATTAAGCTGCGTGACCACGCCGCGAAAAGGTGCGATCAGCGTACCATGCGACAACGTGTATTGTGTCAGTGCGACTGCCGCTTGTGCTGCATCAATGCGTGCCTGTGCAATCTGGATCGTTTTAGGATCGGCACCGCTGGTCAGTTGATCGAACGCGGTTTGTGCTTCGACCACGGCCACTTGCGCTGCGCCGATGCTGCCCTGATCCGCGTGGGCACTTTGCGCTTGTTTAAGTTCCGACTGCGCGATCTGCACATCGTATGCGCTGGAATGGACTTGAATCTCGGCGTCTTGTGCGCTCGGAATGAAGGTTCCGCCCAGGCCGAGCGCCGCCGTGACCGCGTTGCGTACTTGATCGCGCTGTGAAGGAGGGAGTTGGCTGATCAAACTGTCCAATTGGCTCAATGGATTGCTGCCGCCACCCGCCGCTGCCTGATCACGCCGAAGCTGACTCTGCCACGCCTGATTTTTGGCGAGATCAACCTGCACTTGCGCCAATTGCACGCGCACCGGATCGTAGCCGACGTTGGCCGCTGATAAACCCGTTTGTGCCGCGCTGAGTGCCGCACGTGCCGCATCCAAATCAACGGTGCGTGGTGCCGCCGTCAGCGCATTGACCGCCAATTGTTCGCCTTTGAGCGCTAAGGCCGCGTTCGCCAGCGCATCCTGCTGAGCGCGTGTATCCAGCGCTGCGAGCGTTTGCCCTTGCAACACGTATTGCCCCTCATGAACATCCAGATGAGCGACTTTGCCTGTATCCAGAAATACGAGTGGCAGCTCTTGCGCCGCATGAATCGGGCCGCTGGCGCTGACGGTCAGCACAATATCGCCGTGATCAACGATGCTGCTATCTTGCACCACCGTATTCGTCGAATTGTTGACTGACTCGACGTAGCGTAAACGCCCAAAAGCAGCGATGAAGATGATCACGCTGCCGATTATGGTCAGGTTACGTAAAAGTTTGAACATAGTCCGCCGCCCTACGCTATGGACTAACGATTAATCGATTTAAGCTGACTAGCGACCGATTAGAACAGCTCTTCTTCCTCGCCGCTACCAGAGCCACCGCGCCGGAAGCGGTAAGTAATGCGTCCGCGCTTCAAATCGTATTCGCTCAGCTCGACGCGCACGCGATCACCAAGCAGAATGCGGATGTAGTGCTTGCGCATTTTGCCGGACAAATAGGCCAGCACTTCATGCTGTTGATCTTTGACGCCTTCGAGCGCCACACGGAAGGTTGCGTTTGGCAATGCCTCGACAACAGTACCTTCCAACTCAATCTTAGTATCTTCTTTCGGCATAGTACTCCGTAGATTATCCACAACAAAAGGGCAAAACGACAACTGCCGTTTGCCCTGATCGTACTTATCTGACTTGCTGATGACTGAATGATAACGCGAAATGTCCGCTGCCGAACATTTCGCACTTCGCGTAAACCCTCAGCGACGCATAACCGCGTTCAACAGTGCCGCGTTTAACGGTCTGGACGCTGCTTTTTCATCGCGCGGCGCAGTGCCTTCTTGTGCTGAATACGGCGCAGTTCGCTTTTGCTGACGTGCCAGCGTTTGCGGCGAACCGTGCTCAGAATGCCACTTTTGGCGACTTGCTTGCGAAAACGCTTGAGTAACTGATCTTGCGTTTCGTTTGGGCGCAAAAATACGGATGCCATATAGACTCACCCCCTTACTGATTAAATGCTGCTGATGTCACTATCACTATGTTTGCTTACAGTGTCGCTGTCACTTATGCCGTTAAAGCGTTTTCCGCACTGATTGTAAGATCAGGCAGAAAACGCTTCAGATGTTCAGATTATAGGTACAAGCGGCGTAGACAGCGTGCGCAATCGCAAATGGTTATTCTGCGATAGGCTCGGCAGGTTGCACCGCTTCTTCACTGATCGGCGCGTCACTAGCGGTGACCGTCTGTTCACTCAGTGGTTTCTCACTCGGTGATTTTTCACTGAATGCTTCTTCGTTCAGTGGCTCTGATTGTACTTCATCGTCGGCTCTTTTACCAGTGCCGGGCGGAACCGTTACGAGCGTCGTACCGTATTCGGCAGACCAGCGGGTGCGCTCGTCGTCCGATACGTCTTTCAAGCTCAGGCCGAGCCGTTGGCGGTGCGTTTCGATAGTGATGATACGCATCAGGAGATGATCGCCTTCGCGCAGCAAGCCGACTGGATCGTCAGGCGCTGGTTCGGCCATTTGCGAGGTGTGCAGCAGCGCTTCGATACCCGGCTTCAGGCTGACGAACGCGCCGAATTGTGCGACGCGGCTCACTTCGCCTTCCACCAACTGACCGACATGATACATATCATCGACCAGTGCCCATGGGTTGGGCTGCAAACGCTTCAAGCTCAGGCCAATGCGCTTGCCGTCCTGATCAAGTCGCAGCACGTAAACATCGACTTCATCACCGACCGTCAGCACTTCTTTCGGATGCTTAACGCGATACCAGGCCAATTCGCTGATGTGAATCAAGCCATCTGCGCCGCCCAGATCGACGAATGCACCGAAATCGCGCAGTCCGCTGACCACGCCGCGCCGCACTTCGCCTTCTTTGAGTTCACCGAGCAGCAGTTCCTTCCGCGAGTCACGGCGTCCGCGCTGTGCGTCACGCTGGCTGAGCACCAGACGGCGGCGCTTACGGTTCACTTCGATCACTTTGACAAGCACCGGCTTACCGACCAAATTGCTCATATAATTCTTGCGGTCGTTTTCGTTCAGGCCGCGTGGCAGATCCATCACATGGCTTGCTGGCACAAAGCCGCGCAAGTTACCAAACGGGATGATCAAGCCACCACGGTTTGCGTCTTGTACGACGCCTTCCCAAACTTCAGTGCTTTCGAGCAGTTCTTCGGCCTTCACCCAGTCTTCGCCCTGCCGTGCTTGCGAAACTGAAATGATCAGGTTGCCGTCCTGATCTTCCGGCTGAATCACCATGATCAGGATTTCCTGACCGACGGTGTACACAACGCCTTCCATGCGATCCAGGTCGCTGCGCGGCACGACGCCATCGCGTTTCAAGCCGCAGTCAACGATCATGCCCTGACTATCGATCGCCAGGATCGTCCCGGACAGCAGGTCGCCCCGCTCCGGCTGCTCGAACGCGAATGACTCATTGAGCATTGCCATGAAGTCCATCTCTGGACTCACTTCGGTACGTAATACGTTCATAAAATTGATACGTCGCCCCCTCGTGGATTAACCCTGCCAGACGCGTTTGCGTGACACGCTGTGATCAAGCTGCCTGTCGCACTGAACGTACCTGTCAGAGCCGGACGGCATTATAAGCGTTAGAAATGCGTTTGTCAAACCGCGCGCAAATTGCTATCAACTTTTGGGTTGATCGGCAAATGCATTTTATGGCAGAGTCCAATCCGCTTTTGTAGACTGTGCATGGATATAATGTGCGTCGGCTGTGCTTTGATATGCGGCTTGCATCAGGAAAACAAACAATGCGTTCAAAAAGTGTCTGGTTCGCAGCAGTGGGCATACTGCTTTCAGTCATTTCAACCGCTTTTCATAATGTCAACGTTGTAGCACAAACGGCTGCAGCTGTTTGTCCAGGTGCTCCGGCAGCGCGCTTGATCGTCGGGGCGGTGGCGCTCGTCGCACCAGGCAGCGCTAATAATATACGTGAGGCAGCAGCGACCAGCGCGAAAGTCGTCATTCAGGCGCAGCCCGGCGACAATCTGCTGGTTATCGGCGGGCCAACATGTGCCGAAGGCTATTTGTGGTGGAATGTCGCGCTGACGAGTGGTGAAATTGGCTGGACTGTCGAAGGCAGCAGCAAAGGTTATTTTCTCAACCCGACCAGCACCCATTACCAGACATTCAACGCGGCAAGTGGCAGCACCAGCATCGATGTAGCCTATCAACCGATCAGCTTCACCTACAACAATTTTGCTGGCAATTCAGTATTGGCCGAGACGGTGAACGCGGTAAAAGCCGCGCCCAATACGCCTGACTCTGACGATCCGCAGCATTTGCTATTTGCGTTCGGCACCTGGAATGATGAAACCCAATTTTATAAGCGACCGCAGATACTGATCTATAACGTCAAGGATATTCGTGCCGTCGCAGCCACCAATCCAACGGGCTATGCGCAGGCGATCGACGATCTCACTCAACTGCTCAGCAAAAAACCTGATCTGGCGAGTGTTAAAGAAATTCCAGTGTTTCCGGGTCAGAACGCAGGGCAGGTATTTCACGCGCAAAGTCAGTACGTAAAATTTAAGGGCGGCACAGGTATTCGCTTCGTGACGCAATATGCGCAGGACGCCGGACCCATCAGCAACGATCGGTTGACGTATATGTTCGTTGGCCTGACCGATGACGGCGCATCCTACGTGTTCGCGCGTATTCCGGTCACCGACAGTGCGCTTGAAGGCAACGACAAGGCCATTCCGCAAGACTATACCGCCTCAGATTACGGTGCTCAGTATACGGCGTATGTAAAAGCCTCCGTGCAAAAGATCGACCAATCGAAAGCGACTGATTTCACGCCGAGTCTGACTGATCTGGATGCGCTGTTCGCCTCGCTCAAAACGCAATAAATCCAAAGCGATTTCGCACATTGCAAGCGGTTTGTCGTGATCCACACTCATCCACCTGTCAATTTAGAAGCATCGTTTGTACGGCGCGCTCACGATTGACAGGTGGGCTGTTGGCTGCGATAATTCTATGCAGTATGCTGTTTTATTGGATAATTCGGTGATTGAATGAGTGAGCTTACTTTGCCACGTGTGACGCTTAAACCAATGAATATCGGCGGGATCATCATCGATACGCCGCTGACACTGGCCCCAATGGCCGGACAAACGAGCCACCCGTTCCGGCTGCTGTGCCGCGAGATGGGTGATTGCGGGCTGGTTTGTTCGGAACTGATCAGCAGCATGGCGATCACCTATAAAAATCAAAAAACGCTCAACATGTTCGATTGGTCAGTCGCTGAAAGTCCGTTTGCCGTGCAGCTGTATGGCAGCGATCCGGCGATCATGGCCGAAGCCGCGCGCGTGGTAGCCGATCAGGGCGCGGACATTGTGGATATCAACATGGGCTGTTGGGTGCCCAAAGTTGCCAAGACGGGTGCGGGCGCGGCGCTCCTGCGGGATGTGTGTACAGCGGCAAAGGTCGTTGAGGCGGTCGTGGCAGCGGTCAAAGTGCCGGTCACCGTTAAAGTGCGCAGCGGTTGGGACGCCGATCACTTAACCGCAGTTGCTTTTGCACAAGCGGCGCAAGCGGCGGGTGTTCAGGCGATCGCCGTTCATGCGCGTACGGCTGAACAGGGCTTCACGGGCAAAGCCGATTGGTCGATGATCCGAAAAGTCAAAGAAGTGGTGAGCATTCCGGTAATCGGCAATGGCGATGTGCTGACGCCCGAACATGCCGAGCGTATGTTTCTGGAAACCGGCTGCGATGCCGTCATGATCGGACGCGGCGCATTGGGCAATCCGTGGATTTTTCGGCAGATTACGCATTACCTCCGCACAGGTGAAACGCTTCCTCGCCCGAATTCGCAAGTGTTGGCAGCGGCAGCACTGCGCCACGCACAAATCACGCTGGAGACGACCAAACATTCCGAACGGCAGGCGATCTGTGAACTGCGCGGCCAACTGACAAAGTATCACCTGGGCACACGTAACGCGGCCAGCCTGCGCGATAAATTGGTACGAGTCGAAAGTTTGGCCGAAATCGAAGCGATCTTGGCGCCGATTTTAACGGCGCACCCGGAAGCCGAACAACCCGAACCTGTTTGATAGACGCGTTTTCACCAAACTCACTCTATGGAAAATCCGACTCCTGAATTGACAATAGCCGTCGCCAATATTATTGATGCGATCCAACGGCTCAACGCTAAAAAGCCGCTTTTCGTCGCGCTGGATGGTGGCAGCGGTGCTGGTAAATCTACGCTCGCGCTGCTGCTGGCAAAAGCGTTGAACAGCGTACTGATTCAGAGCGATGATTTTTACGCGGCTCACATCTCGCATGACGAGTGGGAGGCCCGCACGCCACAGCAAAGAGCCAGTGATGTAATCGATTGGCGACGTTTGCGCGGTGAGGTGCTCGAACCCCTGCTTGCTGGTCAGGCTGTAAAATGGCACGCCTTTGATTTTCAGACGCTGTATCCTGACGGTACTTATGCAATGCGTATGGATTACGTTGAACGCCAGCCCGCCGATGTAATTTTGCTGGAGGGCGCTTATTCAGCGCGCCCCGAATTGGCAGACCTGATCACATTATCGGTACTGGTTGATGTTCCCGTAAGTGTGCGTCACGAGCGGCTTTCCAAACGAGAAAACAACGACTTTTTAGCGTCCTGGCACGCACGTTGGGATGCGGCGGAAGCGTATTATTTCACCCAGGTACGCCCGAAATCTTCATTCGATTTGGTAGTCACCTTTTAGCCATACTGCAATTTGAACGTGTTACAATTGCGCCTTCCTTGAAGTAACGCGCAATAACGCAAAAGTGAGTGGCCTTGGTGAGCATTCAAATCGATCATGTGGTGATCGCGGGCAAAGATTTAGCAGCACTGCGCAAAAGCTATGAGGCGGTCGGCTTCGCAACGGTTGACGGCGGTACGCACATGGACGGCCACACGCACAACGCGCTGATCCCGTTCGCGGACGGCTCGTACCTTGAATTGATCACGCCGACGCCGGGCAGCACTGCGCCAAATCACGCCTGGTCAGCGTTCATGAATGCCGACGCCGGAACATGCGCGTGGGCGATTCGTTCACAGGATATTGCCGCCGATGCTGCCTTGTTTCGCCAGCGTGGAATTACCGTCAGCGAGCCGATCGCAGGCGGACGCACACGACCGGATGGGGTGCGGTTGGATTGGATTACGGCGCGGTTGGGTGATGGGGTACTTGGTGCGGTGCTGCCTTTTTTGATTCAAGACGTGACGCCGCGCGAATGGCGAGTGCCCGCTCCCCAGAATGCCGATACGATTTGGGGCGTTGAGCAGGTGTTGATCGGCGTTCGCGATTTGGAGTCGAGCGCTGCTTTATTCGAGCAGGCTTTCGACGCTGAAAATAATCGCTCCTACGATAATCACGGTGAAGCGGGTAGTGATCCGAGCATCCATCTGCGCGGACTCCCGATCACGTTATATGCGCCGAAGATGGACGCTATGGCCGATCGAATCGCTGAAGTTGGCGAGTCGGTACATGAAGTGCTGATCGAAACGGGTGACATGGAAACGGCACTCCTCGATTATCAAACAATGGGCGATGTACGCGATTGGCACGGCTACGCGATTGTATGGTTTGAAGACATTTACGTCATGTTGATCGCTGAAACAGACGCGCTCCCTGCCGTGCCTGCAACGGTATTTGCAAATGTCACAGCATCCGTCACGACTCCTGTCCGCCAGCTTGATGTTGCTCACGCCCGCGATTGGCTCACGCGCCGCCTGACACAGCCCGGCGCTCAGACGCGCGTCGCTAATTTACGCACCATGTGCAGCGAATTCGCGGAGCGTTCCGCCGCAGTCATGACTGATAACGAACTGCGGCGTATCTGGGTAGACCTGAGCAACGGCATTTCTGATTTGCCGAACGAAAGCGGCACGCTGAACAACGCCATCTACCCGGAAGTGCTGCGCGCCGCCACCCGTATTGCGCAGCAGAATGGCGATGCGCCGGGCGTGCGGTGGGTCAAGTTGCACAGCTTTTTCAAGCTCAATGGTGAGAAATACAGCCACCTGTCGCAGTACATCCGCGCGGTCGCTTTATTCGATCCGGCCAACGCGCCGACGGTCACCGCCTATCGCAGCGTCAATGCGAGCGTGCTCTCCGCAATCGGCTACGCTGAGCCGTTTACACCGTGGGAGACGCTCATTCAGGCGGGTGACTCGGATGCGATTGCACCACCGCTGCGCTTTGTATTCGACACGATCCGGCACATTTTGCCCAACGCCGATTCGTATACGCGAGCAGTTGCCTTGGAACTGCTGCCCGCCTATGTGAAAGATCATCTCAAAGCGCAGCGCAGCGGCTAAACGCATACTCTTGAAAGATTAATCATGACTACCAAACCGCTGCAAACGTTTCTAGACGCGCTCAAACCGCATCTGACCGATAAAAGCGCCATAGGTCAGCATTTGAGCACGCTCACTTATCGCGATCCGCCGCCCAAAGTGCGCGGGCTGTTTACCAGCGCCCGTGCTGTAGTGGCAGCCGTACAGAGTACCGGCGGCGGTCTGAGTGATGCCCGTGCGTGGACAACGCAAGCGGTTAATTGGCTCAAAACGGGTAAAGCGATCGAGCAAAAATTTGTGCGCTATGAAATGAATGCAAGCGCGGCAGCGGCAATGGCGGCGCTGCTTGAAATAGTGCGCACGCTGCCCGATGATCCGTTAAAACCGCAGTCCTCGCCATTTGGCAGCCGCCCCGCACTGCCCACGCCACCGCCACAAGCCCCTTCACAGTCAGCACGCTCACTCTTTGGCAGCCGTCCGCCCGGCCCATCGCCTTTTGGATCGTTTGGCGCGCGCCAGCCTGAATTGCCACCCACCCTGGCCGCTTGCTTCGACGCGCTGGCCGTCCAATCTGATCCGCCGTCGCCGGATGCATCATGGCTGGACGCGCTGACTGCCGTTCCCGCCGATACAACGCCGCTTGAGTGGCCGACTGATTTAGCAGGTTTAACCAGTCGGCTGCTCAGCGCGCCGGATCAAGATACGACCACCGAATTGTTGCGACGTATCGGCGCGTTGAACGATCCGCGCGCGATCGATCATCTGTACGCACTGGCGCGCGACATCGAAGATACGGATATTTTGCCTGCCATGTTCGGAAAAATGGGCGGCGATGTGGGCGTGGCGGGTTTATTCTCGCTGCTGCCTGTTAATGCCGAACAGCGCGATGGTTGGTTGGGGTGGCTTGCACATAGTGTTGACGAAGCAAAACAGCCGCTGAGCAAAACTCACCTGGAAGCGTTGAGGCGCGTTGCATTGGCACAGTGCGATCCCGAAATTGCGTTTTCCAAACAGGCGTTCTTGCTCATGGGGGCGCTGCATCCGATGGGAGGCGCTGCGCTGCTGCTGAAACGCTTGGAAGATAAAAATGAGGAGCGGCGCTGTGAAGTTTTGCGTGCCTTGGTGCGTTTTGATTTGACAGGTCTTATGCTGGTGCACACGGTGCGCACGATTTATGGGTTGTCCCAGGCTGCTCAGAATGAACTCCTGAAAAAACCATTGCGCGTCGGCATTCAGTTTGAGCAATTGGCAGCACTGCTGCTTGTGACGCCATTTGTGACTATGAGCGGGGTCGTCCTGGCATTGTCGAGTCATATTGAAGATGCACGCACGGTGCCGCTGCTGATCGCGAATTTGCGCGCCGAATTGCCCGAAGCGCGTGCGGCTGCGCTAACGCATCTGACGCGCTTGAAAGCGACCGTCGCCGCAGATGCAATTGTCGAGGTGATGGACGCTGATCCGCTTTTGCGTGAGCAAGCTGCCGAAACGTTGTGCGCGTGGGGCGATCCGCGCGGCGTGCCGATTCTGCTGCTATCTACCGCCCCGCTCGCTGAGTGTGAGAATATCGAGGCGTTGATCCGGCGTTTCGATGCGCTGGATGCGCCCGCTTATCGGGAGTGGTTGGCTGATCAGGTGCGTCAGATGTTAATAACGCTAACGTCAACAGAAGCCAATGAAACGAGTAACGGCGCAGCGGGAAAACTGGTTGAACTTATTGGTGCGTTGACCAAATTCCACTCGTACAGCCTGGACGTCATATTGCAACTATTGAGCACGACTCAACATCCTGTTGTACGGCAAAGAGTGGTGGCGGTGCTGCCCATGCTCAAGACGCCGTGGGCACAGGCAACCCTTTATAAACTGCTTGGCGATAGTGTGCCGCAGGTGGCATATAGTGCAGCGTGCGTATGCGACGCTGGTGCGGTGGGTCAGGCACTCGCTAAGAAACGGCGCGAAAGCGATCGCCTGTTGGCCGTACGCGTGCTGTACAATGCTAAAGACGGCGCAGCGTTGATCGCATGTCTGGCGAGTCCATCGGCAGTTGTGCGCGGTTTGGCGATCATTGCGCTTGGCGAACTTCACACGATCGAAGCGGTCGAGGCGCTGCGTCAGATCGCCCACAAGCAGGATCGGTTTGACGAGTGGGAACAAAATCTGGCAGTGCTGGCATGGCGTGCGCTGGCAAAGATGGGGCGTACTGACGGAAATTCACAGTAGAAAAAATTCACGGCAGGGCGTAACGTGCTACGCCCTGCGCAATTACGTTATACGGGCGGATAGTTCGGGATGGTTTCGTCACTGGTGGCCTCTGCGATCTTGATCACGATCACGCTGACGTTATCTTCACCACCGCGTTGATTTGCCAGTTCGATCATGCGCTGTGAGGCCGCGTGCGGATTGCTTTCTTCCAGCGTGATCTTGAGAATATCGGTCGGTTCCAGATGGCGCGTCAAACCGTCGGAGCACATGATGATCCGATCTTCGGCACGCAAATAATGCGAATACAGATCGACTTCCATATCGGCACTCTGGCCCAGTGCGCGGTACAGCACATTGCGCATCGGGTGGCTTTCGGCTTGATCGGCTGTTATGTGACCTGAGGTCACGAGCGCCTGTACAAAGCTGTGATCATTAGTCATCTGGCTGATCTGGCGGAGACTTCCATCGACATAATAGGCACGGCTGTCACCCACATGTGCAATCAAGGCACGGTTAGCGCGCACCATGAGCAGCGTAGAGGTTGTCCCCATCCCTTTGAGCGGTGGTTCGTTTTGAGTGCGCTTGATAACGGCCATATTGGCATCGTAAATCGCCATTTTCAAACGCTCGTTCAGATCACGCTCGGACATCATCTGCAAGCGATCGCTATCTCGCGCCTTGCCCAGAAAGTCCGCTTGCACAGCTTCAACGGCCAGACCGCTTGCCACCTCACCCGCCGCTGCGCCGCCCATGCCGTCCGCGACCAACGCCAGTAACACCCCATCGATCGCCCACAGGTGTACGTTATCTTCGTTGTTATGGCGCACCTGCCCGATGTTGGTGCGCGCGCTAGGTCGCAAGATCAGATTGAAGTCATCATCGGGCACGATCAGCGCCGACTGGCATTGGATGCAATGTGCCGCCTCAGGTCGATTAAGCGTTCCGCAGTGCAAACACGTTAGCGACTCGCCGGAGATGTTTTCAGGTGGCATTTTCATTTTGCCCTCTTCCAATCGTGCGATCATGCCGGACTCGAGTGGGTAGCCGCGTTCCTTGATGAAGCGCAGTGCGTCGGACACCAGCTTGCCAGTGCCCGGCACGCCGTCTACGGTTTGCGCTGCATTCAAGTCGCGGCCACAGCGGAAGCAAAATAACGCACGAGAAACGTTTTCGTGTCCACATCGCGGGCATTTACCGTCTTTGCTTGACACGAAATCAGTTCCTTTCCAGGTCAGCTTGCTTTAGGATCATGATTGTTCAGAGTAACAGGCGCATGGGCGATTCGATCAGGGCTTTGAAGGCTTGCATGAAACGCGCGCCCTCTGCGCCATCGCTCACGCGGTGATCAACGCTGATGGTACACTTCATACGCATTCCGATCTTGATCTCGCCATTGACGACCACGGGCACTTGCTGCGCCGACCCGATCGCCAGAATACCCGCTTCAGGCGGATTGATGATCGCGATGAAGTGCTCGACATCATAAGGCCCCAGGTTGCTCACGGTGAACGTGCTGCCGTCAATATCATCCGGCTTGACCTTGCCAGAGCGCACTGCCGCGATCATGGCTTTGTTGTGAGCAGCCAGCAAGCTGATCGGCGTACGATCGGCGTCTTTCGCCACCACGTTGATCAAACCGTTCTCCAGCGCCACCGCGATCCCGATGTTGATGTGCTCATAGCGCACAATCTTATCGCCATAGTAATGCGAATTCAAGTTAGGAAATTGGTGCAGAGTCAGTGCCACCGCTTTCACAATCAGATCGTTGACGCTTACTTTGTGGCCTTCGTCCAGCGTTTCGTTGATCTGCTTGCGGAAAGCCATGAGCGCGGCCACATCGATTTCGTTGGTCACGTAAAAGTGCGGCACGGTCTGCGTGCTCTCGACCATGCGCGCCGCGATCCGTTGGCGAATGCGCGATAATGGAATCTGCTCAATGCCGGGGCCGCTCGGCGCGGGGTTTGCCGACGGCTGCGCAGTAGACCGTACCGCAGGTTGGGCGGCGGGCTGCACTGCGATTTGCGTCATGGGCTGCGCAGTCTGCGGTGTTACAGACGGTGCGGCGGGTTGGGCCGCAGGCGCTTGATAGCCTTCCACATCGGAGCGCACAATGCGTCCGTTGGGGCCGCTGCCATGCACATTGTGCAGATCAATTCCGCGTTCTTGCGCCATTTTGCGCGCGATCGGGCTGGCGCGCACCCCATCCGGCAAGTTTTCGTCTTCATTGTCAGACGGCAGCGGCGCGCTGGTCGCTGGAGCGGCAGCCTGTACGTTATTGGCGGGTCGGGTAGCACCATTGCCATTCGCTGCAACAGTCGCAGGCACTGCGGCGGCTGTATCGGACGGCGCAGGCGATTCGGTTTGTTCGGTCGCGACGGGTGGCGCTTGATTCGCCACATTGCCGCCTGCATCAATGCTCGCAGGTGTAGCGCTCGCAGGGCTGGCAGACGCTATTTCATTCGCCGCGCCCATGACAGCGATCGGTGCACCGACGGCTACCACATCGCCCGCGTTGACCATCGTTTGCAACAGTACACCGCTCGCAGGTGAGGGCACTTCGATCGTCGCCTTATCGCTTTCGATCTCGGCCAGCACATCGCCCTGTTTGACCGTTTCGCCAACTTGCTTCACCCAGTTCAGGAACGTACCTTCGCGCATATCGAAGCCCAGTTGGGGCAGGTTAATCGTTTCGCTCATGAAATTATTTCAGAACCTCTCTCACTGCCGCGATCACTTTTTGGGCGTCAGGCAGCGCCATTAATTCGATTTCTTTAGCGAATGGCAGCGGCACATCCATTGCCGTGACGCGCTTCACAGGCGCATCCATGTAATCAAACATGTGCTCTTGAATCTGTGCGGCGATCTCGCTGCCGATGCTGAAATGGGGCAGCGACTCTTCAACGACGACACAGTGATTAGTCTTTTTGAAGCTCTCGAACACCAGATCGGTATCCAGCGGACGCAGCCAGCGCAGATCGACTACCTCGGCTTCAATGCCCTCTTTGGCGAGCGCCGCAGCCGCCTCAAGCGCCCAATCGACGCCACGCCCAAAACCAACCAGCGTCACATCATCGCCACGCCGTTTGTAGTCGCTCTTGCCGATCGGCAACAAGAAGTCGGGATCATCCGGCACGCTGGACGGCTTCGGATAAAGCGCGATGCTTTCGGTGAACAGCACCGGATTATCATCGCGAATGGCAGCTTTGAGCATCCCTTTGGCGTCATAGGCGTTCGACGGACACGCCACATAGAGGCCGGGGAAATGCGCAAAGATCGGCTCCGGGCTTTGCGAATGTGAGGCCGTCGCCTGATTGCCCCAGCCGGTTGCAGCGCGGAATACCACCGGTACGGTCATTTTGCCGTTGAACATGTAATGCTGTTTGGCGGCATGATTGATGATCGCGTCGAGCGCCAGAAACGCAAAGTTAATCGTCATGAGTTCCGCTACTGGACGCAAGCCAGCAATTGCAGAACCGATCGCGGATCCGGCGATCGCCATTTCACTGATCGGCGTATCGATCACGCGCCGTTCGCCAAATTCCTCGAAAAAGCCGCGCGTCACCTTGTGCGTGCCGTCCCAACGCCCGACTTCCTCACCCATAATGAATACGCGATCATCGCGTACCATCTCCTCATGCAGCGCGGCGCGTAACGCCTCACGCATCGAAATCTTTTTATCTGACATGACCGTCCTGCTTCATAGGGTTAGCTGATTCACAACGCGGCGTTAAACGCTGTATTAGACATAAATATTGCTGATCAAATCTTCATAGGTTGGGATGGCGCTTTGATCCGCGAAAGTGACTGCGTCGGCAACCGTCTTTTCGACTCGTTGAGCGGCGGCGTCCAACTGTGGGCCGATGTCCGGGAACTTTTCGCACAGCAGATCGTGCATCCGGTGAATCGGGTCACGCGCAAGCTGCGCCTGCATCTCGTCTACGCGCTTGTCGTACATTTTATCGGACATGCCATGTCCGCTGTAACGGTAAGTGATCGATTCGAGCAGCACCGGCCCGTTTTTGCGTGCATATTCGGCAGCTTCACGCACTGCGTCATAGACTGCTATAACGTCCATACCGTCTACGCGCGGGCCTTCTTTCATGCCGTAAGCAATGGCGCGCTTGACTAATTGCGGCTGACCGCTGGCATTTTCGATCGGCGTGCCCATGCCATACAGGTTATTTTCAATCAACCACACGATCGGCACTTTAAGCACTTCGCTCAGGTTGAGCGCTTCATGAAAGTAACCGTTATTGGTCGCGCCGTCGCCAATGAAGCACAGCACAATATCATCTTCGTGCATGTATTTCACTTTGTAGGCAATGCCCGTTGCGATCGGCAAATGACCGCCGACAATACCGTAACCACCCCAAAAGCGTTTAGCTGGATCGGCCAGGTGCATCGATCCACCCTTGCCACCGCTGACGCCCGTGCGCTTGCCGAACATTTCGGCCATGAGTTCGCCCGGATCAAGGCCGCGCAGCAAAGCAATGCCGTGATCGCGATAAGCCGTGATCACATGATCCGTTTCGCGCAGTGCGCTGAGCGCGCCAACGCCGGTCGCTTCCTGGCCGTTGTACAAGTGCAAATAAGCGCCGCCTATTTTGCCCTTGTGATACAAGTCCTGACATGTTTCTTCAAAACGCCGGATTAATACCATTTCATGGTACATTGACAACAATTGGTCTTTTGCGAGACCGTCCATAGCCCACCTCGTTTTTTGCCGCTTCTATGCGCCCGACGCGCCGCGACATGGAGAATGATTTATCTTGTGCTGATGTTACCACACTCGCAGCGTGCATCACAAAACTCAAACCTGATTAAAGCCTACCTGAAAAATCACGACCACGCATCCAAATGGAAGCCAGGCACAAAGTACAAATGTCCTGTCGGTGGGTGACCGTAGATTGCGCCTTGATTGCCCGTGCGTTAGACTTTGGTTTATGTCATCATGCCGATGGGTTCGATAACAAAGGATTTGCAGCCGTGAGCGTACCGCAGCCAACAAGTCGGATGGAGGGTGATAGGCGTGCTGCGCGCGGCTTATCCGCAGAACCCACCCGACCAATGCGAATTCTCAAGAGTGATGTTGATCTGACCATGCAGTCGAGCGTGCCTTCCGATCTGACAGCGCCTGCCCGCGTAAATCGCGCTGGTTCATGGCTGCATCGGCTGCTCGTGATAGCGCTCCCGATGCTGGACAGTGCCGCGTTGATCGGTGGTTTTGCATTGGCCTATGTGATTTATCGGCATTACCCATTTACGCCGCTCGAAGTGATGCCGCCGCCGTTAGTGACAAACTTGCGCACGGTGATCCCGACGATGGCGCTGCATGTGCTGACGCTGCTCACCGTCTTTTTTTTCGCGCGGCTGTATCACCAGCGACGCGCGTTGAGCCGTATCGATCAATCGACAGCGATCGTTGCGGCAACTTCGGTCGGCGTCACCATGACCAGCGGCTTCGCCACATTTTTTCTCAAGAACAGTTTGTTCGACATTGATTACCCGCGCCAGTTAGTCTTGTACGTGTGGGGTGTCAGCCTGTTCACGGTGTTGATCGGGCGGGAAATGCATCGCCAACTGACGACGCGTTTGCGCACTGCTGGCTATGCGCGCGATCGAGTCTTGATTGTCGGCAGTGGCGACATTGCGCACGCGATCGCCGCGCAGATTCAATCGCGGCCAGAACTTGGCTATGAGATCGTCGGCACGGTCAACAGCATGGTCAATAATGCAGTGGATCAGCAAATGGCAGGCGTGCCGATCATCGGCCACCCGGATCAACTGCCCGCGTTGATCGACAATTATGCGATCGATGAAGTGATCATCGCGCTGCCGGATGCCTCACATAAGGAGCTGGTCAGCTTGATCGGAAGCTGCCAGCGTGGGCGCGTCAGCATCAAAGTCTACCCGGATGTGTTCGCGTACATGGCGGGCAGCATGAGCATCGATGAATTGGGCAACATGCCGCTGCTCAGTGTGCGCGATATGCCGATGCGCGGCTGGACGCTGACGTTCAAGCGCGGACTGGATATTTTTGGTTCGATCATCGGTTTGATCGTGCTGTCACCGCTGATTTTGCTGACGGCGATCCTGATCAAGCTCGACTCGGCGGGGCCGGTCTGGTTCTGTCAGGAACGTACCGGGCTGGACGGGCGCCCCTTTCCGATGATCAAGTTTCGCACCATGCGTACCGATAGCGAAGCGCATGGCCCCGGCTGGACAATCAAAAATGACCCGCGCGTGACCCGTTTCGGGCGTTGGATGCGTCACAGCAATTGGGACGAGATTCCGCAGTTGATCAATGTGCTGCTCGGCCAGATGAGCTTAGTCGGACCGCGCCCGGAACAAAAGTCGTTCGTTGAGGAGTTCCGCGAATATATTCCGCGCTACATGGAACGCCATCGCGAAAAGGCAGGCATGACGGGGTGGGCACAGGTGAACGGCTATCGCGGCGATACCAGCATCGTTGAACGCACCAAATACGATTTATATTATGTCGAAAATTGGAGCGTGTGGTTCGACATCAAGATCATCATTCGCACCATCGTGCAAACGCTGCGGCGCACCAATAAGAATGCTTATTAGTGGCAGCTAAGGGAGCGCCACCCGCCGACTCCTACTCACAAACGCAGCGTATGTTGATCAGGCGTTTTGTGCGACCGGTGCTGCTGCCGCTCACCACGCCAATTTTGCGCGCATTGACTGCATTGCACGTCTCGCCTAATGCGTTGTCGCTGCTGCAAATTCCGCTCGGCGTGTTGATGGTGCTCGTGATTCATGAAAGCCACGCCGCTGTGATCGGGCTGATGCTGGCATGTTTCGCGCTGGATGGACTTGACGGTCTGTTAGCACGTTACAGCGGGCAAGCCAGCACTTACGGCGCGTTGGTCGATCAATGTGCCGATCAGATTCGCGAAGTGCTGACGGTGGCGGCTGTCGCGCAAAATGGGGCGCTCTCGGCGTTGGTGGCGACGCTGTACGGTGTGTTGTATCCGCTCAGCAATATAGCCTTGTATTTGATCAACTTGCATGGGGGGCGAGTCGCGCCAACTTTTAAGAGCGTGCTGACCTTCTATCCGTTTTTGCTGCTGTATCTGCTCGGCGGCGCGAACTGGTTAGAAGCGGCGGGTTGGCTGACCGTCGCGGCAATGGCGCTGACCGTTGGGCTAAGCGTGCATCAGTTGGGGCGTTTGCTGCCGCGCGAACTTTGATTATGTTGGCTGCTATGCGATTTGCGAATGAGGGTTTTTGCTTATGTTGGGCTTATTGAAATGGGTGATCGGGCTGACCGTTTTGCTGAGCGCGCTGATCGTCTTAGCGCGAGTCGCTGCGCCGCCGGATGTGTACGCCTTCCCGTTGAACTCGATCAACCTGACGCCGGATTGTCAGCTTCCG
>Ga0209100_1000657_pt1 | contig 28095 bp, 30 predicted proteins | sample lystaG_FD_185480 | JGI IMG/M metagenome (GOLD analysis project Ga0209100, IMG submission 185480) | Glacier valley bacterial and archeal communities from Borup Fiord, Nunavut, Canada, to study Microbial Dark Matter (Phase II) -... | ecosystem: Environmental > Aquatic > Freshwater > Ice > Glacier ... | reverse complement strand
CAGCATCGCACATTGTCCGGGAATGTGTTCAAAACACTTACCGCCATCCGGGGATACCACACGGAAGGTCTTGACATCCGGCGTATCAATGCGGACATCCGTAACACGGCCAAGTTTCGGGATTAAAGTTTCTTCTATCATTTCAATTATCCCCCAGTTTTTTGGCGACTTTTGCTATATTCATTGAAATCGGACATTTGGCAAGGCATCTTCCACAGCCGACACAACCGTATTCACCGTTATTATTGGCGGGAAAATAGACCAGCTTATGCATGAATCGCTGACGGAATTTCTCCATCTGTGTAACACGGGGATTGCCGTGCGCCATTTTTGTGAAGTCGGAATACATGCAGCTGTCCCAGCAGCGGAAACGTTTGACTTCATGTCCTGTATCAAAATCACAGATGTCATAGCACTGGCAGGTAGGACAGACAAAGGTGCAGGTTCCGCAGCCCAGACAGGTCCTTGAGAGTTCCGCCCATTTCGGTGAGTTGAACTTCTCAAGAAGTGCCGCATCGCCAAACCCGTCCAGATTAAAATCAGCTAAGGGAAGCTTTGCCATAATTTTCCGGGTCTCTGTCTTCTGTGTTTCGACAGCAGATTCGTCCGCCTCGTCGAGAATTGACTGGAAGCTGTCCATCAGGACGGCACCCTTATCCGTGATGGCTTCAAAATATATATCGCCGTCTTCAATCCACGAAGAGATATCGCCTTCAGGATTTGAAGGATCAATGCCGAATGCTGTGCAGAAGCAGGTCTCTTCCGGCCGCGTACAGGAAAGGGTGATAACCGTGCCGTGCTCGCGTCTGGACTTATAGAAACTGTCAACGGGGTCAGAAAGAAACACTTTGTCGAGAATAGAAAAGCTTCTCGCATCACAGGCACGGACGCCGAAAAGCACAAAATCTTCAGCTTCACTGCGGGTATCTATAATCTCAATATTTTTCCCGTTCATCTTGAAGTCAACAAGATTCTCTGTCTGCGGGAAGAAGAAATCCTTGGCACTTCTCACCGTATTCAGCGCCTGACTCATTGTCATACCGTATTCCCATTTTTTGTACCCGGCCTGTCCGGCCCCGTTATCAACAGGCAGATAGAGCTGTTTATTATCTGAAATCATTTCATAGAGCTTACTAATGTTAAAAAGGGAAAGCTTACGCATCTCAGTTACCTCCCTTAGTATGTAAAGTACCCGGTTCAACGTCTTCTTTCGTGAAGGCTGTCATCGGAGAAATTGCCTCGCAGTCTTCGCCCGCCTGAAAAGCACCGAAGTATTCATTAATATCCTTGATTCCTTTGCGGTTCAAAAGATGAAGCGGAATGTTCTGCGGACATACACGGGAACATTCCCCGCAGTCTGTGCAGCGGCCGGCAACGTGGAAGGCACGGATGATATGATACATATTCTCTTCAAAGGTATCCGCGCTGGCTTTTCCGGCCACGCCTGAATCATCGTTATCAAACACGCATTTTTCACAGGTACAGGCAGGGCATACATTTCTGCAGGCATTGCAGCGGATGCAGCGTGAAAGCTCGCCGCGCCAGAACTCGAAGCGTTCGTCCGCTGACATTTTTTCAAGCTTTTCCACCATGTCAAACCGATCCGTAACCTGTACTTCCCCATCATCTCCGATCAGTTCATCGTACACAACATGCTTTTTACTCTTGCAGTTCATACAGCGTTCAAGAAGAACTCTGCTTTTGGAAACTTGGGTGCTTCCATAAATTGTATCAACGATATAGGTATCGTCTTCACCTGTGATCCCTGTGACACCGCGGATGCCGTCTGCTTTTATTTTCTCAATATCCGCTTTTCCGCCGCATTCTATGCCAATAACATAGACCTTATCACGGAGAATACGGTTTTCCTTAATAAGCTGATTGAAACTATATGTATCGCATGGTTTCAGAAAGACAGCTATTATTCCCTCTTTACGGGATTCCTTCACCAGATATTTCGATAAATTATTTCCGCAGAAGTCGTTATATACAAACCCATGATCCAGATCTTCCGCATTTGTGAATACGGAGGGCGTAATATCATATACAAATACACCGGCCTGCCATCCAAGGACGCGGTCTACTTTGCCTTCCTGTAAAAGAACCGAGGCGCGCTGCTTCATTATTTCCTGCATCTCAAATCCCCCAGTCTTTTGTTCGGTCCAAGCTTGATGACAGTCTCTGCAAAATCATTCATGGTCGCGGCAAATTTTGCACCCTCGGCGGCGGATACCCATTCCACGCGGGTTCTTCCGCGGTCAATACCCAGATAATCCAGCATCGAGAAAAGGATTGTCATTCTTCTTCTGGCATAATAGTTGCCGGTTGTATAGTGGCAGTCTCCGGGATGACAGCCGCATATGATTACGCCATCCGCACCTTTTTGAAAGGCGCGGAGAATAAACATCGGGTTGACCCGGCAGGAGCAGGGCAAACGTATTATTTTGACATCAGCCGGATAGTTAAGCCGGTTGTTGCCTGCCAGGTCAGCTCCGGCATAGGAGCACCAGTTGCAGCAGAATGCCACAATAACAGGTTTGAATTTACTTATTTCACTCGTTTCATTTATCTGCATATTGCATCAACCTCCGCCATAATCTGTCTGTTGGAGAATCCGTCCAAATCCATAGCTCCGGAAGGACAGGTAACCGTACAGGCTCCGCAGCCCTGACATACGGCTGCATTTACTGATGCTACGCGCCGGACTGCTATTGTTCTGTCAGGTCTCTTGAATTCCTTGTCAATATAGGTGATCGCGCCGTACGGGCATACTTTCTCACAAGATGAGCATCCGTTACAGAGCTGTTCATCGGAATGTGCCACACAGGGATTACAGGTCAGCTTGTTTTTGGCAAGAAGTCCGATGACTTTTACAGCAGCGGCTCCTGCCTGGGATACTGTTTCGGGAATATCCTTTGGACCCTGACACATTCCGGAAAGGAAAATTCCTGCCGTAGGACTCTCTACAGGACGAAGCTTGGCGTGAGCCTCCGTGAAAAAATCATTGGTATCCATGCTGGCGGTAAGCATGGTGGCGAGCGAACGCGCACTCTTATCAGGCTCGATAGCAGTGGCAAGAACCACCATGTCTGCCGTAATGTGAAGCTGCTCATTCGAGATGAGATCAGATGCCTGAACCATCAGTTTTCCATTGGCATCGGGAGCTACCTTCCCGACCATTCCCTTGATGTAATGGACATCATAATCCTCGACGGCGCGGCGGTAGAACTCATCGAAGTTCTTGCCGGGAGTTCGCACATCAATATAGAATACATATACATCGGTATCCGGATATTTCTCACGGGTCAGCATCGCATGCTTGGCCGTGTACATACAGCAGACTTTGGAACAGTACTGCTTACCGCATCCGGATGTGTCACGGGAACCTACACACTGAATGAACACGATTGTATGAGGATGAATTCCGTCCGAGGGACGAACCAGCTTCCCGTCCGTAGGACCGGCTGCATTAAGGATGCGCTCATATTCAAGGGAGGTCACAACATCCCGGCTCTGGGAATAAGCAAACTCATCATAATTTTCCAAAGAAATCGGATTATACCCGGTAGCTGCTACAATAGCGCCGTATTTTTCTTCGATATATTCGTCCTGCTGGGTGTAGTCGATCGCATTTGCCGTGCAGACTTTGGCACAGATACCGCATTTGCCGCTTTTCAGCATCGTGCAGTAATCAGGATCAATCGTGGCAACCTTAGGTACCGCCTGTGCAAAAGGTATATAAATGGCGCTGCGGTTGTTCATGCCGAGATTGAATTCATTGGACACTTTCTTCTGCGGGCATTTCTCCATACAGGCACCGCACCCTGTACAGATATTTTCTTTCACGTAGCGGGCTTTCTTTTTGATCTTTACTGTAAAGTTGCCGACAAAACCCTTCACTTCAGCAACTTCGCTGTAGGAATAGATCTTAATGTTTTCGTGCTGTGCTGCCTCCACCATTTTGGGCGTAAGAATACAGGCTGCGCAGTCGAGAGTCGGGAATGTCTTATCCATCTGCGCCATTTTACCGCCGATCGTCGGGGATTTTTCTACGATATCCACCTCAAATCCGGCTTCTGCAATATCAAGGGCCGTCTGAATGCCGGCAATTCCTCCGCCGATAACAAGGGCCCGCTTGGTAACAGGGCTTTCACCCGCAATGAGCGGCACGTTGAGATTTACTTTTGCAATGGCCGCTTTGCCAAGAACAATTGCCTTTGCAGTAGCTGTGGGCATATCCTTATGAATCCAGGAGCATTGTTCGCGGATGTTGGCAATTTCAAGCATATACGGATTAAGACCGGCCGCCGTTGCTGTCTTTCTGAAAGTAACTTCATGCATACGCGGCGAACAGGAGCAAATAACAGCGCCGGTAAGATTGTGCTCCCTGATCGCATTTATGATAATATTCTGTCCGGATTCAGAACACATATATGGGTAGTCAGTTGAGATAACAACACCGGGCTCACTTTTGAGAGCCTCAGCAACGGCAGTGACATCCACCGTTCCTGCTATGTTCGTGCCGCAATGGCAGACAAATACACCTATTTTTTGCATTTTTACATTCTTTCTTACTTGCTGTCTATTTACTGTTTATTTGCTGTATTTTCTAAATGCGCTTACGATGGCCTGCTGCGGCAGATTCTTGTCGAGCAAAGCAGGAATCTGATCTGCTTTCAGATGATTCTGCCCCTGCTGCCGGACGACCATCAGCCGGATTGCCTCTATCAGGCTTGCCGGCGCCACACCGCGCGGACATCTTTCAACGCAGGCCATGCAGGAAAGGCATCGATAACTGGACTGCATGAGAGCATCAATATCACCCTTTTCCACCATGTATACAAACTGGTGAGGATGGTAATCCATCTCATCATAGGACGGGCATGAACCAGAGCATTTTCCGCATCTCATACATTTGCGGACATTCACTCCGCTGGTCCTAAGAACCTGTTCTGTCAGATTACTTCTAATTGCCTGCATTTTCTTTTTCTCCCTCATTCTTTACGCCCAGTGCTTCTGCCAGTAGTTCCGTAAAGTAAATTACCGGAACTTTATGATCCGCATTGTTTTTGTCCAGGTTATATAGACAAAGCGGGCATGCAGTAAGAATCATTTCCGCACCGTTTTGCTCCGCACTCGCAAGTACCTTGACACTATTTTTGCCCACCAGTTCATTATTTTCGAGGGTGACATATCCTCCGCAGCATTCATTTCTGTATGGATATATCACAGGTTCCCCGCCGATGGCGCGAATGAAATTTTCCATGATGACAGGATTTTCCGGATCGTCCATCTGCATTACACTGGCAGGACGAAGAAGCACGCAGCCATAATAGGCGGCGATTTTCCGACCGGTAAATGGATTTTTGACCTTTTGGGCTAAAACATCAAACCCGACTTTATCCCGCAGCATTTCCAGATAATGTATTACGCGTGTCTCACCGTGATACGGCACGCCGGGCTGCAGATAGTTGTTAATTTTTTCCGCAATAACAACATCACTTTGCATGTCATTGTTAACCTGCTTCATGACATTGTGACAGGCTGAACACAGGGTAATCAAATCATTCCCCTGTTCTTTCGCACTTATAAGTGATCTGACGGAAGAGAGTTTTGTTGCGATTTCGTCCTTAGCCATGGGATATACTGCGCCGCAGCACTGCCACTCCGGAAGTTCATCGAGTGTGATTCCAAGGGCCTGTGCCGACAATCTTGCATATATGTCCAGATCTTTTGCCTTCGTTTTCAGGGTACATCCAGGATAATAGCTGAAAATCATCTGTTGTCATCCTTCCTTATGTCATTAACTAAATGTCATATATTATGTCTGTCTTTGTGATGTCTAAAAAAGATGTCAGCCGCGTATCAGTCATGCAGCCGCTTACAAAAATAATTACTAAATCATCTGCTCCGGATGAAACACCTCATCAAATTTGGCTTCTGTCAAAAAGCCCAGCGAAATACACGCTTCCTTCAAGGAAATATTGTCCTTGTAGGCTTTCTTAGCCGTCTTTGCTGAATTCTCATAACCGATATACGGATTAAGCGCCGTAACAAGCATCAGTGAATTGTTGAGATTGTGATTCATCTTTTCGCGGTTTGCCTTGATTCCGACAGCACAGTTATCGTTGAATGAGACAATTGATTCTGAAAGAAGGCGGGCTGACTGCAGAAAATTGTATATGCACACCGGCATGAATACGTTCAGTTCAAAATTCCCCTGAGAGGCAGCCATTCCAACTGCAACGTCATTACCCATAACTTGAACGGCTACCATGGTAACCGCTTCACATTGGGTCGGATTGACTTTGCCGGGCATAATAGAAGAGCCCGGCTCATTTTCAGGAATGAAAATCTCGCCGAGTCCATCGCGGGGGCCGGAAGCCAGCCAACGGATGTCGTTGACAATCTTCATCATATCTGCGGCCAGAGCCTTAAGTGCGCCGTGCGCAAAAACCAGTTCATCTTTGGAGGTGAGCGCATGGAATTTATTTTCCGCTGTTATAAAATCTTTCCCAGTTAACTCAGAGATGGCTTCTGCCACTTTTTCGCCAAATTCCAAAGGGGCGTTTAGGCCCGTACCTACGGCTGTTCCGCCGAGTGCAAGTTCTTTCAGTTCCGGGAGCGCAATCCGAAGCATTTTTTTGTCTTTCTCAAGGCTGCTTCTCCATCCGCTGATTTCCTGTGAAAAACTTATCGGAGTGGCGTCCTGAAGATGTGTACGCCCGCTCTTCACAATTCCTTTATTCTCTTCTTCCAGTCGAATAAATGTAGCTATCAATTTGTCCATCGCAGTAAACAGTCTGTCTTCTATACTGATAACCGCTGCAATGCTCATGGCAGTAGGGAATGTATCATTGGAGCTCTGGCTCATATTGACATCATCATTGGGATGCAGGATCTTTTTACCGGCTATCTCATTACCGCGGTTTGCAACAACTTCATTTGCATTCATGTTTGACTGCGTGCCGCTTCCTGTCTGCCATACTACAAGCGGAAAATGATCGTTAAGAGAACCGCTTATGACTTCGTCGCAGGCACTGGATATGGCAGCAAGCTTTTCATCCGTCATTTTGTTGGGATTAAGGGAATGGTTAGCCATAGCCGCTGCTTTTTTGAGGATTCCGAAGGCGTGTGTAATTTCTCTGGGCATTACTTCGATGCCAACGCCGATCCGGAAATTTTCCTGGCTTCGTTCTGTCTGGGCGCCCCAGTATTTGTCAGCCGGAACTTGAATGACTCCCATAGAATCCTTTTCAATACGATATTCCATTTGTCTCTCCCATCCATATGATAATTCTGTCATTCTTATCAATAGACCCTTCATTTCACTAGACCCATCATTTCGATGAACTTTCGACAAAACCAGAAATATTTAGATATTCTGATATCGATATTTCCGTGTCGATAAGTCGATATCGATAATACCTTATCGATATGCGTGTTGTCAAGTTTATCTTGAAATCTGATAAAAAAAACAGCAGCTGAATCGCTGCTGTTTTTGGGAGTATTTACTTGAATGCTCTTTCATATGGTTTGGGTACATAGCCCGGAATGTTGTTTTTTACAGCTGTTCTGATCGGCCAGTAAGGATCCCGCATAAGTTGTCTTCCCATCGCCACAAGGTCAGATCTTTCGTTTCGAAGAATCTCCTCAGCAAGATTCTCTTCAGTAATTAAGCCAACCGCTATTGTCGGCACATGGCAGTCCCTTCGAATTTTCTCGGCAAACGGTACCTGATACCCGGGAAATGAGGATACTGTGATTGGAAGTAATCCTCCGGAGCTGACATGAACCATGTCAATTAAGGATCTTATCATATTTATGATTACAACCATCATTTCCGGATCAATGCCGCCTTCAGCATAGTCTGATGCAGATATGCGAACCCACAAAGGCTTCTCCGGCGGAAGTACCGCCCGGACAGCCGTCAGCACTTCCTTCAAAAATCGGGTCCGGTTCTCGAGAGAGCCGCCATATTCATCCGTCCGCCGGTTTGTAAGCGGCGAAAGGAACTGGTGAATCAGATACCCGTGCGCCCCGTGTATCTCAACCGCATCAAACCCAGCGGCGTCAGCTTTCACTGCTGCATCTGAAAAAGACGAAATCAAATCTTCGATCTGAGCGCGGCTTACTTCTTCGGGTAATCTGAATTCATCGCTAAAAGCAATGGAACTCGGCGCCAGAGGCACCCTGACGAGCGATTCACTTTTTCTGCCGGCATGATTCAGCTGAATGGCAATTTTCGCTCCGTTATTATGACAAATATCAGAAAGCTTTCGAAGGCTAGCTACATGATCGGGACTCCAGATTCCCAGATCCTGATCCGAGATCCTGCCTTCGGGAGTGATACCTGTCGCTTCGACAATGATAAGGCCCGCGCCGCCCTGTGACCGGACACCATAATGGCAGTAATGAAATTCATTGGGAAACCCGTCCTCACATGTCTGATATGTACACATCGGCGGCATCACAATGCGGTTTTTAAGTGTAAGATTCTTTATTTTGAATTCTTCAAAAAGTCTCATTCTTATCCAACTTTCTATGATTTGCGCTGCAAATTTTCTCTGAGTTATCCTTACTATATCATGTAAAACCAGCTTTGAGCTTTTTGACAAAAAGCGGAACGTATTCATTCTTACCGGTAGTCTGCCTGCTTTCAAAAAGGATTATCTCTTCCACGGCAAACCGGCAGGAGCCAAGGGGAATGGATTCCAGAACGTTTTTTACGGAAGTGTCAAAATTCCTGATAAGAGTAACGTGCGGTCGGATATGGCTTCGCATATGTTCCTGAGCCTTCTGTCCGGCACCTCACCTAGAAATCTAAGTGTGATGTGCAGATTTGCCGCATCCGTAAAACTACCTTTTCCTATTTTTTTCAATTCATTCTGCAGGGAAGAAAGGTAAATTTCACAGTCCGTTTTGATTCCGATAAACAGGCGCATATCCCTTTGTCCTTTCACATCATTTAACTACTCCAGCATCTTTTTTAGTATATACGAAAACGCCCCTCTGTTTACACCTGAAAACAAAGAGACGTACTTACTGTTTATTCAAATATATTCCTGAAACTGCTGTCAGGGGCGATTGCCATTCATGCCGCTGGCATTGGAGGTTGAGACTGAACTTATCTCAATTGTCTGACTGTCACTTCCCACACTCAGCGTGTACGATTCGCCGACCGCCATATCAGAGGTACTGATTGTTACTGAGCTGAAAGTCTTTTCTGCAGTCCAGGCGGCAAGTACAGTGCCGCTTGAACCGGAAGCCAGGAGCGTACCGCCGCTTATTGAGCCGCTGTTAAAGTCCATCGTTCCGTTCCCGTTGTCTTCAAATCCGAATAACACCTTCAATAGAATGAGGAACAGCACATAGTCCAAAAGGAAGCTCGAAAATGGCGACAGCATAAACAGAAGCGAGGTCGCCCGCCGCAGAATTTGCCTGTATATCCGCATAGAATCTATCACTGTACGGAAATGCGAACACGAGTTGGATGCATCGTGATACACCGTATCAATCACAATCTCGCTGACTCGCATCTTCTCCTTCGTCCAGTCCAGAAGCATATTCATCTCGTATTCATACCGCGAACCGCTGACAGATAACATAAACGGTATATCCGCTGTACAAAACGCCCGGAGGCCTGTCTGCGTATCGCTTATGCGCTGGCCGCTGACCCATGTAAAAACCTGGCGGGTAATACTGTTGCCAAATTTCGAACGCCAGGGGACAGCCGCATCAAAAGCGAATTTAATCGAATAACCTTTGCCCTGATTCTCCGGGTAACCAATAACACATACGGATGGATCAAGCTGGTCAATGTATTTTGCAAAGTCCGGACTGCTTCCGTCATTTACCACAAGGATCTTTGCATCGATCTTCATCTTTAGAGCTTCTGTCAGCTTGACGAGATCATCGCCCGGTTCATATGCCGGGATAATAATTACGTTCATTTTTCGCTCCCTTCGTATATTAATCTGGTTATTAACCATACTTTACGGGACGAACCTTAAATGTAATTAAAGTTTGGAACATTGGATATTTAAATCTCTCCTTTGTTGAATGTAAGAACGGCACGTTTTGAGCTATAATAATTCTTCGGGTCACTCTTTTTGTTTGATCCGGCACTTGCTTCTTCATTCATACTTCACTGGAGGTTAACGAATATGCAAAAATTCTTTCGACTTTTCCCAATTCTTCTTATGGTTTCCATACTGCTTTCCGGCTGTCAGGCTTCTACAGATGCAGATGCATCTGACAGTACGCAGGCAAAGGAAACAACAAGCGGCACTTCTTTATGTCTGGCAGCCGTTAAAAGCGCTGACAATAACCTGTACGGGTATATTGATGCAAAAGGCACATATGTGATTGAGCCTGAGTACGCAGCGGCGGGTGACTTTGATGACAACGGCCTCGCGCTCGTTAAAGAGAATGACAGCTTTCTTTACGGCTTTATCAACGAAAAAGGGGAATACGCAATTGAACCGCAGTTTGTTGATGCGGTAGAATTTTCCGACAATGGACTGGCAATTGCTCAGGATTCCAAAAGCAAGCTTGTCGGCTATATTGATGAATCAGGAAGTTATGTAATTAAGCCGCAATTCAACTGGGCGGGGGATTTTTCCGACAATGGACTGGCTCCCGTAGTTGATTCCAAAACCGAACTAATCGGTTATATTGATAAGACAGGTGAATATATAATCAAGCCCCAATTTGCAGATGCCCGCTATTTTGCTGCGAACGGCCTGGCCCTGGTTCTCGATGCAGAGACGGAGCTTTACGGATTTATCGACATGACAGGAAAATACATAATTGAGGCGGAATTTACGGGCGCGCTGGATTTTGCAGACAACGGTCTGGCGCTGGTTATGGATCCCGAAACCGGCCTTGTAGGCTTTATCGATGAATCAGGATCCTTCGTGATTGAGCCTCAATTTGCCAATGCCAATTCATTTGATGACAACGGCTGGGCGCTGGCTCAGGATCCCGAAAGCCAGCTGATCGGATATATCAACGAATCCGGCGCATATGAAATCAAGCCAATGTTTGCCAACGCGAATAATTTTGACAAAAATGGCTGGGCGCTGGCCCAGGATAAGGAAAGTGAGCTTATCGGGTTTATCGATGATACAGGCAAATATGTAATCGAAGCGCAGTATGCAAATGCATCCAGTTTCAAAAATGGATCTGCCCTTGTCCAGGATCCGGATACCGGGCTTTATGGTTACATCGACGAAACAGGGGCATATTTAATTGATCCGCAGTTTGCGGATGCCTCGTTCTTCGCAATATTCAACTCTTCTTTATAATTTTGTGTCTGCCTATTAATTCTTGTGTCTGTATTTTAATTTTGTGTCTTCCTATTAATTCACACGTCTGATATATTGAGGAAAGCACCTGATTTTCAGGTGCTTTCGCGTTTGATGAATGTGACGGGCAGAATGGTTTTGGAAGGCAGAAATCCCATCTCAGACTGATGGATGAGAGTGTTGACCGCATACCTTATTCGATAAAAAAGCGACCAACACTATGTTGATCGCTCTTATCATTTCGGACGATTAGATATTATCTTCCCATATCCCTTTCTTTTTCCTGCTCAATTGCTTTTTGAATCATCATGTCTTTGACTTTCATAAGTCGGGTGATGGAACTGCGCTCATTTTCGTCAAGCTTCATCGTGATGTAGCGGATCGTCTCAACGTACTGCGGTATCATAACATGTTCAAGCGCATTAACGCGCCGGCGTGTCTTCTCTATTTCGGAAGCCATAAGCTGACATGATTTCTCGAGTTCAGCCAGCCGAAGAAGGCTGGGCATGATATCGGAAAGAGCACGAACCGCATCATCCAAGTCAAAGGAAGTAAAGGCGTAGCCGTATGAATAGATATCATTTTTATTGGCTGTTTTAAGCTCTATCTGAAACTGCGGAACTCGGACACTCATGATGTTGCGCTCTGACACGGATAGGGACATCTCCTGCTTATGATACATCAAAGCTGTCGCGAGGTTCTCGTTCTGCATAAGGGATCGGGCGATAGCCATATGCTGGTTGGCACTTACGATGCCTGCTTCCACTTCCCTTCGCAGCTTCTTATTCTCTCTGACAGCCTCCAGAAACTGGCGCATCAATTCGTCCCGCTTATCTTTCAAAAGCTTATGCCCGCGGCGAGCCGTAGTCAGCCTCTTTTTAAGACGGGTCAATTCCATTCTAGTCGGATTGACGTTCAGAATTGCCATATTGTTATCTTACTCCTCGTAATATTCATCCAATAGTACGTCGCTGATACGCTTATGCTCGCTTCTCGGAAGAATGCGCAGAAGCTTCCAACCAAGATCGAGAGTCTCTTCTATCGACCGGTTGGTAGTAAACCCCTGTGATACATATTCCTTTTCAAAAGCCTCAGCAAATTTGGCGTAGAGCTTATCCATGTCGGTAAGAGCTGCTTCACCCAGGATAACCATCAGCTCTTTGGCGTCTTTTCCACGCGCATAAGCGGCAAAAAGCTGATTCATCGTATTCGAGTGATCCTCGCGGGTTTTGCCCTTGCCGATTCCCTTATCTTTAAGACGGGACAAAGACGGAAGTACATCAATCGGAGGCAGTATGTTTTTGCGGTAAAGTTCGCGGCTTAAGATGATCTGACCCTCGGTAATATAGCCGGTCAAATCAGGAATCGGGTGTGTCTTATCATCTTCCGGCATCGTAAGGATCGGAATCAGTGTAATACTTCCGTTCTTACCCTTCTGGCGTCCGGCTCTTTCATAAAGGGAGGCAAGATCCGTATACATGTATCCGGGATAGCCACGGCGTCCCGGTACTTCTTTACGTGCTGCAGAGACTTCACGCAAAGCGTCCGCATAATTGGTAATATCAGTAAGAATGACCAGCACGTGCATATCCATTGTAAATGCAAGATATTCGGCTGCGGTCAGAGCCATACGGGGTGTCGCAATACGCTCAATGGCAGGGTCATTGGCAAGGTTGATAAAAAGCACGGTGCGATCGAGCGCCCCTGTCTCCTTGAAGCTCTCCATAAAGAAGTTCGCTTCTTCAAATGTGATACCAATGGCTGCAAAAACAACAGCAAAGGGTTCTTTGGTGCCGGATACTTTAGCCTGCCGGGCAATTTGAGCAGCAAGCTGCGCATGAGGCAGACCACTTCCCGAAAAAATCGGGAGCTTCTGACCACGCACCAGTGTGTTCAGTCCATCAATAGCGGAGATTCCTGTCTGTATAAACTCCTGCGGGTAGTTTCTGGCTGCAGGGTTCATTGGAGTTCCGTTGATATCCAGTCTCACATCAGGCAGAATTTCCGGACCATCATCAATCGGACGACCAAGACCGTCAAAGACGCGGCCAAGCATATCAGGAGATACAGGAAGTTCCATCTGACGGCCCAAAAACCGGACTTTACTATCGGATAGGTTGATACCTGCACTGCTCTCGAATAGTTGGACGAGCGCCGTGCTGCCATTGATCTCAAGAACACGGCAGCGTCTCGTCTCTCCGCTTTTGAGCTCGATTTCAGCCAGTTCGTTGTAACTGACATCCGTTACCCCCCTGACAAGCATCAGCGGGCCGGATACTTCCTGGATAGTTCGATATTCCTTAGGCATTATTTTGCCTCCTTTTTCAGGGCCGCAGTAATCTCATGGTTTAACTGTGCCTCGATTTGTTCATATTCGCTGTCAATGGCGTCTTCCGGGATGTATTTGAAACGTCCAATCCGCTCACGCACAGGAAGTCCTGCAAGCTCCTCAATGGCAGCATCCATTCGTAGCGCCTCAACAGCCTTATCATAATATAAAAGGACAAGCTTCATCATAAGATCCTGCTTTTTAAGAGAGGAGTGCGTGTCAATTTCGTGATAGGCAAGCTGATGCAGAAAGTCTTCACGGATAGATCTGGCCGCTTCCATCTTGAGACGATCCGAAGGAGACAGTGCATCCATACCGACAAGGCGTACAATTTCGTCCAGTTCAGATTCGTCCTGCAGGAGATGCATGATGCGGCCTCTGTTCCGGGTCCAGTCCGGAGAGACATTCTTGTCAAACCATCCGCCCAGGGAATCGACATACAGAGAATAACTAGTAAGCCAGTTAATGGCCGGGAAATGACGTTTGTAGGCAAGATTGGCATCGAGCCCCCAGAATACCTTGACGATACGAAGGGTCGCCTGCGATACCGGTTCAGATATGTCTCCTCCTGGAGGAGATACGGCGCCAATTGCCGAAAGGGTTCCTTCGCGCTTATCTTTGCCAAGCGAAGTAACACGGCCGGCGCGCTCATAAAACTGGGCAAGCCTGCTTCCGAGATAGGCCGGATAGCCTTCTTCACCGGGCATTTCTTCAAGACGTCCCGACATTTCACGAAGAGCTTCCGCCCAACGGGAAGTGGAGTCTGCCATAAGAGCTACAGAATAGCCCATATCACGGAAATACTCGGCGATTGTAATACCGGTGTAAATGGACGCCTCACGTGCCGCAACCGGCATATCAGATGTATTTGCAATCAGAACCGTCCGCTTCATCAGCGACTGGCCGGTATAAGGATCAATCAGCTCGGGGAATTCATTTAGAACATCAGTCATCTCATTTCCGCGTTCACCGCAGCCGATATAGACGATGATATCAGCTTTCGCCCACTTGGCCAACTGGTGCTGGGTAACGGTCTTGCCGCTGCCGAAAGGACCCGGAATGGCGGATACGCCGCCATCGGCAATCGGGAACAGACTGTCAATAACACGCTGCCCTGTAACAAGCGGCATAATGGGCGCATGCTTCTTAACGTAAGGACGGCCTACACGTACCGGCCACTTCTGCATAAGTGTAAGAAGCTTCTCGGCCCCTGACTCTAAAGTCAGCGTACAAATAGTCTCTGTGAGTGTAAAATCACCCTCGGATATAGAGACAACCGTACCGGATACTCCCGGCGGAACGAGAATCTTATGCGATACAATTTCGGTCTCCTGTACAGTACCGAGAATGTCACCTTCTCCGACTTTTTCTCCCGGCGTGACGGATGGAACAAAATGCCACACAACGGTCCGGTTCAGGGAAGGAACTTCAATACCGCGGGGAAGATTATTTCCGGCAATTTTCATAATCTCTTCAAGCGGTCTTTGAATTCCGTCGAAAATACTTCCGATCAGTCCCGGCCCCAATTCAACGGACAGCGGAATACCCATGGATTCGACCGGCTCGCCTGTACGAAGTCCTGCGGTCTCCTCATATACCTGAATAGACGCCCTGTCCTCATGCATTTCAATGATCTCGCCTATAAGGCGGTGAGAACTTACTCGAACCACGTCGAAGAGGTTTGCATCGCGCATTCCTTCAGCAATGACCAACGGTCCGGATACTTTTAGAATTGATCCTATACTCATGTTTGCTGCACTCCTTTATGTATCCGCCAGGATATCGGATCCAACGGCTTTTTCAACTGATTTACTGATTGCCTTCATGCCCATACCCTTATTCCCTGTAATACCTGGAATCGGCACGATAACAGGAAGCTGCCTGTCTTTGTATTGTTCCAGTTCAGGCTCAAGCTTTTCGGCAAGAGCCTCGGTTATATAAATCACGGCATAACCGCTGTCAACCAGACGGTGCAGAGTTAAGACCGGACTATCCATCATATCCTCAGGGAAAATATCCAGACCGATTGAGGAAAAACCATATATGCTGTCACGGTCTCCCATTGCGGCAATTTTATACATACAGCCTCCTCATTCGTTTGCGAATCTCGTTGACGGGAAGATTATTCTCCTTAGCTGCCAAAAGGATACGTACGTTTTTGAGTTCGGCTTCTTTAGCAAAATAGTACGCAATCAGCGGTTCAGGCCCGAAGAACTCGTATCTCGTCCTGTCCAGAAGAGCGATTCCTTCGTCATCACACCATTTTTCAAAATCCGAAGGAAATTCCGGAACAAGAGCCGCACCTGCAGCATAAATGGTAGTTGAAAGATAGGACATCAATGGCGCAAGTCCCTGCGAGGCTGCCGAGACAAGTTCTCGTTTGTCAAGATTTTCGCATTCAGACAGAGCTCGTTCCAGGAATTCTACATTTCTTTCCGTACGCGCTGCGCGGATGGCCGTCTTGATGTTGGCTGCTGCGCAGAACAATTCAGCTAAATCTATAATCAACTTATTTTGAGTAGCTTTTGAACGGGCCAGAATATCAGTAAGCGCTACCCTGTCAATCAGAAGATCGGCAAGTTGTCCGTCACCTGTTCTAACAAGTACATCATAGGCCTCTTCACCTACAGAGGCAAAAGGCTGCGGCAGAATATCAAATGCACGGCGAGTGACAGCGTCAATGAGAAGTTCATGAGACACAGTAGACGGATAAAGGAAATACTTGTCCACCGGAAAACCGCTCAGACTGCTTTTTATACCCGCCTTCAGGTTATGGTAATCTTTCCGCAGGATCAGCGGATATAAAATAGTAATATCCGGTGCAATTTCACAGAGTAAATCCCATGTACGCAAAAGTTCGAGTCGAAGAATCTGGTTGGTCTCCGGACGACCGGCCGGAATGACCCACCCGTGTTCTGCAAGATACGAAAGCGCAGCTTCATAGGAAGAAATAGCCATGAGCTGTTCCATTTCCGCAGATCCGAAAAGCGAGGACTCTTTGACGCGAATACTGGCTACTGAAAAAGCATATTCAGTGTTTTGCATGTATCTATCCGACTCCTAACTACATTTATGTGAATAGTTCTTTGTTTAGAAGATCCCGTAACACATCTCTTTTTTCGTTGATAAGAGCGGTTATTGTACCGTTGTATTCAATATCGCCATATATCAGTACGCATCCGGCGTCAAAATCACCGGACGTCTCTGAGACCGTCAGCGGTACGGTCAGCGATTCTGACAGAGATTCAGTAAATCCGGCAGGCAGACGTAATTGATCCCTCTTATTCAGTACGATTGTCCCGGGCTCATTATGTAAATGAGACAGGACAAAATTCTTTATCATCAAAAAGTAATCTTCATCCGGAAGTGAACATATACTGTCCTTCACTTGGTTAAGAGCCTCATCGATGATGTGATTCCGCTCCAGAAGCAGGAGTCGCTGTGATGCAAGCTTAGCTGCCGAATGACTTCGTGCTATAATCGCCTGCGCATCAAAACTCGCTGTTTCGAGTCGTTTTTCGGCCTGCGCCCGGGCATCCTTCGATGCTTCTTCAAGCATTGCAGAAGCCTTTTCATTAGCATCATCGATTTCAATATTGGCTCTTGCCTCTGCATCAGCAATGATTTTGGATAAAATTTTATCAAGGCCTGACATGTTCACGCTCCCTCTTTGTTCCATTTTTTCCGGATCTATTAAAGACCGAGCTTCTCAATATTCATTACCATAAGGAACGATGAAATGAATGAAAGAAGGGCGTAAAACTCAACAAGTGTCGCAGAAATAATAGCTTTGGATGATTCAGAAGGCTTCTTGGCAACAATCGTAACACCTGTAACAGCAACACGGGCTTGCGCAATTGCCGAGATAAGTCCGCCGATACCGGCCGGAAGTCCGGCAACCAGATAAAGCAGTCCTGCCAAAAGAGAGATCTCAGGAGTTCCGCCTAGAACACCAATTTTCAAAAGAATCATAACTGCAATAACCAGACCGTAAAGACCTTGTGTGCCTGGCAGAAGCTGCAGAATAAGCAGCTTGGCAAACTTTGACGGGTCGTCAATAATAACAGCCGCAGCAGCCTCACTTGCGATGCCGACACCTTTTGCAGATCCGATACAGGCAAGAGTTACGGCCAGAACGGCCCCCGTCAGTGCAAAAAACATTCCTAAAAATTCCATTTACTTGTCCTCCTTAAATTTATAGCTCTTTGTATTGATTCCGAAAGGTTTGAAAGCTTTACCTCCGCCTTCATAGAATTTACTGAAAAACTCAACATACTGCAGACGATTGACATGTACATATGCGCCCAGCACATTAATACCAATATTAATAGTATGACCGAAAACAAACACCAGAATAAATACGATTGCGCCAAATACGCCGCCGCCGGATATACTTCCAATCGTGTTGATAACCGTCCCGATGATTCCAGTCACAAGACCTAACGCCATAAGCCTCGAATAAGACAGGATATCACTGAAGTAACCGGTAATACTATATAGACTTGCAATGCCACCCAGGATCTTCCCCGGAATACTTTTACTTGAACGACCCTGCGTAAGGACAAGTCCCAAAGCACCAAAAGCTGCTATCCAAAGACCTATTGTCTGCAGTGGAATGTTGACAGTCAGAACCATACTGCTGATTACCGCTCCGAGCCCCACAAAAACAACCCACCAGAGACCGATATCGAAAAGAGCATCTAGTTTCTCCCCATGTTTCCACATGTTGTAAAAACGAAGGATAAGACCAACCATAATATGAATAAACCCAAGAATCAGGCTCAGAATTAATAACTTCAGCGGATCGGTCACCGGGTCAAACCAGATAGGCGCCAGCGAGATATTTTGTCCGAAGAAAGTAGTCGATACAACATATACTACGTTGCCGAACCAGGATCCGAACAGAGCACCCCAGAAAACGGTTGAGATTCCACAAAGGCAGAACTTCTGCATATTTGTCTTCATCGACCCTTCCGGTTTTAGAAAACGAAGTATGGCAAGCGTTGCAATCACCATCAGGACTCCGTAACCTGCATCAGAAAGCATCATTCCAAAGAACAGGTAGTAGAAAAAAGCCATGGCCGGGTTCGGATCGAGATCGTATTTCGAAGGAAGACTATATGACTGGACAATATCTTCCACAGGTGACACGAATGCGCTGTTCTTCAACAGAACCGGAACATCATCACTATCTTCCGTGTCTCTAAAGGTAACGGAAACATCAAATTTCGACAGCAATGCTTCTTCAAGTCCCTTTACATTCCTTTCCGGAATATAGCCATTCAGGATAAAAGTCTTGCGCGAGAAGAAAAGTCTTCCTAGCGCTTCGTACTTATCTTTACGCATCAGAAAATAATCCGAGAGAAATAGAAGGCTGTCACGGTCATTCTCATGTCCCGCTAACTGTAAAACAGCAGCGTCAATTTCTGCCTGCGCATCAGCAAACCGTTTGCGGAGGCGTCCGATACGTACAGCGGGAGGGTGATTTGTCGGATCAGACGGGATAGATAATCCAATCTTTCGGAGTGTCCCCCACACGTGATCAACATCAGATCGATGACAAATAACAACAATACAGGTAAGTTCCCGAGATGAAGATACAATCGAAAGGGAAACAGGAGGCAATTCTTCCGGGGTTTTTTGAGACTCGGCAGCTTCCTGCAGCGCGGCAAGAAGAGTATTTTCCGTATAGAATGTTGGAAGGGATCCAATTAAGGCTGTTGTGTGTGTTGTTCCCGGAAACCGCATTGGAATGTCGAGGTTCTCCCAGGGAATCATTGCTTCAAGCTGCGCGCGGGTATGGGAAATTACAACCTTAGCCGCTTCTATTTTCTGTGAAAGAGCAGATATTTCACGCGCTTTATGAAGAGCTTCCTCTACTTTATGAGCGCGCTGCGAAAACTCGGAAAGCGTAAGCTCACGGCGTCCGGTAAAACTGGCGAGCATGCTTTTCTTGGCCGGCGAATACTCATTCAAAGCAGCAAGAGATGAATTAACCAGTTGAAGAGTCTTATCAAAGTACGTTATATTGGCATGCGTATGCAGATGAACAAGTGATTCATCTGCAGCTTCTGCTGTTCTATGCTCTTTATCCGGCCGCTGATTAATCTCCACAACGCCGGATCTCTGCAGAAACTCAATAATCGATTTAGCGTCATTTTGCAGAGCAATAAGTTCGATATGTTTCATTTCCAATTTTGCCATTTTTAAGACCTTCCGGTAAGAAGATTTACAGCCGCCTGTATAGCCTTGCTCTTATGTTTTTCGGCATTTTGCTGAAGAGTTGAAACCTTGTCCGAAGCTGCAACCCCGGCTTCTTTGGCAATATGTTCTTCCTGATTATGAGCTGACCGTATTATATCTTCTATTTTAGCTTCAGCAGATTTATCGATTGCCTGACGATTGATAGAAGCAGCTTCCTTTGCCTGAGCAAGTACATTCCGGGCTTTCGTCCGGGCATCCGCTTCAATTTGAGCTGCTTCTTTTTCTGTCTCAATCACCATAGATACCTGTGTTGATGGCATGAAGACCTCCTATTAAATAATATTCATATTTTAAAACAGTATCTTAAGATGAGTCAATTCGTATTTACTTTATTTTTGAAATTGACAATAACAACATCTGAAACAATTACCAGGCAGTCATTTACCATTTCATCAATTTTCCAAATTACATTGCTTATTCGCCAGGACTGGTCAATTGCTTCAACAATGACAGGCATATTGGGAATCAATTCATTATCTCCACTTGTACGAAACGGAGTATTGAGATATCCATCAATTCCGTGAGTGACAATAACATTTTGTATTTCCAATTTTTTAAGTTGGTTTACAAGTGCATTATACAGTTTTTCACCTTTGAATAGTGAGTCCTCATTCAGATAAATTTTCATTGACCTGTAAATATCATTATTTTTGTTTCTATTCATTTCCAATATCCTCCTTTTTACATCTTGCACATATCTTTTTTAGAAAACAAAAAAAGGGCAGAAAAACTTCTAAAGAAGCTCTCCACCCTTAAGCTCAAAACTTGAAACAGCCACTTGTCAATGATGCAGCTGCCAACCGGAAGGACAATATTATATTAGAATAATTCTACGTATATAAACAATCAAAGTCAACAGAATTTCGAAGAAAAAAGACATACAAATTATTAAATATTAGTAATTACTAATAACAATCAGCTAATCGAAAAAAATGAAATCAGCAGAGAAGATCCTCCATCAGACAGATTGAAGGATCTTCTCTACCCGCTTCCTCTGCGGATCAGAAAGGAGATCAAGTCTTTTTTCAAGAACCGATTTGAACTTTTCAGCATTATCGTTATTTACAGCAATAAGGGCCCGTTCGGCGTGCTGGGGAATTTCCTTTGGACGGCAGGTTGCCAGATGATGCAGAATAATCGGGAACATGACTCTCTCATATTTCGTATCAGCGCGCGAAAGTTCAGCGAAAACACTTATACTTTCATCCCTGATGATGACGCTTCCGGACTCATAGGCTTTGATCACTTTATCTTTCCGGGCATAAACCTCGGATGGATTGAGTCGGGTGATCTGAGCGAGCGCCGTCATGGCACCCCAGACCATTCGATTGGATTTCGAGTTCAAAAGCTTGATGAATACCGGGACATAGTCCGCAATCATATCCGGACTTCGTCTGCCGAGCTCGTACAGAACCTTTATGCAGTCGCCGGCAATAGCCGCGTTACTGCTTTCCAGGCCTTCAATGAGCGATTCTACAGCACCTTGATTGCGGGATTCACACAACGCGGCAGCCAGCGCTTTATTAGGTTCATCACTTTCTGTACCAAGATTGCAGACCAGGTGGTCAAAAACATCATTCATTTTCATAACTTCTCATCCGTTCTCGTATCGCCTTTTACGTTACCAGATGAAACGTATGGGTCTTACGTCATATTACTTCATCGCGTCAGATATAAGCGGCAGCATAATATCCGCCATTCTAACACCTTTGCCGTCAAGCCAGGAAAGAACCGGGCGGATCTTCTCCCATTTTGCCGCCTTATCCGTATGGCTTACTGTAATTATTTTCAATTCTTTTATTTGGTCTATAAGCACAGATTTTTCTTCATCATCGAATTCTTCATCATCGACCACCAGATCTATTGCCGTATGGAACGGAACGCTTATGTCAATACTTGCAGTCAGAGCGGCTGTGGCAATGGATGGATCTTTTTTCTCCATGGCGGCGTCATAGTCAAGCTTGGCACGGAAGATACGAAGCTTGGCAGTGATAAGCAGCAGGTCCAGAAGGCGCATATCTCCCCGTGGGCTCTCCGGTCCATTCAAGCCATCATAATATCCGGGAATGATATTCCCGAAAACTGTTGACACCTTATCCCAGGCACTTCCGACATCATCGCTGCAGGCGGAGTCATAAGCATATTCGCACATTTCAATAAATTCGGATATTTCTTCCTGAATATTGTTCTTCATAAGTGTTGCCTCCTTACGATCGTACGACAGGTTCATACTTACAAGGAAAAAACGGTGCGCATCATGTGCAGAAACATTCGCGATGCGTACCTCAGTGCAGAGCGAAAATCACCACTTGCCTTTGCCGATATGACCTTCAATTTCAGCTTTGCTTCTTTGTTTGATTACCCATGCCTCATCATGTGCCTTCATAAACAGCGCAACGCAGGGAGGGTCAAGATTAATTTCAATGCCTTCCTTTGTTAAATCTTTAATTTTCATGGCCAATTTTATGATTTCCATATGAATATCATTGGTCCGGTCCGCGTCATAGATTTTTTTCGCGGCTTCTTCTGTCAATACAGTAAATTTCTCTTTGGGAGCGCCGCATTTCGGGCATACGTCCGGTGCTTCAAGACCTTGATGAATAAAACCGCAAACAGAGCATTTCCATAAAAAAGTCTTCATCTTTCTTTCCTCCAAATGAGTCGTGTGTAAGCTTTACTTCTCATTAGTACTCTCGACTTTGTATTTTAGGTTTAGTTTTTAGGTTTAGTACTCTCTGTTTAGTATTCCCGACTTGGACTGAATTCGGCGTTTTCAACCCAGTCTCTTGGCTTTTTCAACAGTGTTATCAGTTCATCAAAAAAATCAAAGTGGTCCTGTTCTTTGCTGATCAGGAAATTCATCAGTTCTCTGGTCGGTTCATCAGATGCTTCGGTCAGCATTCTCTGGTACAGTTCTATACTTTTTTGTTCCATGTCAAGCGCAAAAACATATACTTCGAGTTGTTCAGGGACCCTTTCAGCATCACGTTTATAGTCGGATTTGTCAGAAAATAAATTGGATGTCTCTGTCAGCGCCCTTTCATCAAACAGGAATTTGTCTGAGACTGTCAATTTTTTTGTTAAGAGTTCAGCGTGTTTATTTTCAGCCTGTGCTAAAAGTAGAAATGCGCGATTCATAGAATTACCTTTGTTCTTCTCCGCCTGTTCGAGATAATACTTCTCTCCATCTTTTTCCAACTCGATAGCATAAGTCAGCATATTAACCATTTCGATCCCTCCCTTAAATAATAGGTCATGGAGCAGATCAACTTTCGATTCCATGACAAATAGTAAAGCATTGCTATATTTCTGAGTCTATTCTGATTTTGCCAATTTTGCAACCGCCGGATGATATCTTTTAACATCTTTCCAGTATTTACTAATTCAATAATATAGTGTTATTATTACTAAATATGTTATTTATATTTTACGATATTTGTCAAAATAAACATGAATGTCAAAATTCTTCTCCCCCGTTTATTAATAATATGAAGTAGAAAGGCGGCTGGGAATATATTCAGGTATAGCGCAATTTCTTCTTTTGGTTGTGCAGCTGGTTGTTATATATATCATTTCACAGCTGATATTTTTTAGAAAGCTGACACGTACAGAAATTGTCCTCCTATCTGCTGCTTATGTGATCACTGTAATAAGCGTATTGTTTTTACGGTACAATGTGATCAATATGCAGGGAGTGTTTCGCTTTTCCCCCTTTACAGGGAATTGGCCGATCAGCTGGAATCCGATCTCTTTTATATTTGATGCTGCCGATGATCGTTCCAGCATCCTTGTCAGTCTTCTAAATGTTTTTTTGTTTGTTCCATTAAAACCCATTCTGGCAGCTAATAAGCTGCCACACAAATGGTGGATTGTCATAACCTGCTTTGGGGCTATTGAATGGCTCCAATATATTCTGCAGACCGGTTCCTTCGATCTTGGCGACATTGTCCTCTATTTTGCGGGTTATCTGGCAGGATATGGCTTTGTAAAATTATATGAGAACATGAACTGTAAAACTCATTCAACAGAACAATCCATAAAAATTGATGATTAATCAGTGGCTTGTATCCACTTTTGTTGCTCTAGCAAAAATCAAGGTCTATTTCTTTATGATTTTCTCAAAATATATCAACTTCAATTTTTCAGATACTTTTTCAACTTGGCCGGTTCTGACGAATCCTGATTTTTCATAAAAGTAATGGTTTTTAAAGCTTTTATGAGGAGTCTCTAAGCTCCATCTTTTGGCATCTGCAAATTGTGTTTCAGCCAAAATAAACTCTATCGCCTTTTTGCCTATTCCTAGATTCTCAAATTCAGGATGAATAAATATTCTATTAATAGAGCATTGAAAATCGGCTGTTTTAAATGCATTTATCCCGCCAACAATCATTCCACTGGCGATAATTTTATAATAATTTTGATTTTGAATTTTATTTGATATTTTTTTTATTTTCTCAAACATCGGGTTCGTATCGTAATCCTCATAGAGATCCAAAGCCTCTTGAAATGACTTTCTTTGAACCTCGAGTAATTCTTCTGCATCTTCTAATGTTGCCTTTTCAAATAGAATCTCCATAATAATTCCCCCGGCTTTTTGGTTGATAATCGATAAAATAATAGTATAACCTTTTTACATCAAAACTTCACAAATGAAAAAAGAGCTCAGAGCCCTTTAAAGGCTCTGAGCTCTCGTTTTGGTGTTCCCGAGCGGATTCGAACCGCTGGCCTATCGCTTAGGAGGCGATCGCTCTATCCTACTGAGCTACGGAAACAAGGTATATATTATCTTATCGGTCAAAAGCATGACCGCAAACGATTATACCGTATTTTGACCGGTTGAACAACCTGTTCACTATCTAAGTGTGCGTTAGTACGGCATAAGCGCAGAGGGAATGGTTCCAAAGCCTGCTAAAATCATCAGTCCGAGTCCGGCTAAAAGGAGTAAAAACGGAAGTCCGGCCAGAATCTCAGGGCGGTTTCCGAACAGTAGCTTTCTTTTGATAGACCGTATAAAAAGAAGCATACACATGGTTAATATGAAAGTTGAAGCAGCATAGATAAGCCTGCCTTCTAAGCCGTCCAGCATTTTTCCCTCATTAATCATACCCTTTGCCGATAGTGAATAGGGAAGCATCAGCAGCATGGTCTGAACAGGAATAAACCAGGGGATCTGCAGGAGGTTCTGAATACTTTTTCTGGTTTTTCCAAATAATAAATAAAGCAAAGCAGCAGTAAGAATCTCTGCCATGACCACCACGACAAGATAAAGATCAAAGGAAAAATCCGAAGGCAGTACGTATGATTCCACCATATACAGGCTTAATAAAGCGGGAACAAAAAACAGTAGTGACATCAGCGCTGTTTCTAAGTGATAAAACTCTTCTTCTTTTTTGAGAACAGGCTGTCTGATGTATGGAATTGCATCTTCTGTAACGGCAAGCACCAGATTAGTTCCAGTTATTTGGCGGTACACAAAAAGAGCCGCCAGGATAAGTATCAACAGAAGAAAGGCCGCACCTGCTGCATGTGTAAGCAGTAAAAAGGGTTCAGATCCTTCAGATATGACCCGCTTTCCAAACACAGACCCAAATCCAAGAACTTCCCGCAAAAAGGATACCAGGAGGAGCATACCAACAAATACCACACCGCAGGTTACGAAACGGCGGGATCTGTATTCGTCCGGATGATTAGCCTGGTCAATAAGCAGAGGAGTTGTAATCAGTATGATGGAAGGGTCCGGAAAGAGCACGGTAGAAGATATGATTCCACTTAGAGGAATCATATCGTACAGTCGATAGATCAGTACAGCAAAGATCACAGTAAATATGACGGAAAGGAATGGAAAAAGCTTTCCGTTCACCCATCTGCATAAGAACGGGAAAAGAATAAAAGCGGCGGTCTGTATAAGAAGTACTCCGAGTGCGGCTGCCATTGCAGAAATCAGGGAGCTTGAATGAAACACAATCACACTCATGTATGTTGCCAGTGTTAGAAAGACTTGTCTTGAAATTCCGACATTCTCACTCATAATCACGACTCTCCCTTCAGATACTGCAAAAGGAACGTGTAGGCCTGGTTCACAGAGCTTACAACGGTTCGTGATAATTGCGGCGCACCCTCTGCCTCATCAATTTTGGTTTTAATCTTGGCAGACGGAAATCCATCAATCGTATCAGATAAAGACCCCTGGTCGTTTTTGACAATTCCGTCCTCGCTTCCGGTATAACTGTCGCCTGTAACTTGGGCAGCCTCCGTGGAAGTACTGTCTGCTGCATCCGCAGTTACTGCTGCTGTTGCAGCGGGCGTTTCCACGGGTGTTGCTGCTGGTGTAGCCTGCGCAGATGAAGTTGTCTCCTCAGCAGGCAAAGTTGCCTGAGAAATCTCTGTTTCTTCTGTCTGGGGCGCTCCGGTTGGTGTGGCAGATACTGCAGGAATACCGTTTTTTGAATCCTCAATGCACTTATTGGCGAGTGTTACGAATGCATTTACGGAAACACTGACACCCTCAACGACCTCAGTGGTGCCATCTGATTTAATTGCGATTTTCGCCGGGTCCTGAACCTCTATCAGTTTGTTTTCCATGGCATATGCCTGAGCGGCCCATATGACAGAATTGTCGTCAAGTACAAATTCCCCGGCAACAGATGCTTTCGCCCGGTTTGTGCCGCCGTCTGTCTGTGTGGCATCCCATGTAACCTGGACAATACGTCCGCCGTTTACAACAAGCTCCACATAATCCTTATATCCCGACTCATCCTCATTGTCCTGCTGCTCCCGAAAGACGCCATCATTAAGCCCGGTAATAGCAGGATATTGAGTGGCAGTCAGATCCTGTTCGGGAAGATCTGACAGAAGGGCCGCAGGCATGCGCTTGTTTTCAAACTGACTGTAGAATTCCTTGGTCTTAACTTCCGTATTTTCATTATTCTGTTCACCGTTATCCAGTACACGAAGGGCCAGCAGTGTCTCTCCATCTGCGGAAAAGCTCATACGGGTCAGAATGTATCCTGTCTCCGTCTCTTCTTTTACCTCAAGTACATATCCGAGGATTATGCCTTCAGAGCCATATGCCGTATATGCATGTTGAATGGCAGGATTTTTTTCCGCAATAAGATCCAAAGAAATCTCACTATAGTTTTCAGCGGGCAGAACCACACCGAGAGTCTCCTGATAGCCAGCCTGCTTCTCTTGTTCCAATCGCTGGTTGGTAATCAGATTCATCAGAAGAAGAACCACAAGTGTCACTGTCAGAAGAGTCAGCGCCTGAGCAATCATTTTTCGAAACATGGCACGTGTCATACCTGTTTTTCTCCTTTCTCAGGATGAATATCAGCTGCATTCTTTTTGCCGGAATACCAGTTCGACGTGCCGTAAATTCTGGGTCTGATATAAAGATCCAGAACAGGTGCAGCTGCATTCATAGCAAGGACTGCAAAGCCAACCGCATAATTTGCGTTCCCGAAAGTCCTTATCAGAAGTGTCAGAATGCCAACGCCGGCTCCAAACAAGAAACGGCCGGACTGTGTTGACGGAGTCGTCGAAAAATCACCTATTGCATACACGGCAGCAAACAGGACACCACCCGTAAAGAGTGAATAGAACATTCGAAAAAGTGTCGCTTCCCCTGCGCTTCCAAGCCAGTATCCCAAAGAGAGGACAATCAGATAGGAAAGAGGTGCTTCAATTCGCAGAATCCCAAGCCGTACTAAATAGATTCCGCCGATTATGATTGCAACAGCGCAAGTTGTGCCGATTGCACCCGCATATCTTCCTGAAAGAAGCTCAAATACCTGCTCTTTTTGATTCACCCAAGGGGTCGCCGTACTCACTGCATCTACCGGTCCATACAAAAGAGATTGGACAGAACCTCGCGACAGAAGCGGTTCTGTGTAAGCTGAATCAAGCACGGGAAAGGATATGGAAAGAAATGCCCTTCCGGCCAGAGCTGGATTGAACAAATTGCAGCCTAAGCCGCCAAAGCATTGCTTGACGACAACGGATGCAAAAAAGACGCCTGTGATCAAAGCCCAGATAGGGACGGAAGGCGGGAGAATGAGTGCAAAGACAGCTCCGCTTACCAGCCCGCTGGCCTCCCAGATATAAGGCTGGCGGCGAACAAATCGAATAAACAGGTAATCAAAAAAAACAAATGATGTCATCCCGAGAAGAAGCATCATAAGGGACCTGATTCCA
>Ga0209100_1000656_pt1 | contig 28110 bp, 25 predicted proteins | sample lystaG_FD_185480 | JGI IMG/M metagenome (GOLD analysis project Ga0209100, IMG submission 185480) | Glacier valley bacterial and archeal communities from Borup Fiord, Nunavut, Canada, to study Microbial Dark Matter (Phase II) -... | ecosystem: Environmental > Aquatic > Freshwater > Ice > Glacier ... | reverse complement strand
TGAATCCCTCTCAGTGGCTCTTTGAGATCGTGGGACGCAATATAAGCAAAAGAATCTAGCTCAATGTTGCTGCGGGTCAGTTCTAGATTGACTCTTGCCATTTCGTCTGTCTGAGCCAAAATCACGTCTACGATTAAACTCCGTAGCTCGATCGCCACTTCAATTTCGCACTGCAACCAGTTAAGAGACTTGAGGCGAACGGTTTCTTGCCAAGCTGCAAACGATTGGCGCGGAGAAATCGTCACACTGCCATCGGCTTCAATCCGTGTGGGGTTGTCAGGGTTGCCTGCCCAGGTCACCGTTTGCAAAAATTCGGGACGAAACCACAGCACATAGCGATGTTGGGTTCTTGAAATTGCCATCGCCAGTAACCCACTCGCGACCTTTTTATAGGCTTTGGCATTTGGGTAGAGGCTGGGCAGAGAGTCGGTCACAAATAGGTCGTTCTCAAAGCGATCGGGCAACCACCCCAACAGATCAATCACCTCTTCTTTGTCAGGAGTGCTGCCAATCAGGGCGATGCGATCTCCTTCACACACCGCCGCGCCCTGTGCGCCTGTGAGGGCAAGCAAATCGTCAGGAGAGTCTTCCAGTGCCTGCAAAAAATCGGTCGCATTCGTCAGGCGATTGACAAACCGCACCTCGGTGGCTTTGAGCCGGAGTTTGTAGTCAAGGTTTTGAGTGGCTTCCTTCACCGATAGCTCGGTAGACATCAGTTGACCGAGAAACTCGCAAATCGTGCGGATTTCGTAAGGCACAAATTTGGGCGTGTTGTGATGGCAGGTAATCATCCCCCACAGCCGTTGCTCCTGGATCAGGGAGATGCTCATCGAAGCTCCGACTCCCATATTCTGCAAATACTGGATGTGGCAGGGTGACAGACTCCGCAACACGCAATGGCTCATATCGAGATCAGCAGGCTCAGTTCCGGGCAAACCTGTGAGCAGACTGGGCGGATGGTTGACATCGGGCAGCAACCGCAGCCAGTTGAGCAAATAAAGGTGCTTTGCCCGTTGCGGAATGTCTGTGTCGGGATAATACAGTCCTAAAAAAGGCTCTAAATTGGGTTTCCTGTCTTCCGCAATCACCGTGCCATCGCCAGTTTCATTAAAGCGATAGACCATGACCCGATCGAACCCCGTAATCTGTCGCACTTCTTTAACGATCAGGTCGCACAGTTCAGACAGCGTTTTTGTGACCTGAATTTTTGCCAGCGTGTCTTTGAGGTTGCGATAAGATTGGGTAAAGTCGCGTTTAGCCGTCGCTGCGATCAGCTCCAGTTCTAATACAATTTCACCACTGATCGCCCGGTGAACAATGCCATTAAAAAACTGGGTAGAACCCTCGTCTACTGTGACCGAAAGATTGATCGGATTGGTTTGCTCAGAGTCGGGATCGAGGCAGGCTCTAATCTCAGCAATGCGATCGCCCTCAATAAAATCTGCTAGCGGGCGATCGAGCAGGTTTTCGGGCGTAATTCCGAAAATGTCTTTAGCATTGAGGCTCACCTGCGTAATGCGAAAGTCTAATTCTGAAAGGACGCATAACAGACCATGTGGCTGAATGGAACCTGGCGTGTGAATGGGTTCTCGTTCTTCATTGATCACAGTAAGAGCCTGATTCATCATTTGTTTGCAAACATTCTGGTAGAAACTATTCTTTAATTATTTTGAGAAAACTATCTTTTTAGAAGCATGAAGCGATCGCGATGCGAACTGCATTCATAGTAGCTAGAAATACGGTTGCTATGTAGAGTTAATGGCATTGCTGAATGCAAGTATGAAATGCCCTCCTCACGAAGTGGGGCGAAGCCCTCGCCAACCCTTCTCCCCAAGGAGAAGGGAGCCAGAAATCCTGTCCCCTCTCCTTTTGGGAGAGGGCTAGGGTGAGGGCGAATCTGACAATTCATAGCTAGGTTCAGCAACGCCGAATTAACTAGCCGTTTGTTCAGCCATTGCCGCTTCTCCTAGGGTTTTCAACCATGCGATATTTCATGTTATTAACGCTGCTGGGGTTTCCGTTTGTCGTGAGTCCGATCGCGCGTGCTCAGTTCACCGATCCGACCGTTCAAGCTAGGGTCAAAGAGATTGAGGCACTCAGCCGCGCCAAAAATCTAGCTCGTCAAGCGGGCGAAGCTGCCAACGGTGGGATAGGTGTTTATCGGGCTGAGCGATCGATGCACGGATCTGCTGCCCAATCTCCTTATGTAGATAAAGGTGATTTTTGGCTCTTCACCTTTAAAGGCAGCGCTCCCGGTTCTGACACTCCGTTTGTAGAGAGCGAAGTGCGAGTAGACAAAGCCGATTTTAAGACAACTGTTCTTTACAATGGGACAATTCGTTAATGCGTTTAGTCGGGGCGTTTTCTGCACGCTCCTACGAATTCTTAAATCTGTGTCAGTGCCGCAGTCCTCGCCCAATGTAAAGCCTCATCAGCGCTTCTACAGACATCTCTCGACTACCTGCAACCTTCTTGAGCGATTCCAACGTCTCGATCGGAACTTCAGTCGATACGGCTTCTGTCGATCGAGGGTAAAGTTGCAATTTGAGGATTTCGCCAGAGTTAGTCATATAATTTTCTCTCACTGAAGACCCTCATCTCCTAACCCTTCTCCCCAGGGAGACAGGGAACCGGACTCTGGCTCCCTCTCCCACAGGAGAGGGTTGGAGTGAGGGCATCTCCAGCATTTTGTGTTCAATTAAGTCTATCTACTTATACAGTGAGATTTAACTGACAGAGGTTTTCCTTTCCGTCACCAGCGTCAAACTCACCCATTCTCCTTTATCGCTATAGCGACGAATCAGACGTTGACGCAAATCGGGTTGAAGCAGCCAACCCACCTCTAAAAACAACGGTTGACCCGATCGGATCTGCACTGGGCACGTCGAAGAAGCCCCATCGGGCAACAGCAGCACCTGAACTCCATCAAACGACAGCACCGAACCCTGAATCGTCGCCGTTGAAGTCAAGACTTTCTCTCCTCCAATGGACAACTCCTGCACCAGTCGATCGCTTCCTTGATGTTGCAGTTTTAGAGACGTTTGATACGCGTCCGGCGATCGCCAGTCAGGATAAATCGTCACCGCCTCACCGCGCCACTCACCGATCAGATCCTCGATCGTCAACGGCAACCGCTCTGGCGCATCCGTTCCCACGCGTCGCTCTCGAATTAGCGTTAACTGCTCAAACTGGCTCTCTTTGTTAAACAACTGCACCAAGCGAAGACGACGATCGCCATGCAGCAAAGCCAACTCTGCCCCAAATTGGGTATAGGGCGCAAACTGTATTGCCCCTTGCGAAAATGACCCATTTTCACAAAACTTAAGTCCGCCGCCAATCGTTTCATACTCCAGCACGACCTCTGGTTTTCCGTCACGGCGCAGCGTCAGACGCACCTTCTGATTGTTGTCTAGCCCTTCTAAAGACAAAAAAGACGGCGTATCATTGAGAACTTCTCCTCGCTGCGAGAGTTGCGTAAACGAACCCTGCCACTCTCCTAAATTTTGTAGAAAACAGTCCCATTGCGATTTCATAAGGGTTGAATTAGCGAGTTGCAAACCGACGGACTGCAAGAAGACTTCCTAATAGACCGACCGAGCCACCAAATCCTAGCAAGATCAGCGGCAGCGCGATCGTGTCGATCGGACGAAGTGACCCCTCTGCTGCTAAGAATTGTACAAACTCTGGCTGCTGTGCCAGCAAGTTTTGTAAAAACTGTCCGACTGCTTGAATCAAGCCCCAGGCGATCGTCGCGCCGACGACACCAAACACAATGCCCTGCAAAATAAATGGGAAATAAATCCAGCTTGAGGTTGCGCCCACGAGCTGCATCACTTCGATTTCGCGACGACGCGCCATCACAATCAGACGAATGGTAGTGCTGATGACGGCGATCGTCGTCACTGTCAACAATCCCGTGATCATCAAGCTTAGCCAGTTTAACCCTCGATCGAGTTGAGCAATTCGCTTTACCGCTTCGTCTACATACTGCACGTCTTCGACCCCCTGCAAATTTTTCAGCTTTTTCGCCAAAATCGGGACGGATGCCGAAGATTTTGCCCTCACCTTCAATTCGTCTACTAGAGGATTTCCTTCTAGCTGTCGAGACGCGTCTTTGAGATCAGAAATGCCGAGATCCTTGACCAAACTTGCCCAGGCTTCTTCTTTAGAAATGCTCTTCACTACCTCCGCTTCTGGGAACCTTTCAATCACAGGTTTGAGCATTGCCCCATCCACGCCGGTTTCTAAATAGACCGAAACTTCTAGCTGACTGCCCACTTGATTGAGCAAGCCTTCTAGCTGCCAAGAAGCCTGCAAACCCGTGCCAAACAAAAACAGCAGCACCGTCACCGTGCTGATGGCTGCCCAATTCATCCAGCCGCCGCGACGCAAACCGAGCAGCGTTTCTCTCAGCAAATAATCTAGCTTTGTCAGAAAACGAAACACGCGTTAGTCCTAAAGTTTGGTCGTCTCCGTTCTCTTTTATCACTAAGTTGACAAAGCTCCACAAAAAATCTGGATCACCGGAGACGCAAAAATTTTAACCCTTGAGGGAGTCGCCATTCGTTAAGATAGACTTAAAGCGGAATCAGTTCGACCTTTATCATAACGGTGAGAAATTAAGTCCATGACTTCTGAAGTTTTGGTTGAGAAGAAAAAGTTAGCGAAGCCCCCCCTAGAGATTTATCAACTCGGCGATCGCGTGTTGCGTCAGCCTGCCAAGCGCGTCTCAAAGATTGATGCTGAGATTCGGCAGATGGTGCGGGAGATGCTGCAAACCATGTATAGCGAAGATGGAATTGGGTTAGCAGCGCCCCAAGTGGCAATTAACAAGCAGCTTATCGTCATAGATTGCGACCCTGAAAATGCGGCGGCTCCGCCTCTGATTTTGATTAACCCGATGATTAAAAAATCGAGCCGTGACCTTGAGGTCGGGCAAGAAGGCTGTCTCAGCATTCCGGGAGTCTATCTAGACGTGACGCGACCCGAAGCGATCGAGGTGTCGTTTAAAGATGAGCATGGTCGTCCGCAAACTCTCAGTGCAGCAGGGCTACTGTCCCGCGCCATTCAGCACGAGATTGATCACTTAAACGGGGTGCTGTTTGTCGATCGTGTCGAAAACAAACTCGCCCTCACCCAAGAACTCACAAAGCGAGGGTTCTCGTCTCACGCCGTTAAACCGATTGCTTGAATTTTGAGCTTTGAATGATTCACTGGACATTCAAAGCTTAAGCTTAATATTATTGATTAAAGGCGAAAATTTTGTGACTCCAAAAAGTGGTGTGTTTTTAGGAGGATCGTGCGTTGCCGCGATCGCTGCTGTCGGTTCTGTGTTTGAACTGTCTTCTGGTAGCCCTCAGCTAGGCGGAACCCTGACTGGTGTCATTCTCGCAGTTAGCGTTCCACTCACAGCAGTCTTTTTCTACACAGCAGTGTTAGACACAAAAGCAAATCAGAAATAGCGACTGAACGGCGAATTCTTAATGCAAAATTCACTGTTCACAGTCCACAATTTAATCAGGAGTGCTCAGTGTTAAGTATAGAATGGTTCTTAATGCTACCTATCGCCTAACACCTCTACCGGATGCCCCCGGCTGATGACATTTGCTGGAATCCGTGACCCATGACGGGTGAATCCCTTGCGATCGCTTCCTTGCGGCAACTGTCCAACGGAAGCCTTTCTAAACAGAAACAGCCAACTTATCCGCTTTCTACTGAACAAATTGTCGCGATCGGGCGTGATCCTCGGTGCCAAATTGTTCTCGACCCGCTTATCTATGGCTCGGTTTCGCGTCGTCATATTGAGATTCGTCCCACGTCCACACTGGTAGATGGGCAACCAACGTGGTGGGTGTGCGACCTCAATAGCTCAAACGGCACCTATCTCAATGGCAAACGCCTGCGCGGATGTAGAGTCTTAAAAGCAGGCGATCGCGTGTCTTTGGGGCAAAACGGTCCAGAATTCGTATTTGATTATTGTCGGGAGACAAACCCTTCACCCTCCGCAGTCAGCAGCTCTTTAGAGGCGATCGAGCCGATTCCACGTTCACGACCGCTTAGAAATTCTGTCACGTTTACCCAGCTTTTTCCGATCGCCTCATCGGGGCTGGATTTGAGGCAAAAAGCCTACCTCGCTCCAGGCATGATCACCGTCGGCTTTGTCGTTGGGTTGTTTGTGGCGATCGGAAACTCTGTTTTATTCAATCTTTTATTGGCGACTTATATTGCCCTCGCTGCTTACTATTTTGTCTATCAACTGTGCGGCAAACATAAGCCCTGGTGGGTGTTGCTTACGGCGGGGTTAACCACGGTGCTGCTGTTGCAAAGTCCGGTGTTGCCCCTCTTCATTGTGCTGTTTCGACAACTTCTGCCGGGGCAAGTGCCCGAAGCAGGGGAGCCGATGAATTTTGTAGTGCTGCTAATTCGGATGTTTTTTGGAGCCGGACTGATGGAGGAGCTACTCAAAGCCCTTCCTCTGTTGGGATTTTATTGGTTAGGACGACTGCTCCCGACTCCGTGGAAAGAGCGCATCGGCATTTTAGAACCGTTGGACGGCATTCTTTTAGGAACTGCCTCGGCAGTTGGCTTTACGCTTTTAGAAACTCTGGGGCAATATGTGCCAGATATCATTCAAAACACGACCTTGCAAATCGGCGATGGACCGAAACAGCTAATGGGGCTGCAACTGCTCATTCCTCGTCTGTTAGGCTCGATCGCAGGACACATGGCGTATAGCGGCTATTTTGGCTACTTCATCGGGTTGAGCGTCTTAAACCCCAGACAAAGCGGAATTATTTTAGGAATCGGCTATTTATCGGCTGCCAGCTTACACGCGTTGTGGAATGCGATGGGTTCTGTGAGTCCTTTTATTTTGGCGCTCGTGGGAATTTTGTCTTATGCCTTTTTAGGGGCTGCCATTCTCAAAGCGCGGACGCTATCACCGACTCGATCGCAAAACTTTGCCACCCGCTTACGACAATAGAGAATTCTAGTTCTTTACCCTCTCACGTTGCAAATATTCCTTCTTTAGAGAGAGGAGTTAAAGGGCGATCGTTCTTATGCTTTAAAGGCGTACTGAAGAAGTGTCAGGATTTTTCAGTCGTCTAAAGAACCCACGTCTTATATGCAATCAATAAGCCATGAATTTTAATTTGTTTCGGTTCAAGCGCGTCTTCTTGCCTCTCAGTTTTGTCTGCCTAGCCGTTTTTGCAGGAAACTTGAAGGCACACGCAGAAGATTCTAGCGATGCACATCTTGCAGAAAGTCCTGTCAGTGCTCCGGTCAGTTTGCAAAAAACGAGCATTCAAGGTTCGGCTAATCTCGCTAGATCGATGTCGATCGTGCCCGATGTCGCTAATCGCGTAGTCAAGCCTGTTCCGGGTGAAGTGACCACCGCTGCGGTTGAGTTATCGAGTCTACGATCGTCTCAAGCTGTTAAGACTCCTGCTGATGTCAACGTTGCATCTTCTACCCCATCTGGAACGATCACGGCTCAACAAGAGGTAGGTCCTGCGACCACCAGCCCTTATGGAAGTTCTCAGTCGTCTCCATCGGGTGCGCCCATTCAAATCCAGACCTCTCCACAGCCTGTCCAAACCCCGGCAGAGACGCAGACCACTCCTCAGATCCAACCGACTACCCCAACTACTCCAACTCAGACAACCCCAACCACTCCTGACTCAACGATCTCTCAACCCCTAGTTTCTCCGGGTCGGGCGACACGATCGGGGTCGAGTTATTTTGGTGTTGGTGGCAACATTGGCATTGGAAGTGGCGACACCCAACTGGGTCAAAGTAGCTTTGCGCTGATTAGTAAGATTGGCTTACGACCCTCCTATTCAGTGCGTCCTTCGATCCTGTTTAGCGATAACGTGACGATTTTGCTTCCTATCACCTACGACTTCTCGTTTGGGGCAGGTCCGACTAATACACTGGGCTTTACAGCCGCCCCTTATGTCGGGGTTGGAGCGGCGATTTCGACCGGAGGGGGTGGCGATGTTGCTCTGCTGCTGACGGGTGGCGTTGACGTGCCCATCAGCTCACAGTTTACGGCAACCGCAGCAGTGAATGCCACCGTGACTGGAGAAGCCGCTGTTGGAATCTTGTTAGGTGTTGGCTATAACTTCAGCGGGTTTTAACTCAGGTGATTAGATGATAGAAGACAAGGGGCTTAAGCCCCTTGTTTTGCAGGGTCGTTCTTGATTTTTGAGTGCGATCGGTCGTGGCTGAATTGGCGAGACGTTTCACCGAAACGTCTCTACGGCATCGGGTAGATTCGTTGGTCAACTTGGGAGAAGAGACAACACGACAGGGGCGTTAATGGTGCGATCGTGAATCGTTGTTTCTAATTCTTGGTGATAAACGCCTGATGGAATTAAACCACAGCTTTCTTCTTAAATTGCGGTCAACGTTTGCTGCACGACATAAGATTCTAAAATTAAATCGTCATCTAGAAATAGAGCATAGGGAGCCGTCACTTGATCTAAGAGAAATTGGCGATGCTCTGCCATGCCCTGACGCGGTAAATGCTTGTGAATTTCGATCGGGTGATCATGCGATCGCAAGACTCGCAAAACAGACTGCACCTCAGCGATCGAGCCAGCATCAAAGTCTTCGGTCTGATCAGGCGAAAGTCGCGACAGGTTTGGGAAATAAGACTCGCGATCGTATATCGCCAACGCTGAAGGGTGATTGTAAGTAAGAATGAGAATATCGACCGTTGCCATTTCACACACCTTAACGACATTTAAATATGAGAAATAGGTAATGAGTTTATTCACTACCTACGAACGCCAAATTTATGACGTAGATGTCATAGAGATGTCATGACTCGGATCAGCTCAGTCGATAAATTTAGGTCAGAAACATCACGCTTCTTGAACAGAACGCCTGCCAAGAAGTAGATGTTTCCAGAGTAAAAAGCTTTACGGCTTTTGCGTAGCTCAGAAATGTGATTTTTGACTTTGGGTTCAGAACTGTAGTAACCAAATTTTAGCGGTGTAATCATGAAATCAGCAACGCTGTAGTCATTGGCAAGTGCATGAGCGATCGTACTGACTGGATTAGAATAACTAGACACTAGCAGCATCACATTCGGATAGTCTAGCGAAAGCAGTCGATTTGTAATCGTTGCACCATCGACTCCACCGTGCAGCAACGGCATTGCAATGTTGTCATCAGGCGCAGGAATGTAAGGTGGATTGGCAATTAGATATTGAGCATCCGATTGGAATGTATCAAAGAACGACTGATTGCGAACCGAGTATTGATGGCTTATGTCATGGTGAGCGATTCTAGACTGCGCAATTTGACACGCTGACGGATTCAGTTCGTAGCCATGAATCCTGCCGTCAAAACTTACTCTAGTCAAAGAGTTAATAACCGGAGTTCCATCACCGCAGCCAAACTCTACAACCAGATCAGAATTGCTGCACTGATTAAGTACTAAACGCTCTAAACAATGGGAATAGAAATGAGATTCTTCAGGACAAAAGAAGACTTCCTTCTCGGAGAAGGATTGCGAAGATCCAGAAGAGCGCAATAATGTTTCAGTCAAGGTAATGACCTCACTTTAATGATGGAGTTATTAACGGGGAAAGTTTGGCGAAGGGCAAGTAGATTGTTTGCCCTTCAGAGGCTAAGGTACTGAAATGACGGGCAGATGGGCGGTTTGTTCACCCTGACGGATAATCTTTACTGCGGCTGCACTGGCTCGATCGCCCATCAGTTTTTCCTGGTCATAGCCCAACAAGATTTGCCAAGCCTGATCGGGATACATCTTAACGAGAGGCAGTGTGACGCTTTCGATCATCCAGCGTCCGTGTCGCTCGTCTTCTTTGATATGCAGATCCCAATAGCCCATTGCTCCATCTGAAAGCTGCAAGCGTTTTGCGGCTGCCAAGTAGGTACGATAAGCCGAAGGTCCAGCGACTTCAAAGTAGGCAAGTCCGCCGTTATAGCGCAGAAAATGACGCTTGCACTCGGTCAACAAGAAGTTATGGTTGATGCTAGCCAACACTTCCCAAGGCACTAGCTCAAAATATGCCTCTGGTTGAGTGCTGAGTCCGAGTTCAGTCAACATTTGGGCAAAGAACGTGGAATGCTTGCGAGACAGGCGACCGTTGCCATATTCTTCGAGCAGCACTTTGGTCAGAGTGGCTTGCACTTCATTGGCTGCGCCTCCCAAAATGCGAGACAGGCGACTGGCTTCGATCAGCCCGTCAAATGACGTGATTGCCAGCAAATAACGATAGCCCTCAAACGTCATCTGCTCACGCATATAGTCAGCGTCGATCGAGAGCGATGGGTCAAGATCAGCGGCAAAGCGATCGAGCAATGCCTGCTTTGCATCCAACGATTGATACTGATCGACATTGAGTTTTGATAATTCCCACGTTTGCCAAGCGGTTTCAATCCGATCGCGAACTTGATGCAGGTAGAGCGATCGCTCGTTGGTGTAGTGTCGCAGGTCATCGTACCAAAAGAGATTAAGCCGATTAATACGGTAAAGCACTCGCTGAACAAAGCGATGAGCCGCCTCCGATGACAGCGTTTGATAGGCTTCTTCTAATGCAGAAGTGAGCGCATTTTCAAAGAGGTCAACCGTGGACGAATGAGCCTGTAGATTGCGATCTAAATCCTCGACTTCGATGAGTTTGATAAACGCATCTTCAGCCGTGTAATAGGGATTGTGTTTTAGCTGAGTTTCTAGGGTTCTAGGAATCACCCGTGCGGTTTCTGGAAATGCAACTAAGCTACCTTGCATGGATTGTGATTTCGATTTGTATTTTCACTTACATATTGATTTACATTTTTAGTGAATTCCATCTACTCAAGAGATAGATCGATCAATCTAAAGGTAGAGTTCAGGTATTCTAGTTTTCATCTGAGTGTATTCTGCTTTACCAATTTAGAACTGTCTTCAGCTAGAGCCGTTTCATCTATTTGTTGCGCGATCGGTGATGCAGCTTCACAAATCACAGGAGTCAGCTCGTTCACGTTCGTAAATAACCATTCGTCTTGTAATTTTTTGATTGCCAATTCTTTTTGCCTGGCTTCTACCTCGATCCAAGGGGCATGACGATAAGCACTCGGCATCGCTGTAATATAATCACTGTGACGCTGATTGCTAAAGGTTTCTGCCCCATTTGAGATATGCACTACCTGCCATTCTGGAGTCGCCCACGTCGATCGCGCCGCTTCTAGCATTTCTGCAACGGTAGGATCTTCATAAGTGTTTACCTGTTCGTGAATCACATGATGGTGGGCATCAAATAACATTGGCACGTTTGCTGACTGACACACGGCAAAAATATCCTGGCTGCTGTAGGTATATTCATCATTTTCTAGCGTCAGCCGCGATCGTACATTGTCAGGCAATTCTTGAATCACGCGAATCAATCGCTCCGCTCGATCGCCCTTGCCGCCGTGAATATTCATCAATGCCCACGGTGATTGAGGGAGTCTCAAAAAATCGAGGATTCGGGCGTGAGTTTTGAGAATTTTGATGCTGTTGTCGATCACGTCAGGGCGATCGGAACTCAATACTACAAACTGATCGGGATGCAGCACTAACCGGATGTTTAGCTGGATTGCCCGATCGCCGACTAATCCCATTGCTTCCTCAAATTCCGCTAAGATTCGCTCACCAATCACATCATCAGCAAATGGAAACAGCGCAGAACTGAGGCGATAGAGTCGAATATTGTTGAGGTTGCAGAACTCGATCGCCCCGCCCAAACGCCGCAAGTTATCAGCGTAGAGTTCTCGCAGCATTCGCTCTTGTTCTAAGGAGTCAAACTGCAAGAGTCGCTTACGGGTTACGGTTCGATAACGGACTGCCTTAGATGCTGTAATGCAGACGAGTCCTAGTTTGGGTGTCATCATTCCTCGATTTTCTTGAGCGATTCGGGCTTATGAATGGCTTCTTTGCCCGTCTTGTCGCTCTCGACCAGATACTCAGGATTCTCTGTTGAAGCATCAAAGTGATGTCCTTTCAACTCAGTAGGCTCAGTCAATTTTTTCTTAACAATGCCTTCGACCATGTTACCAGAACTATTCCACTCAACCCGATCGCCCTTCTTAAATGTCTCAGTCATCGTCTGCAAATCTTTTGTTTTTACAGCTTTAAAGATATTGAATTGTGCGATCGCTCACCTCTATCCTTTGATTGTGAATGTCGATCGCTCTTCATCGATCGTCTCCTCCTCTAGGTAGGTGTCATGAATAACACTCACTTTCTAGAGTCACAAAAGATGAGCACTCTACAATCAGTCCGCCATGACCTATGACTATGATTTATTTGTGATTGGGGCAGGTCCGGGGGGCTTGGCAGCCGCAAAACAAGCTGCACACTATGGCGCACGAGTCGCGATCGCTGAAGCCAATCACCTCGGCGGCACCTGTGCAAACATGGGTTGCATTCCCAAAAAACTGATGGTGTATGCGGCTGATTTTGGTCACTTAGCAGAAGCCTCTAAAGGCTATGGCTGGAGCGGAGAACAGCCTCACTTTAGTTGGACAAAATTTGTCAGGGCGAGAGATCAGACGATCGAGGGGTTTCGACAATCTCATGAGCGATCGTTGACTAAATTAGGAATTCATCTGATTCACGATCGGGCACAGTTCATCGATGCCCACACTCTCGAAGTCGGTGAACAAAAAATCACTGCCGATCACATCTTGATTGCTGTGGGAGGTCACGCCAGCAAACCCAACATTCCCGGTATTGAACACACAGTCACGTCTAATGAGATGTTTCACCTCCCACAATTGCCTAAAAAAATTGCCATTATTGGCGGTGGATATATCGGCGTTGAGTTTGCAAGTGCGCTCCATGCCTTCGGGACAGACGTATTTTTAATGAGCCACGAACACTGCATCCTAAATGGATTTGATCCCGCCATTAGCACTGCTATTCATAAAGGATTCACTGACCGAGGCATCCAAGTTGCCTGCAACACCACCGCCGAAGAAATTATTCAGACCGATCGAGGATTGCAGCTAATTTTGTCAGGCGACTCCGCAGATATCACGGTTGATTTAGTGCTGTGCGCGATCGGACGCACTCCCAATCTAGAAAATCTCGGCTTAGAACAGGTCGGCGTTGAAATCGATCAGCGTGCGATCGCGGTCGATGCTCACAGTCGCACCAGTCAACCCAATATCTTTGCTGTTGGAGACTGCACCGATCGCAAACAATTAACTCCGGTTGCACTATCAGAAGGTCGGGCGTTTGCTGACACGACTTTTGGTGACTACGCCTGGACAGTGGACTATGACAGCGTGCCATCGGCGATCTGCTGTCGCCCCGAAGCCGCCTCTGTGGGAGTGACAGAGCAACAGGCGCAGACTCAACTAGGCGATGCTGTTCGCTGTTATCAAAGCGAGTTTCAGCCGTTATTTCACAGCTTGAGCGGTCAAAATGAAAAAGCTTTAATTAAGCTCATTGTCAACGGAGAGAACGATCGAGTGATTGGCATTCACATCGTCGGCGATCATGCAGCAGAAATCTTACAAGGATTCGCATTGGCAATGAAACAGGGAATCACAAAGCAGGAACTCGATCGGGCGATCGGGATTCATCCATCCTCTGGTGAAGAGCTTTTCTCGATTCGTTGACTGAATCTGAGCGGCGTTGCTAAATTCGGGCATGAACCAAGAAATTTGCCCTCACCCTAGCCCGCTCCCGCAGGAGAGGGAACAAGATTCCTAGCTTCCCTCGCGCGCAGGAGCTACCGCGTGCACACAAAGGGTCAATCGCTTCGATTCAGTAATGCCTTTCTAAGCTTCAACAAGCTGGTTGTCTTGCCGCAAACACGCTTCGATGAAGCCGTCTAGTTCGCCATTCATGACATCTTGAATCGCAGTCGTTTCTACCCCGGTGCGGAGATCCTTCACCATTTGATAGGGGTGAAACACATAGTTGCGAATCTGGTTGCCCCAAGCCGCTTCGACAATGTCGCCTCGAATGTCAGCGACTTCTTTTGCTTTCTGCTCTTGAGCGATGATCAGCAGTTTGGCTTTGAGAATCACCAGGGCTTTTTCCTTGTTTTGAAGCTGCGATCGTTCCTCGGTGCATCTCACCGCAATTCCGGTCGGCAGGTGCGTAATTCTCACGGCGGTCTCGACTTTGTTGACGTTTTGCCCTCCTTTGCCACCCGCACGAGAAGTCGTAATCTCTAAGTCTTTATCGGGAATGTCTAACTTAACCGACGTGTCGATCATCGGCATCACTTCCACCCCAGCGAAGCTCGTTTGTCGCTTGTCGTTGGCGTTAAAGGGCGAAATTCGCACGAGGCGATGGGTGCCCTTTTCGACCTTAAGATATCCGTAGGCATATTTGCCATCAATCTCTAGCGTGGCGGACTTAATCCCCGCTTCGTCGCCCTCTGACTCGTCGGTGAGATGCACTTTATAGCCGTGAGCTTCCCCCCAGCGCGTATACATTCTCAGCAGCATCTCTGCCCAATCTTGAGCATCGGTGCCCCCAGCCCCCGCATTAATCGTAAGAATCGCTCCCTTGGTGTCGTAGGTGCCTGACAGCATCTGCTGAAGCTCCCACTGGTCGAGTTCTTGCTTGAGTTGATGAGTTTTTTGCTGTCCTTCTTCCAGCAGCGAGTCGTCCATCTCTAGCTCCAGCAATTCTAAAATCGCCTGAGAATCTGCGAGAGACGACCGCCACTGCTCAAACTGCTGAAGGTGCGATTTATAGTCATTGAGTTCTTGCAAAATCTGTTGAGCTTTTGTTTGGTCTTCCCACAGTTCGGGTTGTGCAGCGACTTGCTCTAAATCTTGAATTTTTGCGGTCAAAGCAGGAACGTCAAAGATACTCCTGAGTTTTACCCAGGCGATTAGATAACCCTTCAACGTCGCGCTTTAGTTCTACAGTATCCATACGATCGGTCGGTTCCTTGAACAGTATTGTTTATTTTAGCGGCAGTTCGCTTAGAGTTGACTCATTCATCCGCACATAGCCACCAGCATGGGAGATTTAGAACACCCCTTTCAGTCGTTTCTCAACGATCTCTATCTCAAATATAAGCCTTTAACCGACGGCACTCTTGCCAGTTATATTCCTGAATTGGCGAAGGTCGATCCCAACTGCTTTAGTATTTGTGTCGTCACCGTAGACGGGCGGATCTTTGAAGTGGGAGATGCGCATCAGCTATTCACGATTCAGTCGATCTCGAAGGTATTTGTCTATGGCATGGCGCTGGCAGAACACGGGCGCGACAAAGTGCTGTCTAAAGTAGGCGTTGAGCCGACAGGCGACCCGTTTAACTCCCTGATTCGACTGGATGAATCGTCAAAGCGACCCGATAACCCGATGGTGAATGCAGGCGCGATCGCCACCACCAGTTTGATCAAGGGCACCGGAGCCACCGAGCGCTTAAACCAAATGCTCGATATGTTTCGTCGCTATATCGGGCGGGATGTCTATATCGATATGTCGGTGTTTATGTCGGAGCGATCGACGGGGCACCGCAATCGAGCAATGGCACACTTGATGCGGCACTTTGGCATGATCGACGAGAACATCGACGAAGCGCTGGATCTCTATTTTCAGCAATGTTCGCTGATGGTCAACTGTCGCGATCTAGCCGTGATGGCGGCAACCTTAGCCAACAAAGGCGTGAATCCGATCACGGGCGATCGAGCGATTCCGTCTCACTACATTCGAGATGTGTTGTCGGTGATGTATACGTGTGGAATGTATAACTTTGCGGGCGAGTGGGCGTATAAAGTCGGAATTCCTGCCAAGAGTGGAGTCTCAGGTGGCATTATCGCAGTGGTTCCCAACCAGGTAGGCATCGCAGTTTTCTCGCCACCATTGGACTCTCACGGCAATAGCGTACGCGGCATTAAAGTCTGTGAAGACTTGGCGCGTGAATTTGAGTTACACATGTTTGACTTGCCGATGGGCTGCTCTCACTTTCGACAGACATTGGCAAACGAACCGTAACAAATCGACGTTTTGGGTGAGCCAACACGGTATAGTCACGACAGAGGCGTTTGCCTCGATCCCCAATCGGGTAATCGTCTAGGAGAAGGTTATGGTCAGAAGGCAGCCCCCCGCTAATTCCCGCAAGACAACTCCCCGCAAAAAGCCCCAAGCTCCTGCTGTAGAGGGGAAACTGTTGCCCGAAGATGCTAGGAGCGTTGAAGCAACCGATTTAGAGAAAGATGAATGGGCAGAGACTGTTGAAGTCGAGGTGGTCGCCGAATCTAAACCCGACGCTGCGCCCAAAGAAGACCCTGCCGTTTCAGCCTTAGAAGCCAGTGTGACAGCGCTCAAAGAGTCGTTGGATCAGTCCAGTCAGAAAGAGCAGCATTTGCAGAAAAGTGTTGAAGAGCTACGATCGCAGCTTGATGAACAAACTTCACTGGTTCAAAAACTGCAAGTCAGCCTAGAGAAGGCAACTAAAATTCAGTCTGAGCTAGATAAGACCCAGAAAGAAGCGCTGAAATTAGCTGAGTCTAATCAAGCCTTAATTGACGAAAACAAAACCCTTAAACAGGCACAGCAAACCCTAAAAGCAGAACTCGAAACCAAGGCAAAATCGGCACAGCTCACGGTGCAACCTGCCCCAGCAAAACCTGCGGCTGAGAGTCGAGAAGATAGTTTTCGCAGACAGCAGGCGGCGACGCTGGCTCATCCGGTTTTCCCGAATGAACCGATGTCAAATGGCTTCTCAGATCAAGATATTGGCTGGTTTGACTAAATCGAGTCAATTGTCACCTGTCAGTTGCACAATAAAAGCAGTGACAAAAAGCAACGACGAACGACAAACGACAGATGATGAGAACCTTAGCGATCGACATTGGCGGAAGCGGCATTAAGACCCTGGTGCTAGACGAATCGGGGCAGCCTCAAACAGAGCGCAACCGCGTCGAGACTCCTCAACCCGCTAACCCTGATTTGGTGATTAACGCGATCGTGTCTCTTGCCAACCAGCAGGGAGAGTTCGATCGAGCTTCGGCAGGGTTTCCAGGCGTAGTCCGTGCGGGTGTTATCGAAACCGCCGTGAATCTTGACCCTACTTGGATTGGGTTCGATTTTGCAAAAGCTTTGAGCGATCGCTTAGGCAGACCTGTCCGAGTGGTCAATGATGCCGATATGCAGGGAATGGGCGCGATTTCGGGGCAAGGGGTTGAACTGGTGATCACGCTCGGTACTGGCTTTGGATCTGCTTTGTTTCTCAACGGGAAACTGGTGTCCAACTTAGAAATGGGACATCACGAGTTTCGCAACGAAGAAACCTATGAACAGCAGTTAGGACGAGCCGCCTTAGATCGCGTCGGACAGAAGAAATGGAATCGCCGCTTAGAGAAAGCGATCGCGTCTCTCAAAAATCTATTCAACTACGATCGTCTCTACATTGGCGGCGGCAACACTAACAAAGTCACGATCGAGTTGCCACCCAACGTCAAAATTGTCCCCAACGTATCCGGTCTATTAGGCGGAATCGTGCTGTGGCGAGATTAACCCGTAGAGACGTTCTACCAGAACGTCTCTCTTCCCGACGATCGCACCCAAACAACCATCAAAACCGATCGCGATCGTGCCCCTCATCAAAATCAATCAACGGACCTTTCGGCACAATCTGATTAGGATTAATCTGCGTCTGACTCATGTAATAGTGTCGCTTGATATGATCTAAATTACAGGTTTCTCTAATCGCTGGATGTTGATATAAATCTTTGAGATAGTTCCAAAGATTAGGATAATCAGCAATGCGTTTGAGATTGCATTTGAAATGACCGTGATAGACCGAATCGAATCGCACCAGCGTTGTAAACAGACAGATATCGGCTTCGGTTAAGCGATCGCCACACAGATATCGCTGCATTCCTAAAACGGTTTCCCAGCGATCGAGATTCTCAAACAGTTCTGTCACGGCTGTTTCATACGCTGCTTGAGACGTTGCAAAGCCAGACCGATAGACTCCGTTGTTAATCGGCATATAGATTGCGTCAATCGTCTGATCAATCGTTTCGCGTAAGTTTTGAGGATATAAATCGATATCGGACTTTGCGATCGTGCCAAACTCCAGATCGAACATCCGAATAATTTCACGAGATTCGTTGTTGACGATCGTCTGTTTTTCTTTGTCCCACAGCACAGGCACCGTAATACGTCCAGTGTATTTTGGGTCAGCTTTGAGATAAATCTCCTGCAAATAGTGAGCGTGATTCACCGAATCAGGAATTGCCCCCGGTTCTTCAGAAAACATCCAGCCTTTGTCACTCAAAACGGCATCGACGATCGACAGCCCGATCGCGTCATCCAGCCCCTTCAGTTGGCGCATAATCAAAGTCCGGTGCGCCCAAGGACACGCCAGCGAGATATAGAGGTGATAGCGTCCGGCTTCCGCTTTAAAGCCACTTGATCCATCGGCGGTGACGCGATCGCGAAAATGAGTCGGCATTCGATTAAATTGCCCTTTTTCGTCGCGCTCTGTCCAATCGGTCGTCCATTTGCCTTCGACCATCATTCCTAGTGCCATTGCAGTCTCCTGAAGTAGGTTTGAATTTTGAGTTTTGAGTGTAGGCGTTTCTGAGTTAAACCTCATCACTCAAACCTCATAGTTTCGCTGACATCGTTAAGCAAGGTCGAACAGCAGCACTTCAGCGTCTTCTTCGCCTGTCAAATCAAGCACGTCTTCTTGGCTGACGGCTGCTGCATCGCCTTGGTTTAGACGTTGACCGTTTAGCACGATCGAGCCACGAGCAACCTGAACCCAAACGTGGCGATCGCCGTTCACCGCAAGATTCACCTGCTCACCATTTCCTAAGATCGTGGCGTAGAGATTGAGATCTTGATGAACCGTGACTGAGCCATCGCGACCGTTGTGAGACGCAATCAGGCGAAGCTTTCCGCGTTTTTCTGATTCTAAATAGGCTTTTTGCTCATATCCAGGCTCTAGGTTTTTTGTGTCGGGCAAAATCCAGATTTGCAGCAGATGAACGGGGTCTCGATCGGAGTGGTTAGACTCGCTGTGGGTGACTCCGGTTCCAGCGGTCATGCGCTGCACGTCTCCCGGACGCATCACGGCACTGTTGCCCATGCTGTCACGATGTTCTAGCGCACCGTCTAACACATAAGTAATAATCTCCATGTCGCGGTGAGGATGCTTGCCAAAGCCTTGTTTAGCGGCTACCCAGTCTTCGTTAATCACCCGCAGGTCACGAAAACCCATGAACGTCGGGTCGTAATAGTCGGCGAAAGAGAAGGTGTGATAAGAGTCTAGCCAACCGTGATTGGCGTGTCCCCGATCGTTTGCCTTACGAATCGTGATCATCATTGCCTCCTAAAAATTCACGGTACGATTTGTTTGAACTTTGAATGTTTGAATTCGTACTTTCTAGAACTAAGATAACACATCGATTGTTTAGACGCAAACAATCTTCAGCCATTGTCAGATCCCCGATTTCTTCAGAGATACCGGGGAGTTCTGCTCTAGCCCATTCGTTCTGTTGAAGGGATAAAAACCGGAGTCGATCGAGCAAACCGTGTCCAGCGATCGCCCGCGCTCAAATAGCCAATCTCAGCGATATACGTGCGATCGCTTGCCGAGATTGGCACATTGCAGCTCAAAGCCAGCTCGTTGCAGTCAAACTGCTCAAAGCGATCGGGGGTTTGGGTAGCCAGGTCAAGCCCGGTGACATCATAGAGCCTTACCACGAGATGCTCTCCTCCTTGACGCGGGACATCGGCTCTCAGCGATCGCGGCACAGTCCATCGCAGGGTCGCCCATTCAGCGCTGCGCGGCAGAATGCTAATTTGCCCCTCAGTCTCGACCGGGAGACAGTCTAACTCACTGACCGGAGCCGCTGGTTCCCCATTCAGAGACGGGGCTGATTGACTGCGATTTCCTGATAAAAATGACCACGCGGCGGCACCTGCTCCTCCTGCGATCGCCGCACCTGTCGCCAGTGGTGAGCCTGCTGTCGTGGCTGCCTCGCTCGTGGGATTAGCGGCGCTTTCTAAAAAGTTTGGCGATCCCAGGTTTTGATCTGTCTCAGCGTCAAGACCTGTCGTATCTCGATCGTGGTCTAAATAGGCTCCTGCTCCATCTAAAGGAGAATCAAACTGCGATCGAGTTCCTGCTAAATCCTGATCAGATTGATGAGGATCAAACCCTCCAGGGAAATCGTCTTCATATCCCGGAGGTGGATTGTAAGCTTGAGGAGACGGACGCGATCTCCCTTTGCTCAACATCCAAACAAGCGCAGCCAGCGAACCGATGGGCAGCAGCCACCACCAAGAAAACCCTCTTTCAGGCGCAGCCTCAGCCGTTGCCCCCGAAGAAGGCGCGAGGGCGGTTTGATTGTTGAGATTCTCACCCGTTTGACTGGATGGAGCATTGAGCGAAGCCGCCTTGCTTCCGGGAAGGCTTTTTGTAGCTTTTCCTCCAGCGTTAACAGAACCATTCGCCGTCGTATTAACAGACGGGTTTACCTTCCCATTCGTCGCTTTTGAGGTTTGCACCGCTTTTGCAGCAGTTGTGAGGGCGATCGCTTCAACGCCAGAGGCTTTAATCGCGTCCTGTCCTGCTTTTGCAGTCGCATAGCCCAAAAATGCCTGAACCGCAGGAGTCGGTGCCCCTTTATAAACGTAAGATAACGGCTGCGAAAAGGGGTATTTAGGATTGGTCGGAGCCGTTCCCTGCATGGAGACGGCTTTCACCCCAGCCTGACCGCGCACCTGATTGGCTGGAAGATAACTAATGCCATCCGTTCCCAATTTTTGGATCACCGCCGCCGCGCTTTCATCGTTGAGCTTGACGGCAGTGGCACCTGTTTCAAACGGGGCATCTTTAAACGCTGGATATTTCTGAAACGCCTGACGCGTATCGTTGACGGCAGGACGATCGACGACCCGAATTGCGCCTGCGGTTCCTCCAACCTGTGACCAGTTCTTGATTTCACCTCGAAATATTTTGGCGAACTGGTTGATATCTAAACTTTTTGATAATGGATTTTTTGCGCCCACGACGATCGCGATTTTGTCTCGTCCAACAGGCACGGCGATGAATCCCTCTGCTGTTTCTTGAGCCGTGAGCGGACGACCGATCGCCGCCAAATCTGCCTTTCCATTGAGCAAAGCTTGCAGACCCGCCGAAGTGCCGCTCGTCTCGACGCTGACCTGAGTGCCGGGATATTGCTGCTCAAAGCGCTGCTTTAAGGACTTGCTGAGGGTTGCCATGCTAGTTGAGCCATCAATCCGAATTGCCGTTCCTTGGGGCACCGAATTGGGAAGCGCAAAGTTAACCGACTGCGCCGACACTGAATTGAAAGAGGCGGTTAAAGGCTGAGACACTGCACCTATGAGGAGAACGAGGCTACCGACTGAAGATTTTTTTATCGTCATTGTGTTTACACCCACCAGAATGTAGGTTTTTTAACGCTGCAATCCTAAAAACAAGATTGGTTTTCTAGCCTTTTAGGAATCAGCCCAGCGAGCCGAACAGAATCAACTTATGATAAATTTGCGATTCTGACTAGAGACATAAGAGTTTATTAATGCGAAGTCACGATCGGGCTGCGATCAAAGGACTCGCCAAGAAACTATGAGAAGATTGAGTGCTTCTCTCGGCATCCTCTTCTAGAATCGCGCCTGTGACTCAACCTACGACCAAACTGCCGACTCCGCTCGTTAAAGATGCATTTAAAGAGCAAGTGCGAACTTATTTTGAGCAGATTGCACCCGATCTCGATCGCTGGAGTCGTCGCAATAAATACTACTACCAGGATCTCGATCGTCTCCATCAATTTTTAATTCCCCCCGGCAGTCGCGTGTTAGAAGTCGGCTGCGGCACGGGCAATCTGCTGGCGGCGTTAAATCCCGCTGTCGGAGTCGGCATTGATTTCTCTCAACCAGCGATCGCGATTGCCCAATCAAACTATCCTCATCTACAGTTCTATTGCCTGGATGCTGAAACGCTGGCTTCAAAGGAGTTTGGTGATGAGATCCCCTTTGATTTCATTGTGCTGTCGGGCGTGTTGGGTCATTTGGGAGACATCCAGCAGGTTTTGCAGCAGCTACAGGTTTTTTGTCACCCGCGAACGCGGCTAATTCTGACGTTTCACAATTTTTTGTGGCAACCCCTTCTACACTTGGCAAATCGCCTGGGTCAGCGCCGTCCGCAGCCGCCTCAAAGCTGGCTCTCAATGACCGACGTTCAGAATTTGCTGAAGATTACAGGGTACTTGCCCGTACGATCGGGGCGGCGGTTCCTTCTGCCTAAGCCGATTCCCGGACTGGCGTTTTTGCTCAACCGCATCGTTGCCCACCTGCCCGGAATCAATCACTTCTGTCTCACAAATTACATCGTCGCTAGACCCGATCGTCCTGCAAATGTGAATGCTTCTACCTGCTCGGTAATTATTCCCGCTCGTAACGAAGCAGGCAATATTCAAGGTGCGATCGAGCGCTTACCCTCGCTCGGCAGACACACTGAAGTGATTTTTGTCGAAGGGCATTCTCACGATCACACCTGGGCAGAGATTCAGCGAGTCGTGCATCAAGGACACGATCGCTTCACGCTTAAAGCCTTCCAGCAGTCAGGGAAGGGAAAAGCCGATGCCGTGCGATTGGGGTTTGAACACGCAACGGGCGATATTTTGATGATTCTAGATGCAGATTTGACCGTTCAGCCCGAAGATCTGCCCCACTTTTTTGAGGTGATCGCCTCTGGTCGCGGAGAATTTGCCAATGGCTCTCGGTTGGTTTATCCCCGATCGGGTCAAGCAATGCCCTGGCTAAATAATTGGGCAAATAAATTCTTTAGTCTGGCGTTTTCGTTTCTGTTGGGGCAACCGCTCAAAGATACGCTGTGCGGCACCAAGGTTTTGCGGCGTGAAGACTACGAAAAAATCGCTACCGGACGCAGCTATTTTGGGGACTTCGACCCTTTCGGAGATTTCGATCTCCTGTTTGGGGCTACCAAGTTGAGTTTGCACATGGTCGATGTGCCTGTGCGCTATCAGCCTCGCACTTACGGAACCTCGAATATCGCTCATGTGCGTGAGGGCTTAATTTTGCTGCAAATGTGTCTGTATGCGTCTCGCAAAATCAAGTTTTTTTAAGGGTTTGATTGGAGAAGCGATCGACTCACTGATCGCGAGACGGTTGCAGCAACGGCGTAAATTCTTCTGGAGACAACTCTAGGAGCAGTTCAATTTTGAGTGAAGAGGGCTTCGCGATTGGAGTCTGATGTTCTTCATACTGTGCGATCGCTCCCTCAAAAAGCTCGATCGTTCTCTCAAAAACCTCGATCGCTGATTGAGGTAGTGCCCATTGTTGAGGTTTAGTGAGCGATCATGTCCGATCGGGAGATTCGGGTCGTGTTGGTTTGTCCGATGACCCGCCCCGGAATAGAATTCGGGGCTAGCCTTGCGAAGTCCATTGAAATGGACTAGGGAGAGGTGGGAGTGAAGATGGCATCGGGTTCTAAGCGAGGGAAGGTCATGCCTTGGGCGTGGTGACGTTTTTGAGTTTGGGCGTAGGCGATCGCCAGGTCGAGGTTTTTGGGGCTGATGGAGAAGACCCCATACTCTTGTTGCCATTTGAACTTGGCAGAAGGACTGGGATGGTTGGCGTTGAGATAGCGAGAACTGCTGCCTTTGATGAGTCTGATGTATTCAGACAGGGCAAGACTGGGAGGACTGGACACAATCACATGAATATGATCGGCAATGCCTCCGATCGCGTGGAGTGAGCCGCCTAATTCAGTTGTTTTGTGATCGATGAATTGATAAAGCGGGGCTTCTCGAATGGGGGTAATTAAGGGTTGTCGCTCATGGGTTGCCCAAACGAAATGATAGTAGAGGTTCCAAAGCGGCATGATGCAATCTGAAGTAGAAAATCTTCTGTTTAGAATGACCCAAATGGCATCAGATGCATCGACGGTGCGATCGAGACCCTACCCGTTCCGATTAATCACTCCAGTTCTCTCAGTCCCCTTTAGTGGACTTCGCAAGGCTAGCCCGGAATTCCATTCACGGGCGGGATGGAATCGCAGCCAGCAACCACGATCGACCCCACGTTCTCGATCGTGCCGATCAAATCCTAAATTGCCGTTGCCCCATGTGCGATCGTGGGTGCAAAAAGCTCGATCGTTCGTGTAAAAAGCTCGATCGTTGCTCCAAGAGGGCGTTTGAGAAGTATGGAAAGCCTCTTCACTATCGTTGCTAATCCGCCCCGGACTGAAGTCGGGGCTAGCCTTGCGAAGTCCGTTGAAACGGACTGAAGACGCGGGACTGACTGGCTTTTAGTCCCTTTAGTGGACTTCGCAAGGCTAGCCCGGAATTCCATTCACGGGCGGGATGGAATCGCAGCCAGCAACCTCGATCGACCCCACATTCTCGATCGTGCCGTTTAAATCCTAAATTGCCGTTGCCCCAGGTGCGATCGCTTCCCCAAAAAGCTCGATCGTTCCTGTAAAAACCTCGATCGTCCGTGCAAAAACCTCGATCGTTCCTATAAAAACCCTGACTGTTCGTGCAAAAACCTCGATCGTTGCTCCAAATTGCCCGATCGCTCCCCCAAAAAGCTCGATCGTTCCTATAAAAACCATGACTGTTCGTGCAAAAAGCTCGATCGTTCCCATAAATTGCTCGATCGTTGGACGGTTGACCCCGATCGCTCATCCTTCATCGTGCGTCTTACCCATCATTTGCCGCAAATATTCCAAACTCTGCCGCGTCATCACTGTATGGGGATGCTGACTTCCCAAACGTTGCTGACGCAGTTCTAACGCTTGCACCAACAATGGCTCTGCGTCTGTCAATCGCCCCTGATTGGCGTACAGCACTGCCAAATTGTTGAGGCTGGTTGCCACATCGGGATGGCTCTCTCCTAAGAGCGATCGCCGTAATTGCAAGGCTTGGAGATAGAGCGGTTCTGCCGCCTCGTAGCGTCCTTGAGACTCATAGAGTGCTGCCAAATTGTTGAGGCTGGTTGCCACATTGGGATGGCTCTCTCCCAAGAGCGATCGCCGTAATTGCAAGGCTTGGAGATAGAGCGGTTCTGCCGCCTCGTAGCGTCCTTGAGACTCATAGAGTCCTGCCAAATTGTTGAGGCTGGTTGCCACATCGGGATGGCTCTCTCCTAACAGCGATCGCCATAATTGCAAGGCTTGGAGATAGAGCGGTTCTGCCGCCTCGTAGCGTCCTTGAGACTCATAGAGTCCTGCCAAATTGTTGAGGCTGGTTGCCACAGAGGGATGGCTCTCTCCTAAGAGCGATCGCAATAATTGCAAGGCTTGGAGATAGAGCGGTTCTGCCGCCTCGTAGCGTCCTTGAGACTCATAGAGTCCTGCCAAATTGTTGAGGCTGGTTGCCACATCGGGATGGCTCTCTCCTAACAGCGATCGCCATAATTGCAAGGCTTGGAGATAGAGCGGTTCTGCCGCCTCGTAGCGTCCTTGAGCGCGATAGAGTGCTGCCAAATTGTTGAGGCTGGTTGCCACATCGGGATGGCTCTCTCCTAAGAGCGATCGCCGTAATTGCAAGGCTTGGAGATAGAGCGGTTCTGCCGCCTCGTAGCGTCCTTGAGCGCGATAGAGTAATGCCAAATTGTTGAGGCTGGTTGCCACATCGGGATGGCTCTCTCCGAAGAGCGATCGCCGTAATTGCAAGGCTTGGAGATAGAGCGGTTCTGCCTCCTCGTAGCGTCCTTGAGCGCGATAGAGTAATGCCAAATTGTTGAGGCTGGTTGCCACATCGGGATGGCTCTCCCCTAAGAGTGATCGCCATAATTGAAAGGCTTGGAGATAGAGCGGTTCTGCCTCCTCGTAGCGTCCTTGAGCGCCATAGAGTGCTGCCAAATTGTTGAGGCTGGTTGCCACATCGGGATGGCTCTCTCCGAAGAGCGATCGCCGTAATTGCAAGGCTTGGAGATAGAGCGGTTCTGCCGCCTCGTAGCGTCCTTGAGACTCATAGAGTCCTGCCAAATTGTTGAGGCTGGTTGCCACATCGGGATGGCTCTCTCCTAACAGCGATCGCCATAATTGCAAGGCTTGGAGATAGAGCGGTTCTGCCGCCTCGTAGCGTCCTTGAGCGCGATAGAGTTCTGCCAAATTGTTGAGGCTGGTTGCCACATCGGGATGGCTCTCTCCTAAGAGCGATCGCACCACTGCCAAACAACCTCTAAACCAAGGCTCTGCCTCAGCATAAAATCCTTGACCTTTATAAAATCGCTCAATTCCAATAAACGCCCAACTTAGATCATCGTCGTCTTGAATAAAAAGATCTGCTCTGCTTTCAAGCTTTGATAAGTCTTCTGCTACTTCTTGCAGGTGAGGAATCGCCAAAGTGACCGATTTAATCACTTCCAGCGTCGGATTGTAGGAAATTTGTTTCGCCACTTCAATCAGCACCGTCGCCAATGCCGTTTTCATCGGCTTACATTCCAACTCACCAATCTTCGTTCTAAAAAACTCCCGCAGCAATTGATGCAGTTGATAGATCCCTTCGCGCTCATAACTCAGCAAACTCAGATTCACCAACTGTTCATCGCGCAAATCGTCTAACGCTTCCTCATCTGCTTCTGGCAAACACCCTTGCACCAACCCCCAAGGAATCTCAGCCAACGCAAACAGACTCAAAAGCGCCGCCAATCGTTGTGCATCCTCATTCAATTCCTGCCAACTCAACTCAAACGCCGCCGTGACACCCAACGATGCCGTCATGCTTGTCTCGGTTTTTAGCAATGCCTGCGCCGCTAACCTTTTCTCTTGCAACCGTTCCCACAGTTTCGCGATCGACGTTCCCTTCTTGCGCTCCAAATACCGCCCCACTAACTCCAATCCCAACGGCAAATAGCCCAACCAGTCACAAACCCGTTTAGCAGTCGCTAAATCCTGATCCACTCGTCCATCTGATACCAGCGATCGCAACAAATCCAGCGATGCCGCTTCACTCAGCACCTTGATTTCATGGGTTTTGACCGGAGACCCAAAGCGCGATCGAGTCGTCAGCAAAACTTTAAAGCGCGATTCAGAACGCGGCAACAGCGATCGGATATCGTCATAGGTCTGCACATCATCCAAGATCAATAATGTCGCTCCATCCTGCCAATGTCGCCAACACCACTGCACCCGATCAACTAATTCGCCCTCATCTGGCGGTTTGAGATCGAGGTGCGATCGGGCAAATGCAATAATCTGCAATCCCACATCCTCGCGTGCCTTCAGCCAGCAGACTCCCCCCGGATACGTCTCCGCTTTTGCATGAAAATCAGCATAGTGCCACGCTAATTCTGTCTTGCCAATGCCACCCATCCCCGCAATTGCAGAAATCGCCATCGTCGTTCCCGCTTGCAATTGCTTGTGCAACGTTTCGAGATCGTCATCTCGCCCAACGAACTTGCTAACTCCGCTATAAGGCAGATTCTGTGGGGTGCTTTTTTTTATCGGTGCCCCTCCCGACGGCTCTAGTCAAGGTTTCTCACCGTGATAATGCGTTCCTCCCACAAATCCGGTTCCGCCTTCTATCTTGGTTTGATATCCCGTGCTGGAATCATAATTATTTTGCGTCATCGAGCTATTGTCTTGAATCTTGCCTGCATTAATTTGCTGCGCCATCACTTGAAGTTCATCGGCAAAGTGCGGATCATCATCCATTGCCACCTGAATGTAAGCGACCAAACGATCGAGTTCTGCCTTTGATCCTTGCTCAACTGAGGTAATCGCTAATTCCGCAGTCGGTTTCCCCCGCATTTTGTCCCAGATCTTCTGTCGGAGCGCGTCCATTTTGACGATCGCCCCCTCCGTAAACTTTTTGGCAAGCTCACCTGCCCCCGATTCGATAAATTTTCTAAAAGCAAGGTCAGCGATCGCGGCAGCCGTCAACGTGGTTACAGGTTCCATCGAGAAAACTCCGGGTAGGGGATATCTCTCTTATACCTAAGAAATCTAATCTCTTCCGCAAACCGTCATCATTCCGACAAAAAACGACACGCCTCTCAGATTAAGTGCGATCGTTGCGCTCTATCAAGGGTCTGTTCTCATTCAGGCTGCTTCAGTTGTTTGGCTCAATTAATGACACGCTAGTGACGCGATCGACTCACTGATCGCGAGACGGTTGCAGCAACGGCGTAAC
>Ga0209100_1000654_pt1 | contig 28180 bp, 26 predicted proteins | sample lystaG_FD_185480 | JGI IMG/M metagenome (GOLD analysis project Ga0209100, IMG submission 185480) | Glacier valley bacterial and archeal communities from Borup Fiord, Nunavut, Canada, to study Microbial Dark Matter (Phase II) -... | ecosystem: Environmental > Aquatic > Freshwater > Ice > Glacier ... | reverse complement strand
TCGGCGCCGCCGTCGCCCTGCTGTCATCGACCATTCCCTACACGCTCGAACTGGTCGCACTTCGCCGGCTACCGTCGGCGACCTTCTCTATCCTGATGAGCCTCTCACCGGCGATCGCGACGACGGCCGGGTTCCTGATCCTCGGCCAGGGATTCACCGGGGTGGCCTTCGTGGCGATCGGCCTGGTGATCGCCGCGAGCATCGGTGCGGTGCTCTCGGCCTCCCGTACGGCCCACGGTGGGCGCACTGACACCGGTCTCGGAGGACCGCTCAGTTGACCCGACGTTCGTACAGGGCCAAGGGGTTAGTGTGGAAACCCCCGCGACCGCTGAATCGAGAGGGTGATCGTGTCTGAAGCGAAGCTACCCGAATCCAAAGGCACGGTTCACGGCCTCGCGCGCTCGATCCTCGGACTCCTGGGCTTCAGCGCCCTTGCCGCCCTGCTCATTGTCGCCCTCGCCGCACCGGCGCTCGTCGTTACGAGCCAGGTCACGAACAACGCGGCCGGACTGTTCGAGAACCTGCCGGACTACGTCAAGATCGGCAACCAGGCCCAGCGCAACATCCTCTACGGACTGCGCGGCGGTGCGCAGGTGCCCTTCGCGCAGGTCTACGACCAGAATCGCCAGGAAGTGGCATGGGATGCGGTCTCGCCCTTCGCGAAGGACGCACTGGTCGCCGCGGAAGACGTGCGGTTCTACTCGCATGGTGGCGTCGACCTCGCGGGCATCGCGCGCGCCGCGGTGAACAACATCACCGGCAACGACCTGCAGGGTGCCTCGAGTATCGAGCAGCAGCTCGTTAAGCAGCTGGCCATCCAGGATGCCATCGCCACGATCAGCGACAAGAAGAAGCTCGAGGCCGCAAAGGCGAAGGCCCAGGCCCGCACTCTCGACCGCAAGCTCAAGGAGGCCAAACTCGCCATCGGCCTCGAAAAGAACTACACGAAGCACCAGATCCTGCTGGCCTATCTCAACATCGCCGGATTTGGTGGGAACACCTATGGAATCGAGGCGGCTGCCGAGCAGTACTATTCCACGACCGCCGCGAACCTCACGCTTCCCCAGGCCGCGAGCCTCATCGCCGTCGTACAGCAGCCACCACTGCGCAACCCGGGCTCGGCGGCAAACTGGGAGCGCAACACGTCTCGGCGTGACGCGATCCTCGCCACCATGCTCAGCGAGAAGATGATCACCGACGCGCAATACGCTGCGGCCATCGCCACCCCGGTCGATGCCACCACGGTGAAGATCAGCCCCGCGACCAACGGATGCTCCTATGCCTCGGCCGCCAAGCCCTTCTGCGACTACGTGATCAAGAACGTGAAGAACTTCACCGGCCTTGGTGAGACCGCAGCCGACCGCCTCGACGCGTGGCGCCGCGGCGGCAACGCCGTGTACACCACCATCGACCTCGACCAGCAGCAGAATGCCGAGGACGATCTCGCCCTGCGCACCCCCGCCACCGAGACGCGCTTCAAACTCGGAAGTGCCGTCTCCACCGTGCAGGTCGGCACTGGCCGCATCGTGATCATGGCGCAGAACAAGGGATTCGATGACACGGGCGAAGGGGATCCGGCGACCACCACCGCGATCAACTTCAACACCGACAAGGAATACGGCGGGTCATCCGGTTTCCCGGTGGGGTCGACCTACAAGCTCTTCACGCTGATCGACTGGCTTCAGAACGGCCACGGCATCCAGGACACGGTCAATGCCAACATCCAGACCTACCCCGCCCGGTCGAAGTCATTCCCGGCGAAATGCGATGGCGGCTACTACCCGCTCACCGAGAGCTACGCGCCGAAGAACGACAGCGGCAGGAGCGAGGGCCAGATGAGCGTACTGAGTGCCACCAAGGGCTCGGTGAACGCTGCCTTCATGAACATGGCGTCGAAACTCGACCTGTGCGACATCCGCGATGTTGCGAAGTCGATGGGAGTGCATAACGCCAACAATTCCGAACTCGCGCACGTCCCGGCATCCATCCTCGGCACCAACACCCCGTCGCCGCTCACGATGGCCAACGCTTACGCCACGGTGGCCAGCGGCGGCAAGCTCTGCCAACCGATCGCAGTCGACAAGATCGTCGGACCGGATGGCACGGAACTGCCGGGCCAGGCGCAGAGCTGCAGCCAGGTGCTCACTCCCGAGGTGGCGGCCGCGGCGGCCTACGACCTACAGGGGCCGCTGCAGCCCGGCGGCACGGGTGCGATCGCGAATCCTCGTGACGGTACAGCACTCTTCGGCAAGACCGGCACCGCCGAGGCCCTGCACAGTTACATGGTCGTATCGAGCACCCAGACGACGACCGCAGTGTGGATCGGCAACATCGAGGGTGATCAGAACATGCGGCGCATCTCGATCGGCGGCATCCTGGCCTCCAATCTCCGTACCTATGTGATGAAGCCGATCCTGGCGTCACTGAATGCGAGTGCGGTCTACGGCGCGGGTGGCACCTTCACCGAACCGACAGGCACGCTGCTTCGCGGCACGACATACAGCGCACCGGCGCCGACACCGACGCCCATACCGGCGCCCGCTCCGACGGGGGGGCCCGGCCCCGGACCCGGCAACGGCAATGGGGGCGGAGGCGGGCACCACAAGCCCTGACCCGCATCCCTGGGACAACCGACCACCCAACGCGGCGATTGTTCCGCTGTGGCGATTTCCAGCCCGCTCGAGCTGGCACAGACCCGTCGCACGGGAACACGCTCCCGGCAGAAAGGAGACACGCGCTGGCGTCGCCGGGGAGGTGATCCCGCACGGCTAGGGTCTCCGGCACCGCTAGGGTCTCAACCATGTCGACATCCGAGGCACCACTCGCCGGAATCCTCGTGGCCGACTTCTCCCGCGTTCTCGCCGGACCGCTCGCCACGATGACCCTGGCAGATCTCGGCGCGCGCGTCATCAAGGTGGAGCGGCCAGAGGTCGGCGATGACACCCGGTCGTGGGGACCGCCCTTCTCCGCCACCGGCTCCACCTATTTCGAGAGCGTCAACCGCAATAAGGAGTCGGTCTGTCTCGACCTCACCGACCCTCGCGATCTCGACCTCGCCCGCGAGCTGATAGCGCGCGCCGACGTAGTGGTCGAGAACTTCAAGCCCGGGGGGATGGAGAAGCTCGGCCTGGGCTACGACGTGGCCCGGGCTGCCAACCCCGGCGTCGTCTATGCCTCGATCTCGGGCTTCGGAAGCGCTGGCGGTCGTGAGCTGCTCGGCTACGACTTCGTCGTGCAGGCGCTCGGCGGCCTCATGAGCATCACCGGAGAGACGGATGGCGCGGCTCTCAAGGCCGGCGTCGCGCTCGTCGACGTGCTCACCGCGAAGGATGCCGTGGCCGGCATCCTCGCGGCGCTGCTGCGCCGCCACTCGACCGGTGTCGGCGCACGCCTCGAGCTGAACCTGCTCTCGAGCCTGCAGGGGTCCCTGGTGAACCAGGCGCAGGCCTATCTCGGCGCCGGAGTGGTGCCGGGGCGCCTCGGCAACACGCATCCGTCCATCGCGCCCTACGAGACTCTCGAATGCGCCGACGGACCGATCGCCGTCGCGTGCGGCAACGATGGCCAGTTCGGACGTCTGGCCGAGGTGCTGGGTTCTCAGCGACTGGCGGACGACCCGCGCTTCCTCGACAACTCCCTGCGGGTCGCCAACCGGGCCGCGCTCGTGCCGCTGCTCGAAGAGCGGCTGCGACACCACGGCGCCGCGGAGTGGCAGCGGCGCCTGACCGAGGTGGGGGTGCCGGCGGGTCGGGTCGGCACAATTGCCGATGGACTCGAGCTTGCGGAGTCTCTCGGGCTCGCGCCGACCATCGAGGTGTTCGATGCGTCCGGGGTCGCCGTGGCGACACAGGTGCGGCATCCGATCACCTGGAGTCCGCCGATCACGCACCGCAATTCTGCCCCGCCACTGCTAGGCGAGCAGGATCCCGCGGTGCGCGAGTGGCTCGCAGGGCCGATCAGCTGACGGTCGGTCGGCTCCGCAGCGCGATCCACAGGGTTGCCGCGGTGTCCGGATCGGTGAGGTCGACCCCGAGCAACTCGGTCGCCACCGCGATCCGGTGACGCAGGGAATTGCGGTGGATGCCGAGCTCGCGGGCTGCGCCCTCCCATTGCCCCCGGTGGGCGAGGTAACTCCGCACCGTGTCGCGGAGGTCTCCCCGCGGATGACCTGCGAGCGCATCCACCCGGGCGTCGCCATGCCCGTCGACTGAGCCATCCACGAGAACCACTGTTCCGGGGGGTGCGGTGCGGCAGGCGGTTACCACCACGCTGACGGCTGCGGCGATGGTGGTGATCGGCACCGGCTGGCTGATCGAGACGGCACCGCCCACGGCACCGGGCGGGGTTGCGCCAGTCGAGGACCTGTCGGCGTCTTCTGCAGGGGCTCCGGGCAGGATGACAATGTCGACACCACCCACGGTCGCCCGCAGCGTGGACGCCGGCAGGCCAAGCGACCCGACGATCGCGTCGAGCTCACGAGCATCCAGGATGCCTGGCTCGTCTCCGCGGACCGCGAGGACCCGTGCGAAGCCGCCGATCGGGGCGAGTTCGGCATGCTCGGCGACGAGGCGCGCCGCATCCACGTGTCCCCCGAGGATGAGCGCGGCGATGGTGCCGCCCATGACATTGCCTACCCGAGAGGACTCCTCAGCGCGCTGTGCGGTAAGCGACAGCAGCATGCACGAGGTGAGGATGAGCTGGCGGTCGGCCTTTCTCAGGCCTCGCCCGGCACCGACCGCGAGGAAGCCCACTGTGCGCGGGCCAATCGTGATGGAGTGCTCGACTACATCCGTGCCGTTCACCGGAAAGGTGGCCGCCGAATAGGTGCCGACCAGGTCGAATCGGGCGGATTCGGCGCGCAGCTGCGGCACGACCTCCGCCGCGGTGGCGGGCCAGATCGTCTCGGCACTGCCGTCTGCGGGCAGGTAGGCCGCCCATCCGCCGAGACCCTTGGCGAGAACCGCGACGATGGCCTCGACAGGGTTCTCGCGGGTCGCCGCCCGCGCCAGTGCGGTCTGCAGGCCCAGGCGCGATGCCAGGTCGGCCTGCTCAGACCTGCCGACCAGCTGCCAGAATCCCCGCGAGATAAGCATGAATGGCACGGCTTCTGGCACGAGCAGCAGGTCGAGGGATTCGTCGGCGCACACTGTGACAAGCTCCGGATCGACCCGGTCGGTGCCCGCACCGAGGCCGAGAGCCAGCGCCGCGACACCCTTCTGTGCCAGTCGGTGCACGTAGTCGCGAATGGCGAGGGGTCCGCCACGAAGAGGGATACCGGTGGTGAGCAGCAGCTCGCCGCCCTCGAGGTACGGCGTTGGATCGGCAAGCTCCGAGATGTGAACCCCGGTGAGTTGCTGGCGTCCAATCGGCCCGGTCGCCGCCGGCCGAAGGTCGCCGCCGAGCCTCTCACACAGCTGCTCAAGCGTGACCATTTACTCGCTCCCTCGAATTAGGGCCAGTTTATCTAAAATGCCAACACCGAGAGATGAATCATCTAATGACGGTGACACACAGAGTGGTTAACGTGGTGTCATGGCCCCGAATCTCGTCCCCCTGCTCCAGTCCCGTCACATCGCCCATTCGATTCCCGGGCCGCGATCCCGACAGCTGCAAGAGCAGCGAAACGGCGAGGTGACCTCCGCCTTCGGCTCCGCCATGCCGGTCTTCATCGACCGAGCCGAGGGCGGAATCCTGCAGGATGTCGACGGGAACCGCATCATCGACTTTGCCTCGGGCATCGCGGTAACGAGCGTCGGCGCGACGAATGCATTCGTACAGGCTAGGGTCACCTCCCAGCTCGATCGCTTCGCTCATACCTGCTTCATGGTCACGGAATATGAGGGATTCACCGAGGTCTGTCGCTGGCTGAACGCCAACACCCCGGGCTCCTTTGACAAGCGCAGCGCGCTGTTCTCCACCGGCGCTGAAGCGGTGGAGAACGCCATCAAGATCGCGCGCGCCGCCACCGGACGCCCGAACGTGCTGGTCTTCGACGAGGCGTATCACGGCCGTTCCCTGCTCACCATGGCGATGACGGCGAAGGAAAACCCCTACAAACTCGGCTTCGGCCCGTTCCCCGAGCAGATCTTCCGTGCCCCGAACGCCGCACCGCTGCGCTGGCCGGGCGGGCGGGAGAATGCCGCCGCCGAAGCGCTGGCCGCTGTCGAAGCGATCCTCGCCGAGAACGGCCCCCAGACCTTTGCGGCCATGGTGATCGAGCCCATCCAGGGCGAAGGCGGCTTCCTCGTGCCAGCCGAGGGCTTCCTGGCCGGACTGCGCGCACTCGCGGATGCCCACGGCATCGTCTTCGTCATCGACGAGATCCAGGCGGGCATGGGCCGCACCGGTGCACTCTTCGCTAGCGAACACGAGGGTGTCGTCGCCGACCTCATAGTCACCGCGAAGGCTCTCGGCGGTGGGCTTCCGCTCTCCGCCGTCACCGGCCGCACCGCACTGATGAACGCCGTGCATACCGGCGGACTCGGTGGCACCTACGCGGGCAACCCGCTGGCCTGCGCCGCCGCACTCGGCGTCTTCGAGGCCTTCGAAGACGGATCACTTCTCGCCAATGCGAAACTCATCGAGCGAATTTCGCGCAGTCACCTCGACCCACTGATCGACTCGGTCGCGGTCGTTGCCGAGGTGCGCGGACGCGGTGCGATGCTCGCAATCGAATTCGCCGACCCGATCACCCTCGCGCCGCGGGCGGATGTCGCCAAAGCCACCGCCGCCGCCTGTCACGCTGCCGGGCTGCTCGTACTGGTCTGCGGTACCTTCGGCAACGTCATCCGGCTTCTTCCGCCGCTGGTGATCGGCACCGATCTGCTGGAGGACGGCCTGCGTGTGCTCACCGCGGCGATCGAGCAGCAGGGTGTCGTGGCGTGACCCTGCCACGGGAAATGACTGCAACCGAGACCGCGGAAGACCCCAGCTTCGACCCCAGCACAGGCAAGCTCACCGGCGTGGTCGCGCACTCGACACCGGATGAGGTCGCACGCACCCTGGACCGTGCACATTCTGCGGCGCCTCTGCTGGCGGCCCTCAGTCCCGCGATCCGCCAGGGCTGGATCACCGCAGCGGTCGACGCCGTGATCGCCGCCTCCGCCGAACTCGTCGAGCTCGCCCACTGCGAGACCGGACTCGGCCTCTCCCGTCTCGAGGGTGAGCTGGCCCGGATGGCCGCAAGCGCTCGGTTCTACGCTGCCGTCGCGCGCGAGGGCAGCTACCTCGGAGTGAGCCGCGATGACCTCGACGGCGGATCGACGATCGTGCGCGGCAACATTCCCGTGGGCGTGGTCGCCGTTTTCGGCGCGAGCAACTTCCCCTTCGGCTTCGGCCTCTTTGGCCATGACGTGGCCTCCGCTCTTGCGGCGGGGTGTCCGGTCGTCGTGAAGGCACACCCTGCCCATCCGAGACTCAGCGTGCGCCTCGGGCGTGTGGTTCGGGATGCCCTGGCCGAGGCCGGCGCGCCCGACGGCATCTTCGACGTCGTCGTCGGCTTCGATTCGGGGCTCCAGCTGGTGGACTCGCCGGTTGTTCGCGCGGTGGCCTTCACCGGCAGCCAGCAGGCGGGGCTCGCTCTCGTCGAGCGTGGCGCCCGGCGCGGCATCCCCGTCTACGCGGAGATGGGTACGGTGAACCCGGTGTTCGTCACTCCCGCCGCGGCAGCGGATCGCGACTCGATCGCCCGGGGCTTCGTGGGCTCGTTCACGCTGGGAGCCGGTCAGTTCTGCACGAAGCCCGGCCTCATCCTGGTGCCGGTCGGCCAGGGCTTCGTCCCCGCGATCCTGGCGGCGGTCTCCGGCGTTCACGCCGCGCCTCTCCTCACGGCAGGAATCATGGCCGCATACACTCGCGGTATCAGCGAACTGGACCCCGAAGCGGTACCGGTGACGACGGATCCTGCCGTCGGTTATGCCGTCGCCCCACGTGTAGTGGCGGTCGCACTCGACCAGCTGGTCCCCGGATCCCGCCTGCTCGAAGAGTGCTTCGGTCCCGTAGCGCTCGTCGCCGAATACGCCGATGTCACCGATGCCCGTGAGGCTCTCAACCGACTTCAGCCGTCGCTCGTCGCCTCGGTGTTCACCGGCGCCGGCGACGACCCGGATGCCCTGGCCACCATCGCGCAACTCACCCAGCGGGTCGGCCGTGTGGCTGTCAACGCCTGGCCCACCGGAGTGGCCATGTGCTGGTCGCAACAACACGGCGGACCCTGGCCTGCGACCTCCCGGCCGGATGCCACGAGCGTGGGCGCCGGCGGGCTCGCCCGCTTCGTGCGCCCGGTCAGCGTGCAGAACGCGACATCCATCCAGCTTCCCATCATGCTTCAGCCGCAGAATCCCTGGAACCTGCCGCGGCGCCTTAACGGCCGACTGGTACCGTGCGAATGACCCCAACCGAAGGAAACCGAGTGCCCGACACCTCCGACCTCATCGATGTCGATTCGCTCCTCAGCGACTCGGAACTCGAGCTGCGACGCACGGTGCGTGCATTCGTCGACGCAGAGATCAAGCCGCACATCGCCGGCTGGTACGACGCCGCCGAGTTTCCCACCGAAATCATCCCGCGCCTTGCCGAGCTTGGGCTGCTCGGCATGCACCTCACGGGTTACGGCTGCCCCGGCCGATCCGCGGTGGAGTACGGCATAGCGGCCCTTGAACTCGAGGCGGGAGACTCTGGCCTGCGCACCTTCGTGAGCGTGCAGGGCTCGCTCGCGATGACCGCGATCCACCGTCACGGCTCCGAGGAGCAGAAACAGGAGTGGCTGCCGCGCATGGCCGCGGGCACGGCCATCGGATGCTTCGGACTCACCGAACCCACGGCCGGGTCAGACCCCGCGAGCATGACAACCTTTGCGCGGCGGGACGGCGACGACTGGGTGATCAACGGCACCAAGCGCTGGATCGGTCTCGCCTCGATCGCCGACGTCGCCGTGATCTGGGCGATGACCGACGACGGCATCCGTGGCTTCCTGGTCCCCACCGACACAGCGGGCTTCATCGCCACGGTCATCCCGCAGAAGCTGTCGATGCGGGCCTCCATCCAGTGCGAAATCGAGCTCGCCGAGGTGCGTCTTCCGGCATCGGCGATGCTGCCGAAGGCGAAAGGACTGCGCGGGCCGTTCGAGTGCCTCAATGAGGCCCGCTACGGCATCATCTGGGGAGCGATGGGGGCTGCTCGCGACAGCTATCTCGCCGCCCTGGACTATTCGCAGCAGCGCCTGCAGTTCGGTAAGCCACTCGCCGGGTACCAGCTCACGCAGGAGAAACTGGTGAACATGGCGCTCGAGATCAACAAGGGCACCCTGTTGGCCCTTCAGCTCGGTCGCCTGAAGGATGCGGGAAAGCTCCAGCCGCACCAGATCTCGATCGGCAAGCTCAACAACTGTCGTGAGGCAATCCAGATCGCCCGGGATGCCCGCGCCATGCTCGGCGGCAACGGCATCACGCTCGAGTACTCACCCTTGCGCCATGCCAACAACCTCGAGAGCGTGCGCACCTACGAGGGCACCGACGAGGTGCACACTCTCGTGATCGGTAACCACATCACCGGAATCCCGGCGTTCCGCTGATGCTTCGCGGCTGACTCGCCTCAGCGAGCCGGCCCCAGGAGCACCGCGAACATCGCCGTCGCTCCGCTGATGATGAACAACATGGTCCCCAGCTGCATGGTGCGGGTCTTGTTACGGTCCGCGGTCGGAACGTCGACTTCGAGAATCGGGCATCCCGACCATCCGATCAGGCCGATGGACAGGGTGACCAGCGCTGCCCCGATCCACCACATCACCTCCAGGTCGTCCGGCAGCACGGCCGGACGCCATCCGGAACCGAGGAGGAATCCCAGCGTCACGGCGGAGGACCCGACCGCAGCCGAGAACCAGGCGGTGCCTGTCCACATGATGCGTTTGACATTGTTTTCGGGAGTCATGAGTTCGTGCGTCACCGTTTCATCCTCATCCCGAAACGGGTTTTTAGGTATGCCTTGACGTTTGACCAATTCGGGTCCCGGCGCTCGACCGAACGACGGGACGCCGTCAGTCGTCGGGCTTGACGAGGCAGAACGGATGCCCGGCGGGGTCGAGATAGACCCGGAACGTCGGCGAATCAGAACCGGCTTTTGTCGCACCCAGTGCGAGCACTGCGGCCTCGGCGAGCTCGAAGTCATCGATATTGACGTCGATATGGAGCTGCTGGCCGACGTCCTGGCCGGGCCACCGCGGGGGCGTGTATTCCTCGGCGAGCTGGAATGCGATGAGCGGGCGCGAACTACCGGGCGGCACGAGCTCTGCCCGGTCGGGGTCGTATTGAACGATCTCTGCGCCAAGAACTTCGGAATAGAAGCGAGCGAGAGCGCGAGGGTCGGGGCAATCGAAGATGATCGATTCGAAGGTTCCAATCATGTCTCTACGCTATGCCCGGGGATGACGCTGCGCCATCGTTTATCGGACCGGGATCCTTCACATCGCGCTGGGTCGCCACGGTTCGTGCGAGTGGGCGAGCCAGACCAGCTCGGGGTCGAGCGCACGCACGAGCAGTCGGTGTGCCAGCGAAGAGACGGTTGCCGCCACAGTGGTCGAAGTGCAGATGGGTGTTCACGACGAAATCGATGCCGGAGAGGTCGAAATCCTGCTCGCTCAGGGGGCGGATGCGGGGTTCCCTGTCGGCCGCCGCCGGGTGCAGTTCGGTCATCCCGGTGTCGACAAGGACGTGTCCATCCGGATGGTCGATGACGTGAGGGTAGACCGGCATCCGCTCGCCCTCGGCGAGCAGGTCGGCGACGAAAACGGGAGTGATGGTGATCGGTGGGGTGGTGCTCATTCGGCAGCTCCTTCGGCATTCGCGAGGGCTTCGATCCAGTCCGTCTCTTCGTCGGAGAGGAAGAAGCCACCCTCGTCGCTCTCCTCGACCCACCGGGAATCCGAACTGGCGATGCCGTCACCCGTGCGGGGTGAGCACTCGCAATTGTTCTTCGTCCCTGAGGAGCACGAATGGTCGACTGGATCAGCGCCAAGCAGTTTCACGACGAGCCCGGCACCGACCTTCGTCCGGAGGCCTTTGTGGTCCGCACCGCAGGGTCCCCGGGCGGCCGGCGCGACGCCACCGACACGGAGCTCGTGCGCCGCGTCTCGGCGATCGCCGGCGATCTCGGCCTCGCGCCGGATCCGTCGAGATTGCACACCATCCAGATCGCTATCGCCGAGGCGGAGGGAGTGCCGACCCGAGACTTCTGGATCGCGGCGCTCGGATACGAGTCGATCGGGGGACTCATCGTCGACCCCCTGCGGCGAGCTCCGCGGATGTGGTTCGACGAGATCAGCGAGCCGGGTCGCGGGCGCACTCACATCGACGTGGCCATCCCGAATCATCGGGCCGAGGCGCGGGTCGCCTCCATTCAGGCTGCGGGCGGACGATTGGCGGACGATTCGCACGTCCCGGATCGGTGGACCATGGCCTCCCCCGACAATCACGGCGTCGACCTCGCGGCATGGGGCGATGTAGATGACGATGCGTGACTTGCCGAGACGACGCGGGTCCCGTCCTGGAAGGTGAGGTTCCCGTCGGGCTGGCATATCCGAGGTAAGGACACCGGCGGCACTTCCCGTCCCAGCATCAGGGTTCCGGCCGGCCCCCGAGGGTAGGTTGGAAGACGTGAACAATCCCACCGCACGCACCGTCCTGACCGCCGTGGGAGTGATCGCCCTGCTCATCGGTGGCGTGTTCGCCGGACAGGGCCTGAACCTGATCCCGGGAAGCTTCATGACCGGTGACCGCACGTGGCTGTACATCGGCCTCATCATCGCCGTCGTGGGCATCATCCTGATGGTGCTCGGCCTGCGCCGATCAGGGCGCGGCCGCTCGGACTAGCGAGCGAGCGCGCGCCCTCGGCCCCTACTTGAGGATGCGGATCATCTTGCGGTTCACGAACTCCTCGATGCCGAAGCGCCCGAGTTCACGGCCGAAGCCGCTGCGTTTGACGCCTCCGAAGGGCAGTTCCGGGCTGTCAAGCCCAACGCCGTTGACGAAGACCATGCCGGCCTCGATCTGGTCGGCGACGCGCAGCACCTGCTCCGAGTCGGTAGAGAACAAATAGGACCCGAGGCCAAACGGGGTGTCGTTGGCAACCGCGACCGCCGCCGCCTCGTCTTCCACGCTGTAGACGATCGCCACCGGTCCGAAGAACTCTTCGTGGTGGGCATCCATCTCCGGGGTGACTCCGGTGAGAACCACCGACGGGAAGTAGGTTCCGGTGCGATCGCCGCGAGCGACGACGGTCGCACCCTGGGCGATGGCGCGCTCCACCTGCTCGTCGAGGCGATCCGCAGCCAGGGCCGACGACAGGGGACCGAGGACCGTGCCATCCGCCATCGGGTCTGAGGGGGTCGCCGCAATGAGCTTCGCGGTGAACCGGGCGAGGAAGTCCTCGAACAGGTCCCCGAGCACCACGAAGCGCTTCGCCGCATTGCAGGCCTGGCCGTTGTTGTCGATACGACCCGAGACGGCGGCATCCACCGTGGCATCCAGGTCGTCGGTGCTGAGCAGGATGAACGGATCCGACCCGCCGAGCTCGAGCACGACCTTCTTCAGGTTGCGGCCGGCCACCTCGGCGACCGCCGCTCCGGCGCGCTCCGAGCCGGTGAGCGAGACCCCGACAAGGCGCGGATCGGCGATCAGGTCGGCGATCTGCTCACTGGACGCATAGATATTGGTGTAGGCGCCCGCGGGGAACCCCGCATCGTGGAAGATCTGCTCGATCGCCGCCGCGGACTCGGGGCACTGGCTCGCGTGCTTCAGCAGAATGGTGTTGCCGAGCACGAGGTTGGGTCCGGCGAACCGGGCCACCTGGTAGTAGGGAAAATTCCACGGCATGATGCCGAGCAGCGAGCCGAGTGAGGAACGCCGAATGAACGCGCTGCCCTCGCCATCGAGAAGTTCGATCTGCTCGTCGGCGAGAAACTTCTCACCGTTGGTGGCGTAATAGGAGTAGATGGCGCCGCTGAAATCGACCTCGCCGAGGGCCTGGTCGAGAGGCTTTCCCATCTCGCGAACGATGATCTCGGCGAGCATCTCCCGACGCTCGACGTGCAGCTCGGCGACCCGCTGCACGAGAGCGCTTCGCTCGGCGAGCGTGCTGGCGCGAGACCAGCTGCGGTGAGCCGAGTCGGCGGCGCCGAGGGCGACATCCAGCTGGGCATCCGTGGCCGAAGGGGAGACTGATCCCCGGGCTCCGGTTGCGGGATTGGTGACGACGTACTCGCTCATTTGTGCTCCTCGATCTCTGTTCGCTCACGGCTCGTGCACTACATCGTGCACCACATCGGGTCAACGAAACCTATACAGAAACCTACGGGATCGGGCCGGGGAGTGTAGCCGGGGTAGCGCGACGCGAGATCGGGGCTACCGTGAAACCTATGGAATATCGCGCACTCGGAAACAGCGGCACCGCGGTCTCGGCGCAGGCCCTCGGCACCATGACCTTCGGCGCGGAGGCCGACGAACCCACCTCCCATCTCATCCTCGACGCCTTCCTTACGGCCGGCGGCACCTTTATCGACACCGCGGATGTCTACAGTTCCGGCACTTCGGAAAAGATCATCGGTTCCTGGCTCGCCTCCCACCCGACGGATCGTGAACAGGTGGTGATCGCTACCAAGGGACGCTTCCCAATGGGCACCGGACCCAATGACCTCGGGCTCAGCCGTCGCCACCTCGGGCGCGCTCTCGACGCATCCCTCCGCCGACTCGGGGTGGAACAGATCGACCTCTACCAGGTGCACGCGTGGGACGCCCTGACCCCGGTCGAGGAGACTCTCGGGTTCCTGAACGATGCCATCGCCAAGGGCAAGATCGGATACTACGGTTTCTCCAACTACCTCGGCTGGCAGCTGACCAAGGCCGTGCACGTGGCGAAGGCCCACGGCTGGGCGCCACCCGTCACCCTGCAGCCGCAGTACAGCCTGCTGGTGCGCGATATCGAGCACGAGATCGTACCGGCAGTCCTCGACGCGAGCATCGGCCTGTTGCCGTGGTCGCCCCTCGGCGGCGGGTGGCTGAGCGGCAAATACGTGCGCGACCAGGCGCCGACCGGTGCCACACGCCTCGGCGAGAACCCCGAGCGCGGCATGGAGGCCTGGAAGCAGCGCAACGCGCGCGAGCAGACCTGGACCATCATCGGCGCCGTGAAGTCCATTGCGGATGCTCACGGCGTAACCTCCTCGCAGGTGGCCCTCGCCTGGCTCGGTGCCCAGCCCGCTGTGACCTCGGTGATCCTCGGTGCACGCACCGTGTCACAGCTCGCCGACAACCTCGGCGCGGTGGACCTCCAGCTCTCACCCGACGAACTCGCCAGCCTCACCACGGCGAGCGCACCGCGTGCCGATGACTACCCCTACGGGGTCGGTGGGGTCGCGCAGCGCAGCCGCGAACTTGAGGGTGGGCGCTAAGACCTACTGCCCGCAGGACCGTCCCACCCGGTCGTACAACTCCCCCCTGACCAATATCTACGAGAGTGATGGCTGCTCGACCGCCAGAGAGGGTCGGCCTGGGCGCGGTGGCAGGGTTCATTTTCGTCGGATTTGTAATCCACTACTCATCGCGGTCGAAGCCGGTGCAACCGCGGAGGAGTCCTGTGGTGTCTTACGGTTTGTAAGTGGCTCTGTCGGGGAAAGAAAAGTGCGCTTCCCAAAGTCTTACGGCGCTCGCTCCGCGTCTGAGGCCCTCTGGTTGCGGTGTCGCAGTTGGCGATATCGGGCACAGGGCCCGTTCCTGGGCTGGGAATGGCTGTGAGATTGTGCCGGATGCCCCGATTGTGGGGATGCTCGCAACCACCGTCCGTCCCAGACCGCGCCCCGCGTTCACCGAGATGCCAATTTCCGTCCCATCCGGCGCCGTGAACAACCGAATATGGCATCTCGAGCGGTGGCGGGCGGGGCGAAGGGATCACCCGGCGGGGCGGGCGGGGGATGGCGCGACACGGGTCGCACTGTCGGCGCTTGCGCGCTTGCACCGGGACCCGCGCTTGCACCGGGACCCGCGCTTGCACCGGGACCATCGAGCCCAGAGTCGCGGAAAGCCCCGAACCGGGGGCTCGGGGCTTTCCTGTGTCCCACAATTAGGACTTCTGTGCGCGAGGGGGGACTTGAACCCCCATGCCCTCTCGGGCACACGGACCTGAACCGTGCGCGTCTGCCAATTTCGCCACTCGCGCAGACTCAGCGAGATTACCACAGCAGGCGCGACCGGAAAGAGTCGGGCGGCGAACAGCGCAGCACAGGCCGTGCGGCTAACATCGTCGTACATGCTTGCACCGTGACGAGGGAGAACGTTGGGCCTGCTTGACAGCTTCGAGAAGGGTCTGGAGCGCGCCGTGAACGGAGCGTTCGCCAAGACCTTCAAGTCTGGCCTGCAGCCGATCGAGATCACCTCTGCGCTGCGTCGTGAGCTCGACACCAAGGCCGCGGTGGTCTCGCGAGACCGCATCCTCGTCCCCAACAGGTTCACGGTGCGACTCTCCAGTGGCGATTACGCCCAGATGACCGCCATTGGCCCGACCCTCGTCGATGAACTCAGCCGACTCGTGCAGCAGCATGCCGCCGCCCAGCACTACCAGTTCTCCGGCGGCATCAGCATCACCCTGGCCGAAGACCCCGGACTCACCCAGGGCGTGCTCGGCATCGACTCCGTGAGCGTCAAGGGTACCGTCGCCTGGACCCCGGTGCTGGATGTCGCGGGCAAGCGTTACCCCATCGTCAAGAGCCGCACGATCATCGGGCGTGGCCACGACGCCGACATCACCGTGGAAGACACCGGCATCTCCCGCAAACACGTCGAGATCCTCTGGGACGGCTCCCGAGCCGAGGTCAACGACCTCGGCTCCACCAATGGGTCGCAACTCAACGGCGCCCCCGTCCACAAAGCGCCACTCGCCCCCGATTCGGTCATCACCATCGGAAGAACCCGTATTATCTTTCGGGTGCTCGCCCAATCAGCATCGGCTGACCAGTTCTCCGATCCCCGTGCCGACGACGACGGTGTCGGCGGCCGTCAATGAGTGAACTCACCCTCCTTCTTCTGCGGTTCGGATTCCTCCTCATCCTCTGGGCTTTTGTCTTCGCCGTCGTCTACGCCCTCCGCACCGACCTGTTTGGGCAACGCGCGCGACGCCTTCCCACCGAAGGCGCTTCCGGCCAGCCGTTCGTCGCCTCCGCGGTCGCGCCGCCCGTGGCATACCCCGCTCCGGCGGCGGCCGGGAGCGCCAGTTCGGCCTCGGATGCCACCGAAGCGTTCTCCGTGCAATCATCCGCCCGGTCGTCCAGCCAGTCGGCCGCCGGTGTCGCGACCCGCCTTGTGATCACCTCGGGACCGAAGGAGGGGCTCGAACTCAGCCTTCCGCAGGAGCCTCTCACCATTGGCCGGTCGAGTGAGAGCGGTCTCGTCATCCGTGACGACTACACCTCCACGCACCACGCGCGCCTCATGCGCTGGAGCGAAGACTGGATGATCCAGGACCTAGACTCGACGAACGGCACGTTCCTCAACGGCACTCGGGTCACTCTTCCCACACCGGTACCGCTCAATACACCGGTTCGGATCGGCACGACCAGTTTCGAACTTCGGCGGTAGGTGAATGGCCACATCGGGCAAGAGCACGGCCGTTTCGCACGTCGGAAAAATCCGGGTCAACAACCAGGACTCCGGCTATGCGGGAACGCAGCTCTTCGTCGTCGCCGACGGCATGGGCGGCCATGCCGGCGGTGACGTCGCCTCGGCGATCGCGCTCAAACGGGTGATGGAAGCCGACCGGCAGTACGCCTCGGCCGCCGACGCGGAGTTCGCACTGCAGTCCGCCCTCAACGCGGCGAACACGATGCTCGCCGAGACCGTGTTCGAGCATCCCGAGCTCACCGGCATGGGCACAACGGTGAGTGCGATCCTGCGATCCGGCTCGCAGGTCGCGATCGCGCATATCGGTGACTCGCGCATCTACCTGCTGCGGGATGGCACGCTCAAGCAGATCACCGCCGACCACACGTTCGTGCAACGCCTCGTGGACAGCGGCCGGATCACCCCGGAGGAGGCGGCAGTGCACCCCCGCCGATCGGTGCTCATGCGCGTGCTCGGCGACGTCGACGCCACCCCCGAAATCGACACGACGGTGTTCGACGTGCTGCCAGGTGACCGGTGGATGCTGTGCTCCGACGGCCTCTCGAGCTACGTCTCCGACGACAAAATTTCACAGGCCCTCACTATGCAGACAGCGGTGAAGGATGCCGCGGACCGCCTGGTGAAGGAGAGCCTCGACCAGGGCGCACCAGACAACGTCACCGTGGTGATCATGGACATCGATGACACCGGGGAGTCCGCATCCTCTCCGGTCATGGTCGTCGGATCCGCCGCCGCCCCCCTCACCTTCGAGGGTGAGTCGGGCCGTCGTTCCCTGCGACTGCCCACCCTGTTGCTGCATCCGCTCAAGTCCACGCAGGCGCCCGAAGACAGCCACTTCGAACCAGAATCCGATGAGTATCTCGATGAGCTGATTCTCGAGGACCGCCGCCGTGCCCGTCGCCGCCGGATCACCTGGCTGGTGGGAATGATCGTGATCATCGCGCTGATCGTGGCCGCACTCTTCGTGGGTTACCGCTGGTCGCAGTCCCTCTACTACGTGGGAGCCGACGGTCAGACCGTGGCCATCTATCGCGGCATCCAGCAGGATCTCGGGCCGATCTCGCTACACAGCATCTACACCGAGACCAGCGTTCAGCTCGCCGATCTGCCGAGCTACACCCGCAAGACCGTCGAAGATACGATCAGCGCCGCCGACCTTGCCGATGCGAACGCGATCATCAAGCGACTGACAGATGCCAGCAAGTAGAGCGCTGTCATGACCGGAACCGACGGCACCACCCAGATCGGGCTGCCGGCGCCAGCCAGCCCCACGGATGCCGCAGCCCGGTCGACCTTCACCAACACGATCCGCCTGCGGTTGCGGACGCCGGCGAAGCTGCGCAATCTCGAACTGGTGCTCCTGGTCTTTGCCTTCGCCATCGTCGGGGCGTCGATCGCCCTCGTCGAGCTCGGGGCGCTCGGCTCGGTGCAGGGCCCGGTGCTCTCGCTCGTAGCAGGACTCGCCGTGATCATCCTCATCATCCATGTCGCGCTGCGGTTTGTCGCACCCCAGGCCGATCCGTTCATCCTGCCGGTAATCACGCTGCTCAACGGGCTCGGAATCGCGGAGATCTACCGGCTCGATATCGGCAAGAACCACGCGGGTTGGGAGGCCGCTGGCGTGCGACAGATCGCCTGGACCGCGATGGCGATGCTGCTTGCCCTGGCGGTATTGCTTCTGATCCGCAACCACCGGGTGTTACAGCGCTACCGCTACATCGCGATGTTCGTCGGCATCGTGCTTCTGCTGCTGCCGATGCTGCCGGGAATCGGTCAGACGATCAACGGAGCCCGGCTCTGGATCCGGTTCGGAAGTTTCAACTTTCAACCCGGCGAGCTCGCCAAGATCGCCCTCGCAATCTTCTTCGCCGGCTATCTGGTGACCGCGCGCGACAGCCTCTCGCTCGTCGGGCGCAAGTTTCTCGGCATGCGCTTCCCCCGGGTGCGCGACCTCGGCCCGATCCTGGTGATCTGGCTCGCCGCGATGGCCGTGTTGGTGTTCCAACACGACCTCGGCATGGCGCTGCTCTTTTTCGGGCTGTTCCTCGTGATGATCTATGTCGCCACCGGACGGCTCAGCTGGGTCATTCTCGGCCTGCTGCTCTTCGTCAGTGGTGCTCTCATCGCCAGTCGCGTTCTCGGCTACGTGGGGGGGCGATTCAACTCCTGGCTGGACGCGTTCAACCCGAAGGTCTACGACGCGGTCGGCGGCAGCTACCAACTCGTGCAGGGTATCTTCGGCCTCGCCCACGGTGGCCTGATCGGTACCGGCTGGGGCCGGGGCAGCCCCGGGATCGTGCCGCTCGCCGAGAGCGACTACATCATCGCCAGCCTCGGTGAAGAGCTCGGGCTCGCCGGCCTCTTCGCGATCCTGGCGCTCTACCTGCTCTTCGTGTCCCGAGGCTTCCGCATCGCGTTCGCCGGACAGGATGACTTCGGTCGCCTGCTCGGAGTCGGCTTCTCCTTCGCCATCGCGCTGCAGGTGTTCATCGTGCTCGGCGGTGTCACGCGGGTGATCCCCCTCACCGGTCTCACAACTCCATTCCTCGCTGCCGGAGGGTCGTCCCTCGTGGCCAACTGGATCATCGCAGCCCTACTGCTGGGACTCTCCGACAGCGTGCGAAACCAACCCCGATTGGTGGTGGAGTGATGAATCGCCAGATCAAGCGCGTGACCATCGCCGTATTGCTCATGTTCCTCGCCCTGTTCACCTCCACCACGATCATCACCGTGTTCCAGGTGGACTCGCTCAACGCGGACTCTCGCAATGTACGCACCCTCTACGACGGCTACTCGGCCGAGCGCGGTCCGATCCTCGTGGACGGCCAGGCCATCGCCGAATCCAAGGCGGCCGCCGACAGGTACAAGTTCCAGCGCGTCTACAGCAATCCACAGCTCTATTCCGCGGTCACCGGATACTTCACCCTCAACCAGGGCAACACCGGCGTCGAGGGCGCACTCAACAATTACCTCAGCGGCACCGCGAACGACCAGTTCCTCACCAAGGTCAACTCGATCCTCACCGGACAGACCCCCAAGGGTGGGTCGGTCTCCCTGACCATCGAGCCCAAAGTGCAGCAGGCGGCCTGGGATGCCCTCGGTAACAATTCCGGTGCCGTGGTTGCGATCAATCCGCGCACCGGCGCCATTCTGGCCATGGTGTCGAAAGCCGCCTACGACCCCAACCTGCTGGCCTCCCACAACTCCAATGACGTGATCAGCGCATACAAGACACTATTGGCCGACCCCACCAGGCCGCTCATCAATCGCGCTATCGCGGGCGACCTGTACTACCCGGGTTCGGTCTTCAAACTGGTGACCACCTCTGCCGCGCTGGACAGCGGCAAATACACGCCGACCGACACCTTCCCGAATCCCGGAACCCTCACCCTCACCGGCACAGCCACCCCCATCACGAATGCCGAGGGCGGCAACTGTGGTGGAGGAGCGACCGTCACGATCGCCGATGCGCTCCGGCTCAGCTGCAACATCCCGATGGCCCAGCTCGGGGCCGCACTCGGTGGCGATGTGCTCAAGAAGTACGCCACGGCCTACGGCTACGGCCAGAAGCTCTCGATTCCCATGGCCGTGACCCCGAGCGTCTACAACATCGGTGACACCGCGCAGGTGCAGCTCTCTGCCTTCGGTCAGTTCGAAGACCGGGTGACACCGCTGCAGGTGGCGATGACCTCGGCGGCCATCGCCAACGGCGGATCGCTCATGCAGCCGACTCTCATCAAAGAGATCACGGCTCCTGACCTCACCGTGGTCCAGCCCTTTGAACAGAAGGTCTTCAGCCAGCCGATAACGCCAGCCACCAGCGCCACGATGACGCAGCTGATGATCAACAACGTCAGCAACGGTGCGGCCAGCAATGCAAGAATTAGCGGAGTCGATGTGGCAGGCAAGACCGGTACAGCGCAAAACGGCGACGGCAAGCGATACACCCTGTGGTTCACGGGGTTCGCGCCGGCGAATGACCCCCAGGTCGCCGTTGCGGTGGTCGTCGAAAACGGAACGAGCTTCGGCAATGTGGTCGCGGCACCAATCGCGAAAACGGTAATAGAGGCGGTGCTTGGCAAATGAGACCCACGAGTGGCCTCACTTTCGGGGGTCGTTACCAACTCTCCAGTCGAGTCGCGATCGGCGGCATGGGCGAGGTCTGGCAGGCAACCGACCTGGTGATCGGGCGCACCGTCGCCATCAAGATCCTCAAGGACGAGTACCTCGGTGACCCCGGCTTCCTCGAGCGTTTCCGTGCCGAGGCTCGTCATGCCGCACTCGTCAACCACGAGGGCATCGCCAATGTCTTCGACTACGGCGAGGAGGAGGGTAGCGCCTACCTCGTGATGGAACTGGTGCCGGGCGAAGCCCTGTCCACCATCCTCGAGCGTGAACGCGTCCTGTCCACCGACCGTGTGCTCGACATCGTGGCCCAGACGGCATCCGCCCTGCATGCCGCGCATTCTGCAGGCCTCGTCCACCGCGACATCAAGCCGGGAAACCTGCTGATCACCCCGGATGGCCGCGTCAAGATCACCGACTTCGGTATCGCCCGGATCGCCGACCAGGTGCCGCTCACGGCCACCGGCCAGGTGATGGGCACGGTGCAGTACCTGTCCCCTGAGCAGGCCAGCGGCCACCCGGCGTCACCGACCACCGACATCTACTCGCTCGGCATCGTGGCCTACGAGGCCCTCGCTGGCAGACGTCCATTCACGGGCGAATCGCAGGTCGCGATCGCCATGGCCCAGATCAACGAGGCTCCGCCGGAGCTGCCGGTCACCGTGTCCGAGCCGGTGCGCAACCTCGTCTATGCCTGCATCGCCAAGAACCCGGCCGACCGGCCGGCCTCCGCCGCACACTTGGCACGGGCCGCGCAGGCGCTTCGCCGCGGGGATGTCGCGGGCGCGGCATCTGCGGTGCCCGGTGTGCTCGGTGCAGGAACCCTCCCTGCCCTGCTTCGGGAGAACCCGGCGACCCAGGCCACCCGCCTGCTCACCACCACCAACTCCTCGGAATCGGGACCGCCGACCACCCCGGTGCCCACCAAGACCCGCAGTCCCTGGACCTGGCCGCTCATCGCTGCGATACTCGCGATCGTGCTCATCGGCGCATTGATCACCCTGCTCGGCAATCCATCGCCGGTGCCGTCCGCGTCGCCGACCAGCACCTCCCCGTCGCCATCCCCTACGCCCTCGAAGCCGTCGCCGACTCCGACTCCGACCAGTGACATCATCAACATCGGCCCGACCAAGTTCATCGGGGAGAAGCTCGCCCAGGTGCAGTCGGAGCTCGACGCCCTGGGCCTCGGTGCCAACATGGTGCCGGATGCGGCGGCCGCTCCCGATGCCTCCAAGGTGGGCACCGCGTACTTCGTGAACCCCACCGGCAACGTGCGCAGGAACGACACCATCACGGTGCGGTTCTACGGCGATGTGCCCGCAACTCCGAGCCAGCCGGGAGCCCTCACCGCGGGTACGAAGACGACCGACGTCGTCACCGTCACGATTCCCACATACACCGGCTGCCCCAAGGGTTCCACTCTTCAGGGCTTCACCTTCACCGCGAGCGCCCCCTCGACGTTCCTTCCGGCTAACCCTGTCGGTCCCAACGCAACGACCCTCAGCTGGACCCTTGCTCCGACCGCGGGCACGCAGAACACGATGAGTTACGTCGCCCAGTGTTCGGGCGGAACATCGCCGTCGTCCCCGACTCTCACCCAGACCTCGGGTCCCTGACAAGCGGGCGCCAACACGCGACGCATTACACTGGCAGGGTCCTGCCCCCCGCACCACCCAGGAGATCATTCGTGACTGAAGGCACTCGGCTGCTCGCCAGCCGGTACGAAGTCGGTGCGCTCATCGGCCGGGGCGGGATGTCGGATGTTCACGTCGGCACCGACATCAGGCTCGGTCGCCGCGTGGCCGTCAAGCTGCTCAAGCCGGCGCTGGCAACGGATCCGCGGTTCCGCGTACTGTTCCGTGAAGAGGCGCAGAAGGCCGCCCGCATGGCGCATCCGACGATCGTGCGCGTGTTCGACGCCGGTGAGGAGACGGTGCGCGAGCCAAACGGGCTCGAGACCCAGGTGCCGTACATCGTCATGGAGTTCGTCGATGGGCGTCTGCTCAAGGACATCGTGGGCGATGGACCGCTCGAACCCAAGGAGGCCGTGCGCATCGTGTCGGGCATCCTCACCGCCCTCGAGTACAGCCATCGCGCGCTACTCGTGCATCGCGACATCAAGCCAGGCAATGTCATGGTCACCCAGAACGGCCAGGTCAAGGTGATGGACTTCGGTATCGCCCGCGCCGTCTCCGACAACTCCGCGACCGTCGCCGACACCAGCGCGGTACTCGGTACCGCACAGTATTTCTCGCCCGAGCAGGCACGCGGAGAGACGGTGGACGCCCGTACCGACCTCTATTCCACCGGAGTCGTGCTCTTCGAACTCCTCACCGGCCGGCCGCCGTTTCGCGGGGACCGCGCCGCCGCCGTCGCCTACCAGCACATCAGCGAGGCCGCCGTCGCCCCGAGCACCATCAACCCGCGGGTTTCCCCCTCCCTCGACTCGGTCGTGCTTCACGCCCTGGCGAAAGACAAGTTCCAGCGGTTCCAGACCGCCGCCGAATTCCGCCAGGATCTCGAGGATGCCAGCGCGGGCGGAATCCCGCCGCGTAAGCCCCCGGTCAGTGACTTCAACTCAACGCTCTTCGGGGCCAACCCCTCGGCGACCGCCGAATCAGAGGCCGCACTTCGGCAGCTGGCCGCGCCCAATGACGAGCGCCGCGCCCGAACCCAGAACCGACCACCCGTTGCCTGGATCTGGGTGGGCATCACCGCTCTCGCGGTAATCCTCATCGCGGTGGTGTTCTGGGTCGTGAACCTGCCGCCCGCCACTATCGGTAACAACCTCTCGGTGAAGGTCCCGAGTGTCAACGGCCAGCTTTACGACCAGGGTGCCGCAAAACTGAAGGAGGCGGGTCTCAAGACGACCAAGCTCGACCAGTCGAGCTCCTCTGTCGAGACCGGCCACATCGTCGGCACTGACCCGTCCGCGGGCGCCAGGGTTGCGAAGAACAGCACTGTGCTGGTCACGGTGTCGTCGGGCAAGACACCCACCTCGATCCCGAGCCTGAGCAATCTCACCGTCGAGGCCGCCAAGACCGCGCTCGGGGCCCGAAAGCTCGCGATGGGCACCAACACCCCCGAGAACTCCGCGACCATCACGGCCGGCACGGTCATCCGCAGCGAGCCGGCGGCCAGCACCGCCGCTCGCGAGGGTGATGTGGTCAACCTCTTCATCTCGACCGGGCTCGTCACGATCCCCTCTGTCGTCGGTGCTGACATCGGCGATGCAAACACCCAGCTCGGCGTGTTGCAGCTGACCATCAACCCTGTGGCCGACTCCACCTGCACCGGGAGCAACGTGAAGTCGCAGTCCCTCACCGGAGACCAGCCGCAACGCTCTACGATCACACTCACTTACTGCAGCGGCTGATCCACCCTGCGTCCGCCGCTCATCCGGTCGCCGCCGGGTCGGAGTCAGCTAGCCCAGGTTGACGAGCGGACTGAGTCCCCGCGCCTTCTCACGCGCCGTCTCAAGGCCGGTTACCGCCAGCCAGTTTGCGATCATGCTGTAGCCGCCCTCGGTGAGCACCGACTCCGGGTGGAACTGCACGCCGAAGATGGGCGCCGATTCGTGCCTCGCCCCCATGATGACGCCACCCTCGGTGCGTGAGGTCACGACGAGCTCGGCGGGCACTGTCGAGTCGACGACCGCGAGCGAGTGGTACCGCGTCGCCCGGAAAGGCTGAGGCACACCCAGATAGAATTCGCTGTCGTCGTGGGTGATCAGCGAGGTCTTGCCATGCATGAGCTCCTCTGCATGGGTCACGGTCGCGCCGAGCGCCTCGGCAATGGCTTGGTGCCCGAGGCACACCCCGAGCAACGGCAGCCCCGAGGCGAGAGCAGCCCTGACGATCGCGATTGAGACCCCGGCCGCGGCGGGCGTGCCCGGCCCCGGGGAGAGCAGCACGCCGTCGTACTCGGCGATGCGAGTCGCCACGTCGCTCGGCGGAAAGGAGTCGTTGCGCACGACATCCGTCGTCGCTCCGAGCTGAAGCAGGTAGCCGTTCAGCGTGTAGACGAAGCTGTCGTAGTTGTCGATCACCAGGATGCGTGTCATATTCCCACCGTCACGTCGTTCACATTCACGAAGGTGTTGAGCCACGGGAACACGAAAAGGACCAATACGGCGAGTAACGCCGCGAAGAAAAGCGTGATGAGGATCGTGCGCAGCCACAGTGGGCCGGGCATGAGTCGCCAGAGAGCTGCGTACATGACCGCCCTAACTCTTCGCCGTGACGGCCGCGCTGATGGCGGCGGGGGCTCCCGCGGAGGTCGGCTGCCACGACTCCAACGCCGCGTACGCGATGATTCGCTCCTCGGCGGAGAACATGGGATTGCAGCTCGTCATGGTGAGGATGCGATCGGTCGGGGCGATGCCGGCGAACTGCGGTACCGGGTCGAGCACCCCGACACCGGTCGGACGCACGTATTCGAGCCCGCGGAAGTCGTAGGTGTAGTAGCCGTCCTGGGTCTGCACATAGATCCTGTCGCCCACCTGCAGGCTCGCCAGGGGCTTGAAGGGTGCTCCATGGGTGGTGCGGTGCGCGGCGATCGCGAAATTCCCGACCTCGCCCGGCATCTGTGTGCCTGGATAGTGTCCGATGCCGTTCTTGTCAAGGACCGTCGTGGTCACGACCCCTTCGGAAATGGATCGCGCGTAGTCCGCACCGAAGCGGGGCACGTACATCACGGCGAACTTCACTGCGGCGGCGGGTGCGATCGCCACCACCGGATCCCCGAAGTTGGTATCGGGGGTGATGCCATGGTGATGACGGAGAGGGGCCGCATCCCAGCCCTCGGCGAGGGCGCCGCCCGCCCTGTTCTGCTCATCCCCAACGATGAGATCGTTGAGCCAGAGTTGCCAGCCGAGAAAGAGGAACACGAACACGCCCGCGGTAATGGACAGTTCGCCAAGGATTCCCATCACACTCACCCGAGCACGGCGCTTCGGCACGGCTGCTTCTGCCTGCCTCCATCGCTGCTCGCTCATGGTTTCGATTCTAAGTGTTCGGTCCGAATGCACGAACGGGGGCGGCTCACCTCGGGCTCCATACCCTTTAAGGCTAGAATTTCGGCATGGCAAGATCCACTCCGCGCACCAAAGCCGTTGCTCCCGAAGACAATCGTTCGGGGGATGACGCTCCGAACCCTGTGTGGTTCAAACCGATTATGTTCGGCCTCATGCTCATCGGTCTGGCGTGGATAATCATCTTCTACGTCAGCCAAGGCACACTCCCCGTGCCACAGTTCAACCAGTGGAACATCCTTATCGGCTTCGGGATCCTCTTCGTGGGATTCCTGATGACAACACGCTGGCGCTGATCTCGCGCCCCCGCACGGGGGCACTTACACGGCTGTAATTATCCCCAATGTGGAAAAGCCTGTGGATAACTCTGAGGTCAGCCTGAGCTGAGCTGCACGCCGAAGAAGGTCGCACCCAGCAGCAGCACGAATACCCCCGCGAGCGACAACAGCTGGATGCCGCGCTTCTGACGGTCCCGGGTACGCACAAGTGCGAACGCCACGAGCGCACCGATCAGCAGCCCACCCACGTGCGCCTGCCAGGCGATCCCGGGCACGAGAAACCCGATTACCAGGTTGATCACGATCACGATGATGAGCTGGCGACTATTGCCACCCAGGTGACGGTTGATCACGAAGTAAGCACCGAAGAGTCCGAAGATGGCTCCGGATGCGCCGATGACCGCCGAGTTGGGGCTCGTCAGCAACACGGCCACCGATCCGCCGAGCCCGCTCAGCAGGAATAGGGCGAGGAACCGCCCTCGTCCCACCAGTCGCTCCAGTTCCGGTCCGAGCACGTATAGCGAGTACATGTTGAAGAGGATGTGCAGGATGGATCCGTGCACGAAGAGCGAGGTCAGCATCCGCCATGGCTGGATCGCGGTGTATGGCGGGTAGTACAGCAAAGCATCCACGATCGGGCTCCCCGAGCCCACGAGCTGGCCAGTGAGCACCTCTGCGACGAAGACGACCACGCAGAGGGCCATGATCGCGTAGGTGACGACAGGAGTTCCCGGCTGGGCGAGCCGACGCACCGAAGTCACGACCGCAGGCCTGGTGCGCGGGGCGTTCTGGCGCGATTCTCTCATGCACTCCGGGCAGTGCACTCCGACGGCAGCCGGCGTCTGGCATTCGGCGCAGATCGTGCGCCCACAGCGCTGGCAGAGCACGTAGCTCTGGCGATTCGGATGCCGGTAACAGAAGTTGTCGGGGTTGGCCGACCCATCGCTCACAGTGCGTTCACGGGGTGGCGACCGGATCGATGCATCAGACCTCGTCGATCGAGACCGACTTGATCACGATGTCTTCGAGGGGCCGATCATTGCGGTCCTTCTTGACGGCCTCGATCTTCTTCACAACGTCGCGAGATGCCTCATCCGCCACCTCACCGAAGATGGTGTGCTTACCCTGCAGCCAGGTGGTCGGTACGGTCGTGATGAAGAACTGCGAGCCGTTAGTGCCCTTGCCACCACGCGATCCGGCATTGGCCATCGCGAGGAGGTAGGGCTTGGTGAAGGTGAGCTCCGGATGGATCTCGTCGTCGAAGTTGTAGCCCGGTCCACCAGTACCCTGACCGAGGGGGTCGCCGCCCTGGATCATGAAATCATCGATTATGCGGTGGAAAACCACGCCGTCATACAACTTGTCCTTCGACACCTTGCCGGTTCCGGGGTGGGTCCACTCAATCTCACCGGCTGCGAGGCCGACGAAATTCTTCACGGTCTTGGGAGCGTGGTTACCGAACAGGTTGACAGTGATGTCACCCTCGGTGGTGTGGAAAGTGGCGGTATGGGTATGCGTAGACATGTTCTTATTCTTTCACAGCAATCCCTAGCGTTCAGGGTGTGTGCAGTCAACCGGGTTTCACTGCGCGGGCGTGCGTGCAAAGATGGAAGAATTCTCCGTCCGACTACTGGAGGTCACCTTGACACTGTCACGCAAGCGCGCGAAAGAATTAAAGCGACTCAAGTCCGCCGCATCAGATCTCTGGGATGACCAGAAGGATGTGCTCGAGCACGCCTCCCACGTCGTTCGCGAGGCCGGTCGCCAAGCAGCTAACGCCGGTCGCGAAGAGGTTGTGCCGCGAGTGCGCGAGACTTATGACCACCACGTACGCCCGGTCGTCGACCTCGGGGTCGCCTCGGGACGAGCCGTTGCCGATACTGCCCGTGACAAAGTGCAGCGCGACGTCCTGCCCGCCGTGTCTTCGGCCCTTGCCTCGGCCTTAGCCGTGCTCGAGGTATCCAAGGACCCGCGTGTGAGAGAAGCGCTCAGCAACGTTCGCAGGGCGGGCGACAGGCTCGGCGCCAAGGTCGGCGTCGTACCGCCGAAGCCGCAGCCGGGCCCCGGCCGCTACATCCTCATTG
>Ga0209100_1000653_pt1 | contig 28202 bp, 19 predicted proteins | sample lystaG_FD_185480 | JGI IMG/M metagenome (GOLD analysis project Ga0209100, IMG submission 185480) | Glacier valley bacterial and archeal communities from Borup Fiord, Nunavut, Canada, to study Microbial Dark Matter (Phase II) -... | ecosystem: Environmental > Aquatic > Freshwater > Ice > Glacier ... | reverse complement strand
AATCAGTACGCTCAATGGCTACGGCTATGCTAATCATGCGTACACTACGCAAGAATTGTGCCCGTTCTGAACATCAAAGACACTAAGCATTACTGAAACCGTTCGACTGAACCGCTGCACAACCCCGTTCTAAACTTGGGCTTGCCACTGGTACCATTCAGCCTGATTCATAGTCATCCGTCTGCTTGCTTGTTAATGCGTAACGATTAATCTGCTCTTCCTTACTCACCCTGTCCAAAAGTGCTATAGTATCGGTCGCCTTGAAATCAACTCAAAACGATGCTGCATTCAAATTACAAGTCACAATTTAACCTGAGCTTTGGAGGCCGCTTAAATTAATATGCTGAATACCGAATTTTCAGAGCTGTTTACCCTGACCGATTGGTCGATACAGACAGCTTCACTGGTCAAGACCGAGCACGCGGATTTTGGACTCGCCCGACAAAACGGCGAAACAAAACTGATCATCTTGAGCGATACGCCCGATGTGTTGACACGCTTCGACGGCGAACGAGCGCCGCATGGCGATCAAACGCTGCTCATCGGCGCAACCAATGCCACCAATGCTGCGCAGCTTCGGTTGGCGCTGCCCTGGCTGATAGCGCGTCCGCTTGGTACACAGACTTCGGCAGGCTTTGGCGATCGGCTCGGCCTGGCAACGCCCGGCCATATTCACGCGCTGCGGGCGGTCGCTGGGAGCATTGCGCCGATCTTCGCGCAGCAATCGATCCGCGAAATGACGCGCACCGAGCGCACGGCACAGCAGGTGATGGACGACGCAATGTGGGGTGTGTTTGCCGAAGGTTGGCGTGACGGATTCGGCGCGGATGCCGATCATCTCAAGACGCCAGCGGATATTGATCGCTGTGCTGCGGCTGGCTTTACGTTTTACACGATTGATCCGGGCGAATACGTCGATGATCGCGTTTATGCCGATGATGCAGCGCTCTCGCAAGCATTCGCGGCGCTTCCGTGGGCTGATTTACAGGACAGTGCTGCTGATTTACCAACTCGTTATGCCAGGCCGGTTGATCTGGAGTCGAGCGCCGTGACCTTCGATCCGGCCATCTTGCAACAGGCGGCGGTCAAGTATGGCCGGGTAGTGGCGCACGTTCATCACATGGCACAATATTTACGGCAGGTGAGCAATCAACTGTTCGAGCTGGAAATTTCGGTTGACGAAACGAATTCGGTCACCAGCCACGCCGAACATGTTTACCTGGCAACCGAGTTCAAGCGATTAGGGGTAACCTATGTCAGCCTTGCCCCGCGCTATGTCGGGCGTTTTGAAAAAGGCGTCGATTATATTGGCGATTTAGCTGCTTTTCGCGCCGATTTCGCCATTCATGCCGAGATTGCCCGCGCGTTCGGTTCATACAAGCTCAGCTTGCATTCTGGTTCGGATAAGTTCGGCATTTACCCGATCGCTGCTGAACTAACGCGCGGTGTGGTGCATCTGAAAACCGCCGGAACCAGCTATCTGGAGGCGCTCCGCACCGCAGCCGCGCTTGATCCGGCGCTGTTTCGTGAGATGTACGCCTTTGCCCGCGCGCATTACGAGACTGACCGCGCCAGTTATCACGTTTCCGCCGAACTTGACAAAGCACCGCTGCCTGAAACGATAACGGATGGCGACTTGCCGACACTGCTTGAACAATTCGATGCACGCCAGATTTTGCACGTCACATTCGGCTCAACGTTGATCGCACGCAATACGAACGGATCGACGCGCTTCAAGGATCAATTATTGAATGTATTGCGCACGCACCCAGAAGCCTACGCTGCCGTGCTCGAAAAACATTTCATCCGCCATTTAGCGCCGTTTGCCAACCGGAAATCCTCATAATAATGGCCGATTATTTAGCTGACTTGTTCAGTTTATCCGGCAAAACGGCGCTCATCACGGGCGGAACCGGCGTTTTGGGCAACGCAATGGCACTTGGTCTGGCACGCGCCGGAGCGAAAGTAGCGGTCTTAGGTCGCCGTCTGGCGCAGGCCGAACAGGTTGCGACGCTCATCACGAATGCAGGCGGGATCGGGCTGCCCCTGAGTGCTGATGTGACTCGGAAAGATACGCTGGAAGCGGCACGCGATCAACTGATGCAGCAGTGGGGACGGCTCGACATTCTGGTCAACGCTGCTGGCGGCAATGTATCTGCTGCGACCGTTGCTCCCGACGGCGCTTTCTTCGATGTACCAGCAGCGGCGCTCGATGCTATGTTTGAATTGAATCTAACCGGAACGATCCTACCGAGTCAGGTGTTTGGCGCGCTCATGGCCGAACAACGCATGGGCTGCATCGTCAACATCTCGTCAATGGCAGCACAGCGAGCGTTAACGCGCGTGGTGGCCTACGGCGCGGCAAAGGCGGCGGTCGATAATTTCACGCGCTGGCTGGCCGTCGAACTGGCGCACAAATACGGCGCTGGCTTGCGGGTGAATGCGATTGCGCCCGGCTTTTTCATCGGTGATCAAAATCGGGCGCTGCTGCTGAATGCCGACGGATCGCTGACAGCGCGCGGACAATCGATCATTGCGCATACGCCCGCCGCTCAATTCGGTGAACCGGATGATTTGATCGGGGCGCTCGTGTGGCTGTGCAGCCCGGCAGCGCGTTTTGTGACTGGCACCGTGATCGCGATCGATGGTGGATTCAGCGCCTTTAGCGGCGTGTGAGAGGATTTATGACAGGCATCGGGTTTGCAGATCGTTTATTGACTGAGGCTGAAATCGCGGATACGGTGCGTGCCGCGCTTGACGATTGGCAGCTGCACGGACGGCGCGTGCTGGTGATCATCCCCGATGGGACGCGCACCGCGCCTATCCCGCACATGTTCCGACTTATTTGTGAACACTTGCGCGGAAAGACCACAGCGCTCGATTTTCTGATCGCGCTCGGCACGCATCGCTCCATGACAGCCGATCAGATCAACGGGTTAGTAGGCGTCACAGCGGATGAATGGGCGACCACTTTTGCCGGGGTGCATGTGTTCAACCACGAATGGGATAAGCCGGACACGTTCGTTACACTTGGCACAATCAGCGCCGACGAGGTGACGACGATCAGCGATGGCAAACTCCATCAGGCGGTCGAAGTGCGTATTAACCGATTGGCGACCGAATATGACTGTCTGATCGTGTGCGGCCCGGTCTTTCCGCATGAGGTGGTTGGCTTTTCCGGCGGTAACAAGTATTTCTTTCCAGGCATCAGCGGCCCGGAACTGATCGATTTGTCGCATTGGTTGGGCGCACTGCTCACCAGTTACGCCATCATCGGGACGCCCGGCGTGACTCCTGTGCGCGCTCTGATCAACCGCGCCGCCACCTTCATACCAACTGAAAAGCGCTGCCTCGCGTTAACAATCGGACATGGCAGTGTGCAGTTAGCCGGAATCTATTATGGGACGCCTGAAACGGCATGGGCAGAAGCCGTCACGCTGTCGGCCAGGCTGCATGTCGAATACGTCGATCGCCCGTATCGGCGGGTGCTGTCGGTGATGCCGCTGATGTACGACGATATTTGGACGGCAGCGAAGGGTATGTACAAGCTGGAGCCAGCCGTGGCGGATGGTGGCGAAGTGGTCATTTATGCACCGCACATCACCGAATTCAGCTATACACACGGCAAATTGATCGCGGAAATCGGCTACCATGTGCGCGATTATTTTTTGAAACAATGGGAGCGCTTCAAGCATTACCCCGGCGGCGTTTTGGCGCACAGCACGCATTTACGCGGAATCGGCAGCTATGACGCGATCAATGGCGAGCAGCCGCGTATTCAGGTCACGCTGGCAACCGGAATTAGTGCCGAACGCTGTACAGCGCACAATCTTGGCTATCTCGACCCGACGGCTATCAATTTTCACGAGTGGACACAGCGTGAAGCGGATGGGATTTTGCTTGTACCCAAGGCGGGCGAGTTGTTGTATCGTTTGAAGTGATCGGGATTTATTTAGTATTATGAGAAAGTGGCTTAGGACATGAAAACCGTTGTTCTTAATCAACCTGGCGCAATGCAACTGACGGATACTGCTGTGCCGCGCTTTCCAGAAGCGGAGCAGGCACAGGTACGCGTTCGCGCGGTCGGTATTTGCGGAACTGATCTACACGCTTACAAAGGCGATCAACCCTTTTTCAGCTATCCGCGTGTTTTGGGACATGAATTAGCAGTGGAAATTGTGGCGATCGGCATTTCGGAGCAAGCACACGGTTTGAAGGTAGGCGACGTATGCGCTATCAATCCCTATCTGAACTGCGGTCACTGCATTGCTTGCCGTCGTGGTAAACCGAACTGCTGCGTTGAGATGCGTGTCCTTGGCGTGCATACTGACGGCGGAATGCGTGAGCTGATCAATGTTCCGATCAACAAACTTTTCAAGGCGAACAATCTACCGGACAACTATTTAGCCATTGTCGAGATGCTCTGCGTGTGCGCTCATGCGGTAGATCGCACGGCCATCGAAGCGGGCGAAAATGTACTGGTGATCGGCGCTGGACCGATCGGCGTGGGGGTGATCGAGTTCGTACGGGCAGCCGGTGGCAATCCGATTGTCGCAGAAGTGAGCGAATTCCGTCAGCAGTTTTGCCGTACTGTGCTCGGTTTGGATCAAATCATCGACGGGAAAACGGACGTAGCAGCGCAGCTTCAAGCAATGCTTAACGGTGATTTGCCAACCGTAGTGATCGATGCAACTGGCAATGCGCAGTCGATGCGGAATGCGTTATCGTATATGGCACATGGTGGAAAACTGACTTATGTGGGCTTGATCCAGGGCGAAACGACTTTCAACGATCCGCAGTTTCATGCACGCGAGACGACTTTGATCCGCACTCGTAATGCGCTGGACAAAGATTTCCGACGGGTGATCGACATGTTGCAAAGCGGCGCACTCAGCCCCGAACATTGGATCACGCATCATACTTCGCTGGAGCGCATTGTCAGCGAATTTTCTGGTTGGCTGAACCCCGCCAGCAACGTTATGAAGGCAGTGCTCGAATTCTGAAAGCTCGCTGAGCGAGGAGTTGACAAATAGTACTCATTCACATTATAAATCCTGATATGCATGACAAACTATGCCATCCGTGTCAGGTTTGCGGTTTTCTTTGTTTGTGCTACACTGAGCACGTTGCACCGCACTTTAACAACTTCAAGTTTCCGGGTTGTGGCAGGAGTCTGCCACATAAAACTTGAAACAGCTTAACGACGGCTGCGCGCTGACTGTCACTGGGTGATAACCAAGCTTGCATGACGGTGAGCCGGATGGTCGTTTCACACGTACCATAAGCGTCGTTGGCTTCGGCTGACTACTTTGAGAGACACCTCCTCGTTGGCAGACGATCGCCAACGTGCATAGGCAAACGCTGTTAGCATTTAGCAGCTTAAATGTGTCGGTCGTTTCGTACCCCGGCGTTAACTATCACCCACTAAACGACGCATAATGCTTTTATATATGTGTAACCATGAACGATATTTTGAAGATTCATACGTTCGGTGGATTAGTTATTCAAGGCGTAGACGAGGCTGTCAGTGGCTTTGTCTCGCGCAAAGCAGAAGCATTATTCGTCTATCTGGCTTGTAATCCGCGCGAGCATCCCCGTGAGCTGTTGGCCGAGCTGCTGTGGGATGATTTATCGCAAGCACGCGCCTCCGGCAATCTACGCACCGTATTATCAAGCTTGCAAAGCCAACTATCTCCGTACATTCTCGCTACACGGCAAACGATCAGCATCAACCCGGAAGCAAATCTTTGGGTGGATGCCAACACGCTGGATATCGAATTGAACAAGTTAACGCATCAGGCCACACTTTCGGGCAGTCTGTCACGTATGGCCGCTGCGAAATTGGAGCAGACACTCGCCTTGTTCAAAGGTGATTTCCTGGCTGGATTCAACGTTCGAGAGAGCAGCGGGTTTGAAGGCTGGCAAACGCTGGAACGTGAACGGCTGCGCGGACGGGTCATTGAAGCGCAAAGCAAGTTAGTCGATTATTACATCGATACGCATCAATACAGTTTGGGCATCGTTCAGGCGACGCAACTGCTGCAATTGGATACGCTTTGGGAAAATACGCATCGCCAACTGATGCTGCTCTATGCGCGTTTAGGCCAACGTAAGGCTGCGCTCGCGCAATATGAAACATGCGTCAAGCTGTTGGATGATGAATTGGGGGTCAAGCCAGACGAGAAAACGAGCACGCTTTACGTGCATATTCAGCGGGGAACCATCGCGGCGGCGACTGAGATTAAACTTCCACCTCATAATTTGTCTGTCCCTAGTACCCCGTTTGTTGATCGCCCGGCAGAATTGACACAGATCGCTGAGTCTTTACACGATCCGGCTTGTCGCTTGTTGACGGTTTTGGGGCTAGGTGGCAGTGGTAAAACGCGTCTTGCGTTGCAGGTGGCGGCCTTGGAACTCTCGAATTATCATGACGGCGTGTTTCAAGTCAATTTAGCAGCTGTGCAATCCGCTGACCACGTCGTATCGGCCATAACCGATGTCCTCAAGCTCGATCCCAACAGCAAAACGGATGGCAAAACGCAGCTCTTCAATTATCTGGAAAAGCGGCAAATTCTGCTGGTACTGGACAACATCGAACATCTCCTCGACAGCACCGATTTGTTGATCGAGATTTTAACCCACGCGCCCGATATAAAACTGTTGATTACATCCCGTGAACGCCTTAACATTCGCGAGGAATGGGTGGTCAGCGTTGCTGGAATGACGTTTCCTACTCACCACAACGAGATTGATGCAAATCGTTACAGCGCGCTTCAGTTATTCATTCAGAGCGCACGGCGCGCCAGTCCCGCCTTCGTTTTTAAGGATCATGTTCCGGCAGTGGCACATATCTGTCAGCTTGTAGAAGGAATGCCGCTAGGGATCGAGTTGGCCGTTTCCTGGTTACGAGTTATGCCCGTTGCGCAGATTGAAGATGAAATTCTGCACAATCTGGATATTCTTCAAACCTCACTACGTAATGTGCCCGAACGTCATCGCAGCTTACGTGCGACTTTCGAGGTGTCCTGGTTTCTACTCAATGAAACCGAACGCCGCCTGTTACAGCACCTTTCAGTTTTCCGGGGACGTTTTCAACAAGCAGCAGCTCGATTGATCGCTCAAGCTTCTGCGCTTACACTGTTGACTTTGTGCGATAAGTCACTATTGAGCATTGACGATGGTCACTACAAAGTTCATGAGTTGATTCGCCAGTTTGCTGCTGAAAAACTTAGCGCTAATCCTCAGGAAGAGGCACAAATTCGTGCTGCTCACAGTGTGTATTATGCTGATTTTCTGATTGCCTGCGAAAATCACCTGAACAGCGATAGTCTTGTGCACGCCATACAGGATATAACCGAGGAGATCGATAACGTTCATGCGGCGTGGGAATATGCACTGGCACATCGCGATTTGCCGCTGCTCGGTAAATTCCTGAAGCCCTTTTATTACTATTACGATGTACATTGCCACTATAACGAGGGCGCTGAAATGTTCAGGCAGTTAGCCGCAGTCCTGGCAGATGCTGCGGAAGCCTCAAACGCGACTCCATCTCAAGCACGTATGGTGCAAGCGCGCGGTTGTATTTTACAAGCGTCTATGTTTGTCTGCATGAGCCGTTATAAAGAAGCACAACCCCTGATCAATCAAAACCTGAGCGTGGTGCAAGTACAAAATCTGCCCTGGGAAACGCGCATCGGTTTAGCTTCACTGGGGACTATTCACTACGCGCAAGGGCAGTATGCTGACTCATGGTCATTCTACGAACAGGCTTTACCTTATTATCAGTCAGACGGCGCAGTAAATGATGTCATCACGATTTTGATCCGCCTGGGTGATATTGCAACAGTTTTAGGCGAGTACGACAAAGCGCGCCAACTCCTTTTTGATAATTTACCTATCCTGGGCACCGTCACGGGCAAACGCAGCAAACTTCTTTTTCTGACAACGTTGGGCGACCTGGAATATAAATTAGGCGATTATGGGTTGGCAAATCAACACTTTTCCGAAAGTCGCGCGCTCAGTGTCGAGGTAAACGATCGCACCAGTCTGGCCGTCGCACTGGTCAGCCTGGGACGCACTACCTACGGTTTAGGAAACTATGCTGAATCAATCCAGTTATGTATGGATAGCATCGCTATCTGTACGGAGACGCATAATCAATGGGGTAAGTCCTTCGCGCTTGCTCATTTAGGCCGGGCCTATCACGCGAGTGGCGATCGGCAAACAGCGCTGCAACACTATTGGACAGCGCTGGCGATTTGTCAGGAGATGGGCAATCGTTGGGTGATGTCTTTTACGCTTCGTCAGATGAGCCGAACCACACTCGTTTTAGGTGATTTGAACGAAGCCCAACATAGCGCTTTACGTGCCGTTGAAATTGCCGTCGATATTCAAGCTAAACCACTGGTTATGGATGCGTTGATGGCGGTCGCACAGGTGATGCAATCCACCGAACAAAAAGATGAAGCGCTTGTTCTGGCACAATTTGTAAGCCGAGAGTCAAGTACTGAATACGAGACGCGTCAGGAAGCGTTACAGCTCTGCGCCAACATACAGCCGAATATGGCCGAAGGGTTGAACCCTTCGTTTACGCTGGATGTGATTATCCAACGCGCTTTGACGCTCCGATCGATCGGGCTAAATCAGTAATTCGCAGCCGTTCAGCTTCACATCAGATTATGCTAGCCACGTTCATAGGTGGCACGCAAATAAATGTCGATCAGGTAGCGCGGATAGCCGATCTTTAATAAATTCTCTTCGCAGATTTTCAGCGACGCGCCATGATCGCGCCAATGCGGAACGCGCTTGACCAGCGTTTCGGTCTTTTCGCGCGGCATGATGATCCATGTGTCTTTCGGCACAACGCCATACGAGATCACTTCCATTTCTTCTTTTGCCAGGGTCGATTTGAGGTAAGGCGCGATCAACACAATATGCTGCGCACCGTGTTCTTTTTTCAGGTAATGAGCTACGAAGCGCGCTGTTCCGCCTAAATCTACCAGGTCTTCAATCACGCCAACGACTTGTTCGTTTACATTGATCGATAACCCATGCACGATGCGCGGCTCGTCTAACGGTTGGCCGGGTCCAGCATAATACTTGACCCCCATCGTGCCAAAATCAATCGGCGGGATATTCTTGTTGAGCGTCCAGGCCAGGTGATCATGCAGCAGTACGCCAGGAAGCAAGCCGCCCATCGTGATCATCACAGCGCGTGTGATTTGCTGTTTGGTGGCGATGTGATCGATCTGGTAGCGATATACGGTGTGCGCTAATTGCGACGCGATATAGGACATGACGTGATCGGGAATGTACAGGAATTTGAGCGTATCGAAAGCCACCTCAACGCCCGTCGGCGTCCGCCAGAATTCGGCGTCGATCTGATCGTCAAGGCTTCGCACATGATCGGCGTAAGTAGTCATAAGCGTTTCCAGGTAAGCAGGCGCGCTTAAAACGATACCAGACATTATGGCTATCTGCAAAGTGCTTGAGGCGCTCGTTAAGTCTCAGTGATAAGCCGCTGCCTGTGCTTGCGCGTGCTGTCGTAAGGCATTCAGGCGAGCGTCCTTGCGAACAGCAGCCAACGGCGCAGCGCTCGACAGGAGATCATAGGCGGTGCGTGCGTTGCCGTCATTGATATATGCGGCGGCGGCGTCAATGTAGCTGTCCAGTAGCGAATCGCCATAGGGAGTGACCTCAGCGGGCGCAAGCTGTACGACTTCTGCGATTGCATTAGCGCTGGCAGTGAATTGGCGCGTGTGAACATACGCGAGTGCCAGCCCTAAATAAGCGTGCCAACGTTGATAAGCTGTCGCACGCTCGAACCATTCATCATCGCTGAATTCTGGAAAGGGCAGTGTCAGCGCTTCTACAAACAGCTCAATCGCTTGCTGAAAAGCGCTCAAACCCAAATAGACGCTGCCCAACGCCACGCGCGCACCGTTCAACAGTGGATCGCGCGCAATGGCATGTTCGAAGGCGGCGATTGCTTCCTGTTCGTAACCTTTGACCAGCGCAATCGCTCGTCCCAGGTTGAAATACACGACGGCAGTATCGGCTTCAGTGGCGCGGTGAAACAGACCTACCAGCGTCCAAAACCGTTCTGGCTCGCGGATGGCGTCGGTGAGCGTTTCGTACAAGGCGGCGTACACGCGATCAGCATCGGCGGTGATCGCTGCAACGAGCGCCGCTTCATATTCGGCTTGCTGGCCGCCTTGCTCGTACAGCCGTGCCAGCGCCAACTGCGCAAATGGCAGCGCTGCTTTGATCGCCACCGCTTGCCGCAGCAGCAATACGCCCGCTTCGACATTGCCCAACACAATCAGCGTTTCACCGCGTTCAGCCATGACTTCGGGATAGTCCGTGTCGCGCAGCCACGGTGCATTGAGCCGCGCCAGCGCTTGCCCCGGCTCGTTGAGCACATCGCGCAGTTGACGGATCGTGCGTAGTTCAACCGTCAGATCAGGCGGTGGGGCGCTTGGCCGCCGGATGCGCGCCGCGTTGCGCAGCGAATCATACAAATCGCGCGCCGAAGCAGGTCGTTCTGCCGGATTTTTCGCAAGCGCATTATTCAGCGGGATCGTAAAGCCATCCGACGCCGGACTGAGTTTTCCGATTGGCAGCGGATTAAGCGCCGTAATGCCGCTGATCAGGACGTGATCATCCTGTCGATTATCGAAGGGCAGATAGTAGCGTCCGGTGAGCGCTTCATACAGCACCGCTGCCAGTGAATACAAATCCGAGCGGGGTGTCAGTTCGTGGCCGAGCGCCTGTTCCGGTGACATGTACAACAGCGTGCCGGATTGTGGACCGACCGTACGGTGACGCGGATCGACGCGCGCATTATGCGCCAATCCAAAATCTGCCAGCTTGAATTCGCCTTCGGCACTGCACAGGATATTTTCCGGCTTAATATCGCGATGAATTACGCCCCGACTATGCAGCGCATCGAGCGCATGACAAACGTGCGCCGCCAGTTTGAGCACAGTCGCAGGCGCTAAAAAGCCGTGCTGCGTGATCAAATCGCGCACGCTGCCACCCGGCAAATACTCCATCACCAGAAACAGCCGATCGTGCTCCTGACGCAGTGCGTAGGTCGAAACGATATGCGCATGATTCAAACTGGCAGCTAACCGCGCTTCACGCTTGAAACGTTCGACGGTCGCGTATTCGGTGAACGTATCCGGGTTGAACTGCTTGATCGCCACCAACCGTTCCAGAAAAGTATCCTCAGCTTTATAAACGACGCTGAAGCCGCCATCACCGATCACTTCGATGATCCGATACTCTCCGATAAAATCGCCTGTTTGCAGCAGCATTCAGAATTCGTCCACCATCAACCAAACATCCCACTCACTATGAGTATAGATCAAGTTGTCAGAGAGTTATGGAATTCATACAAAATTCACAATGCGGGGATTTTGTATATAAGCACAGCACTCATCTCAACACATCGCGCACAGCATCCAACACGGACGACTCCGCCAATGTGCGCAACGTATCCAGCAAATGCAAGTTATCCGCAGCGACGCCCGCCGCCGAACAGATCGCTTTGGCCGCGCCGTAATCTTCGATCGCCGCATCAACATCACCGACGGCGGCATAAGCCAGCGCTCGTGCGTAACGCGCCGTGTACAAGCCGAGTCCGATCAAGCCGTTCGCGCTTTCGATCGCTTCGCGAAACAATTCACGGGCGTCCGCTGCTTTGCCGCGCCGCCATAGAATCAACCCGTAAAGGGCAAGCGTAGTATGTCGTGCCGCGATCGTGTTGGCCGCCTTGGCACGGCTAATCGCAATTTCGGCAGCGTCCAGATCATCTGCCCACAGCAGGGCTTTCGCCAGATAAATGCTTTTGTAGCTCAGTTCGCGATTGTCGGCGCGTGATTCAGCAATGGCAAGCGACTCGCGCAGTAAAGGAATCGCCTGCGCATAGTCGCCGCGCGCCGTGTACACATTCGCCAGATCGCCCAGATTGACGCCGCGTCCATAGGCATCGCCCATCGCGCTGAAACGCTGCACTGCGTCCTCAAATAAGGTTTGGGCGCGCCCATCTTCGCCATTCAAAAACGCGATCCAGCCCAATCCGCCGATCACGCGCGCTGCGCCAGCCGCATCCGCTTGTGTATTGAAAGCGCGTAATGCTGCTTGCCAACGATCCTCGGCGGCGCTGAATTGGCCGAGATCGTACAGCGCCCACCCGATATTTTCGAGACAAAGCCCGGTAGTCAGGCCGGATTGTTTGTAATAGTCGAGCGCTTCCTGTGCGCGCCCCACCGCACGATAGGCATTGCCAAGGCGCAGCAAATAATCCGGCGTGGTGATATGACCGCGCAATAATTCGTACAGCGCGATCAATTCAGTTTCGTAGCCCCACCGCGATAAATAAGGCGCATCGATCGTGGCGATCATCTGCATGGCGCGCTCGTAGTCACCCGCTTTAGCACGATGTACGCACGCCGTCAGATACGGTTGGATCGCTTCAAATGATTCCCATTGCGAGGCGGGTTCGGACTCGACAAGCTCAAAATAATCAGCGGCGCGCCGATGCAGTGCGATCCGTTCGGCAGGGGTCAGCCGCTCGTAACAATATGCTTGATCGATCGGATGCAGCGCGAACGTTTGATCGGCGCGGCTGTAGTGGCAAAAATAACAACGCACAAGCTGCGTCAGCCGTTCGTGCAGTCGTTCGTGTAGTTGGGGCGCATCAACCAACAGCGCCGCGATCGCTTCCTCTGTGGCAGGTTGTCCGAGCACCGCCAGACTTTCCATCACGCGGATCGCCTCAGCGCTGAGCCGTTCCAGAATGGACTGAATGAAAACGCTGCTAATCTCGCTGGTAAACAAGGCATCGTCCGCTAATAAATGCGTGGGCGTCAGCAGCGGATCGCTCAGCAGCAGCCCCACCGTCACTTCCAACGAACGGGGCACGCCGCGCGTCTTTTCCGCAATCCGCATGAGCAAACTGGACGGCGCGTCACGCAGTCCGGCGTCGTTATTCGAGTCGCACAGCCGCAAAAGCTGTACAGCATCGGCGCTCGCCAGCCCTTCTTCCAGCGCGATGACCCGTTCCCACGTTTTGGCGGACAGCGGCAGCGCCAACCGCTCGCGACTGGTGATCAGCAGCGCGAGTCCGCTGCCACGTTCGATCGTCTGCCGAAAAAACGTTTCGAGTTCGCTGTCCTCAAAGCGTCCGGTCGCTTGATTTTGCAGCGACTCGGCATTATCCAGAAAAAACAAATAGCGTCCGCTGCCCAATTGATCCAACAGCGCCGTCACTTTTTGGGTGGCGGGCAGCCGCGTATCGCGGATCGCCTGATCGAGCGCTGCCGCTGCATTACCACTCAGCAATTTGAGAAAATCATCCAGAATGCGTGCCAGCGTGACCGCCGTACCACCCGCGCTGAGCGACACGATCCCATCGAAATTGTCGATCTGATCCGCAATCGCGCGACAAGCCAGCGCCGTTTTGCCGACGCCGCCGCGTCCGTACAGGCTGATCAGGCGCGCGTTTTGGGCGAACCATTCGCGCAGCTCGCCTAGTTCAGTCGCCCGCCCGACAAAGCGCGCGCCGATCTCCTGTGGCAGCGGATTGATCAGCACAGCGCGCCGCGTAGCGATCGCAGCGATTCCATTTGGCGCGTTTTCCGCATCAGCAGCGGGCACATCGTCGGGCATGACCAAACGGTAGCCGATCCCGCTTTCGGTCAGGATCAACGCCGGGTTAGCCGGATCGTCCTCGACTTTGCGGCGCAGCTTGCGGATGTAGGTATGCACGTAATCGGTCTCGTCGCCATAGGCATCGCCCCACACGCGCTGCAACAATGTACGATAAGTCAGCACCTGGCCGCGATGCAGCGCCAATTCGCGCAATACGCCCCATTCGTGTCCGGTGAGTTTGACGCGTTGGCCGTCGCGCAATACCTGATTGGCGTTCAGGTCAATTTCCAGATGATTCAAATGTAGGCGCATGGGGTGATTTATTATGATGACCGTGTTAGAGCGTCGCTTTGATCGTTTCGGCAAGTTGCATGGTGATCCCGGATACTTGTGCCAATTCGCTGATGGACGCCTGCCGGATCGCATCGATATTGTTGTCGAACGCTTTGAGCAGCGCTTTCCGGCGCGAGGGTCCGATCCCCGGCACGGACTCCAACTGGCTGACCAACCCGGCTTTGCTGCGCTGTTTACGGTTGGCGGTGATCGCGAAACGGTGCGCTTCATCGCGAATGCGCTGTATCATGAACAGGCCTTGCGAACGGCGTGGCAGCATGATCGATACCGGGTTGCCGGGCACGAACAATTCCTCGAACTGTTTGGCAAGCCCTACCACTGGCACTTGCTCGAACAGGTGAAAGCGTTTGAGCACTTCAACGGCAATGCCAAGCTGACCTTTGCCGCCATCGATGATCAGCAGATCAGGCAGCAATCGCCACGTTTCATCCTTCTCCTTTTGGCCGGGCGCGGTGATCGGGTTTTCGATCGAGTCGATGTAGCGTTGAAAACGGCGCGTCAAGGCTTCACGCATGGACTGAAAATCGTTTGGCTCGCCAGGGGTAGTCACTGTGCGAATGTTGAATTTGCGGTACTCGTTCTTTTTCGATGTGCCCTGCACAAAGACAACGCGGCTGGCAACGGTGGCCGTACCTTGCAAAGTGCTGATGTCGAAGCACTCGATCCGGTTGGGCGGTTGCGCCAGATTGAGCGCCTGTTGCAGTTCGTTGAGCGCCTCAGTTTGTTTGTTGGTATCGCTCGCCCACTGCGCGCGGAGCATGGTCAGCGTTTCGGTAGCGTTTTCAGCCGCGATCTTGACCAAATCCATCTTGGTGCCGCGCTGTGGTACGGTAATTTTCACCTTTTTGCCGCCGCGTTTATCGCGCAGCCACTGCTCTAAAATGCGCACTTCTTCGACTTCGGCGGGCAGCAGCACTTCATCCGGGGTTTGCGCGGCTTCTGCGTAGAACTGCTCGATGAAGTTCGACAGGATTTCCGAGTCGCTCGTTTCGTCAGCGCCTTCTAACATGAAGTATTCGCGCCCGACTAACTTTCCGCTGCGAATGAATAACACCTGAACGCATGTATCGGCTTTTTCCTGCGCAAAAGCGATCACGTCCTGATCAATATCGACGGGCGATACTACTTTCTGACGTTCAACGACGCGCTCCATCGCCTGCAACTGATCGCGCAAGGTAGCAGCTCGTTCAAAATCGAGCGCTTCACTGGCTTCGCCCATTTTAGCCTTGACATTGTTCATGATCGCTTCGCTGTGCCCGCCTAAAAAGTCCATCAGATTTTGCAGTCCAGCGCGGTATTCGTCTTGCGATACTTTGCCGATGCATGGCGCATTGCACAATTTGATGTCGTAATAGAGACAGGCGCGTTCATCGTTGCCGGTAATCTCGCGATCACAGGACAGATACGGAAACGCCTTGCGCAGCACGTCCAACGTTTCGCGGACGGACCACGCCGCTGTATACGGGCCAAAATAGCGGCTGCCGTCCTTATCCACACGGCGCGTCACCTCTACGCGCGGAAACGCATCCGCCCAACGTACCGCAATATACGGGTAGCGTTTGTCATCTTTCAGCCGGATGTTGTAGCGCGGCATGTACTGCCGAATCAGGTTGTATTCGGTGTGTAATGCCGCGATCTCGCTAGGCAGCACAATAAAATCAATATCCACGATCTGACCACGCAAGCGCAATGTTTTGGGGCCATCGACGGTGTTATCAAAATAACTGCGCACGCGGCTGTGCAGATCGATCGCTTTGCCAACGTAGATCACGGTGCCTTGATCATCTTTCATGATGTAGCAGCCCGGTTTGCGCGGCAGATTTTTCAAGATGGTCTGAATGTGTTCGGAGGGGGTGAAAGTCATAAAAATTATCCGCAAACTCAGGGCTAGTCACTAGCGTTTTCAGCGGGATTAGGAGTCCTATTTTACCGCATAAATGGCGTAATTCACAGTGTTTGTGTTGGTTTTTTGTTGACCCCTAACCCCTGCCCTTTCCCCGATTACAGGGGAAGGGAGTCAGATCATGTCCCTTGCAGAGTGAGCATCTTGCCGATCGTGCGCAGCATGATCAACGCGTCCAACAGCAGCGATTGATGGCGAATATAGTACAAATCGTATTGCAGCTTGATCAGCGCGTCCTCAACCGTATTGCCATAGCGATAACGCACTTGTGCCCAACCTGTCAGCCCTGGCTTGACGGCTAAGCGCGTCCGATAAAACGGGATTTGCCCGGTGAGCTGTTCGACAAAAACCGCGCGTTCAGGGCGCGGCCCCACCAGACTCATATCCCCGCGCAGCACGTTCAGAAGCTGCGGAAACTCGTCAAGCCGCGTTTTACGCAGGATCACGCCTACCCGCGTCACGCGCGGATCGTGCGCCGACGCCCATACCGGCCCACTCTCGCGTTCAGCGTCCGGGATCATCGATCGCAGCTTGATCAGCTTGAAAGGTGCGCCGCCGCGTCCGATGCGCTCTTGCTCAAAAAAGATCGTGCCGGGCGAATCGATTACCATGAGGAGCGCCACAATCGGCAAGATCAGCGCGAATAGACTCAAGCCGAACAGCGCCAACACAATATCCAACAGCCGCTTGAGCACCTGATAGGATTGACGCAAGAGCGATCGCCCTTCCAATGGCAGCACGACTGCCCAATGCTGCCGCCCAACGTGCTCGATCGGCACACGTCCGGTGATTTGCTCGTACAACAGCGGCATGGGAATCATCGTGATTCCCAATTCGTAACAGGTGATCAGCCCTTCAAAAATGTCAGCAGGTAGTTCGCCGGTATAGGTCAAAATCAATTCGGCGGCATGGTGAGCGCGTACCAGATCGGGCAAATCGCAGCCCGTGCCGATCACTTGAACGCCGCCAATGTGCGTCACGGTATTTTGCGCATCACCGATCAAGCCGACGATCTCGTATTCGTGTGGCGCTTCCTGTGCCAGCGTATCGAGGATCGTTTCCGCCGCCCACCCTGTGCCGACGATCAACGCGCGCCGCCGAAAGGCTGACCAACCGAGCAATGGCTGACAGCCACGCCACACGCCGATCAACACCGACGAAAGCGCGGCGTGATACAAAATAAATAAGCGCGGCAAAGCGTCACGCGACGAAACGAAAAACAGCGCAAGGTAAATGATCAACAGCTCGCCCATGATGCGCAGCAAGCGGCTGAACATACCGCCTAACTTCGCCGTGATCCGCCGATCGTAGAAATCGTTGACGCTTGCCAGCAGCAGCCACAAGCCGCTGAGCACCACGAACCAGCCCGCTTGCGCCGTGATAAACATGCTATCAAACGCGATGCGCCCAACGTGCGCCCAAATACGCAGCGCGATCAGCACGGACAGCAAAATAGCGAGCACGTCACCGCCGATGAGCAGCAAGCGCCGCTCGGATAAGCGGAGTTGCAAGCGCGGCTCAGGCATTAAATGAGTATTGGGTAAAGTACCCCAAAGTTGTTTATTGGCACGGTCAATCCTTTCTTTTCACACTACAGCCTGTAACCAATGCAATAAGCGGCAGCGGTCGTAATTTGAGCCAGTTGTTCAGCCGTTACCAAACCGGTTTTTTGTTGAAAGCGGCGGGTTGACACCGATTTGATCTGAAAAGCGTCTGCTGCTGACTCTTTCCTCAACCCATTGTTAACATCAGGTTGTATGTTAACTATCCAAAAATAGCGGCCAAAAACGGTTTGCCAGCCTGTAATTGGTACTACAATGTGGAGGCGCATTCGTCCAGCATCTTTAACATCCATAACGACAGCAAGACGAATCTTCCGAATCTCATCACCTTCACTTGGGTTGAATTGAACTTCCCAAATTTCCCCACGAGCAGCGTTTGCATTAAGGTTCATCATCAAAATCCTCATCGTCGTATGCCTCAAAAATCTCAAAATCTTCATTGGCAGAGGACGCAAGCGCTTCTATAACCCGCCGTTCGCGTTCTTCTACGGGCAATTTCATTAACGCTGCCAATGAATAGTCAACGGCTGGCGGCTCTTTTAGCGTTTCAATGAAGGCTAACACTTTGTGCTGTTCGTCGGCGTTAAGCTGATGCAGTTGATCGACAATTTCTTGCTCTAAGGTGCTCATCAGAACCAAATTCCTTTCGCGGGTTGTTCAATCACTTCATAGATTTTATACGAGTCTTGCGAATAAATCAGTGTAAGCCCATTTGCCCATTTTGCCAGTGCATCAGGCGCATGTCCGGCGGCTTCCGGCGGACCATAAAACACGTAGCGGATCGGCGTTTCGGCGGGCGTTTGCATGGAGTCGAGCGTGATTCCGCCGTCAAAAAACTGCACGGCCATATCGCGCTTCTTATCCGAGTCGAGCGTTTCCGGGCCATGTCCGGTGAACACGCGCAAGTTCGTTCGCGCCGGAATATAATTGCCAGTCGCTTTGGTGCTCAGTACGATCGAGTCGGGCGACGCGTGCGCGTTGAGCCAATCCAGCGCAGCCACTTCGCCCGCCGCATGAAATAACGGCTCGCTAAGGTGTGTGCCGCCGATAACCCCGCTGAACAGCAGTAACAGTGTGCTCGGCAAACTGATCAGCAGCACAATCGCGATCAAACGCTGCCACACTTTCGTCACGCTCAAGCGTCGTGTTCTACCTGAGTGCTGAACCAGCCACGGCGCAATCGCGAAGCGCAGACCAACGATCGCCAATATGCACAGCGGCACAAAAACCCCTTCAAGCAAACGGCGCTGAACGCTCACCGGCACATAAGCCAGCAGCGGCGCAGCGATCACCCAGGCGGGCAGGAGCAAATAGGCCGCATGTGATTTTCCGCGCCGCCACGCCCAACGCAGCGCCGGAACTGCGCAGAGCGCCAGCAGTCCTAACCCGACCACATAATGCAGCGGGTTGGGTGACGGCAAATAGTTCTGACGCGAAAAAGCAGTCAATGTTGGACTCAAGACGACCGCCGCCAAATTGTAAATCAGCAGCGGCGCGGGCACAATTGCGGCGATCAGACTGCGCCCGAATAAATGCGTCGGAAAGCGCCGATAGCGGATCAATGCCGCCGCGCCCCACGCGCCGAGCAAGGCGTACAGCACTGCCACATAAAACGGGACGCAAAATCCCATGATCAGCCAGCACAACCCGGCTAATAACGCCGATCGCGTTGTATCGCGAAACAGCAGCATGAAGCCGCCGAGCAGCATGGCGCGCGCTAAGGATAAATGTGGCAAGCCGTACAGTAGAAAAAAAGTGTACGCTTCCGGCAAATAAAAGTCGATGGGCGCTGAGCCGAGCCAATAATCCTTGCCAATCAGAATCAGCAGCCAACCGAAGCCGCCGCCCACGCTGATCAGCCCGATCGCTGCCCATCGCATCAGGCCGCGCGGCAAAAAGAGCGCCGCGAATCGGTAGCTGACTAAAATCGCCAGCACGCCGAACCCGATCCGCGCCGCATGAAAGATCAACAGCAGCACGCCCATCAGGGCCGGATTGCGCGTGTCAGCGAACAATCCGCCCACTTTGCCCGCCAACAAATACGGCGTGAACAAAAACGCACCATCTTGCCGTTCTGATGTGTACGCCAGATGAAACAGCCAATCGCCCCATCCGCCGTTTGCGCCTTCACGCATCTTGGCGAGATAGCTGTTACCGTCTTCAGCGCCGAACAAAAAGCCGCCGAACTGCCAGCCGTTACGCTGTGACAGCACCCCGATCGCATACGGGATCGTCGTGATCGCCATAATAATCAGCGCAAAGATCAGCACCGTGCGCCATTCGTGACGGCTCACGCGCCGTTGTTCGCTGAGCTTGCCACTATAAATCATGATGAGCGCGTCCGTTTGTTGCTCGCACGATTGCGCGTCCATATAGAACTGCCAATTGCTACCAGTACGGTCAACAGTGAAACGCCGATCGCGATGAATTGTTCAGAGGGGCTATACTCATAACGGATCGCGCCACTGGCTAATTGAGTCGCTTGCCAACCCAATGCTAATGGTGCTGGTATCGGCAGTACACCCGCCCACGGATCGACGCGGCGTATTGCGCTGTAAAGAATATCCACGCGCGTTGGCGACTCCCACACATAGCTCAAATCTTTAGCGACCGCCGCGTATTGTTCATTGTGATAAATGTACACGCCGTCAACCTGCCCGATCAACCGCAAATCAGCGTTATCGATCGGGAAGCCAGACACAACGTGTGACACATGCCAGAACGCGAGCTGTGCAGCGTCAATCGGCGCGTTGCGATTCGTTGTTGCCGGATCACCATCGAAGGCGGGCAAGGTGACGCTGTAGCCTTTGGCGTGGACGCCCGTAGCGCTCTCGAATGCCTTGATGTAATCCGCGTATTGAAACGGATCGATTCCGCCAAAAGTTTCGATATTCCAATAGGCGGCGGCTTGCTGCGGCAAACTGTAGTCCGGTGAATAGACCCGCTGCACCGGATCGCCTTGCTGCCCGCGCGTATCAGTGAGGGCGGCGGCTAATGGTGCATAACGATCCAACCAGACCGCTTGATCGCGACCTTCGATCAAGGTGCTGTCCATCAGCAGCAGATCGAGCACGATCAGGACTGCCCACGCGCTTAACGGAACGCGCCGCCATAGCAGTAACGCTGTGCCCGTGATAAGTACCAGCACAATCCCGATGATCGCAGAAGCAGCTTGTTTGGGCGCGGCTACCAGCACGATCACGCCCAATGCGACGCCTACGCTGATCACGCCAATGCTGAGTCGTGGGATCAGGCGGCGTAACGCTGCGCGCTGTGTCGGATCGTACAGCGTTTGCAAGCCATAGCCTGCCAGCACGATCAACGCGAAAATGCCAAGCAGCCAAATACGCGGCGGCACCCGTAACCACGTCAGCGGCGGCAGCACGCGTATCAGCAGCACCCACAACGCGCCGTTACTGCCGAGCGCGTACCAAAGGGCAAACAACACCGTCGCAGCCCACAGCCAACGCCCACGCCAATTGCTGAGAAAGCCGAGCAGCGCTAATGCCAGCACACCGACGCCAACGTACAGCATTGATTCGTAATTGCCGCCTCGATCGGTGATGAGCAGCGTGATCGCTTGGGTCGCTTGTAATGACTCGGTAGCGGCGTCGGCAGCAGTCAAGCCAGCCCGTGATAAGGACCGGAACAGCGTCAGCAGTGGCAGCCATTGCACGGTTGTGAGCGCCACGCCCATTGCCGCCCCGGACAGTGCCGCTAGCAGTGAACGAGTCGCGTTTTGCTGCTTATTCTGGCGATCACGCTGCCACTGCCACAACGTATACGCGCCCGCCATGCCGAACACAAAGACGCTGGTTCGCACGTCCGCCAGAAAGCATAACGCCACGATCGCGCCGATGATTAACGAGTTAGAGCTATGAATGCTGACTGTCAGCGCCCACAACAGCCACGGAAGCCAGGCCGTCGCGTACACAATATCGAGATGGCCTGCGCCCGCAATGGCGATCAGGTGCGGCGTGAAAGCGAACGCGATGCCCATCACGCCCGCAATCGCTTGTGGCAAGCCGAGTCGAATCGCAAATACGCGCATCCCGACACCTGCTAACGTGAGATGCAGCCACAACAGCACATTCAAATGGACGGTCGCGGGCAGCAAAATCGCCAACCACTGCGGCGGATACCAGACTTTGTTCAGGGGATTGGCGGCAAACGGCTGTCCACTCATGAACAGCGATCGCCACAGTGGAAACTCGCCTGCGTGGATCGAGCGCTGCAAATAAAGCGCGTTCGGCCAATGGCTGGTCACAACATCGGAAAAATCACCCGTGCGCGGAAAGGGCAGCGAGTGAGCATTCAGCCCCATGCTCAGCAAAAACGCGCCGATGCCGATCGCCAACAGCAGCGCATAGCCGAACGGCTGCGCATACAACCGCTCAAAGCGCTGTGTTACCTGACTCGTGCGATTTTCAGCGCGATCGGCCACCCGCTAAAACTCAGCAGCCGCGCTGTACACAACCACGCTGCCAAACGTAGCGACAGGTTTACCGATCGCCCTGACGCAAATCGTCGTGATGACAGGGCTGGTGGGACCAACGCCCGCCGCGCCCGCACTGGCTTCCATTTCACTTGGTCCCAAAACCACATACTGCACATGGTATTTGCTGATCAATTCGGTGCATCCGCGTCCGGCATACCAATCGGCTACTTCCTGCGCCTTGACGGATGCATTGACCGTTTCAAAAGGGTGGCCGTATACCACGCGCGCGGGTGTATACGCCGGCATCCATAAGCTGGTGCTGAGCGGCGCAAGTACCACGCTGTCGGGCGTTGTGTTGTCATGCAACCAGGTGATCGCATGGCTATAATCGGCGGGCAGCAGTTGATAATTCTGCAATCCGGCGCGCGGCTGTGCCACTCCTACCAACGTCAGCACCAGAATAAAGACGTTGCTCGGCGCGATGAACACGAACAGCGCGACTAATCCGGCATCTCGCCAGCGTGGGCTGATGTGATTGAACCAGTAATCTTCCAGTGAGCGTACCGCAAAATAGATAATCGGGATGAGCAGGCCGATCGCGAAGCGGCGCTGAATATTGAGCGGCGCGTACAGCAAGATGATATTGCTGAGCAGCCACACCAGCATCAGCCGATCGCCGTCCTGTTCAAATTTGCGCAGTGCTCGCCAAATTCCCGGAATCGCCACTAACAGCAGCAGCCCGAAGCCAAATAAATAGTTCAACGGCGAGCCGGAAGGGGTCACATTCTGAGCATTCCAGATGTGGTACAAAGGATCGAACGTGACCAGCGCTTGATCGTACAACAGCACGGGTAACCCGGACAGCAGTGCCAGTGCCACCCATTGAATTTGATAACGCGGTGGCAGCTTGCGCGTTCGCACCACATGGATCACCAGATAGAGCGCGAGCGCCATATTGATCGGCAGCCAGGCTTGCGGCTGCAATAGGGCGAGCACCACGGACATGACCACCAGGGTGAAGCCGCCATTGGCGAAAGTTGGCAGTGCCTTGTAACCGGGCCGGAAAATGCCGACAAAGGCCGATGCGATCAAGGCAACCAGCGCGATCGCCAGCGGAAAATGCGGATTTGCGTAGGCTGAATAAAATGGGATCGACTCAGGTACGTACAAATCGACCGGATGCAGCGCTGGCACAAATATCGCGGCCAGCCAGCCTAACCCTGATCCGACTGCAATCAAGCCGAAAAATAAGCGGCGTGCTCGTAAGCGCTGCCAGATCGACGCGCCGAGGTGATACAGTGACAGGTACATCACGAAGCCTGCCGTGATGCGCGCAACATGGAACATCAGCGGGGCGGTCATGCCGATCAGCGTTGCCAGATGGCCGAGCAGCAAATAAAATTCCATGATTGCCGCGCCGTTGCTCGCTTCGGGCGTATGTGCCAGCGTCAGCAGCCATTGACCGCGCGCGCCTTCGCCGATCTTGGCAAAGTAAGTCGCGCCATCTTGCGGGTTGGGCAGCACGCCCATGAATTGCCAGCGGTCATTGGGCGTGTTGCTGGCAAACGCCCAGGCGTATGGCACTAAGGTGAGCGCCACCAGCAGCGTACTAAAGACGATGACCCATCGCCATTCGGTTGAGGAAACATCTGTCACGCGTGTGGTACCGATTGTAGAAACGTTCGCAGCTTGTAATTGCATGAAAAAGCCCTCGCAGCTTGCTGTGCCCGGATCGTTCTTTGCTGCCTGCAAACGCGCACCGACTGATGAGCACAGCAACGAACTCCTTAAAAATACCTCAAAATGTGCTTATTTTTCCACTACTCATCTTAACATGTGCTGCGCAAGCGAGCCGAACCCCATTATGGCGTCCGCCGGGTGAGCGCTTTTGACTTAAAAATAGGACTCTCTACCTATCGCATAAACAGTTTACAGCGCCTATTTTGTGTTAAAATAGGGGACAGATACGTTCGCAAAAACGACGTAACCCCTCAGCGAAAAGATCGGAAAAGCACATGCAGCAAGTTTATCCCAAGCCAAAATACTCGATCGTTGCGCCTATTTATAACGAGAGCGGGAATATCCCGCTGTTGTATAAAGAGATCAGCGCCGTTCTGGACTCGACGGGCGAACCCTGGGAATTGATCACCGTCAATGATGGCAGTCGGGACAACTCGTTGCAATTGCTGCGCGAGATCAGCAATAACGATCCGCGCGTCAAAGTGATCGATTTTGCGCGCAACTTCGGTCATCAGATCGCGGTGACAGCAGGGATGGATTTCACGCAAGGTGACGCCGTGGTGATCATTGACGCTGATTTGCAAGACCCGCCTTCCGTGATCCTGGATTTGATCGCACGCTGGAAAGAGGGTTATGAAGTCGTCTACGCGGTGCGTACCGAGCGACAAGGCGAATCAGCCTTCAAAATATTGACGGCCAAGCTGTTCTACCGCGTTATTTACCGAATCACCGACGTGAATATTCCACTGGATACAGGCGATTTCCGGCTGATGGATCGGCGCGTGGTCACGGCGGTCAGCCATATGCGGGAACACAATCGTTTCATTCGCGGCATGACCAGTTGGGTTGGCTTTCGTCAGACGGGCGTCGGTTATAAGCGAGCCGCTCGGCACTCCGGTGAAACTAACTATCCGCTGCGTAAGATGCTCAAACTTGCCTGGGACGCCATCACCGGCTTTTCATACTTTCCGCTGCAAATCGCAATCTATGCCAGTTTGCTGTTTGGCGTGCTGGCCGTGCTTGGTATTCCAGTGGTAGGCTTTTTCCGGCTGGCAACCGGGCAAAATTGGTTCGCCGGACAAGCCACCGCGATCGTGCTGCTTTTGGTGATCGCGTCGTTCATGTTCTTCTTTTTCTTTGTGATCGGCCAGTACATCGCGCGCATCTACGATGAAGTGCGCGGTCGTCCGTTGTACATCGTCGCTGATACGTTTGGCGTTCCGCGCGATGCAAATGCCCGTTATACGGGTCAAAAATCAGATGAAGTCGTGCCACCACGTGCCACCGAAGGGCACATTGCATAGGGGCACACGTAGCAACTTTAGCAAGTTCGTGGTGTTTTAAGACATAATTCCTGGCTCGTAGCACTGATCGCAATAGTCCGACAGCAATAGTTCAATAATAGTCAAAACGAGGTAAGTGTGATCAACAATTCCCCGAACCCGGCAGCCCAAGCGCACGAATATGATCAGGCTGTGCGCGCTTATGAGGAATCCGATCGCCAGGTAGACGCGCTGTTGACGGCTAAAGGCGGCATCAGCCAGAACTTGTCGGATGAAGAATACACTCATTATCGCGAATTAGCCGATCTGCGCGACCTTGCTTACAATCGCGTGAAAACACTTGAGCGCGGTTTGCTCGACGAATAGCTTCTAGCTGACAAACAAGCTGTGCTCAACAAATAAGCTCCGTCCACTAGCGTAATGGAAAATCCAGCCATGATTATCGGTCCCACCTTCGAGGAAATGCTCCACCCACAGCACATTGATCCGATCGTTCGCGCACAGGCGGCAGCCGCTCGCACTGCGTCGCCGCTTGATCCGATCAACCTGTATAACATCACCTGGCGCGACCCGCATGGCGCAGCGTATCATGAAGTGCTGCCACATGGCCTGACCGGAATCGACGCGGATATTGTGGTGCTGTACGGCAAAGAGTTCCCGTCGGGCAGCCACAAAGTTGGGCCAGCCTATTCGGTGCTGCTCGAAAAGATGCTGTCCGGCGAAGTCGATCCGCTGCGCAATACGCTGGTATGGCCGTCCACTGGCAACTACGGAATCGGCGGCGCATGGGTTGGCGGGCGGATGGGCTGCGATAGTCTGGTGGTGCTGCCCGAAGGCATGAGCCGCGAACGTTTCGAGCGGATCGCGAGTTATGGTGCGCGCGTCATTAAAACGTTCGGCTCGGAAAGCAACGTCAAAGAAATCTACGATAAGACCAAAGAACTGCGTGCCAGCGACCCAAACATTCGCATTCTGAATCAGTTCGAGGTGATGGGCAACTATCGCTTTCACTACCACGTCACGGGCAACACGCTGATTGAATTGGCCGCCGAACTTGCCGAAAAAGGAATCGGACGAGGTGTGATCAATGCGTTCTGTTCCGCGATGGGCAGCGCGGGCACGATTGCGGCGGGCGATCGCTTGAAGCAGGCATTTCCCGGCCACCTGATCGTCGGCCTGGAACCCGTTCAGTGTCCGACGCTGTACAATAACGGCTACGGCGTTCACGATATTCAGGGCATTGGTGATAAACACGTCACCTGGATACACAACGTCTGGAACATGGATGCGCTGATGTGCATCGATGATCTGGAGTGCAAAAAAGGTTTGCAACTGCTCAGCGAGCCGATTGGTCGCCAAACGTTAGTGGAGCGCTACGACGCTGATCCGGCGCTGGTGGAGCGGCTCGGCTCGCTGTTCGGGATCAGCGGAATTTGCAATATCCTGGGCGCAATCAAGACGGCCAAGTATTTCAATCTGGGCAAAGGCGACGTGATCGCAACCATCGCGACCGATGCGCTCGATCGCTATTACAGCGTGATGGATAGTATGCGCGAATGTTACGGCGCGTTGGACACTGCCGCCGCTGTAGGTCGCGTGGAAGGCGTCTTTCATGGCGTGCACACTGATTGGGTACAACCCGCCACCTTCGAGAGTCGCAGCCGTTGGCACAACTTGAAGTATTACACCTGGGTTGAACAGCAGGGTAAAACGGTCGAGGAACTCGATGCACAGCGCGATCCGGCCTGGTGGCAGGGACATCAGGCGCGCATCTCAGCGATCGATGCACAGTTGATCGCGCAGCGCGAAACCGTATCGGTTCAATAAGCATTTACCAAAGGGTTGTCAGGTAACTGACAGGATCGCGGCGTGCAGTTATCAGCTTGATAAGCCGCAGCGTGTGCTATGCTTTTGATATTGCAAATGTTGTAGTCCTGTCGAGGTGTCCATGATCCGCCAAACGTTTTTTATTCACCGCACATCAATAATTCGCCTATGCGCTCTGCTGATGATCGCGTCCAGCTTGTTTGCCGGACAGTTCGCGGCTCGTGCTGCGGATAGCTGCACCACGGCCACCGAAGCGGGTTGCAGCTTTGGGTTGCCCACTTTTCAGTATCAGCTCTTGCTGAGCCAGATGCTTGCGCACCCATCACCCAACGTTCGCCAACTGCAAACTGACCCTGATGAACTCAATCAATACTCGTTCAATCGGTTGGTGGGTGGCGCAACGCCGTTATACAGCTCACCGGGTGGCCCGCAAATCGATACGCTGGATGCTGGTTTCAACTATGTGACGATTCTCAGCCGTCAGGGAGATTACGCTGAGGTGCTGCCGGGCAAGTGGACGGACAATCGCTATTTAGTGCCCGCGCGCGCTTCGGATTATGCCGGTGTGCAAGTCGACACCCCCCTGGCTTACCCGATGGCGTGGGTGCTGCTGCCGACCAAGCCGAGCATCGTACCGGGCGTTGACCCCGACCCGAAAACAGCGCTGATCACACGCTACACGCGCGTCAATATCTTCGCAACCAAAACGGTTGGCACCTGGAAATGGTATCTGGTTGGCCCCGGCCAGTGGCTTGAGCAGCGCCGAATTGCGCAAGTGCTGCCAGCCAAGCATCCTGATGGCGTCAAAGGTCGTTGGGTATCAGTCGATTTGTACGAGCAAGTCCTGACCGCCTATGAAGATGATCGGCTCGTGTTTGCCACGCTGATCTCGTCGGGCTTGCCAAAATGGGACACCAACGAAGGCGTCTTCCACATCTGGACGCGCTCACACAGCACCGCCATGAGCGGCGCGATGGGTCGCTCGGATTTCTATTCACTGCAAGCCGTGCCGTGGGTGATGTATTTTGACCACGATATCAGCTTACACGGCACGTATTGGCACGATGGTTTTGGCTATCGGCACAGCCACGGCTGCGTCAATATGAGCATTACCGACGCGCACTGGATATTCTCGTGGACGGACGGCTTTTACTTCGATACGGCAGTGTCCGTATGGAGCAGCCACCAGTACAACACCTGAGCGATTGCTCACAAGTCTAATGGTAGGGGCGTCAGCGGTGCTGCGCCCTTACATATTTATTTGGCAGGGCTTTATCAGATGCCGCCGTAAAACCCCTGGCTTCAGCCATGGGGATATAAGGCGGGCATGAAGTGCCGAAGTAGGGTATCATATGGCAGTGCATGAGTCCAGCACAGCGTATCGTATGTATAAGTTCCGGCTGTACCGCAACGACCAGAAAGACAAGGCGCTGCGGGAC
>Ga0209100_1000650_pt1 | contig 28269 bp, 30 predicted proteins | sample lystaG_FD_185480 | JGI IMG/M metagenome (GOLD analysis project Ga0209100, IMG submission 185480) | Glacier valley bacterial and archeal communities from Borup Fiord, Nunavut, Canada, to study Microbial Dark Matter (Phase II) -... | ecosystem: Environmental > Aquatic > Freshwater > Ice > Glacier ... | reverse complement strand
AAATTGAGAGAGGCTTTGTCCTGAAAAATTGGATTTTGAAGATTAGCGCCAGGATTTGAAAGATATCGCTGTAACGCCTGTTGAGCTTCCTGGTTAAGCTGTGAGAGTAATGTTTGGTGCTGGGCGTTAAGAGCCTCTAGACGCGGATTGCTGATATCTAATTGCTTAAACTCGATCGCCAATTTTTGATCGACTACCTGCAACTGACTCAATAACCATTGATAGCGAGGATTTTGGCTGAGAATATTCGCGGCGATCGCTTCATTAGGTTGAAGTGCCATCCGGCTCTGCAATTCTGTATACTGCTGATTGGCTTGCAAAATCTTGCCGTTCACTTCGGCTTTTTGTTTAGCAACTTCTGTCGTGCGGGCAGTCACTAGCCCCATTTGAGCATCCAGATTTTTAATCCCATTCTGTCGATAAAGCTGCTCAATCTCCGTGCGACGCTGCTTTACCTGCTGCTGAACTTGGGGAATCTGCGTCTCAATAAAGGCTATGCCACGACAACGATCGCTTTGACATTGTTGACTATATTCAACATAAGCTTTCGCTAACTGCTCCAGAACAAGATGAACAGTTTGCGGATTTGCATCGCGATAGCTCACCTCTAAATGTTGAGGGTCATTCGCCGTAATTTGAAGACTTTCTTTAACCGCAGCATAGTCAAGATCTGGAATCTGAGCTTTCAGCCGCTCAACGATCGGCTCAACCAGCATCGGGCTTTTTAAAACCTGAATTTGATCAGAATTTAGGGCAGACACCGGAATCGTTTGATTCACATCCTGAATTTGAGGAGAAGGCAGCGATCGAGCCGCATTCACGGGTGCAGCCGCCAGCTCAAACTTACCTTCATACTGGGGTGCTTGATGGACATTCTGCGCGATCGCTCCAGACGTAAGCGCAAGCGCTAGACCTGCCACCACTCTGACTCGGCAAGAAATATTTGATTGTCCGCCTTCAAGTCTAACGACCTGTAGCTCTGGCTGAGAAACCTGTAGCTCTGGCTCAGAAAGACGTTTGTGCGATAAAGATATTGCAACCTGTGTGGCTTCCATCGTTCCCTTCCCCTAACGCATGGTTGATCTCTACAGAACTCTATTGGTACAAAAAACCCCTCCGTAACCTATACAGACCTGCACCCAGTCATCCGGAAGAATCTTGGAGCTAACCCATTATTTGCCATGTCTAGATTTGTTCGGCTCGATTAACAAATTTTTAGGAAGAAGAACGCACTCCCCCTCCTAAAACCTTCCTGATTCTCCCTACAAAGCCTGTAAAAGCAAAAGAATGGGCATCTTACCAATTTAATGAAGGGAAGTAATGCTGAATGTATCCCGATCGTAGAAAAGCACTGGACTGACATGAATTTGAGCACAAAGAGAGCAATTGGTTCAGTCTGGCACGATCGCCGCCTCGCCCGAATCACTCAAAGACAGGGAATATCTCTGTATGGACTGGATGATCGCAATAAGCTCAGGAGCCTGCCCACAATGACTGAGTTCCATCAGTTGAAAGAATCGCAAGATCACAACCTTGAACCGATCACAGACTTTCAAGAACCTGTGATGGATACGATCGAAGATACATCCTCACAAGATCCCATTGAAGCAACTGCCGAGATGAACGCCTTCCGCTACTACTATGCGGGTGCAGGGCAGTCACCTCACGGCACCTCACCCGTGGCTAAACGATCAACCAAGAAAACCCTTTCGCCGCGTTATCTTGCGGGTAGTGGTGTCATAGGAGCCACCCTGATTTCTGGCGTTGTCATTGCTGTCTCACCCAACAATTATAAACCCCAGCTTCCACAGGGTATCACTCAGTCTAAAATCAACCAGCTCCCCAAGTCAAACCCAACTCAGCCACAAGTTGCTCCGCCTGAAGTCCTGCCGCTGTCGCGATCGACCCCAGCCAAGTCTCTTCAAAATTCTAAAAAAGCAGTCCCCCTTAAATCTTCTGGGGTGGCTCTAGAACAATCTTCTGCACAGCAATCCCAGCAGGCGATGGTTCAACAGACAATCCCGGTACCCGCTCCTCCACCTGCTTTCGATCTGCCGACCGTTGCGGTGACAGTTCCACAATCGCTTCCTAAATCCTTGCCGTCTCCCTCAGTGCGCCCGTCTGTTCAGGTCACGCCCTTACAAAAATCTCCGTCGAATTCACTCCAAACGACTCCCCCGCCTCCAAGTCCTACAGAGGTTTCATTCACTCCTTTCCCACCCCAAACTCCTCCCCCGTCTTCGATTCGCCCAGATGGGTTGCTCACTCCTACCCCTGCGATCGTGCCCACTTTAAAACCTGCTGTGCCCCAATCTACAGCCAACGCTCGTTGTTTGAGTCCGATAGCTGAAGCTGAAACATCTTCTGCAACAGACCCTCGATCCCTGCCAGTTCAGACATCCCTATCAGTTCCGACACCAGAGACTGTAGTGGCTGCTGCAAGCTCAAAAGCCCAACTCGAAAAAAGTGCGTTAGTCAAAGTTGCTCAAACGATCGCGGCTCAAGCCCCGTCTCTCCCAGATGCAGAAAAAGAGCTACAGACGCTGCTAGAACTTCCGCAGAGATTTCCTACGAGTGCTGGAATTGCAGTTTTGCCTTTGCCCTGTCAAGTTGCACAAACGGCGATCGCTAAGCAGCGGGTGGGTGAGTTTGCAGTGTTGAAATTAAATCCTCAAGACTATCAAAAACGCTGGAAGACGAGCAGCAACAATCCCCAGACGATGATCCCGACTTATGGGTTTGTGGATTATAAACAGCAAGCGATCGTTCTAGTGCAGGAAAGCAGCAGTTAACCTTCTCTTATTTTTTAAGCTTTTGTCTCGTATCTAGCTTTTTCCTAAACTTTATGGGAAAACTGAGCACAGCAAGACCGCATAACTACTAAATGCCGGATTGATGTTCAAACTCAGCGATTTCTCGATCGTAGGGCGTTAGCAATGGCTCAGATCTCAGGTTCTGCCCCAGTCGAACGAAAGCAATCTACCCCCGTTGGGCTTCAGCGCAACCTGAGCCTGATCGAAACCTGGGGATTTGGTCTCACCGGGCTACTCCTATGGATGGGGGTCGCGCCGGGTGCCCATGCAGAATTAGGTGCCCAAGCGATGTGGGTTTGGATTCCGGGTGCGATCGTTGGGGTGCTGGTAAACTTGCAAATTAGGCAATTGGGGCGAACCCTAACCCATGTATCGGGAGGAACCCCAAACTACATCACTCACCTGTTGAAGGGCTATCCTCAACTCACTCGCTATGCTGCGATCGGATACTTTCTTAGTTGGATCGCAGTTCTGCCTGTTAATGCCATTATCTTGAGCGACTTGCTTAAAGTAAACCTAGAATCTTTGGGCATTGCCCTACCTGATGCCCTCCTACGAGTTGGATTCACGGTCTTAGCCTTCATTGTCGCCTTTAGTGGCAGTCATGCCTTGGGTACTCTTCATTTAGTATTTCTGCTGCCTGCCGTAGGCTTTCTTCTCGCTTTCTGCTTTCAGGGAAGCCACTGGATTCTGTTCTCATCCTCCCATCTCAGCTTGATTCCGAGTCAGGAGTCTAGCTTTTCCTTTCAGGGTTGGGCAAAGTGGTATTTGAATGGCACCTACGCTTTTTATGCTTGTGAAACTGCCTCAGTCTTTGTCGCCGACAGCAAACGCCCTTATGGAACTCTGCAAAGTTTGCTGGTTGCGGCGGCACTGATTCCGATCGTCTATATCGGAGGCTCTTGGGTATTGCTGCATTTGGCAACAGAACCAGGACTAAACGACGATACCTTCTTGAATTTGTTAGCGGCTGCTAAACCGTTTTGGGGGCAATCTGCATCTTTTTTAGTGACGTTTCTTGTCGTCTCTAGTAGCCTTCTGGCTTGTGCCACTGCGGTCGCTATCTGTCCCCGAATTCTGTATCAACTCGCGCAAGACGGGCACTTGTCGCCCGTATTCGGCGTTACGTCTCGTCAAGGCGTGTTTGGACCAGGCTTACTTTTAACATTAACCCTGAGCTTAGGTTGCTTAGTTTGGGGGAATGTCCCTCGGATCGTGATGATCACGGGGGTTGGTTGGCTTGTGGCTTTCATCGTGCTGCATTGGAGCTTTTGGCAGCAGCGGGGTCAGGCAGGAATCCTATTTCCCAGGTGGTCATTGGTCTTCTGTATCATGGAAACTGTTGTGCTAGTGGTGGGCGGATTTGCTTGGGGAGTACAAGATTTGTTAATGGGTCTGCTGCTGCCGATCGCCGTCTTAAAAGGCGATCAAGTTCTGCATCGGGTTTCGTGGAATGTTCTCAAACCTCAGTGGTGGATTCAGCGCTACCGGGTTAAGCCCCAAAAAAACCTTCAGGACTTCATCGCGCTTCAGGTGTTTATTTTGATTCTGTTTATTTGTGGTGCAACCATCATTAGCTGGTTTAGCAGTGTGCTGGTGACTAAAATGTCATCGGCAAGAAGCGCAGATCTCTTGGTTGTTCTGATTCTGGTGCTCTCGTTTGTGGGGGTCGCGATCGCGTGCTGGACCATTTTGCCCCAACTGGTCGCCGTCAATGCTGCGCGTGAACAGGCAGAAACCCTGTCTGACGATCTTCAGCAGACGCTTCAACAACTCCAGCAGACCCAGACGCAGTTAGTGCAGCAAGAGAAGATGTCTAGCTTGGGTCAACTGGTTGCCGGGGTCGCTCATGAAATCAATAACCCAGTCAACTTTATTCATGGCAACCTGTCTCATGCCCAAAACTATGCCCAAGATCTTCTGAACCTAATGCAGCTTTATCAAAAACACTACCCTCATCCGGCTCCTGAAATCCAGGTGGAAGCGGGTAAAATTGACCTCGAATTTCTGCAAAAAGACTTCGTTAAAATTCTCAACTCAATGAATGTGGGAACTGAGCGCATCCGCGAAATCGTGCTGTCACTGCGGAATTTTTCGCGAACGGATGAAGCGGAACTCAAAAAAGTAGACATCCACGAAGGAATTGAGAGCACCCTGCTGATTTTGCACCACCGCTTTAAAGCGACATCCAATCGTGCCGAGATCGTACTCCTTCGAGAGTATGGTGAATTGCCGCTGATTGAGTGTTGCCCAGGGCAACTGAATCAAGTGTTTATGAATATTTTGGCAAACGCGATCGATGCGTTAGACGAGGCTCATGTCATCCAAGCCGATCGCGATGGACAAGAACATCCTGGTCGCATCACGATTCGTACCTCCGTCCTCGATCGTCAGTGGGTTGAGATCGCGATCAAAGATAATGGTTTTGGGATTCCTGAATCAATTCAATCGCGCATTTTCGATCCGTTTTTCACCACCAAACCGATCGGAAAGGGAACTGGCATGGGAATGTCGATTAGCTATCAAATTATCACTAAAAAACACAGCGGCAAGCTGAATTGTTTTTCAACTCCTGGTAAAGGCACCGAGTTTGTCATTCAGATTCCGATTGCCCGATCGCGAGTGGGTATTGCTGAATCGATCGATGAAGCAAAGATTTTACCCTCACCCTAGCCTTCTCCCCAAGGGAGAGGGCTAGGGTGAGGGCGAAGGATTCGTGCGGGAGGTCTATTATGTGGTAAATCAACTGTTAGGGTGCCCACCCGCTGCAAACTACCCGCTTGATTTTATGACACTGACTCTTCGATCGACGTTATTCATGATATTTGCTTTGCTGTCTGCTTGCCAATCGAGCACGACTAATTCGTCCCAATCTACGGGCGGGGTGTCGGGTGCTATTCCGATCGGAATCGCGGTAGCGCAAACCAGTAATGTCGCGCTGTTGGGTCAAGAGCAAGTGGCGGGGGCAAAAATTGCTGAAAAATATTTCAACGACAACGGCGGCGTGAATGGTACGCCGATTCGTCTGGTGTTTCAAGATACGGCAGGAGACGAGGCGGGAGCGATTAATGCGTTTCAAACGCTGATTACAAAAGACAAAGTGGTGGGAATTGTGGGACCGACGCTCTCGCAGCAGGCATTTGGGGCAGACCCGATCGCCGATCGCGCTAAGGTTCCGGTGCTGGCTCCGTCGAATACAGCAAAGGGCATTCCGCAGATTGGTAATTTTATCGCACGGGTGTCGGCTCCGGTGGCGGTCGTTGCGCCAAATGCGGTTAAGGCGGCGCTCAAAATCAATCCGCAAATTAAGCGAGTGGCGGTGTTGTTTGCTCAAAATGATGCGTTTAGCAAGTCTGAAACTGAGACGTTTCAGCAAACGGTGAAAGACCAGAATTTAGAACTGGTGACGGTGCAGAAATTTCAGACAACGGACACTGATTTTCAGACGCAGGCAACCTCAACCCTTAACCTCAAGCCCGATTTAGTGATCATTTCTGGCTTGGCAGCAGATGGCGGAAACCTGGTGCGGCAGTTGCGAGAGTTGGGTTATAAAGGCTTAATCATTGGCGGCAATGGCTTAAATACGTCCAATGTCTTCTCAGTCTGCAAAGCTCTCTGCGACGGCGTTCTCATTGCTCAGGCATACAGTCCCGAACAGACAGGTGGCGTAAATAAAGCGTTTCGAGAGGCTTATCAAACTCAGTTCAAAAAAGAGCCACCCCAGTTTAGCGCTCAGGCGTTTACGGCAGTGCAGGTGTATGTCGAAGCGCTGAAAGCCGTGGACAAGCAGACAAAAGTGGCTCAGAAATCACTGCCAGAATTGCGGGCTGCGCTGAATCAAACTTTACTTAAGGGACAATATGAAAGCCCGATCGGAACCATCTCATTCACTCCTGAAGGCGAAATTGTGCAAAAAGAGTTTTATGTGGCGCAAATCAAAATGGATGCGAGCGGTAATAATGGCAAATTCGCATTTTTGAAGTAGGGAACCATGATGCGATCGCTGCGCTCGTTTCTGATCGGCATTTTGGCATTCACGGCGGTTTCACTATGGGCAACGCCTGTCTATGCAAATGCTCCCGCTCCTCCTTCTTATGCCTGGTTTAATTTTGAGGGGCGATCGTCTCACACTGCAATTCAAGGCGTTCAGTTAGCAGAGTGTCGCACCTTACAATGTTCTCAGCCCATTTTATTGATGCAAAGCGGGATTTGCACTGATGCGGCGTGTCTAAAATCTCCTCCTATTCTCAGCGCTCCTCATCGATTTGACTGTGTAGGCGATCGCTGTCTTTTTGTAGAGCCATCTTATACTCAGCGATCGACGGGACCTTACTACAAATTGCTGGCTCAGTTTGGCGATCGGGTTCGCATTAGTGAGGGCTTTGCTTTGAGAATTCAAGACTCCTTAGCAGGCTATTCGGCTCGAAATTTGCGGGTGATTGTTCGAGAGGCTGATCTGGCGATCGTGCCCGATACCACTCTAATGAAGCCCAGCCGTTGGGAGATGTTTAACAAAGCTCTACTGCTGACAGAATTATCCGAGTTGGCGGTGGCGGCAGTTTGGCTGTGGCGGATGAAACTTGAAAAGCAGCAATTGGCTAAGGCGCTAGTGGCGATCGCGTTTATCAATTTGCTGACGTTTCCTGTAGTGTGGTTTTTCTTTCCGTCATTGCAGCCGTTTCAATACAGCACATCGCGGGTGTTTGGGGTGATCATTCTTGGAATCGCAAGTTTGTTTGGCACACTGTTGGCGACTCGCTCGATCGTCACGCTTAAAACGCTGCGGAATATTTTTGTCGGATGGCTCATCTCATTACCAATCGCGTTAGGGATGGGGTTCTTTTTAGCGATCGCGGTCGGCTATGGAGAATCTCTTCCTCCGGTAAATGGGATTCCTTCTCTAATCACTCTTCCTGTGTCTGAAGTGTTTGCGGTCGTGTTTGAGGCTTGGCTCATTTATCGCTTAAATGATGCGATCCCGTTACGAGAAGCAAGTTTGTTGAGTCTCACGATGAACCTGATTAGTATGATTTTAGGTTTGTTATTACTTCCAGCGATTCAGCTATCCTAATCCTATATTTGTTATGAATCTGACTGTATTTCTACAAAATGTGCTGAACGGACTCTCGATCGGAAGCATCTACGCAATTTTTGCATTGGGCTACACGTTAGTATTCTCGATCTTAGGCATCATCAATTTTGCTCATGGGGCAGTCTTTACTCTCGGAGCTTATTTTACTTATATGCTGATGGGCAACGCATTTGGATTTAATGGATTACTGGCTAATCTAGCGTTACCAATTCGATTGCCGTTTGCGTTAGCATTGTTTTTTGGCAGCATTGCCGCAGGTTTAGTCAGTGTTTTGATCGAACGATTAGCGTTTCGTCCGCTGCGTCGCAAAAAAGCGGATTCTTTGCTGACAGTGGTGTCAAGCTTGGGCGTTGCGGTTGTGATTGTGAATCTGATTCAGTACCTAGTTGGTGCCGAGATTTATACGTTTCCTCCCGACACTTATGGCACGTTGCCCCCAGCAATCAACTTTGGAACAGAGGCAAATCCGATTCCAATTCGCAGTGTGCAAGTCGTGATTTTTGTCGTATCGGGCGTAATTGTCAGTCTGTTGACTTATTTGATTAACGCCACAAAATACGGCAAGGCAATGCGCGCCGTTGCAGAAGACCCAACCACGGCAAGTTTACTGGGCATTGACCCCGATCGCTTCATTGTCCTCACGTTTTTTGTCAGTGGCTTCCTGGGCGGATTAGCCGGAACCCTAGTTGGCTCTAGCGTCAGCATCGCCGGACCCTATTTTGGCATCGGCTTCGGACTCAAAGGGTTAGCCGTAATCGTGCTGGGCGGATTGGGGAGCATTCCGGGTGCTGTCGTCGGAGGACTCACGATCGGACTCGTCGAAGCCTTTGTTCCGGGCGACTATTCAGCCTATAAAGATGCGGTTGCGTTTGGCATTCTGTTCATCATGCTGTTGGTGCGTCCACAGGGATTATTAGGTCGATCGCTGGTTCAAAAAGTTTAACTGAGTTGACGTGATGAATGATTTTGTTTCGACGTATGGTTTTCTGTTTGTGTCGATGATCTTAGGCGCAATGTTAGGATTATCACTCTATTTGCCCCTCATGGCAGGACAATTATCGCTAGCGAGTCCTGGGTTTTATGCGTTGGGTGGTTATGTTGCCGCAATTCTATCTACAAAAGTGTTTCAGGTTAAGGAGCCGTTTCCGATTGCGCTACTGTTACTAGAAATGCTGATTGCGGGAATCATCTGTGGTTTATTAGGCGTTATCGTTGGCGTTCCTGCACTGCGACTGCGCGGGATTTATTTAGCGATCGCGACCATTGCTTTTGTCGAAATCCTTCGTGTTCTCGCCCTCAATCTCGACATCACGGGCGGAGCAGTCGGCATTTTTGGCATTCCGCAGCCATTTCAGAGTCCGATCGAATATTTGTGGATTGTCTTACCGCTGCTGCTGATTAGCATGGCGTTTGTTTATCGATTAGAAAAGATTCGCGTCGGTCGTGCCTTTATCGCCATTCGAGAAGATGAACTTGCTGCCGACTCAATGGGCATCAATCCCACTTATTACAAAGCTCTTGCCTTTACGCTGGGCGCAATTCTAGCAGGAGTGGTGGGTGCTATCAGTGCTCACTTTCTCAACACCTGGAATGCTCGTCAAGGCACCTTTGATGCCAGTATCATCTACCTAACATTTGTTCTCATCGGCGGCTCAAGAACCTTTCTCGGACCTGTTTTAGGTGGCATGGTGTTTACAGCGCTGCCAGAGATCTTGAGAGCGATCGCCGATACTCCAGGGTTACCTGTTTGGTTGGCACAATTTTTGCGCGACGGTCGCTTGATTATTTTCGGATTGTTAATTGTCATCGGCACCCGCTTCTTTCCACAAGGATTAGTGACTCCTCAGTTGTTAAAACGCCGTTCACGATCGCAGGCTAATCGTTGAAATTAAACCAATCTATTCACATAATGAAACTTTAGTCGTTTAAATACCTGTCCATCGGATTAAATGGTGAAATTGAAGAGATAGTGTTTTTCTGTTGACGATCGCTGCCCCAATGCCTCAACCTCAACTTGCCGATTCCATTTCAAATCTCGATCGCACTCCTGTTTTAGAAGCCAGAGGGTTAACCCGTCGCTTTGGCGGATTGATTGCCGTCAACAATGTCTCGTTCTCTGTCAACGAAGGTGAGATATTTGGGTTAATCGGTCCAAATGGGGCAGGCAAAACAACCTTGTTCAACCTAGTGACGGGGCTGATTCATCCATCTAACGGGCAAATGCTTTATCAAGGCGACGAAATTTCTAAGCTACGTCCGCATCAAATCGCCAAAAAAGGCATTGCGAGAACGTTCCAAAATATTCGCCTGTTTGCTGATCTTTCAGCGTTAGAAAATGTGATGATTGCTCAACATATTCACACCAAAAGCGGCGTGTTTACGGGCGTGTTGGGGTTGCCTCCTGCCCCTCGCGAAGAACAGAAAACCCGATCGAGAGCCTTCGAGCTATTAGAATTGGTCGGCTTGAGCGATCGCGCTGACGAAAAAGCCTCCAACTTCCCCTATGGCGACCAGCGTCGGCTAGAAATCGCCCGTGCGCTGGCACTCGAACCCAGTGTTCTCTTACTCGACGAACCTGCCGCCGGAATGAATCCCAACGAAAAACAGCAGTTGAGCGACTTTATCCGTCAGATTCGTCAGCAGTTTAATCTGACGATTTTGCTGATCGAGCATCATGTGCCCCTCGTGATGGGCTTGTGCGATCGTATTGCGGTTCTAAACTTTGGTCAGCTAATCGCGATCGGAAACCCCGCCGATGTAAAGTCCGATCAGGCAGTCATTGAAGCTTATTTGGGCACAGATTAAACGTGATGCAAGAGATTCCACTGCTCGAAATTCAAGGACTCAGCGTTCACTACGGCGGCATTCAGGCACTCCAAGCGATTGACCTGACGATTTACCCCGGCGAAGTTGTGACGTTGATCGGCTCAAATGGGGCTGGCAAAAGCACGACGCTCCGGGCGATTTCTCGCATCGTTAACGCCCATCAGGGGCAGATTCTCTACAATCACGAAAATATTACGCGTCGTCGTCCTCATGAAGTCGTCAAACTAGGAATCGCCCACAGCCCAGAAGGGCGCAGAGTGTTATCTCGTCAGACCGTGTTAGACAACTTAGAATTGGGAGCGTACACCCGATCGTCGCGTCGCAGTATCCAGTCCGACATTGAACAACAATTTCGATTATTTCCGCGATTGGCAGAGCGCAAAAATCAACTAGCAGGGACTTTGAGCGGCGGTGAACAGCAAATGTTAGCGATCGCTCGTGCCCTGATGAGTCGTCCCAAATTATTGCTGTTAGACGAACCGAGTTTAGGATTAGCACCCACGATCGTGCGTGAGATTTTCACGATTATTCAAAATTTACGAGAGACAGGAGTGACCATTCTTTTAGTCGAGCAAAACGCAAATCTGGCATTGCAGATCGCCGATCGTGGCTATGTTTTAGAAGCAGGTTGCATAACGCTATTTAACAAAGCTTCTGAATTATTGAAAGACGATCGAGTCAGACAAGCCTATTTAGGTTAATTGATGATGAATCTAAATATTTTAGAGTCTAATTATCTACAGATTGACAACTTTCTCACGAGAGAAGATAAAAAAAGATTGCTGAATTATGTGTTTGCAGAAGAGGCAGAGTTTGTGCCGACTAGCACCGCGACCGATGAAGTAAATTATCGGCGATCGAGCGTTCTTTATTCATTTCCTGAGTTTGCGGAGTTGATCCGCGATCGCATTCAATCGGTTGCTCTAGATATTTTTAGAACATTGGAACTACCCCCGTTTTCTGTTGATTATATCGAATCTCAGTTAACGGCTCACAATGATGGCAACTACTACAAAGTTCACAACGATAATGGCAGTTCAAATACGGCAACGAGAGAACTAACCTATGTCTATTATTTCCATCGAGAACCTAAACCCTTTTTGGGCGGAGAATTAGTCATTTACGACAGCAAAATTGAGAATACCTATTACGTCAATGCAGACTCTTTTAAGACGATCGAGCCTCGAAACAATAGCATCGTCTTTTTTCTCAGTCGATACATGCACGAAGTTTTACCTGTGAGTTGCCTGTCTCGATCGTTTCAAGATAGCCGCTTCACTATCAACGGCTGGATTCATCGCCAGTGATCCCACAACAAAATCACCCCATGAAAGCGACAGATAATAGATTCACCCGATGCTGTAGAGATGTTTCGGTGGAACGTCTCGCCGATTTTGTTGGCATCATCGGATGCTCAAATAATTTGAAAGCCCCCCAACATTGGGAGGCTTCCGACAGTTCTATGGCGGGTTGATCAAACCGTCGCTTTAAGAGTCAACTTCACAATTAACGGCGCATCAGGAACATCGAGTGTGATTTGAGTCGGAGCCGTAAATTGGCTTACCGGATTAGTCGATCGGCTTGTCAAATAAGTCGTCGCCTGCTGAGTCGGAGTCACTAAATTCAATGTGACTTTCTGACTCACCGCTGCATCGGTGCTCGTCACATCTAACCACATCACTAAATAGAGATCGCCATTATTCTTCTTTAACAGTGTATGCCGAACGTCTTTAGTGTTGCCCGTCAGATAATAACTCAACGAACCAGATGCAGAACCGCCTTGCGGATCTTGCAGCAACCCAATCAAGTTTTTCAACGCATAGAACGTAGGCTTTGGAGTGCCATCCGCTCGAATTAAGCCAAAATTGTTCTCCATATCAGATTGTGCCCGCTCGTCCATCAGTTCATATAAGAATGTGCGCGTCACCCCTCGGTTGAAATACTCTAAAAACAGTCGAGGAATGTATTTTGAAGACACTTCCTCTGAGACACCTTTTTGACTCGCATTCGGATCATTGACTGCATTGTGCCAGCCTGTCTCAGTTGCCACGATCGCTCGATCTCCCGACACTTTTTTCGTGTTAGGAATCCATTTGGTGTCGAGGTCTTGATCCGGTTGGTTGCCCCCCGCATAGCTGTGCATATTGCCGCCATCTACCACCGATTGCAGCGACCCCATGCGAGAGCCATTTTCAGGAAACGCCATTGAAGGCGCTAACACCGACACAAACGACGTAGCCGCATCGCCTTTCACCGCTTTATATAAGTCTGTCTGATAGTCAACAACCCCATCGGGAAAAGACTTGCCTTTATAGGTCAGCATCGAGTTGACATCCCACTCATTTGGACCTTCGATCGCCCTCACAGACGGCAACACTTTTTTGAGCAACTCAACTGCATTGTCGGGGGTGATTCCATCTCGCGGGTCCATGACGAGCGTCGATCGAATCCCAAGATTTGCCAGTCGATTTAGCTTCTCAAACATGGCAGCATCGTTGCCCCCATCGCGGATATTACGGATTCCTAGCTCTCGCAGTCTGGGTTCTACAACATCGTCATAGCGCCCATAGCTGGTGTCGGTGTAGCGCAGATGCGTTGCGACCCCGATCGAGTCTACAAACGAGTCAGCACTTTTTGCCTGCTCAGTCAGCGATTGCCCGATCGCCGTTAGCAAATAGTTAGTCTGCACATCGGCGCTTGTATACACCTGAAGATAATAGATCCCAGCATTGAGCAGGGCATCGATCGTTTCTAGCATCGTTCCGTCGTGGGTTGAAGAGTTGAGCACGTTGCCCTGACTATCCAACACGTTGAGATTAGCATTGGCGGTTAGCTCACTCAAGTTTAAGGTTAAATGACTGGGCGCGTTTACGCTAAAGCGGTAATAGTCACTCAGATTAGTTGGGCTGACGCTATCTCTGGTCTCATTGGTTCCAAGACTGCCCCAATCTACCGCATTCGTGAAGTCGGCAGACTGACTTCGAGCGACTCGATCGCCCACAAAAAGCTGGCTTTGAGGCACGACTTCTTTGACTTGAGTGGGGTTAGACCACAGCAGTTGAGCGACTGCATAGCCGCCTTGCTCATAATAATCAAGCTGAATATCAACCTTCTGCCCAGCAACTAAATTAATCACGCCACTGTCTTCAGTCACTGCATGAGGTGCCCAGTGATCGATTAGAAGTTGCCCGTTGACCCACAGTTTGACCCCATCATCTGAATGGGTATAGAACGTGTATGCTTCTGACTGAGTGGGCAAAATTTGTCCAGTCCAGCGTGCTGAAAAATTGTCGGCGGCGATCGCTCCATCTGGCGAGCCTTGCCCCCAGTCAAAGTCTACGGTGGCATCGGTTCGAGTCAGAATCGGAGTTGTAAGATCTTTGTTATTGAAGTATTGAGCAGATAATCCTATCGTCCCTAAGGGAGAAGCAGTCGCCGCAGACGTTGAAGTAATCTCTGGAAATATCGAGCTAGTACTGTTGGTGATTCCGGAGGAAGCTTGCGGAGCAAGTGCATCAGCGCTCACACCCACAGCACTTGCTTGGGTGACGAGAGTAGAGTCTAACACTATGTTTTTTCCTCTAAGAGTTGAGAAGAACCCTTTAGCCGAGTCTTTGGGTCAGTAAGCTCTCAGAATGAGGAATGCTGGAATCTTCGCCAAACGCTATTAGCGTTTGGCTGGCAAGTAAAATTTTGCTATCTGGACAGTCGAGATCAGCGCCAGGGAAACGTTTCTACAAGAGGTCTGGAGACCTAAGCGAAAACAGAAAACAGTTCATAATCATCTAGACTTCCCGCAAAAATCGATGTCTAACCTCCATAGTTTTCTTAGATAGGAAGACGTGCGTTCTCAGTCGGCTCTAAACCAAGCCAGGAAAAGGGTTTAAAGATTGACGTGAGAAGCCGGAAGGGAGGAGCACTTAACGCTAATTAGGACTGCAACGCTGATATGGGATAGATAGTAAATGGTTGCAACACTATTGACAACACTAATCTCAACATTACGGAGCTATAAACGCTTGTATCCTACATGATTTAAAACGCTCTGTACAGAAGTTATTTGAGAATTTTCATTAATGGAAATTTCAACCCTAGTTGATGCAACAATTTATCAAATCTTTCCCAATCTTATAGATGGACTAAGACGCGTAATGGCTTCTTCTAGGTCAAATGATGTAGAGAATTGTGAAGTACTTATTAATTCTCATTTCTCTCCTTACAGTTTGCCCGATACAAGAATCCTTTGAGGCATTCCCAAAATGTAACGGTTTGCAACGTATAATGAGAACGAGTTGACGTTGTAATCATTCCTTAAGAGAAGACATGCGAGTTGCAATCGCCGGAGGCGGGTTAGCGGGGTTATCCTGCGCTAAATATTTAGTCGATGCAGGGCATACCCCGATCGTCCTAGAAAGTCGGGATGTTTTGGGTGGCTTGGTGGCTGCTTGGAAAGACGAAGACGGAGACTGGTATGAGACGGGATTGCACGCATTTTTTGGTGCCTATCCCAATATGCTGCAACTGATGGCAGAGTTAGGCATCTCCGATCGTCTTCAGTGGAAACAGCACACGCTGATCTTCAACCAGCCCGAAAAGCCTGGAGTTCTGTCTCGCTTTGATGTCCCTGACATTCCTGCGCCCTTTAATGTGATCGCGTCAATCATTCGCAACAACGATATGTTGACCTGGGAGCAAAAGATTCGGTTTGCGTGGGGGCTTCTGCCTGCGATCATCCGGGGTCAAAAATATGTCGAAGACATGGATCAATACAGCTTTCTAGAATGGCTAGAGCGGCAGGGCATTGATGAGAAGGTCAACAGCGATATTTTTATTGCAGCGACGAAAGCGTTGACATTCATCAACCCCGATCAAGTGTCTTCTACGATTCTCTTAACTGCGCTTAACCGCTTTCTGCAAGAGCGTTACGGCTCTAAAATCGCCTTTTTAGATGGTTCACCGACCGAGCGTTTGTGTCAACCGATCGTGGACTATATTACAGACCGGGGAGGAGAAGTGCAGCTTAAAAAGCCGCTCAAAGAAATTCTTCTCAACGCAGATAACACGGTTCGGGGATTTGCGATTCGGGGTATTGATGGCGCATCTGACGAGGTGATTACCGCCGATGCTTACGTTTCAGCCATGTCGGTCGATGTGATGAAAGTTCTCAGACCCGAAACCTGGAAATCAATGGATTTCTTCAAAAAGCTCGATGGCTTAGAAGGAGTGCCCGTGATCAACCTTCATTTGTGGTTCGATCGCAAGCTCACTGATATCGACCAACTGTTATTCTCGCGATCGGATCTCCTAAGCGTCTATGCAGATATGAGCGTGACGTGCAAAGAATATGAAGACCCCGATCGCTCAATGCTAGAACTCGTGCTCGCCCCTGCCAAAGATTGGATCGACAAATCCGACGAAGAGATCATTGCAGCCACTCTGATCGAGATCGAAAAACTTTTTCCTCAACACTTCAAAATCGACACCCCGGTCACACTGCGAAAATATAAGGTAGTCAAAACTCCTCGATCGGTCTACACCGCATCCCCAGGGCGACAGGCATTCCGCCCTGATCAGACGACCCCAATTCAAAACTTCTTCCTTTCGGGTAGCTATACAATGCAGCGATATCTTGGCAGTATGGAAGGTGCCGTACTTTCTGGTAAGCTGACAGCGCAAGCGATCGAAAACCATCCATCTCTCGCGGTCTCTTCTAAAGAGCCGCGCAGGTTAGTATCGACCCCCTAGCGAGTAGCGCTTTGTCAACCCTCCAGACTGCAACAGAATGCTGCAACTGCCCGAACCAACTACCTCCTGCGTAAGAACCCTGGCTTCCGTAGAAGAAGCCTATGAACAGTGCCGCCAAATCACAGCAAACTATTCTAAGACGTTCTACCTCGGAACGCTGCTGATGTCTGCTGAGAAACGTCGGGCAATCTGGGCGATCTACGTGTGGTGTCGTCGCACTGATGAACTTGTCGATGGACCGAACGCCAGTCTGACCACCAACGAGACGCTAGATCAGTGGGAGCGGCGACTAGAGGCGCTTTTTGCGGGGCATCCTCACGACCACTACGATGTTGCCCTCGTCAATGCATTAGAGCGATTTTCGCTCGATATCGAACCGTTTCGAGACATGATCGCTGGGCAGCGAATGGACTTGTATCGCAGTCGCTATCAGACATTTGACGAGCTATGGCTCTATTGCTATCGCGTGGCGGGAACTGTGGGGTTGATGTCCACTACAGTGATGGGCAGAGACGAGAGATTATCTACTGCTCCGTGGGATCAGCCCAAAACCAATGACCCGATCGAGCAAGCGATTGCGCTTGGCATCGCTAATCAACTCACCAATATTCTCCGCGATGTTGGCGAAGATGCCCGTCGCGGTCGCATCTATCTGCCGTTAGAAGATTTGGCGCTCTTTGACTACACTGAAGACGATTTGCTTAAAGGAGTCGTAGACGATCGCTGGCGGGCGTTAATGTCGTTTCAAATTCAACGAGCGCGCAAGTTTTATGCGCTGGCAGAAAGCGGCATCGGTGCCTTGAGCGAAGATGCTCGATGGCCTGTCTGGTCTGCGCTGATGCTCTATAGCCAGATTTTAGAGGTGATCGAGCGCAATGGCTACGATAATTTCCGGCAACGGGCTTACGTGTCAAAGCCCAAGAAGATTGTGTCGCTGCCGATCGCGTGGCTGAGAGCGAAAGTTTTGTAAGCAATCGTCCTGTAATCATAGAAATTTAATCACTTGTCGCCCTAATTTGATCTCAATTCTAAAATTGATATTTAGATTGGGAACTCTATGACCAGAGGACTGTGTAGCCACTACGGTTTGCTATGCGCCCTTTGTCTTAGAGGTGCGTCTTTCGATCGAGAAGAGTCGCATCCGATACCCTGAAATCGGATCACCATGTCTCAAGAAACTCCAAGAATTGTCAGGAAAGAAGAGGTTCAACAGCTTTATCGAGATTTTAGAAAAGCCGTTCTCGCCTCAACTGCCAACGAAATCACGCTTGAAAACCGCACGTTACTTCGCGAAAAAGTCGAAGTTCTCAACGTTCAAATCGACAATTTATCGCGAAATGAGTTGCTCGATCGGCTCACAAAAGGGGTTGTCTTCACTCCCAATGTCGATCATTTGATGAAGCTGCAATATGACCCAACTTTTAAACAAGCCTATGAAGTCGCAGACTACAAAATTTGCGACAGTCAGATCGTTCTCTATGCCTCCAAGTTTTTAGGCTCACCCCTTCAAGCCAAAATCTCTGGCTCTGAGCTTTTTCCGGTGTTTTGTGACCACCACAGAGTCAACGAAAAAATCAAGATCTTTTTGTTGGGTGGTGCAGAAGGCATCGCGGATAGAGCGCGCGATCGTATCAACCGCAAAACCGGACGAAACATCATCGTCGAGGCGCATTCTCCCTCGTTTGGGTTTGAGAAAGATGAGGTAGAATGTCAAGCGATCGTGCAGATGATCAATGATTCTCCCGCAACGGTTTTAGTGGTTGGGGTTGGTGCGCCCAAACAAGAAATCTGGATTTTTAACTACAAAAACCAGCTTCCAAAAATTGACATTTTTATGGCGGTCGGCGCCTCGATCGACTTTGAAGCCGGAAACAAACCCCGATCGCCGGAGTGGATGAGCGACTTGGGCATCGAGTGGCTCTACCGCCTGTGGTGTGAACCTATTCGCCTCTGGAAACGCTATCTCGTAGACGATTTGCCGTTCTTCTGGCTGATCATCAAGCAAAAACTGAAGCTGACTCGAAAGTAAAGAATCCACAGTCGTTACTATAAGAGCAGCATCCGCGTCTCTCATCCCTAATCATGACTCAAGCTTCTGTCAAACTAAGCTTTGATGACTATCTGACCTATGACGATGGCACTGACGATCGATATGAGTTTGTCGATGGGGAACTGCTTCAAATGACTCCAGCAACTCATCGGCACCGCAGAATTAGTCGATGTCTAGAAGAAATGCTTCGACAAGAAATTATCAAAACTTCCCTGAGATGGGAAACTGCCCGAAATGGCGAAGTTGGAGTGCAGACCAGAGGAAAAACTAAGATTACTGTTCGCTTGCCCGATGTTGTGGTTTTTGAGGGAGAAACCGTCACCGACCCAGATGGAGTCGCGATTTTGACGGTTCCGCCGTTATTTATAGTTGAGGTCGTGAGTCCTGGTGAACAAAACCGTAAACGAGATTACGAGCAAAAATCGCGTGAATACCAAAGTATAGGCATTCCAGAATATTGGATTGTCGATCTTCAAGAAGCCGCCCAAAGAGTTACCGTTCTGATATTGGTAGATGGGGTGTATGAAGAGACAGAATTTGTGGGATACGATCGCATCCTCTCCATGACGTTCCCTAATCTCAATCTCACTGCCGAGCAAGTTTTAACCGTTAGTTAATCTATTTTCTGCGCTCTTGCAGTTTGCGATAGACGGCTTTGATGTCAACGTTGTGGTGGGCGATCGCCACCAGCGTGTGATAAAGCAAATCGGCAGCTTCTCCGGCGATCGCGTCGGCATCATCGTCCTTGCACGCCATCACGACTTCAGCCGCTTCTTCGCCAATCTTTTTAAGAATCTTGTTATCACCGCCATCCAAAAGTTTGCGAGTGTAAGAGCCTTCGCTGGGATTGTCGCGACGATCGCAGATCACACTAAATACCTGCGACAGCGTATCAGCCGGGGGAGGAGTCACGCCGCCATCGACTTGATGGAAACAACTGCGCTCTCCGGTGTGACAAGCCACATCTCCAATCTGCTCGACAGTGACGAGCAAGGCATCGCTATCACAGTCGTATCGAATCGCTTTGACGTTTTGAATGTGTCCTGAGGTTGCCCCTTTGTTCCAAAAAGCTTGACGCGATCGACTCCAAAACCAGGTTTCGCCTGTCTCCAAGGTTTTTTGCAGCGATTCTTGATTCATCCACGCCATCATCAAGACGGTGCCATCGAGATAATCTTGCACGATCGCGGGCACTAATCCCCGATCGTCATACTGAATTTTCTCAACAGGAATAGACTGCGCGGAAAGAGATTGGAAGGCTGACATGGCAACGAGAGGCTAATCATTGGGCGGATTACAGTTTACCATTGGCTGATGAGGCACACTGCTGATGCAGTTGGAGAAGAACAGATGCCAATAAGTTTTTATTCTATGGATGAATCGAGACCGAGAGAGGGAATTGCATGGCTGTGCGACCAAAATTGGAATATTGCAGAGCAGGTTGACTACTTATCAGATTGGTTGAAACAGATTGAAGGAAAAATCGAGAAGGGAAGCTACGTCGCCGATATAGGCTTTGTGACGCGCAGGGATGCCTCTGGGGGAGGTGCAGTCATAAATACGGAAATGGTGCGGATTATGAACGATCTAGGAATAGAGCTATTCCTTTCCGAATATGGTTATGAATCCGAAGATGCTGACACCGAGAGCGAGTTTGACAGATGACTAATCGCTAAATGGGTGAAGCCCCAATCGCGGCAGTCTTTTGTGCCTCTTCTACCTCCAGCCGAGCTAGGGTTGCTGCGGCTTCTGCTAGATAGAGAGCGATCATTGCGCGAGTAGCGGCGTGTTTCTCCCGATGCAACTCCTCGCAGTGAAACAAGACTCGAATTCGATAAGCCTCAATTGACTCAGGATCAACAGCGTGTCGTTTCAGTTCAGACATCTAATCGCCTCTCTAATATTTCTGTTTTTAACAGTTGCCTCTCAACCTCAGTGTAGAAATACTTTATGCCAAGCATCGTGTTATCTGCCAGTAGAATATCCTGGCGTGCTTCTGTAGGATTGAGGGAAGGGTGGCGCGCAATCACAGTGTAACGACCTGCTGGCAAATTTGAGAAAATTGCATCGGCGACAGTGATTCTAACGGGCTGTTGATCAATAACTTGTCCGTCTGAAGTTAGCAGTACAACGATCGGTTGTCCTGAGATCGAGGACATACTTACTCCCTGGTCATTGCGAATGACTACGATAATGTACGACAGAACATATCTCCTGGTTGAGTTCTTTCAAAGTGTATCCGATCAAAAACTCTTGCTACAGGTTGAGACATTCATGCAAAATAGGAGCACGATCGCTCTTCAGCAAAATCGCACTCCCATATTTTTTGCTTCAACTAATTTGAAAGCTCTCCTCAATCAACCGCGAGGCAAATGCCTCAAAAATTTACAATTTAAAGACCGAACTAAAAAATCAAGAAATCAACCCACTTCGACAACCGCAAGACAGGGTTCTGAGGAAATCCCACTATTCAAGCTTACCGCTTGATTTCTAACCGCGCTCCAGGCGATTTGATGCGCTTTTGTCTCGTCGCCATACCACTGAAGAGCCGAGTTAAACGCTACGCTATAAAAGTGTTGAGCTGTTTCAGAAAGCTGAGTGCGAATACTCGCAGGCAACTCCTGATTGTTTTGGTACGACATTCTAGCCGCCTCCGGTAAGTGAGATAATTAGTTAGTATGGCTTGCTTGCATTCAGAAATCTGCCTACCTTGAGGAATATCTTTGGTGATAAGACTCAGGGAGTGTTGCCCAAGACTATTGCAGAGCGATCGAGAGATTTAAGGAGAAAACTTTGATCACAGGCACATTGAGAACGACAAAATCAGAAGAAATCTTTGCTGCTGCCCAAACGCTGATGCCGGGTGGAGTGAGTTCCCCGGTGCGCGCGTTTAAGTCGGTGGGCGGACAGCCGATCGTGTTCGATCACGTCAAAGGCGCATACGCGTGGGATGTCGATGGCAACCGATATATTGACTACATCGGCTCTTGGGGTCCGGCAATCTGCGGTCACGCGCACCCCGAAGTGTTAAAAACGCTTCACGAAACGTTAGAAAAGGGCACCAGTTTCGGCGCTCCAAATGCCCTAGAAAATGTCTTGGCTGAAATGGTCATTGATGCCGTTCCCAGTGTGGAAATGGTGCGATTCGTCAATTCGGGAACTGAGGCTTGTATGTCGGTTTTGCGGCTGATGCGAGCGTTTACCGGACGTGAGAAAATGATCAAATTTGAGGGCTGCTATCACGGTCACGCCGATATGTTTCTCGTGAAAGCGGGTTCTGGAGTGGCGACGCTCGGCTTACCTGATTCTCCGGGTGTTCCTAAATCGACGACCAACAACACGCTGACTGCGCCTTTTAATGATTTGGAAGCAGTGAAAGCTCTGTTTGCAGCTAATCCTGGTGAGATTGCAGGCGTAATTTTAGAACCTGTAGTCGGCAACGCGGGCTTTATTCCTCCCGATAGTGGCTTTTTGGCAGGTCTGCGAGAATTGACTCGCGAAAATGATGCGCTGCTGATCTTTGACGAAGTGATGACCGGATTCCGCATCGCCTACGGTGGCGCACAAGAGAAGTTTGGCATCACGCCCGATTTGACGACGTTAGGAAAAGTGATTGGGGGCGGGTTGCCCGTCGGCGCTTATGGCGGACGCAGAGACATTATGGCAATGGTTGCTCCCGCAGGTCCGATGTATCAAGCAGGAACGCTGTCTGGCAACCCTCTCGCGATGGCGGCAGGAATCAAAACATTGGAACTATTGCGCCAGCCGGGGACGTATGAGCAGCTCGATCGCGTCACCACCCGCTTAGTCAACGGACTTCTTCAAGCCGCTAAAGACACAGGTCATGCCGCGTGTGGCGGTTCGATCAGTGGAATGTTCGGCTTCTTCTTCACCGAAGGACCGGTTCATAACTATGAAGACGCTAAGAAGTGTGATTTAGCTAAGTTTGGGCGGTTTCATCGCGCCATGCTAGAGCAAGGAATTTACCTCGCCCCGTCTCAGTTTGAAGCCGGATTCACCTCGCTGGCTCATACCGATGAGGATGTCGATCGCACGATCGCTGCCGCAAAAGCCGTGATGTCTCAACTCTAAAATTCAGCAAAAAGCAGGGCAGAAGGCGATATCAAGTTACCTTCTACCCTAATTTTTGATGAAATTATAACGGAACGAAGAATACGTTTTCCCTTGTTCCGTCGGTTTTGATTAACAGGTGCAGCCTTTGTGTCCGCAGTCGCCGTGCCCATTGGGATGACCATCAGCACACACGTCGCTGCAATAGAGTTTGCCATCTTTTTGGACTGCACCTTCTGTCGTAACGACGCACAGGCAAGGCTCACAAGCACATTTCATTTGGGTAACTGTAGCAGCCATGATTAAATTCCTCTAAATTTATATTCTTATCATAACGTATGAACAGCTATTCAGATATTAATTAAATTAAAAAGCAGGGAGCAGATTTGAGTGCTCCCTGCGATCGCGTTTCAATCCCTACTCTTCATCTTCTTCAGATTCTTCATCTTCTTCAGAAAATAACTCATCTGCGAGTTCTTGCGCTCGATCGTCAGAGATCTTCAGAGCCAGACGCAAATCTTCCAGATACTCCTCTTCTGCTTCAGGGACTTCTCCATCAATCGCAAGAACCACCATTGCCACGATAAACGCGGTTTCTTTTAGATCGTGATCGGACAACGATTCGATCGCTTGGGCAAACACTGCATCAGCGCCGTCTTCTCGAACCATCGCGCCAACTTTTGCGCCTAGCTCTTGCAGATCTTCGTCCGAATACTCTTCATACAAGTTAATGCCTGAGAGCATTTCATCAAGTGCATAGCTTTCATCTTCGTTAACATCATCTCCATCCGCATAGGCAGAAAAGATGGCGATCGCCGCGATTGCGACTTCTGGCTTTAATGCGACTTGACTTTGAGTTCCCCCACTTGGCAACCGACGCTTGGGCATAATTCCTCTTGAATGAGTGTTCGCTCGGTCTAATGGTTTTTGGGATATCCATAGACCGCGCCTATTGTGCCCAAGTTGGAATCAAACTAGCGATAGTTATTAAACTGCAACGCCATTGGATAATCTTCTTGTTTTAATCGCTGCATCACGGATTGCAGGTCATCTTTGTCTTTGGCAGACACGCGCACTGCATCGCCCTGAATCGAGCCTTGCACCTTCTTAAACTCGTCTCGAATTAGTTTTGTGATTTGCTTGGCGACTTCTTGGCTGATGCCTTTTTTGAGTTTGATTTCTTGCCGAACTCGGTTGCCACTAGCAGACTCGACTTTGCCGTAGTCAAAAATCTTGAGCGACAAATTACGCTTGGCAGATTTTATTTGCAAAATCGTCTGAATCGCATCTAGCGTGAATTCGCTGTCGGTGCTGACGACGATCGCATCTTCACCTAACTCCAGCGTGGTTTTGGTGTCTTTGAGATCATAGCGAGCAATGATCTCTCGGTTGGTTTGATCAACCGCGTTGACGAGTTCCTGGCGATCGAAGTCGCTAACCACGTCAAAAGAAAAAGTTGAAGCCATAAGAAATTAGGGGGCAGAGGTTGGAGATCAGGGGCAATCACTATCCCTTAATGGTGCTGGTAATGCTGGCTGCGATCAAGGTGAAAATGCACGTTGATCCAAGCGCAAACATTAGCGATCGCAGCAAAGGCACGTTAAAAATATAAGCCACCGAGTAGAGCAACCGGATAGGGAGATAGGCGATCGCTGCCCAAGCTACTGACTCGGAGGTTTGACCTGTAACGTATGCCATCAGTGCTGCGACGCTAAACAGCGTGAACGACTCCCATGAGTTTTGGTGTGCCCACGTTGCCCGTTGCCCAAACGCAGGCAGCTTGTCAAAGGCAGCGCGAGGAGCTGCCATCATGGTTTTGTCGTAGCCAATGGTGACACGGGCGTATCCCACTGCGAGAAAAGGAAGATAGACCAGAACGGCAGCGGCAGCGATCGCCCCTAACAAAATCGTCGGAGTAGACAGTCCAAATAGGCTCATTCGTGATTTCCTAATCGAAATAAAACAACGTCACAATTTTGCGCTGATCTTCCGCGTCTTGGCAGGTTTGCAGCAACGTCCGGCTGTCGTGAAACGCAAACCCAATGAGCTGCTGACACCGAGAAATAATCTCTTGATTGCACAAAGCACTGGCTTCAGCGAGAGAGAGACTATTATTCTCAGGGTTTTCGACCAGGTGCATGACGTTTTCAAGCTGTTCGCGAGATTCACGCGGCTGGCGATCCATCGTTTGGGGCAAGATTACCGTCAGCAAGCTGGGATCGGCACGCAACGCCCCCCGAATTGCCGCAAAATTTGTTCCTGTAGAACCGGATGTGATGAGACGATTTCCTTCTAAAACCAGGGCATAGCTCATCATCTCAATCAAGTTTTGGTGAGTGATGGGCACGTGCCGAGAACCCAGCAGGGCGATCCGTTTAGAACCTGTTTGCTGAATGGTGGCTAGCTCTTGTAAAAAATCATCGACTTTTGGTAGATCAATCGACTGACTCAATGCCGTACACATGGTGACAACGCCGCTATTTTATCAGACAGGCTTGTCATCCGAACGTTTCGTCAACAGTTCGAGCGCTTCATCGCACCAATCGATCCATTCTTGCTCGTGACGAATGCCCCGTCGCAGGGTGAGATAGGGAAATAAATCGACTTCTGGTAGCTGCCGAGGAGCCTGAAAATATTCCTGCTGAATGGTTTTGTAGGTTGCCAATTTTTCTGAGTGAAGCTGTCGATGTCGCGCTAATTCTTGCTCAATCACGGAGGTAGAAACGAGGCTGCCGACAAACACTTTGACTAATAAATCATCTTTCATCGCTACAGCCTCGCAAGGTTCAGCAACCCATTGGGTCAAGTGTTGGTGACCTAATTGAGTCAGGTGGTAGAGCTTTTTATCGGGGCGACTTGCCTGAGCGATCGCTTCAGAGTCGATCCAGTTTTGGGCTTCGAGTTTAGCGAGTTCGCGATAAATTTGCTGATGGCTGGCGTTCCAGAAAAACCCGATCGAGGTTTCAAAATATTTGGTTAGATCGTAGCCACTGCGGGGTTGATGAACTAACGCTGCCAAAATTGCGTGGGCAAGTGCCATCGAAGTTTCTCCTTAAATATGCAATAAATTGCATATTTACTGATTGACATATTCAACTAATTGCATAATACTTAAATCAAGTAATGCAACTAATTGCATAATAGCGTCTCAAGGAGCTTTTGCTTTGAAACGCTAAACTGACACCACTACTAAGGAGATGCACGATCGTGATTAGTTCTTCTCAAACCAAACCCTGGGTAAACGCGGTATTGCACACTGCGAAAGGGTTCGAGCCGTCTTCATTATCGATTTTGTCAGGTGCCATTCCCGCAGGGTTACGCGGATCGCTCTATCGCAATGGCGCGGCTCGACTAGAGCGAGGCGGACAGCGTGTTGGACACTGGTTTGACGGCGATGGGGCAATTTTGGGCGTTCATTTCACTGATGTGGGGGCGACGGGCGTTTATCGCTACATCCAATCGGCTGAATATCAAGCAGAGGAAAAAGCGGGGCGATTTATTTACGGTGGCTATGGGATGAATCCGCCGGGAGCGATTTGGGATCGATTCAAAGCAACCAAGAATGCGGGGAATACCTCAGTGTTGGCGCTTTCGGATAAGCTACTCGCTCTGTGGGAAGGAGGACATCCTTACGCGCTCGATTTAGAAACTCTCGAAACGCGTGGACTGGATGACTTAGGCGGGTTGCCGAAGTCGCTACCGTTTTCTGCCCATCCTAAACGTGACTCGAAAACGGGTGATGTGTTTAATTTTGGGGTGAGCTTTGGCAAAGAGGCGACGCTGAATGTCTATCGCCTTGACGCGAGTGGCAAACTCAAGCAAAAAGGCAGCGTTAAGCTAGATGGCTTGCCGTTGATTCACGATTTTGTGATGGCGGGGCAATATTTGATCTTCTTCATTGCGCCCGTGCGGTTGAGTGTGTTGCCGCTGCTGCTCAGGCTCAAAAGTTTTAGTGACTCTTTTGAGTGGAAGCCAGAACTCGGAACACAGATTTTAGTCTTCGATCGGACTTCTCTAACTCTAGTCAGCCAAGGTGAAACAGAACCCTGGTATCAATGGCACTTTGGCAATGGCTTTGTGAATGCTGACGGTGACGTAGTTGTGAATACTGTTCGGTATGACAACTTTGACACGAATCAATATCTCAAAGAAGTCGCAACGGGTAAAACTCACACATCCGCTAAGTCAACGCTGTGGCAAGTGCGCTTGAATCCAGTGGCTGGAAACGTAATCGAGACCCATCAACTCCTCGATCGCTTCTGCGAATTTCCGGTGGTGAAGCCTCATGATGTGGGTCAACCTGCGCCCCACACCTATTTATCACTGCGTCGTCAAGGCGTTGATCCGGCTCAGGATTGGTTTGGCGCGATCGCTCGATTTGATCAAACCACTGGAGAGCTAATGGAAGCTGATTTAGGTGAAAATCTCTACCCAATGGAGCCGATCTATGCACCGGATGCTGAGAACCCTAATCAAGGTTGGATTGTCACCGTGGTGTATGATGGAACGCTCGATCGTAGCGAGGTTTGGGTTTTCGACAGCGATCACCTCGACGATTCGCCTGTGTGCCGTCTAGCATTACCCGAAGTGATTCCATTTGGATTTCACGGCACTTGGAAGCCTGCTTAAGAGTCTTCTTTCTCGATATACACCGTCACGGCAGCGACTGCGATTATCATTTCATCATTTTTGTCGTTAAATTCTGCGATCGCTCGCCCTTGCACGATCATGCCGCCTGCCTCGACGGTGAGAGTCTTTCGTCCAAACGGTAAAACCGCCAACACGTCTGCCTCTCTGACCTGTTCGGGGTAGGGAACGGCAACCTGCACTTCGACAATCATTTGATCAGGGTGGTCTAACCCCGCAACTTCCCAGATCCCAGGGAGCGCATTGTGAGCGATCGCGTTTCTCACCGCACGAGCCGCCGCAACCGTGGGTTCTTGCCCATGTTGATCGACTCCCATTCCCATTTCAATGATGAAGCGTTTTCGAGCCACAGGTTTCTTGCCCTAACGTGAGTGATTTGATTTATCCTACATCCCTGGTTACTTTTTCGGTTTAATTCAGCTTTAGGAGTGGTATCTGCATTAGAAACTGTGCGACAAAATGGCGATCGCGCTTTGGTAGAATAAAGGAAATTCATCATTTGCTGTCAAACGCGGTTATGCCAGAGATCGCACGGTTTTATGGAATTGTGATTAAGGTATTCTTTGGCGATCACCCTCCGCCTCATTTTCATGCAATCTACGGTGAGCATAACGCGCTGGTAGACGTTGAGTCACTTGAAATCATAGAGGGAGATTTGCCGAGTCGCGCCCAAAAATTAGTCCTTGAGTGGGCAATGTTATATCAGCAAGATTTGCTGCAAATGTAGAATACCCAGGAGTTTCGTAAGTTACCCCCTCTAAAGCAATGTTAGATCTAAGAGCAGTATGAAATATCCTCGCATTCATAAAGTCGAAGCGATCGATGACACGACTTTAGTAATTGAATTTACCAATCAAGACGTTAAAAGATACGATATTTGTCATCTCTTAGACATCTCAATGTTTTCTCCGCTTCGGCAACCTGCTTTCTTTAAAAACTTTAAGGTTGAGCACGGTGGGCATGGAGTGGTATGGAATGAAGAGATTGATATTAGTGAGTATGAGCTTTGGAAGAATGGTGTGACA
>Ga0209100_1000643_pt1 | contig 28415 bp, 27 predicted proteins | sample lystaG_FD_185480 | JGI IMG/M metagenome (GOLD analysis project Ga0209100, IMG submission 185480) | Glacier valley bacterial and archeal communities from Borup Fiord, Nunavut, Canada, to study Microbial Dark Matter (Phase II) -... | ecosystem: Environmental > Aquatic > Freshwater > Ice > Glacier ... | reverse complement strand
TTCATCAATGGGCATGTAGCGCCAAGTTACCGGAAAATCGGCTTGAATCCAGCGGTTGACCAGATTTTCCACCTGTCCCATCTGTTCCCGCGTTATCGGTTCGTTCTGCGAAAAGTCGAAGCGCAGGCGGTCCGGCGCGACCAACGAGCCGCGCTGGGCCACGCCCGCGCCCAGAACCGCCCTCAGAGCCGCGTGCAGCAGGTGTGTGGCGGTGTGATGCCGCTCGGTGGCCTCCCGCAGAAAAGAGACCCGCGCCCGCACCGTGGCCCCACTCTCGAGCGTCCCATACATCACCTGAACCTCGTGCAAAAACAGACCTTGTGGCGTTTTGCGGGTGTTCAGCACATTGGCGCTGCCCGTCGGCTCGAGCGCGTCGCCCCACTCGAGCACGCCCACGTCGCCCACCTGTCCACCGCCCTCGGCGTAGAAGGGCGTGGTGTCGAGAATCACGGTGGACACGCGCTCGGGCTTGGTGCTTCTGCTTAAATCCAGCAAATCGGCCACACTGCCGCTGATTTTCCCCACCGATTCGTTGTCCTGAAGGATGCCCAGCACTTTTGCACCCTCCACCTCGAGCGAATCGTAACCCACAAACTCGGTGGCCCCGTGCGCCCTCACAATCTCCTCGAGCGTCCCTACCACCTCGCCAAACAGTTCCATCTTGCCGTATTTGCTGGCCGCTCGAGCACGCTCCTGCTGCTCTTTTAAGGCTTGATTGAAACCCTCCCGGTCTACGGTGATGCCATGCTCGAGGGCGATTTCTTCGGTTAGGTCGAGGGGGAAGCCGTAGGTATCGTAGAGGGTGAAGGCATCCCGACCATCAAGCACAAAATTGTCTTGTGCAGGAGTGAAAATATAGCTCTGATTGATGTCAAATGCCACAATCATCCCTTGTTTATATGCAGAACTTTTTTCGTCATTAAGCTCGTTGACGATTTCTTGGTGTACTGAAAACATAAGTTTTGTAAATTCATCTTGGTCCACTTTTCCATCGAAGATAGTTACTGCTTTGCTTAAATAGCTATTTCTGAACCTTCCCATTACAAATATAATTCCAGTATTGGAGTCAGGATTGCTTAAAGTAAAAGATATGCCCTTCTTCATTACAGCACAAGATAAGTACGTATTCAACCGTTCAATCCCGCTCTCGAGCGTTTTCAAGAACCTATCTTCCTCGAGCCGAATAGAATTCTCAATATTCGCCTGATTCTCTCTAACCTCCGGGTAAACATGCCCCATCGTGTCCACCACAAGCTGAACCAACTTGTGTAACACAGGCTCTTTAAAGCCCAGCAGGTAAGCGTGTCTCGAGGCCCGCCGCAGCACTTTACGGACCACATAACCGCGCCCGGTGTTGCTCAGCACCACGCCGTCGGCAATGGACATGCTCACGGTGCGAATGTGGTCGGCAATCACGCGGTGAGACACACTTTTCTCGCCCTGGTAAGGCTTGCCGGACAGCTCGACAACCTTATCAATCAGCGGCCTGAAAATGTCAATATCGTAAAAGTCGGGCACGTCCTGGCAGATGGCGGCCACGCGGTGGAGTCCCATTCCGGTATCAATGTTGGGCTTGGGCAAATTCTCGAGCACTCCACCGTCCTTGCGGTCAAATTGCGGAAACACCAGGTTCCAAATCTCGAGGAAACGACCCGATTCTGGGTTCTGGGCGTAATCCTCCCAGGTGTCCGAGCCAAAGGCAGGACCTCGGTCATAGTAAATTTCCGAGCAGGGGCCACACGGCCCGTTGGGACCCTTCTTGGGCGCGTCGGCGGGCCAGAAGTTCTCGTCGGCATCGAAGCGGATGATGTGGGAGGCGGGTAAACCGACATCCTGAGTCCAGAACCCGAACGCCTCGTCGTCGTCCTTGTAAATGGTGACGTACAGGCGCTCCGGCTCGAGGCCCAGATAGTCGCTCGAGGTCATGAATTCCCAGGCCCACTCAATGGCTTCTTTTTTGAAGTAATCGCCAAAGGAAAAGTTACCCAGCATCTCGAACAGAGAGTTGTGGCGGTTGGTGCGCCCCACGTTCTCGATGTCGCCAATCCGCACGCACTTTTGTGAGGTGGTCACGCGGTAATGGATGCCCTTTTCACCAAAACTGGGGGTCGCGCCCAGAAAGTAGGGCTTGAACTGCTGCATTCCGGCCACGCTGAACATCAGGGTGGGGTCGGGCGAGAGGATGCTGTCAGACGGGTAAATCAGGTGGCCCTTGTGTGCAAAAAAGTTGAGAAAACCCTGGCGAATCTGGTCGGTGGTCTGGTTGCGAGGCATAGAAAAAGATTATAGAGCAGCCCTCGAGCGGGGAGGAGGGTCGAAGGGCGTATTGAGGCGCGGGGGTGGATACGTACCGCGCCACACTCGAGCCGTTCCATTCTCAATCCCACGCTTTAGAAACTCGGCTAAACTTAATCCTAGTTTTATCCAGATTTCATAAACCTGCCCACTCGAGCGCCCCACTACCCTTCACGAGGTCCTATGAACAAAGCTGCCCTTGCTACCGCCCTAGCTCTCACCCTCGCCTCGAGCGCCTTTGCCTCGCTCAAAACTGCTCGAGCCTCACTCGAGGCCACCGCGAAGTGCAAACCCATTCTGGCCGAGTTGCAAACCCTGGCCAAGACCAACCTTGAAGCCAAATTTTTGCTGGCGACCTGCTTAACCGGCGGTTACGGCGTTCCAGCCAACCTCGAGCAGGCGGCGGCGCTGATACAGACCTCAGCGGCGGGAGGATGGGCAGAGTCTCAGAACACGCTGGGACAGCTCTACTTTGACGGGTCCCCCGCCCTCAAAATCGCCCGAGACGACAAGCAGGCGCTCGAGTGGTTTCGCAAGGCGGCCCAGCAGAAGTATCCCGAAGCCCAGTTCAACGTGGGGGCCATGTACGGGAACGGCTACGGCGTTCCACAGAATCAGGAAGAAGCGTTTCGGTTTTACGCGCTTGCGGCGGGCCAGGGCAATTCCAAAGCGCAGAACATGCTGGGCACCGCTTATCAGGAGGGCAAAGGGGTCGCCAAAGACCCTCTCCAGGCGGTGACGTAGTACCGCAAATCTGCGGCTCAGAACGATGTAGACGCCCTGTACAACCTGGCCCTGACCCTGGACCTGGGGGTGGGTGGAGTTCCGGTCAACCCCGCCGAGGCACGCAAGTGGTACGTCAAGGCCGCCGACCTGGGCGACCCTCGAGCGATGAGCGCCTTGGGTCAGATTTATTTCAACGGCAAAGGGGTCAAGGCCGACGCAGGCAAGGCGCTGGGCTACTTTCGCAAGGCTGCCGAAGGGGGTGATGTCGAGAGCGCCTATCAACTGGGCTTCATGCTCGAGAAGGGTCTGGGCGCGGCGGTGAGCTTGACCGAGGCCAGAAAGTATTACCGCAAATCCGCCGACGGCGGCTACAACACCGCTCAGCTCAAGATGGGACAGCTCGACTTAAAGGGCGTGGGTACAAAAGCGGACCCCAAGGCTGCGGCCAGTTGGTTTCAAAAAGCCAGCGACCAGAACGACGTGGACGCCTGCCTCGAGCTGGGCAAGCTCTACGAAGCCGGAGTGGGTGTGGGCAAAGACCTGAACAAAGCCCTCGAGCTGTACCAGAAGGCCAAAACCAACGGTTCCGACGGGGTGGACGAAGCGATTAAACGGGTCTCCAAGCTGCTCGGCAAGTAAAGCGGCTCGGCAAGTAAACCTGCTCAGGCAAGAAAAAAGGCGCACCCTCGAGTGCGCCTCTATCTTCAATCCTCGAGCGTTACGCTGCTACGCCCTGCGAGAGCAACTCGCCCAGTTCCTTGATCTGCTCGGCCTGCTTGCCTTCGGCGTGGCTCGAGGCCCGCACGGTTTCTTCACCCAGCGTCTTGAGCAGACCCACAATGGCTCCACCGTCGAGGTTGTCGCTCTGGAGCAGCTTCTTGAGCTTGCCCAGGTTCTCGTGAATGGTCTTGGCTCCCCGGAAATCGGCGTCCTTGAGGGTTTCTTCCCAGGCTTCGATGTTCTTGATGCCCTGAGCCGCCGAAAGGTTGGTGATGCCGTCCTGAAAGGCTTTGATGGTGGCTGCTAATTTTACGGGCATGGTGTGCTCCTGAAGGGTAACGCTCGAGAGGCTTCAAAGGGTTGTCAGTGAGGTCATCCGAAGGCCCACACGCTCTGCTCGAGCGGGTTTTTCTTCACCTCACCCAGGTTAGAACCCCAGCGTGAGCGCCAGCAAACAGCCGCGTTAACCTGCTTCCTCGAGCGTGGATGCAACCTTTACCCGGTCTTGGGCAAGGCAGCAGAGATTACAATCCACGCGTGGCTGCGCCCCGGTTCTCGAGAACCCTGTAGGCTGTACACATGGATTTTGAAGAGCAAGAGCACGGAAGGTTTGTCAACGTGGTGGACCTGGAGGCCACCTGCTGGCGCGGTCATCCCCCGATGGGTCAGGCGCAGGAAATCATCGAAATCGGCATCTGCACCGTGGACCTGCTCGAGCGGACCCGCAGCCAGCCCAAAGCGTTTCTGGTGCGCCCCGAGCGCTCGAGCGTGAGTCCCTTCTGCACCGAACTCACCAGTATTACCCCCGAGATGGTGCAGGATTCGCCCACTTTTGCCGAGGTCTGCGGGCAAATTCGGCTCGAGTACCGCACCGACTCGAGGCCGTGGTTCAGTTGGGGCGACTATGACCGCACCATGCTCGAGGCTCAGAGCGCCGTACTGGCACTGAAAAACCCGTTTAGTGCCAACCATACCAACCTGAAACTCATCTTCTCGGCCTGGAAGGAGACGCGCAGGCGCTACGGCCTCAGCGCGGCGGTGCAAACCCTGGGTTTAACGCTCGAGGGAACCCATCACCGGGGCGTGGACGATGCCTGGAACACAGCGGCCATTTTGCTGGCGGTGCTCGAGGGAACGGATGGCGTTTTACCCGTGCTCGAGCGGGAAGGGGTCAAGGCAGGGTGAGAGCGGGGCAGTGGAAGAGTTCACCCGCTCTCCCCTACTCTCCACCGGGTGCAACTCAGGAATGCGAGGTCATCTCGAGCGAGCTGGAAGGACCCCCCCTTGCGTAGTCACGCAAGACCCGTGCTGTCTTGGTCTAAGCGGCACCTATCGGGCCAGACCGCTCCGCAACACTTCGTGAACCTGTTTTACAGGTGGGTACTTTAAAACCTCGAGTGGGAAAGGCTTTTGGTTCCGTGCTTCGCAATCCTCCGGGAACCCTGCAAGGTAGGGGGGATATTCTCGAGAGCGGGCAGGCCCCACGGGCGGCGTGGCCCCACGGGGTGCCGTTTACGCCAAGACGGTGCCGTTTTGCCCAAGACAGTGCAACGCTCGAGAGAAGGGGGGTCGTTCCAGGTGGAATTCACGCTACCTCGCAAAGTTGAGTTACACCCCTAACCACCCCCTACGACCCCCGACCCATGTAAACTCGAGCGCGTGCTTTCCCTACTGCGTGCCGCGCATCTGGCCCTGACTTTTCTGACCACCCTGCCGCTTCCCCACACGGGAGAGGTCCGCGAGGGCGAATTTGCTCGAGCCAGTGGCTTTTATCCGCTGGCAGGTTACGTGGTAGGTGGCGTGCTAGGCGGTGTGTGGTGGCTGTGCTCGAGCCTGAATTTGCCCCACGGCGTCAGCGCTGCCCTGACCCTGTGTGCGTGGCTATGGATTACCGGGATGCTGCACTTCGATGGGCTGGTAGACAGCGCCGACGCGGTGTTTGCCATGAAATCTCCGGCGCGGCGGCTCGAGATTCTGTCGGATGTCCACATCGGGGCCTTTGGGCTGGCGACCGGGGTAATAGTGTTGCTGCTCAAATGGAGCCTGCTCGAGTCACTTTTCAGCCCTCTCCCTGGCACTGGCTCGAGCGTGTGGCCCCTGATTCTGGCCCCGGTGATGGCCCGCACCGTGCTACTGGCCCCCATGAACCTGTTCCGGGCCGCCCGCCCCGAGTCGCTGGGGGCGCGCTCGAGAGAGGGTTGGTGGCCACTGGCCGTGGCACTCTCGAGTCCGTTGCTGCTGGTCGGGGGCGGCTGGGTGGTGGCCCTGAGCACGCTAATAGGCGCTTTGGGGGTGGCTAAGTTTTGCGCGGGCCGTCTGGGCGGCGGTATCAGCGGCGATGTATACGGCGCGATTGTCGAGACTGCCGAAATCGTGGGGCTGCTGGCCTGGACGGTGTGGGTAGGGTAGTGAATTTAGGCGACAGACGACAGACGACAGACGACAGACGACAGACGACAGAAAAAGCTAAGGCCTCGAGTTTGTACTCTGATGTCTGTCCTCCCAACTCTGTACCCTGAACTCGAGAGGTAAACCCCATGCGCGAACTCTGGCTCATCAGGCACGGTGAAACTCGAGCAAATTTGCAAAAGCGTTACCCGGACGCAGGCGCGGCCCTGACCGAGACCGGGCGGGCGCAGGCTCGAGCCATACTTCCATTTCTCGAGGGGATTAGGTTTGACCAGGTGCTGTCCTCACCGCTGATTCGGGCGCTCGAGACGGCCCAGGAGTGCGGGTTTGTTGCTGAAACCGATGACCGTTTGCGCGAACTCGAGTACGGGGTTTTTACGGGCCTGAACTGGCTCGAGATTGAGCAAAAATACGGCTCAGACGCACTAGGGTGGCTCGAGCACGCCGCCAGTCCGCGCTCGAGTACGGGCATTATCGGTGGCGAAAGCGGAGAGGTGTTTCACGCTCGAGCACAGTCTTTTTTGGACGGTTTACTCGAGGGTAAAACCCTGGCCTTCACGCACGGCGGGTTCATTCGGGCGCTGCTCAAGCTGTGTTTTGACCTCTCGGCGGTGGACCTCGAGCCAGGAAGTTTGACGGTGCTGAGGCAGATGGGCGCGGTGTGGGGCCTGTCCAAGTTGAACGTGAGCAGGCCGTAATCTTGGGAAGGGAAGTATTGTCTAGCTTCTTGGATGGAAGTTACCTGGCGCTCAAGCCATGTGTATGAAAATTAACACAAATTAATTTTTCACCTATGTTACAATCATTTAGATGGTTGCAGGGGTGGCGCTAAAAGGCTTTAGCTGCGTTCTGAATGCTTAAAACTAACTTTCCAGAACGGGTGTATTCATTTAGAAACTATTCATAGGAGACCAAGATGCGACGATATGCTCGAGTTCTGACCCTTTCACTGCTGACCCTCGGTGGGCTATCCCTGGCTCAAGACGCCACCAAGCCCCTCACCATCGGCGTGGTTTACGTGTACTCCAAGCTGGGTAAGCAGGACCGGGGTTACAACGAAACCGTGTCCGAGGGAATTCGGCGGGCGACCAAAGACTTCACCGTGACGCTCAAGGAATACGTTCCGACCAGCAACACTATCGGCAATGACATGAAAGCCTTCACGGCAGGCAAATACGACCTGCTTATCGGCGTCGGGTTTCAGAATCAGGACCTGATTAGCAATGCGGCCAAAGCCAAGAGTGGTAACGCCTACGTCATCGTGGACAACGCTTCCGACCAGCCCAACGTGGACAGCATCGTGTTCCGCGAGGAGGAAGGCAGCTTCATGGTCGGCTATCTGGCGGCCCTGAAGTCCAGCACCGGCAACATCGGCTTCGTGGGCGGCATGGACATTCCCATCATCCAGAAGTTCGAGGCAGGTTATGTGGCAGGCGCTCGAGCGGCCAACAAAAACATCAAGGTGTATAGCGCCTACGCCGGAAGAACCCCCAAAGCCTTCAACGACCCCGAAGCCGGAAAAAGCATCTCCCAGACCCTAGTCAGAAAGGGTGTAGACATCATCTTTGCAGCGGCAGGGACCACCGGAGATGGGGTCATTTCTTTTGTGAACGCCACCCAGTGCCTCAAAGCGGCAGCACTGCCCAGCGGCCTCAAGTTCAAAGCCGACCCCTACTCGAGCGTGCCCAAATCGGTGGCCTACTCGAGCAAGTGCAGCGCCGCTGACCGTCCGGTGTTCTTCATCGGGGTGGACAGCAACCAGAACTACCTCGGTGACGAGGATGGCGACCCCACGACGCTCAACCACGGACTCTCGAGCATGGTGAAAAACCTCGATGTGGCGGTGTACAGCACCATTCAGGAGGTCGCGCAGGGCCGTTTCCAGGGTGGTACGCTCAGCTTCGGTCTGAACGAAAACGGGGTGGGTTACGCCTACGATAAATACAACTCGCCGCTGATTAGCAAGAGCGAGTACGCCGAGCTGCAAAAAGTAAACAAAGAAGTGGCGCTGGGAAATATCAAGATTCCGATTCATCGGCAGTAGAAACCGGAATCAAACCAGCACAGTGTTTTTAGATTTCTCCCCTGACGACAGGGGAGAATTTTTTTGTGGATAGGCAAAAAAAGAAGTTTCCTGAAGATTTGCGAGGGCGGGGTGCAACTCGGCAATGCGAGGCGTTCTCGAGCGGGCGGGAAGGACCCCCCCTTGCGTAGTCACGCAAGACCCGTGCTGAAGTTGGGCCAAGACAGACAGCCCCCCGGATAGGTTAATCTGAACTCAAATCCACGCTCGAGGTGACTGACCATGTTGAAAGTTTTGAGTTTGACGCTCCTTCTGAGTGGTGCGGCGCTAGGCGCGAATGCCGACTACAAACTGCCCGTGGACCTGAGCAAACTGGCCAATTACAAGGACCTCAACACCTCGGGCGACCAAAACGCGCTGCTCAGCACCTTCAAGGCCCAGCGCAACTTTCTGAGCCAGAACGGTTTCGTGGTCTCGCCTACCGACACCAAGCAGTTCTACGAACTCTACGAGGCCACCCGTTACGCCAACATTCCAGTTTTTGTCACCACCGACTCGAGCCTGCACATTTACCACTTGGTGTTCGATAAGATGCTGCGCGACCTCGAGCGCCAAAAACTCTATCCAAACCTGAAAAAACTCAACGCGCTGTTGGTCAGTGCTGCTGAGAAACAGGTAACGGCGGCCAAGGGAACCCCACTCGAGGCCGATACCCTGACCGTTTTAGCGTATCTGGCGGTGGCGCAGAAGCTGGCCGACCTACAGGCCAAAGTGCCCGCCGTCGTGGCAACAAAGGTAACTGCCGAACTCGAGCTTATCGCGGCCCACAAGGGGATTTCTCGCTCGAGCCTGTTTGGTTTTGACGAGGATTACAGCCAGTACATTCCGCGCGGTCACTACACGCGGGGCGAGGTATTAAAAAACTACTTCAGAAGCATGATGTGGTACGGGCGCATCAACTTCAGGCTCAAAGAAGACGCCGAGACTCGCATGGCGCTGCTGCTCACCCGCATGATTGGCTCGAGCACCGAGGCGCAGAAGCTGTGGGCAAGTTTGTACGACCCCACCGCCTTTATCGTGGGCAAGAGCGACGACCTCGACTTTTCACAGTACGCACCACTGGTGAAGACCGTGTACGGCGTAAGTCCGGCGTTTCTCAGCCTGGCCGACCCCGCCAAACTCGAGCAGTTTCGCGCCCTGGCGAGTGGCTTGCCCGCGCCCAAAATCAATTCGCTGGTGCTGGACATTCGCAAGGACGCCGACAAGAAAGCCTCGAGCAAAGGCTGGCGTTTGATGGGGCAGCGCTTCGTGCTAGACGGCTTTATCTTCGAGAACCTGATTTACCGCAGCGTGGGCAGCGACGCCAAGCCGCGCCTGCTGCCCAAAGGTCTGGATGTATTCGCCGCGCTGGGCAGCAGCACCGCGCAGAGCATTCTGAGGAGTTTGGGCGAAACCCAGTACCAGAACTATGACTCCCAGCTCGAGAAACTACAAAAATCTTTGGGAACCCTCTCGAGCGCCGACTGGAACGACACTTTATATGCGGGCTGGCTGGGCACGTTAAAGGCGCTCACCGAGGCAAGGGACGCGAGATATCCCACCTTCATGCGCTCTAGCGCCTGGGCCAAAAAGGACCTGCACACCGCGCTGGGGAGTTACACCGAACTCAAGCACGACACGCTGCTCTACGCCAAGCAGGTGATGGCCGAGATGGGGTCAGGTGAACCCGAGACCCTGCCTGAGGGCTACGTGGAACCCATCCCCGAGGTCTACGCAAGGCTTAGAGCTTTGGCCACCAAGACCAGGGCGGGCCTCAAGACCTACGGCCTGCTCACCGAATCTATCGGGCAAAATCTGGCCTCGCTCGAGGACATGGCGGGCTTTCTCGAGCGCATGGCTCGGCTCGAGCTGGCCGGGAAAAATCCCAGCCGCGACGACTACAACCGCATTCACTACTACGGCGGCTGGCTCGAGGAATTGACCCTGGCCTCTGCTGACAACGAGGGCGGTGAGGGCAGCAGCGTTTTTTCCGAGGACCAGCAAGCGGCGGTAGTGGCCGATATCGCCACCGACCCCAATGGTCGCGCACTCGAGCAGGCCACCGGGCGCATTTTCGAGATTTTTGCACTGGTTCCCAACGGCAAGGGTAAGCTTCAGGTAGCGCGGGGCGGTACTTACAGCTACTACGAATTTACGGTTCCGCTCGAGAACCGACTCACCGACGACGCTTGGCACAAGCTGCTCGAGGCGGGGAAAGCGCCCGCCCAGCCCGCCTGGACCAAGAGCTTCATCGTAGGGAAGTGAAGCTGTTTTGAGCGCTCGAGGATGGGTTCTTGCTCTACTTTTGCCCGCTCTTCTGGTTGAAGCGAACAGTTCTCGAGGGTGGGGAGTTCGGCCTGAAAGGACCCCCCTTCTCTTGAACGCTTCGCTTTCAAGAATATCCCCCCTATTGCATAGGGGGGAACTTAAAACGTGTTCATCTCGAGGTTCTTCAAGTTCCCCCCTGCTTTGTAGGGGGGAGATTTTCTTTAGCGTAGCGAAAGAAAGCAGGGGGGTCCTTCAAGCTCCAGCTCCCCTCCCCGTCACCCTGAATTTTGTGGGCGACCTGATGTTGGCTCGAGGGGTTTTTGAGTCCACGCAGGCTCGAGGGCACCCAAAAGCCGACTGGGAGGGAATATTTTCGAGTGTAGCTCCCGAACTCGAGAACGCCGACCTCACACTAGGCAACCTCGAGTCTCCGCTGACCACGCAGCCTTTTGGGGGTCGCAGCTTCGATTTGCGCGCCCCGCTCGAGGCGGTGAAGGCGCTGGAACCCTTCGACGTTCTCTCCATCGTCAACAATCACGCGCAGGATGGGGGCGCGTCCGGCCTCGAGCAGTCTCGCCAGACCCTGAAGAATGCTGGAAAAACAGCGCTCGAGGGCCAACTCTGGACCAAGACCCTGCGAGGGCGCAAATTCGGCTTTATGGCCCTGCTGGACGAGGGAACCTCGCCCACCCTCGAACCCGTTTGGAACTCTAAGCTCGAGCGGGTCAAAAAATCGGCCTCCCAGGTGGAGTTTCTGACCGTATTCATGCACTGGGGCGCGGAATACAGCCCGGTCACGAGCCGACAGAAAACCCTGGCAGCGGCGCTCGAGTACGCGGGTGCAAAACTCATCGTGGGAGCGGGTCCGCATGTGCTGCAACCCGTCCAGAGGGTGGGGCGGGCCTGGGTGGCCTATAGCCTGGGCAATTTCGTCTTCGACGCCTCGATGCCGTCGGCTCGAGTGGGCGCAGTTTTACGGGTCGAGTTCAATGGCGATTCGCTCGAGCTGAGCGCCCTTCCTACCCAGATTCGCCAGGGCCGGGTGTTCAAAGCCGAAGGCATTGAGGCCAGGAATGTGCTCGAGCGCCTAAATCTCACCCTCTCCACTAAACCCCCCAAACTAAACCCACCCTGCCCAACGCTAAACCTCCCCAAAAGCTGGGACCTTCGCTCGAGCGCCTGGGGCGACCTGACGGGCGATGGCCTGCCCGAGTGCGTGCTGACCGTGTGGCGTCCCTGGCGCGGCTGGAAGGTGGAGAAGTGGGGACCGAAGCGCAAAAGTCCGGTGGGCCGAAACCGGGACGCTCGAGGGGACAGCTCAAACATCGTGCTGGTGCGTCCGCTGGCAAACGGAAAGTACCGCGAAGTGTGGGCCGGGTCGCCGCTGGCCATTCCGGTACTCAGGGCGTGGCTCGAGGACGTGAACTCGGACGGAAAACTCGAGCTGGTCACGCTCGAGGGCAACTACGCAGCGGGCCGCACCGGGAGAGCCATCACTCGAGCGCTGTGGCGCTGGAAACCTTTTGGCTTTGAACTGATTTCTCGAGAGAAGTGGTGAGTGTTGCGCCTCTGGCGGGTTCTTGGTTTTTGGTTCTTGGTTGGTTTGTTCTCGAGCGCCCAAAATCAAACCGACCAAGAACCAACTACTAACGACCCGCCGGAGGCGCAACCCCTTTCCCTCGAGCGGTCTTCATCAAACCTGAATATGACACAACACCTCGCTCGAGTTCTTGCGTGAGGGCGCAAGTTTGCTACCATAGGGCTAACCGTGCGTCTGGGCGATGGCTCAGGCGCACCTAGTTTGTCAGGTTTATGTGGAAAAGCCTGTGAAATAATGACTCTGGAGTGTGGGTTCTGTGCCGACGTACATCTATAAAAATCTGACCACCGGTGAAGTCTTTGAAGTTCAGCAGCGCATGAGCGAGGACGCTTTAACCGTGCATCCCGAGACCGGAGACCCGGTGAAAAAGCTGGTCAGCGCGCCCGCCATCGCCTTTAAAGGGTCTGGATTTTACGCCAACGACTCGAGGGCCAGCAACCCGAGCAAAAGCAAGCCCAAGTCGGAGGACTCGAACGCGAATTCTGGCGGTGATGCTGGCCCAAATACCGGGTCCGACTCGAGCAAATCCGACTCGAGCGCCAAAACAGAATCGAAAACCTCCGAATCGGCCTCCTCGAATACGCCTGCGTCCTCGAGCACACCCAGCCCAGCGGCCACACCTGCCGCCTCGAGCCAGACCAATTCGGGAAAAGCCGCCTCAGGCCAGACCACCTCAAGCAAGACTGGCTAAACGAGATAGACTGTCCCCCTCGAGCTTTTCCCATATTTCTACACTTCGGCATCTTCATTATCCCCTCGAGAGGAACCCTACTCATGCGCCCCCTGCTCTTCCTATCCGCTGCGGTCCTGCTCGCGCTGGGCGCGTATTCCTATGGTCGCCTGCAAGCGGCGGGTCAGCTCGTCACCGACGACGAAATCAACACCGTGAACGTGGTGGCCAAGGTTCGCAAGGGTCTGGTCGAGGTCATCGCCCGCATTCCACCCGAGAAGCGCACCGAGAACGGCCCTCCCGACGAAATCGGGTCCGGCTTTTTCTACAAACCGACCTCGGTGCTGACCAACTACCATGTGGTGCAATTTGCCGAGCGCATCACCTTGCGGCTCTCGAGCGGTAAGGTCGTACCCGCTAAGCTCACGGCGGTGGACGTGGGCCTCGATTTGGCCCTCTTAAGCGTGAGTGGCGTCTCGGCTCCCGGCACGCTGCCGTTTGGCTCGAGCGCCAATTTAATTCAGGGTCAGAAGACCATTGTGATGGGCAGTCCGCTGGGCACGCCCAATTTCGTCTCGAGCGGCCTACTGGCCACGCGGGGCCGCACCGACCCTCCCGCCGACGACGTGGGCCTCGAGATTCCCGAGATGCTGCACACCACCGCCACGGTGCTTCCGGGAAACAGCGGCGGTCCGATGATGGATTCCAAAGGTCAGGTGGTCGGGGTGATTGACGCCAGTCTAGGCGGCAACGACTTCACCCAGAGCGGCTTTGCGGGTCTGGCCATTCCCATTGACGTGGTTAAAGAAGCGGTATCCGACCTCGAGCGCACGGGCGTTCCGCAACGCGGCAACCTGGGCATCACGCTCACCAGTCTGGGTGACATTGCGCCCATCATCCGCAAGCAGGCGGGCTTGAGCAGCACCAATGGCGCGATTGTGGAGGAGGTCCCGGCGGGTTCGGTGGGCGCGCGGGCCGGACTGCGCGGCGCACTGCGCGACGGCACCGGAGAGCTGGCCGAACTGGGCGACGTGATTGTGGGCGTGGACGGTCAGGCAGTGCAGGACCGCTTTGAAATTGTGCGTCTGGTTGCAGCTAAACGCCCTGGTCAAAGTCTGACGCTCGAGGTGTGGCGCAACAAGCGTAAGGTGACGCTGAAGACTGAGATTGTGAAGCGGACGCAGTAGAGAGGGTTGGAGGGTGAGAGGGTGAAAAGAGCGCCTCCGGCGTCTTGTCCTGAGCGGCACCTATCGGGCCAGGACGCGGGTCGTTGGTTTTTGGTCATTGGTTGGTTTGATTTTGGGCGCTGTCTTGGTCTAAGCGGCACCTTCCGGGCCAGACCGCTCGAGAGCAAACCAACCAATGACCAATGACTAATAACCCGCCGGAGGCGCAAAGCCTCTCACTCGAGGCCCCGTTCCCAGGCATCACCTTGTCTGACCAAATCCGCTATAACCTACAGGTCGAGTTTTATGGAGGCAGGTGTGTACATAGCCATCGAAGGTCCCATCGGGGTGGGGAAAACCAGTCTGAGCCGCATTCTGAGTAAGCATTACCGCGCTCGGCTGCTCGAGGAGGTGGTCGAGGAGAACCCCTTTCTACCCTCCTTTTACGCCGACCCGCAGCGTTACGGCTTTCAGTTGCAGGTGTTTTTTCTGCTCTCGAGGTTTCGTCAGCTCGAGGGGGCCGCGCAGGGCGAACTGTTCAGCCGCTCGCTGGTGGCCGATTACCTGTTCGACAAGGATTTCATTTTCGCGAGCATGAACCTCAAGGATTCCGAGTTCGCGCTCTACGCCGACCTCTACACCCATTTAAAGCCGCGCCTGACCCAGCCCGATTTAACCATTTACCTGCGGGCCGACGTGGATTTGCTGCTCGAGCGAATCGAAAAGCGGGGCCGCGAGTACGAGCGCAGTATGAAAGCCAGCTATCTGACAGACCTGCTCGAGCGCTACGACGAATACTTCTCGAGCTTCACGGGCAAGCTGCTGATTCTAAACGCTCACGACTTTGATTTTGTGGAAGGTTTGCAAGACCGAATCCGCGTGCTCGAGCGGGTGGATGGGGCGTTGGGAGTGAAGGTATGAGTTCGGCTGTGCTGGTTTTGGCTATGCGCTCGAGGGCGGGGGTGCGGGGGTGCGGGGGGGTGTGGGTGCGGGGATACTCGAGCGCCAACTCCCCCCTCGAGTATCCCCCCCTGCTCCTCTGCCCCCCTGCCCCCTCTCACCTATGGGCATCTACACAAAAGGGCGGCTGAACCGCATGTACCTAGCAATAAGTGGGAACATCGGCAGCGGCAAGAGCAGCCTGACCCAGATGCTCAGCGAGCGTTACGCGCTGACCCCGGTGTACGAGTCGGTCTCGGAAAACCCCTATCTCGAGGACTTTTACCGGGATATGAGCCGCTACTCGTTTCACAGTCAGGTGTTCTTTCTAGCCAAGCGGCTCGAGCAGCACCTAGGCACCATCAACAAGGGCGCGGATGTGGTGCAGGACCGCACCGTGTTCGAGGATGCGGGAATCTTTGCCCGCAACCTGTTTGCCTCGGGCCACATGGACGCTCGAGACTGGGGCACCTACGGGGCGCTGTACGCCGGGATTTTACCCGCCCTGCGCGTGCCGGATTTACTGGTTCACATCGAGGCCAGCTTGCCCACCTTACGAGCGCGCATCGCCTCGAGAGGGCGCGATTTCGAGCAGGGGATTTCGGACGATTACCTCGAGCACCTGAACTGGCTTTACTCCGAGTGGGTGGGGAGTTATCGCCACTCGAGCGTGGTCATTGTCAACGGCGACGAACTCGATTTCGTTCACGACGCAAACGCCTTTGAAAACATCTGCTCGAGGATTGAGGCCCAGGGTTTACATTTGCCTTTGCTGCGCTCGAGCACGGATTAAATCATGCTGCTCTCCGCTCTCGAACTCGAGCTGGACCTGCCGTTTAGCGACCCTGAAATCACCGGAATCACCCACAACTCGAGCTGGGTGGAACCCGGTTACATCTTCGTAGCGATTCGCGGGGCCAAGTCCGACGGTCACAGCTTCATTGGGCAGGCCCTCGAGCGTGGGGCCGTCGCCATCGTGGGTGAAGGGTCCGATTTGGCCCTCGATTTGCCTTTGCCTTATTTGCACGTTGAGAATGCTAGAGAAGCCCTAGCCGACCTCTCGAGCGCCCTCTACTCGCACCCCAGCCGGGAACTCAAAGTGGTGGGCATCACCGGAACCGACGGTAAAACCACCACCGCGTGGCTGACCCATCACTTACTCTCGAGCGCGGGCATCAAAACGGGTTTGCTCTCAACCGTGGGCTACAAGCTTGCGGACGACGCCTTACACCACTTTCCGGCCCATTTCACCACTCCAGAAGCCCCAGAAGTGCAGCGCCTGTTGCGCGAGATGGTCACGGCGGGCTGTCAAGCGGCGGTGCTCGAGGTCAGCAGTCACGCCCTGGCCCTCGAGCGGGTGCGCGGCGTGCAGTTCGAGGTGGGGGTTTTTACGAACTTGACCCCGGAGCACTTAGATTTTCACGGCTCGATGGAAAGTTATTTTGCCGAGAAGAGGAAGTTGATTGACCGCTCGAGGCTGGGCATTGTCAACGCGGATAACGGGTGGACCGTGCGCCTGCACGACCCCAACGGCGCAACAGAGACTTTTGCGCTCGAGCACAAGGCAAACTGGAAGGCTGAAAAAGTGAGTGAGCTGCCTGGGGGCCTCGAGTTCGAGTTCAGTGCGCCAGACGGACGAACTCGCAGCGCTACCCTGCCAATGATTGGCGATTTCAACGTGTACAACGCCCTAGCTGCGATGGCTTCGGCTTACGCTCTGAACGTGCCGCTCGAGCAAATCCTCTCGAGCCTCTCGAGCTTCCCCGGTGTACCAGGCCGAATGCAAATCGTTTCCAGTGATTCATCTTTTCCCAGGGTCATCGTGGATTTCGCGCATACGCCGCCCTCGCTCGAGAAAGCCCTACAAGCTTTAAAGCCCACCACTCGAGGGCGTTTAATCGTGGTGCTCGGCTCGGCGGGTGGCCCCAGGGACCCCGGAAAACGCGCTCCACTGGGGCAAATCGCCACCCAATACGCGGACCACGCCATTTTCACCGAGGAGGATTGCCGCGATACGCCGCTCGAGGACATCCTGAAGGAGATGGAGCGCGGTGCACTCGAGAGCGGACATTCCAACTTTCAGTCTGTTTCAGACAGACGGGACGCAATTTTTAAAGCCATTCTCGAGGCCCAACCAGAGGATACCGTTCTGCTGGCCGGAAAAGGGCCGGAAGACACCCTCGAGCGGGCCACCGAGACGATTCCCTGGAACGAGGTCGAGGTGGCACAGGCCGCCTTAATGAAGCGCTCGAGCGGCATTTGAAGCGCGTACCCGCTCGAGATTCGCTATCCTGAAGCCATGTTAATCGGTTCGCTGTACTGCGCCGAACTGGGTGTTCCCGAGGGCAAGACCGTGGTGCTGCTGCACGGCGGCGGGGCCAGCCGCTGGGTGTGGAACCCGGTGGCGGCGCACCTGATGGACCAGTTTCACCTGCTGGTTCCCGACCTGCTCGAGCACGGACGCAGCGGCGGTGTGTTCTCGATGTCGAGAAACACCGAATTGGTGGCCGAACTCATCGCGCTCAAAGCCCACGGTGGAAAAGCGCATGTGGTGGGCCTATCCATCGGGGCGCAGCTTGGCCTCGAGCTGCTGGCCCACTTTCCACAGTCTGTCTCGAGCGCGCTGCTGAGCAGCCCATTGACCCAGCGCATTCCCGGTCTGGCGCTGCTCTCGGACGCCCGCTGGGACAGAGTAGTTCGAGCGCTGATGTCCGGGTACATGAGGGTGCGAACCTTTCCGCCGCTGGTCCGGGCCAATCAGAGAGCGCTGAGCATTCCTGCGCGCTACTATCCCGAATTGCTCGAGGATACCGCCCGACTCAGCCTGGACGGATTTATGCGGATGATGCGTGCGAACCTGAATTTTCGCATTTCAGACGCACTCAAAGGCGTCCAGGTTCCCACGCTGTTGACCGTGAGCAGCAAGGAACCCCCCGCGATGGGCCACTCCGTAGACGAAGGGGTGGCGCGAATTCCGGGCGCTCGAGCGGTGAACGTTCCCGGCGCGGCTCACAACTGGAACTTACAAAAACCCGAGCTGTACGCCCAAACGGTTCGCACTTGGATTAGGGAGCAAAGCTGGCCCGCCGAACTCGAGGAGCGCCCCACTTCACAAAGCTCTAAAGCTCAAGAAACACTCAAGCCTCGAAGGTGAACCCCACAGCAAAGCCTCGCGCTCGAGCCGCCTACTCTGCCTGCTATGACTGACTTTTCAGGTCCAGACTTTTTAGGTAAAGTGGCTCTGGTAACGGGCGGAGCACAGGGCATCGGGCAGGGTGTGGTGCGCTATTTCCTCGAGCGTGGGGCCAGCGTGTGCATGGTAGACGCCGACGGGGAGGCACTCGAGGAAACCCAAGCGGCTTTCGAGGCGCTGGGACCGCTGCTGAGCGTTCAGGCCGATGTCTCGCTCGAGGCCGACGTGAAGCGGGCTTTAGGAGCCACACTCGAGCGGTTTGGACGGCTGGATTTTCTGGTGAGCAACGCCGGAATCTCCGAGTTCACCCCGTTCGACGAACTCACGCTCGAGGGTTGGCGGCGCGTGTTGGACACCAACCTGACCGCTACTTTTCTGTTTGCCAAGTACGCCGCTCCTGCCCTGCGCGAGGCTCGAGGAAGTATGGTCAACATCGCCTCGACCCGCGCCCTGATGTCCGAACCAGGGTCCGAAGCCTACGCCGCGTCCAAAGGCGGCATCGTGGCCCTGACCCACGCACTGGCCATTTCGCTGGGACCCTTAGTGCGGGTCAACTGCGTCAGCCCCGGCTGGATTGAAACGCGGGACCGTCAGAAAGTGAATGCCCGAAAGGAGGTGAAGCACAGCCCCCAGGACCTCGAGCAGCACCCGGTGGGGCGGGTGGGCACCCCCGAGGACGTGGCCGCGCTGGTGGCTTTTTTATGCTCGAGCGACTCAGGCTTCATCACCGGGCAGAATTACGTGCTCGACGGCGGCATGACCCGCAAGATGATTTACGCCGAGTAGTGAGGTCGGTCAACCTCGAGCCATGCCCAATTCGATTTCGGCGGCTAAAGCGCCCAAGTCCTCGCCTTTCTCGAGCGCGTTGATGAAGGCACTGCCCACCACCACGCCGTCGGCCACTCGAGCCACCGCCTGAGCCGTTTCACGGTTGGAGACCCCAAAGCCCACCGCAATGGGAAGGTCGGTGTGCTGACGCGCCCGCTCGAGCATGGCTGGGACCTCATGCAGCGCGCCGCCCGACCTTGCGCCGGTCACGCCGGTCACGCTCACCGCGTAGACAAACCCGGTACACGCCTCGGCCACCAGTTTGATTCGCTCGGGGGTGCTGGTGGGCGCAATCAGGAAAGTCAGTTTGAGGCCCTTCTCGAGTGCGAGGGGCCGCAGGGTGTCGGCTTCATCCGGGGGTAGGTCAGGCAGAATCAAACCGTCCACGCCTGCGCTCACACAATCGTCCACAAAGCGCTGCTCGCCCCAGGCCAGAATCGGGTTGTAGTAGGTCATGATCAGCAGCGGCTTTTCGGTGCTCGAGCGCAGTTCCCGCACGCTCTCGAACATGCTGGCAATGGTCGCGCCCCCAGCCAACGCCTTTTCCCCAGCTTTCTGAATGGTGGGGCCGTCGCCTAAGGGGTCGGAGTAGGGCATTCCCACCTCGAGCACATCTACGTGCTCGAGCAGGGTTTTGGCTTCCTGGATGTACTCGGCTCTCGAGGGGTAGCCAGCGGGAAGGTAGCCCACGAAAGCGGCGCGGTTTTGGGACTTGGCTCGAGCGAAGGCGTCTTGGATGCGGTTTTGGGTCAGGGTTAGGGTCATGGGTTCCTCGCAGTGTAGGCCAACGATTTCAGAATCGTGGTCATGGGCAAAATGAGTTTGAGGGGACGCTCTGGCAAGGGTATGAAACCAAATTTTTGGTAAAACCTCGCAGCTCCGTCGTCCAGTGCATCCACTACCAGCAAATGAACCCCGGCCTCTAGCGCGATGTTTCCCACTTTTTTGAACGCAAGATTCAGCAGAACCAGACCCAACCCCTTGCCCTGTTGGCTTTGGTCCACCGCCAAACGAGCCAGTAACATGGCCGGAACCAGGGCGTGCCTTGGAAGGCGTTGCTGCATCTCGAGCGACAACTCCCCCAGTTCGAGGGCGTAGGTGCTCAGGCTGAAATAGCCCAGAATGCGCGCATCTTCGGCCAGCACGTAACTCACTGAGAAGTAGCGTTCCGCGTCTTGACGGGCCTGAGTCTGCAAAAAGGCGTTAAGCGAGGGGACACCACAGTCAAAGGACTTGCGGTCATGCTTGCTTTTATCGAGTCGCTCGAGCTGCATTCAGGAAACATCCCGAATGTTCATATCCTCCACGCGGGCAAAAGCAGCCATGAGCGCCGCATTGGGTTCGGGAGGATTCTCAAGCAACTCGAGAACCTTCTGCGCGTCTTGGCGAGACAAGCGCAAAAGAGTCTGGGTTTCCACCACCTGCTCCGCTTCGCGCAAAGCAACCTCGAGCACGAAATCGCTGAGCTTTTGACCCCTCAGAGCAGCGGCTTCACTCAAACGCTCTTTTTGCTGAGGGGTCAGGCGGGCCTCGAGTCGCTCTATTTTGTGGGTACGTGTCTGGGTCATGGCTTTATTTTAACAAATTCGTCCGACATATGTCGTACATCTGACATCAATCAATGTGCCTTCGAGCCTTCCACCTTCTCCATCAAGCGCATCACCTCGGTCACGTCCTTATCGCCGCGCCCGGATAGATTAACCACAATAATCTGGTCTTTTCGCATGGTCGGCGCGAGCGTGTTCACAAAAGCAATGGCGTGGGCCGTCTCGAGCGCCGGAATAATCCCCTCGGTGCGGGTGAAGGTCCCGAACGCCTCGAGCGCCTCGGCGTCGCCAATCGGCACGTACTCGGCCAGATGGGTTTGCGCGTAGTAGCTGTGCTCCGGCCCAATGCCGGGGTAATCCAGGCCCGCGCTGACCGAGTGCGCCGGAACAATCTGGCCGTTTTCGTCGAAGAGCAGGTACATCTTGGAACCGTGCAGCACCCCAATCTGACCGCCGTTTACGCTAGCGGCGTGCCGCCCGGTTTCTACGCCTTCACCCGCCGCCTCGACACCGTAGAGTTTGGGGCGTTGCGCTTCGGGCAGGTAGGCAAACGGCGCGAACACGCCAATGGCGTTGGAGCCGCCGCCCACGCAGGCCACCACCGCATCGGGAATGCTGCGTCCCTCCTTCTCGAGCAACTGCACTTTGACTTCCTCACCCACCACGCTCTGAAAGTCGCGCACCATCGCCGGGTAAGGGTGCGGCCCGACCACGCTGCCCAGAATGTAAAAGCTGTCTCGCACGTTCGTTACCCAATCGCGGATGGCCTCGTTGGTGGCGTCCTTGAGCGTACTGGTCCCGGATGTCACCTCGCGCACCTCGGCACCGAGCAGCTTCATGCGGAACACGTTGAGGTTCTGGCGGCGGATGTCCTCAGCCCCCATGTAGACCACGCACTCGAGGCCAAACAGGGCGCAGGCGGTGGCGGTGGCGACCCCGTGCTGACCCGCTCCAGTTTCTGCGATAATTCGCTTTTTGCCCATCCGCCGCGCCAGCAGCGCCTGCCCGATGGTGTTGTTGATTTTGTGCGCCCCGGTGTGGTTGAGGTCCTCGCGCTTGAAGTAAATTTTTGCCCCGCCCAGCCGCTCGGTGAGGTTGCGGGCCAAGTACAGACCACTGGGGCGGCCCACGTACTCGCGCAGGTAGTAATCGAGTTCCTCGAGATACTGAGGGTCATTTTTGGCCTCGTTGTAGGCCCGCTCGAGTTCTTGAAGCGCCGGAATCAGGGTCTCGGGCACGTAGCGCCCACCGAACTCGGCGTAACGGCCCCTGGCGTCGGGTTGAGGGTAGTTGGGAAGGGTCAGAGAAGGAAATTCTAAAACGGGGTTCATGGTGTGCTCCGCTACACTAATAGAGAGTATAGTGCGCCGTAGACGACCTGCTCGAGCCTACACCGCACCCTAAATGGCAGGGCCGATGGTAAGAGTTTACGCTCGAGAAAGCCAAACCTATACGAAATGTATAGGTTTACATCACCACTTGACGAGCGGCATAAAGCTGTCAAATGATGCTTTTTTGGAACCGATTTCTACCTTTTGCCATGCCTAAAGCTCGAGTCCGTTATTTACCGTGAACTTGGCGATAACAAGCGTCGCACGGTGTCGGCGTAAACCTCGAGCGCGGCGTCCTGACCCAGCAGAATGCTCTGCAAGAAAAAACCTTGTACCAGCGCCAGCATGACTTGGGCAACCCCCGAAGGCTCGAGGTCGGTCTGCAAGGTCCCCTCCCCCTGTGCTCGCCGTACAATGTCTGCAAACTGGCCCAGCAGCGCACGAAAGGCGGTTTCTCCACGCTGACGGATGGTTTCGTTGCGCCGCGCCTCGGACCAGAACTGGGGCATGAGCTGAGCGAAGGGCTGAAAAGGTGTGTCTATCAGGCCCTGAGTGAGCAGCCTGATGGCGTCTATCACAGTATCGGCTGGGCTGGATGAGGTCATGTGTGCTCGAGCGAAGTGCCCCACCAAGCCCTCGAGATAGCGGTCAACAATGGCCCCAATCAGGTCGTCCTTGCTGGCAAAGTAGCGGTAGACGCTGCCCGCCGATAATCCGCTCGCCCCCACCACATCAGCCATGCTGGTGGCGTGAAAGCCCTGAGCAGCAAAACAGGCGGCGGCGGCGCTGAGAATCTGGTCTCGGCGGTCTGCCAGATGGGTATCGGAAACTTTGGGCATCTTCTTAAAATAAAGTGAATGTTCGTTCTTGACAAGCGTGGGGATTGGGATTAGGCTTTTAAAAGAGAATGAACGTTCACTTTTAAATCTACCCCAGAATGTTCGCTCGAGGATAACTCAGGAGGAGTTATGAATGCACCCTCACCCTTTGTTCGCGTGGTCGGTCTGAGCCTGCTCGTCCCACTGGTCGTCTCATTGCTGCTGACCGTCTTCGCTTGGCCCGCCGTCAACACCGCCCCAAACAAACTGCCCATCGGACTCGTGACCAGCGCCACCATGACCCAACGCCTGCCAAAGTTGCTCGAGGGTATCCGTCCCGGCGCGTTCGACCTCAAAGCTTTCGCCAGTGAACAAGATGTCCGTCAAGCCATCCTCGAGCGCGAGGTCTACGGCGCGATTCTCCTAGAGCCGACCAAGCCAGCCGATTTCAAAATCCTGACCGCTTCGGCAGGCAGTCCCGGTGTGGCACAACTGATCGGCGTGATCGGTGGACAAATTGGCACGTTGCTCTCCGCCTCGGGATTTACCGCTCCAATTCTCGAGGATGTCGTTCCGGCAGCCAGCGACGATCCACGACAGGCGGCACTGGTTGGCAGCGCACTCCCACTGGTTATCAGTGGCATTGTCAGCGGTTTGCTCTTGACCATGCGCCTGCAAACCGCCAGCGAACGAATCGTGGCGATCCTGTTGGTGGCCCTGTTCACCGGCTTCGCCATGACCAGCATCGTGCAATTCGGTTTTAAAACGCTCGAGGGTTCGTACCTGACCAACAGCCTGATCGCCAGTCTCGCCGTGGCCGCTGTGGTTTCGTTTGAGGTCGGGCTTGGCTCGAGCTTTGGCACACCCGGCTTGGGTTTGGCGGCATTCACGATGATGCTGGTTGCCAATCCGTTCTCGGCACTCTCGAGCGCCCCGGAAATGTTGCCCGGAATCTGGGGACCCATCGGGCAACTCTTGCCGCTCGGTGCGTTCGGTCATCTGCTGCGTTCGGTCGCGTTCTTTGACGGACACGGCGCAAGCCAACCGTTTTGGGTGCTGCTCGGCTGGGTCATTTTTGGGCTGACCTTGGTTCTGTTCGGCTCGAGACAAAGCAACCAAACTGCGACCAGAGCACTTGCCACGCACTGAAGCTCAAAGCGCCGAAAATCAGAATTGCTCGAGCTTTACCAGAAACCCAAAAGGAGTTCACCATGAACAACATCAAACCTCGTTTCGCCATCCTTTCCCTCGGCGCGGGACTCGCACTCGCCTTGATTGGCTCGAGCATCGCACAATCGACTGTGGCAGACGTCCTCAAAACAACCCAAGCCAACCTCGAGAAATCCTCCTGGCAAGCCACCGTCTTCGGGAGTTTCAAAACCAACACTGGCACGCAAGAGGCCGAAGTCGGAATCCAAGTTATCCCTGGACCGGATGCCACGATGCGAATTGAATTCCAGAAACCCGCCCCGATGCAAGGCAACTTCACGGTCCTGACCAAAAAGGAAGCCTGGAATTACCTGTTCGTTTCCAACCAACTGGTCATCGAACCTCGAGCGAGTGCAAAACTGAGCGAACTCGCACAACAAATCTCCGGGTTGGGCGATGTCAACAACATGGACGATCAATTCAACCTGAAACTCGAGGGTGAAGAAAAAACCGCCGACGGAACAGCCTGGAAACTGAACGGCACGCCCAAGAAATCCGGTCAGCGATTCGCCAGCGTCACGGTGCTGATTCTCAAAAGCGATCCGCGACCCTTGACCTTGATGCTCAAAGATTCTGGTGACAAGGTGATCGGTACGTTGGACATTCGCAACTTCAAACGTGCCAAATTGACCGCGAAAGAACTGATGAAATACCCGAGTGATGCGGCAATGGTTCGCAAGTGAAACAGTCATCTCACAGAGTCATCTCGGAAAGTGAGTGGTGCTCAAAATCAGCGGGCCGTACACGTCGTTCAAAGGAGAATCCATGTCTCAAGTCATCAAACATCCTAAACCCAAAGGTGAAAAGGGCGAAAGCGGTCCGTCGCTCGACATTCTTTTAAACTGGACAGACAAGCACATCTTCCACTTGAAAAACTTGATTCGGCCCGCACCTGAATCCAAACCTCGCACGCCATTCGCCACCAATTTGCCGAAAGAAAAAATTTCAACTCGCAATTTCACCGGAAAGCAAATGTTTCGGGTGTTGCCCAAAATCGTGCCGCTGCTGTTAAACATTGTCGTCGGTTCACGCATGTACGACCGGGAATTCAAGCCCTCGAAAACCGAGGCCAGCCCGAAGTTCATCGCCGAAATTGAAGCGATGGCTCGAGCCGCCGGAGCTAAAGACATCGCCTACATCAAAGTTCCGCCCAACGCTATCTTTCAGGATAAAGGCATCCCCTGCGAGTACGCGATTGTCTTCACCGTTGAAATGGACAAGGAACCGATCAGTACCGCACCGAGTTTTGAATGCCAACTCGAGGTCATGGATGGATACAAACGCATGTCTACAATCTCGAACCGGCTCTCGAGGCACATGCGGAAAAACGGGTTTGCGGCGTACCCCGGAACGGCCCTCGGTGGGCTGACCGATTACGTTCACTTGGCCGAACTCGCGGGACTCGGCGCGATTGGCTATCACGGGTTGCTGATTTCTCCAGGTGAGGGCGCTCGTTTGCGGCTGAACACGATTTACACCAACATCACCAACCTGCCGACACTCGAGGCTCGAGGAGCAACGAACGAGCATTTGTGGGTGCGAGATTTCTGCGCGATGTGCAACAAGTGCATTCGCAAGTGCCCCGTTGGAGCAATCTACGATTCCCCGCAAGCTCGCGGCGATGGTGGTTTTCAAAGCATCGACCATGCCAGTTGCCGGGATTATTTCACCGAACACAACGGGTGCGCCGTCTGCTTGGCGGTCTGTCCGTTCAGTCAGGTTGGGTACGAAAAAGTTCGTGCGGGTTTCAAAGGCAATGACAGTGCGCCACAGTTCCGAATCCCCGGCCAGCTTTGAAACCAAATCAAGCTCGAGACCGATGGCAGAATCGGACGTGATTATGTCGTGCTCGCGCAATCAAGAAGTCAAAAAAGACCACTGGAGAAACCCATGGAAACCGTGACCTCAAGCAACCCAGTCCTGACCGTCGGTGCAGGTCCCATAAAATTCAGGAGGATGCTATGAGCTATGTACGAACCCTCGAGCTGGCCCAACTACCCAACCGCACTGTGCGTCGGGTGCGGGTTGGGAGTCAGGAAGTGCTGCTGTTTCGGCAGGGGGAGCGGATAAGCGCGGTCTCGGCCCGCTGTCCGCATCAGAACCTGCTGCTGCCTCCTCGAGAAACTCGAGAAAAGGATGGGGTTGTCACCTGCCCCTTTCATGGAGCGCAGTTCAACCTCGTTTCTGGACAGTGCCTGCGCCAGCCACTCTCGAGCGATTGGCAAAGTGGGGTGCCGCTGGGCTTGGGACGCTTGGCGGCGGCAGTAGTGCCCAAAAAAGTGTGTGGCGCATTGCCCAGATACGCTACCCGCACGGTGGGCGAGCACATCGAGGTGGACTGCGCGGTTCAGTTAGGCCTGGAGTACCCCGACACAGGCACGAAAGGAGAACCCTGATGAGTGACCCCTATTTGAAGACCGAGGTTTTAATCGTGGGCGCAGGACCCACCGGATTGATGATGGCCGCACAATTGCTGCGCTGGGGCATCCGGCCCCGCATCATCGAAGCCAATGCAGGCCCCAACCTCCAGACCAGAGCGCTGGGTGTGCAGGCGCGCAGCATGGAAATTTACCGCCAGATGGGTTTAGAACCCGAAGTTATGGCTCGAGGCATTCCCGCGAAGTACGCCACCATTTTTACCGAGCGTGGACAACTCGGGCAACTCAACATGACCGACATCGGTGCGGGCCTGAGCGCCTACCCTTACATGTTCATCCTGCCGCAAGACCAGAACGAGCGGGTGCTGGGCGACGATTTGATTCAGCACGGTCCCGAGGTCGAGTGGAACACCCCCCTCGAGACGCTCCAACTCCAGCCTAACGGTGTACGGGTCACGCTGGGAACTCCAAATGGGCCAGAAACGCTCGAGTTCCGCTATGTAATTGGTGCAGATGGGCCACGCAGCGCGGTGAGGCAGGCGCTGAACATCGAATTTCAAGGCAGCACCTATGAGCACAAGTTCTTTGTGGCCGATTTGCGGGCCGAGGGCGAGCTGGTAGATGGCAGCCTCAACCTCTTTCTCAGTAGCAAATACTACGTGCTGGCGCTGTTCCCCCTGCCCGGAGCAAAGCGTTTCAGGCTCATTGGGCTGCTTCCAGACGACCTCGCGCAAAAGGAACAGCCCACCTTCGAGGAACTCCAGCCACGCTTACGTGAAATGGTCGGACACCGTATGCAGTTGAGCGATGTTTCGTGGTTTTCCACCTACAAAGTGCATCACCGGGTTGCGGCACAGTTCAAAAAAGGAGGCTGCTTTTTGGTGGGAGACGCGGCACACATTCACAGCCCTGTCGGTGGACAGGGCATGAACACGGGCCTGCAAGACGCCTACAACCTGGCCTGGAAGCTGGCCCTGGTGCTGTCCGCTCGAGCCGACCCAGCGCTGCTCGAGACCTATCACGAGGAGCGGCGTCCCAATGCCCTGAGCCTCATCCAAACCACCGACCGAGCCTTCAGCGCTCTGGTTTCACACCACCGGGTTATGGGGTGGGTACGCGACTGGCTGGTTCCCAGAATTGCACCAGCATTGCTCAGAAATAAGTGGATACAACGCCGTTTTTTTCTGACCATCTCGCAAACAGCCCTCAACTACCGCAGCCGCAAACTCAGCGTGCAACGGCTTGATGGTCCGGTCAAGGCAGGCGACCGTTTCCCCTGGTTTGTGCATCAGGGTGAAGATGATTTTCAAAAAATGACTGGGACACAGTTTACTTTGTTCGTTCTGGGCGACTGGACCGCCCGTAAAGCCGAACTCGAGCGTTTGCGCTCAAACATGCTTGAGACGGTATTCATCCCAAACCTCGCTGCTTTTTCCGGGGTGAGCCTCTCGAGCGGCTTGTACCTAGTGCGGCCCGACGGCTACATCGGATTGACGACTGCGAGGCTCGAGGACGTGAGCGCGTACCTCGAGCAAACAGTGGGCCTAGCCCTTCGGCAAAAGCACCTCGAACGGAGTCTGGCTCGAGTGTGAACTCTGTAAACTCGAGCAGCGAAGTTTGACCACCGCAACGGTCCATTCATCTTGGTGTCACTCGAGTGCAGTTTTGCCTGTCAAGTGCATGGTAGGGGACACTCGAGCAGGTCAATTCATCCTGAACACACTCGAGCAGGTATAAGATGAGGCGTCAAATCATCTGCTTCGGAGGGTTTCATGCGTATAGCCATCATCAGCACCGTGTTAGCCGGAGTTTTCTCGAGCGCACTCGCCGCACCCGACGTGAAGGCGGGCAAAGCCATCTACAGCGCCAACTGCCAGGGTTGCCACGGCAACATGGGTCAGGGAAACGTGGGACCCGCGCTGGTGGGCGAAGTCGCGGGTTGGAAATACGCTTGGTTCAAGCGGGCCATGCTGCAAAGCCTGGACGACAAGGGCGTAATGCTCAAGTCCCCTATGCCCGTTTGGGGAAAGGTAGGCTTTAACCGCACCGGGAAGGCTCCGACAGACACGCAGATTACCAACTTACAGGCGTACTTAAAAACCTTCAAAGCTAAGTAAACAGCCAAGTAAGCAGAGTTGGTGTACTCAGGGCCTCGAGAGTGATTTCAACGCTCTCGAGGTTTTTCGTATGCGGAGTTTGAAGAAGTGGGGAGCGCTCACTCGAGTGTATAATTCGGGTATGACGGCCCTCGAGCAG
>Ga0209100_1000642_pt1 | contig 28415 bp, 33 predicted proteins | sample lystaG_FD_185480 | JGI IMG/M metagenome (GOLD analysis project Ga0209100, IMG submission 185480) | Glacier valley bacterial and archeal communities from Borup Fiord, Nunavut, Canada, to study Microbial Dark Matter (Phase II) -... | ecosystem: Environmental > Aquatic > Freshwater > Ice > Glacier ... | reverse complement strand
GCTCAAGGCGTAAATGTAGATATACCAAACCAGGGAGATCAACTTACGACAGTTAATGGTGTGACGGACTCAAATAACAAAGATATGGGAAAACTTTTAAACAATATCATCACAGCCTTGAGGGATGGGAATACAAATGAACTTTCCGGTAACCTTCTTGGAGATATCGACAAGCATGTCGACAATGTCATCCGGGTGAGAACGAAGATGGGGACGACATACAACCGTCTTGAGGCTTCCTCTCTAAGAAATGAAGCAGAGAACTTGAACATGACGGAACTAAAATCAAAGAGCGAAGATATCGATCTGGCTAAAAAGATGATGGAATTTAGCACAATGTCCACTGCTTATGAGGCCTCACTTGCCGTAGGAGCGAAAGTTCTTCAGTCCAGTCTTTTAGACTATATGCGATAGGAGGATAACCATGATAATTCAAACCCGATTTTTCGGAGATATAGAAATCAATGAGGAAGAAATCTTCGTGTTCCCAGAAGGCATTCTAGGATTTGAGGACAGCAGAAAGTTCATCCTTCTGGATGTTCCTAAGAACGATCTCTTTAAGGTCCTCCAGGATGTTGAGCGGATGTATGTATGTTTTATCATCGCAGTTCCATGGGGTATTCAGGGCGGATACGACATCAATATTCCAGATGAAGACCTTCTTCGAATTCAAATCCAAAGAAAAGAACAGATCCTGGTCATGAATATTGTCACAATGCCGGAAGCGCTGGAGAAAAGCACGATTAATCTAATGGCACCTCTTGTGATGAATATTGAGACAAGGCTCGGTCGGCAATACGTGTTAAGCGAAGGGCGTTACACCACAAGGCATCCTCTGTATTTGTCAGATGAAGGAGAAGCTCATGCTGATATTAAATAGAAAGATAAATGAAAGCATCATCATCGATGATCGGATCGAGATTAAGATCCTTGAAATCGTGGATGGCAAGATTAAGATTGGTATAGAGGCTCCAAAGGAAATCTCTATATTAAGAAAAGAAATTTATGAGGAAATCAAAGATGAAAATATGCAGGCAGTGAACATATCTTTGGATAGTTTCAACCTGTTGCAGAAAAACCGCTGATTGCGGTTTTTTATTTGCCATTAATCGTATGGTGGAAAGCAAATCATAAATTGAGTAATTGTATAAGGCAATTGTCATACAGGGACAGGAAGATACCTTGCGATTGCGGATAAATTTATATAAAATATTTGTCCAATCGCTATTAACTTATTCAACATCCTTCCGATAATCATACTATGAGCGTAAGAAGAAAATGTCGGCCGACAATCTTCGAAACTTAACAATGGCATGGACGCCAAAACTCAAAATTCAAGGAGGAATAAAAAATGAGAATTAACAACAACATCGCCGCAATGAACACCTACTCCAAGCTGAACAGTGCGAGTGCCGCACAGGCTAAATCACTTGAAAAGCTATCATCAGGTCTTAGAATCAACAGAGCTGGAGATGACGCTGCAGGACTTGCAATCTCAGAGAAAATGAGAGGACAAGTTAGTGGATTAAACCAGGCTGTAAGTAATGCACAAGACAGTATTTCACTTATCCAGACAGCTGAAGGCGGTCTAAATGAGACACAGTCAATACTACAGAGAATGAGAGAACTTTCAGTTCAGAGTGCCAATGATACCAATACCGATGATGACAGAGTAGAAATCCAGAAGGAAATGAACGCACTTTCATCTGAAGTATCAAGAATTGCTGGAAACACTGAATTCAATGAAAAGAAGCTTCTTGATGGCGGATTTTCAGGAAAGTTCCAGATTGGAGCTAACAAGGGCCAGAATATGGAACTTGAGATTGGTGACATGTCAGCCGATAAGCTAGGTGTGCAGGGAAAAGCTTCTATTGGTACAGTAGGTGGTCTGCAAGTTGAGTCAACTAACTCAAGTTTAACTGTAGAGTTGAAAGTAGGTTCAGCAACAGAAACAACTGCTGTTAAGACTGGAAATGCCGTTGTAATAACTATGGCTGGTAATGGAACACTTTCAACAGCTAAAGATGCAGACATCAAAGCAGCTCTTGAAAAAGTAGGGGTAGCGTCAACATATGCAGGTGCCGCAGACGGAACAGCAACTCAAGCAGCAGCTGTAGCAGCGGTTGCAATTAGCACAGCTGATGCTGATGTTAGTAAGAAGTACGGTATTGACGTTTCCACTCAAGATTCAGCAAATAATGCAATCAAGACACTTAATGATGCAGTCAAGAGTGTATCTGCTGAACGTTCAAAGCTTGGAGCTACACAGAACAGACTTGACCACACAATTAACAACTTGACTACAACATCTGAAAACCTTTCAGCCGCTGAGTCGAGAATCAGAGACGTTGATATGGCTAAAGAAATGATGAACTTTACGAAGAACAACATTCTTAACCAGGCTTCAACTGCTATGCTAGCTCAGGCTAACCAGATGCCACAGAGCGTTCTTCAGTTATTAGGTTAATCAATACTGAAAATTACCAGCCTTTTTGGCTGGTTTTTTCATTTTAAGGGTTTCTTGTTATATTCATGAATTCTTGGCTCAAATTACTGCTTGTCTTTAAAAATCAAATTCTCTTTAGTGAATGCATTCTTTAATGTTTTTAATAAAAATTGTTGAATAATTCTTCATGAGAATTGTTTTAATAGCTTAAACTATCGAGAAAACGGCCGATATCTATAGAGTAGAAAGAAAATCTTCAAACTGAAGTATGGAAAATCATGTATGAAGAGTGTTCATTAAAGATGTTATTAAAACGAGTGTGTGATTAAACGAAAGGGGATGAGCAAATGGCAACAGTTAATTTCTTAGGCTCCTATTCAGGAATCGACCAGACCATGATTGATCAGCTAATGGCTGTCGAAAAGAGACCTTTGATTAAGCTTTCAGAGAAAAAAGAGAGTATTGGTACCCAGAAGAATGCTTGGAACGATGTGAAATCAAGGCTTAATAATCTCTTTGAAAAGCTAAAGACGCTGCAAAGCAGTGAAACCTATACGAGTAAGCTGGCTTCTGCAGGTAGCAGCGCTTCACTGGTGGTTGGTAAAAATTCAGCAGAAGGTACCTATCAGATCCATGTGGGCCAATTGGCAACAAGTACATCTGTCATTGGAGGTAAAATTCTCAGTGCTTCAAGTGATTCTTCAAAAGAACTGGGCATGACTGGAAAGTTCACCTTAAATGGAAGTACGGAAATCGAAGTGCTTACGACGGATTCGACGAGGAGCATTGCCGAGAAGATCAACTTGACCAGTAAAAATTCTGGTGTAAGAGCATCTGTCATCGACAGCAAGCTGGTGCTCAATAATGTTCAAACGGGCGAAAAAGAAATTGTTTTGGCAGATGTTGTTGGAACACCGATTTTAGGTGATTTGGGATTAGGAGCTACAAAGACTGAAAATCTAGGAAAGAATGCTAAATTTACCATAAATGACGTTGTAGTTGAACGCTCAAGCAATTCAATCAGCGATGTGCTCGACTACACAACCATCAACCTCACCAAAGAGCATACTGTAGGACAGTTCGACACCATCAATGTCACACAAGATACCAGTAAATCAATAACTGCCATAAAAGAGTTTGTGGCCCAATATAACTCCACGTTGCAGTTTTTAAGCGATCAGGTCAATCCTGGACAAGTCGGTGTGGAAAACAGCCGAGGGAAACTCGCAGGTGACGGTTCGCTTATAAGGCTACAATCCACACTTCGGAGCATGGCTTCTTCATCGATTACAAACAGCACGACTGATGTAAAGAACCTATCTAAGTTAGGGGTTACAACCACTGACAGGTCTGGACAGCTAAAGCTCGATGAGAGCAAACTGGAAGGAATTCTTAAGGCTGACCCGGAACAAGTGAAAAACTTTTTCATCTCCAAGAATGCACTGAATGAAGATATTGGTTTCGTTCCTCAAATGAATACGTATATTGAGAGCTTTTCCTCCTCAAGCGGAATCATCAAAGATAAAGCGGACAGTTATGAAAAGGCCCTTAAGGATATCGCAAAGCAGGTGGAAACCTTCAATGCAAGGATAGTGAAGAAAGAACAGTACTATATCAGTATGTTTAGCAAGCTCGATACCGCCATGATGAAATCTGAATCTCAGCTAAGCTGGCTAAGCAGCCAGGTTGCTGGAATGACAAGCAGTAAGTAGGGAGGATTGTATGTACGCAAGTAATAATGCCTATGCAAGTGCGGGAAATCTATACAAAAGTAACGAGGTTTTAACCGCTTCTAAAAAGAAGCTGGTGATCATGCTTTATGATGGTGCAGCCAAAAACCTCAAACTGGCCAAGATGGCCATGGAAGAAAAGAAAATTGAGAAAGTGAATATCTTGATCATAAAAACTCAGAATATCCTGGTAGAACTTATGAGCACGCTGAATTTCGAGGATGGCGGAGAAGTTGCCGATAATCTTATGGCACTCTATGAGTACATGTACCAGAAAACCATAAGAGCCAATATTGATAAAAATTCAGAGATTTTGGACGAGGTGATCGGGTATCTGCAAGAATTGAGTGATACCTGGAGTCAGATATGAGTCAAGGTAATTACGTGAATCTCCTTGGACAGAAGTTTAGTTTGCTTTTCCTCGTTTATGAGAATACTCAGGTAGATGAGGGGAGCATTGAAGAATGTATAAAAGCAGTTGAAACAAACGAAAGATATTTTACAGAGCTTCTGAAGATCGAATCCAATCTGGAAAATTCCATACCTGAGGTATCCTCTGAAATTTCTGGAATTCTTGAGGAAATAAATTCTCTTCTTCTGAAAGCAAGAGAAAACACATCAAGGTTGGCAAAAATAATCCTTATTGAAAGAAATGTTGCTGCAAGGGCCATTGAACAATTTTCCAGGAGGAGAGAAGTCGCAAACAACTACATAAAACTTGAGAAAAGATCGGTATTTGTAGATAAGGATTTTTAATAAATCTACTTCTTATGATGAAATGAACCGCAAATGCAATCAGTCAATTAAAAAGAATTAATAACCTTGAAGAAAATTTAAAAGTAGAAATCAAACCGTTTTTTCATTCACTCAAAATAGTTGATCCACTTCATAACCATTAAAAGTAAACAAATGATAGAGGAGAATTTCAGATGAAATCAATCAGAAGCAAACTAATTATTTTTATACTATTGTTGGTAACTATACCATTTCTTATCTCTAGTATTGCCAATATGGTCTATATGAATTCCAAATATAGTGTTGAACTGAAAAAAAATAATGAAGTATTGGCAAATGCCGTTGCAGACCAAGTTGGTGCTTTTATTGATAAGGGTTTTACCATTTCGGAACAGCTTTCAAAAAATTCTACCTTAAGGGAATTCAAACCGAAAGTCCAGAATGATATCCTCATGGATGTCATCAGTTCGCGGCCTTATTTCGATTTACTTTATATTACCGATGCCAGCGGAATGCAGACGGCTGGAACATCCGGTGATCTAACTGACAACTCCAATCGATGGTGGTTTACAAAGGTCCTTGAAAAAAAGGAGGCATTTGTCAGCAAATCATACTATTCTACTAATGGAAATGTCCCAGTCACGACCATTGCATTGCCGATGTACGATACCGAAAAGAAATTTATCGGTGTCATGAGTACTGACATCAAGCTGGATGCCATTCAGAAGGTTGTAGAGGAATTCTCTGAAGGAAGCCACTATGCATTTGTTGTAGACGGAGAAGGCGTAATCATCGCGCATCCTGAAGCAATCAAGGTTTCAGAGATGTACAACTACAAGCAAATGAAAAAAACAGTGTTGAAGAAAGATGCCAATGGAAATGCCCTTTTGGATTCTTCTGGAAATCAGGTCACAGAGGATGTCCTCATCACGATTCCTGAAGAACTGAAGACTATTGTTATTTCAGCCTTAAGTGGGAAAACAGGGTACACGAGCTATAAGGACACCGACGGTGTTGAGCTCATGAGTGCTTACCAAAGCGTTCCTTTGCCAGGAACTTCTGATGCCTGGGCAGTTATAACTGTAGAAAAGAAAGCCGATGCCATGAGTTTTATCAATGGGACGCTAATGTTTAGTGTTGGAATTGGGATTGCTTCCCTGATTATCGCAGCGCTGCTGACTTCGCTCTTCTCTAAAGGAATTTCTGAACCAATCAAGAAATCTTCAGCTTACCTGAGTAAGATTGCTGAAGGCGACTTTACAGTGGAGATTGAGCCCAAACTGCTCTCAAGAAAAGATGAACTCGGCGTGATCTCAAATGGCATCAAGGAGATGAGAGATTCTCTGAAACACCTTGTCATGAGAATCACCGAGTCCTCCACGCAAATCGATGAAAAAGTTGAAAATTCCATGAAAAGAATTACAGAACTGACCAATAATCTTGAAAGTGTATCTGCAACGACAGAAGAACTTGCAGCGAGCACCGAAGAAACAGCGGCCGCTTCAGAAGAAATGTCGGCGTCTTCTCAGGAGATTGAGAAAGCTGTTCAATCTATAGCAGAGCGTTCCCAACAAGGGGCGATAATCGCACGTGAAACAAGTGAACGTGCGCATGCAACGCAAAAAGGCGTCCAAGATTCGCAAAAGAAATCTAATGAACTCTTCAGCAAGACCAAGGGTGAATTAGAACAAGCCATTGATGATTCGAAGGTCGTCAGCCAGATCAGTGTCCTTTCTGAAGCCATTTTGCAGATTACGGCTCAAACCAATCTCTTGGCGCTCAATGCAGCAATTGAAGCAGCGCGTGCAGGAGAAGCTGGTAGAGGATTCTCTGTTGTCGCAGATGAAATCCGAAAATTAGCTGAACAGTCAAAAACGGCAGCGACACAAATTCAGGACGTCACGCATCGTGTGACAAAATCTGTTGACAATCTATCTGTTAGCTCTAATCATCTACTCGACTTTGTTCAAAATGACGTCAGCAACGATTACCAGAGAATGCTGGAAGTCGCAGCAAAATACAATGAAGATGCTCGTTATTTTGATGATTTGGTTACGGAGTTTAGTGCAACATCTGAAGAACTTCTTGCTTCGACAGAAAGTGTTGTCATTGCCATTGACGGGGTTGCAACAGCAGCCAGTGAAAGTGCAAGTGGAACTACCGATATCGCAACAAAGATGGCAGAATCAACCCTGAAAGCCAGCGAAGTGATGGAACAGGTGATTAACACAAGAGAAGAAGCAGATTCATTGAAAAAAGAAACGCAAAACTTTAAGTTTTAAATCAACAGATTACGCTATTGTTTCAACCGAAGAATGGAGTGTAGTTCAAAATTATACTGCCAGAATGAGGCGGAATATGACATTTGAGAAGAGTCACCTGCAGCTAACCATGCAGATGACTCTTTTTCGTTTGTGTTTGAATAAACAATAATCTAAACTTGGGGAAAATATTTCAAAAAAACGATTTTGTTACACAAAAATATTTTGAATCTGTTGTAACAATGAACAAAATATAAACTTAATTTAACTACATTAACAAATTGAGGGTTATATTAAGAAATCTGCGAAAAAATGTATAATATTATGAAATGTAATTAATACATAATATCGTAATGTAAATATAATATTATTAAAGAAAATACAAAAATATGTTGATATTAAACTTGTAACCATACTATTGATTTTATTATATACTCTAAGTATAATTGCATTAAAGAAAGCTAAATAATTTGAATTTCAAAACAATAATGTAAAATTTCAAATATATATCTATGCATTATTTGCTATTCATTATTGTGGGCAGAAAGGAAAAAAAGATGAATGATCTTACTTATCAGAGGATAAAAGAAGGACTCGATGCTTCCTCCATGAGGCAGAGAACAATCTCCTCCAATCTCGCAAACGTCAATACTTCGGGCTACAAGGCCAATAAAGTAGAATTTGAATCAGAACTGCGTAAAGCCCTGAATAAGGATGCAGTAATCATGAAGTCAACACACGAGAATCATTTGGGTGGCTCCATGACCTCTTCGGTTACACCTAAAACGGTAAGGAACGAAGGAACCAGTATGAATGAAAATGGGAATAATGTCGACATCGACAATGAAATGGTCGAATTGGCATCTAATGAAATCTATTATTCTGCTCTGATTGCACAACTTAATCAAAAACTGGGAAATATGAATTATGTGATCAACAAGTAATAACTTATCTATGAGAAATAACCTCATCAAAGGAGACAACCATGTCCATATTCAATGCAATGAAAATCAATGCCTCAGGCTTAACTCTTGAACGAATGAAAATTGATACCATTTCTTCTAACATCGCCAATGTCAATACCACCCGAACTACTGACAGGGGACCATACAAGCGTAAGGAAGTACTTTTCGAAGAAATGGTGAGCATGAGCTATAACGCAGCTACCAAAAGGGAGGAACGAGTTAGCAAAGGTGTGAAGGTGACACAGATTTATGAGGATCCAAATAATCTGCAACGCGTATATGAACCGGAACATCCGGATGCCGATTTAGAAGGCTATGTCACGAGGCCAAACGTCAACCTGCTTGATGAAATGGTTAGCTTGATGGAAGCTCAAAGAACTTATGAAGCCAATGCTACTGCACTTAAAGCCAGTAAATCCATCCTAAATAAAGCAATAGAGATTTCGAAAGGCTAGGTAAACAAATGACAACAATGTATACAAGCATCATGGATAGGTATCAAAACCTGATCAGTCCAAGCACGAGCAAATTGAATGAAAAATCGAGCACTATAGGCGCACAAGATCAAAACTCTGCTAGCTTTGAAAATTTAATTTCTACGCAAATCGAGAAGCTCAACCAGGGACAGCTGAAATCGGATAGTTTGGTTCAAGATTTTGTTGCGGGAAATACTGAAGACCTGCATCAAGTCATGATTGCTTCGGAAGAAGTTAGACTTAGCTTGGAGCTGGCGGTCCAGATTCGAAACAAAGTGGTAGAAGCATATAAAGAGCTAAGCAATATGCCGCTGTAAGTAGAATTTGCATAAGAAGCTAAACGGTTTGACTTATTGCAACTGAACTTCAGTAGGGTGACATTTATAATCAATATGATTATAGACAATAAGAAGACTGCTTAAATGTAAATTATCTGTATGTCTCATCAACTTTGTAAACATTTACGAGGTTGATTTCATGGAGATTTTTCTGCATTGAGTGGCTATTTTTTTTGAGAAAAACAAAGTTTTGCTGAGATAAAATCGCAGAAATTCATGGTATTTTGGAGCCCGATCAGATGAAACTCAATGACCTCGATTAAGGAGCAATTAGTGAATGGATAAAATAAAAGAGATCACCCTGAAGGTCAAAGGAGGGTGGGAGAACATAGACAAAAAGAAAAAAGGCATCTTGATTTTTGTATTAAGCATGATGTTTATTTTTGTCGCGCTCTTTTCATGGTACAGCAATAGAGTGACATATGCTCCACTTTTCAAGAATCTAGAGCTTCAAGATGCGGCAACAATCACAACTGACTTGGATACTCGAGGCAACATAGCGTATAAGATTGAAAATGGCGGAAGCGATATCTATATCGATGAAAAATATGTAGACAAATATCGGTTGGATCTGGCAATGAATGGAATGATCCCTCAAAATTCGACAGGCTATGAAATCTTTGACAACATGGGCATGATGGTCACTGATGAAGATCGAAAAATCATGTATCAGCGAGCGCTGGAAGGGGAGCTTCAGCGTTCTGTCATGTCCTTAAGCGAAATTAAGGCAGCGCGTGTGCATTTGGTGATGAGTGAAGAGAGCATATTCGATGCGGAAAGAAAAGAAGCATCAGCTTCAGTCATCGTAGAGATCAAAACAGGAGCAAAATTAAATGAAGATGCAGTCCGGGGAATTATAGCCTTGATTTCAGGGGCTGTGGAGAATTTGCCGGAAAAAAACGTTAAGTTGATTGATTCCTTAGGGAACATTTTAAACCTGGGATTTGCATCCAGCGACCAGCCATCAGGTATCGGACTCATTGATAAACAACGAGAAATTAAACGGAACTTTGAAGCAGAGCTGGAAAATTCTGTTTTGCAACTTTTGGGTCCGGCCTTCGGCTCAGAAAAAATCAAAATCTCGATTTATGCCGACCTTGATTTTGATGCCGAGGAAAAGACGGTCATCAGTTATGAAAATCCAGTGATTAGAAGTGAGCAAAAAAGCGCAACAGGTTCCGGACTTAACGGCAACAGCATTATTGAAGATCCCATTGGAGACAGTGCACAAAACGTACTCGATAATACCACTAAAGATGGACTCACCTCATTTGATGGGACTGTAAATTATGAACTCACCGAATCTACGACAAATACGGTCAAGGCGCCAGGAAAAGTAACGAAGATGGCAGCTTCAATTTTGTACGACGGTAATCTTACAGAAGCTCAGTCAACCAGTATCCGAAATTTAGTGTCTACAGCAACTGGCTATGATGTCGATCGTGGAGATACCATTAGCGTTGAAAGTGTCATATTTGATAAAACCGTTCAGGAGCAGCTGACCAAGGATCTCAAGGATGCTGAACTCTTAGAAGAGAACAATAGAACCTTTCTAGAGCAATATCAAGATTATATTTATATTGCTGGTATAGCATTTCTGGGGCTTATTTTAGTAATCATTGTGGCAAAAATCCTCTTCGGAAAACGCAAAAAAAGGAAGGTAGAGACATTTATTCCAAGTATTCCCGTTTCAACCAAAGAAAATGTAGACATCATTGAAGAAATTTACAGGAAATTCGAAGTGAAAGAGAACACGAAGGAAAAGCAAATTAAAGAATACGCACAGGAGCACCCGGAAATTGCTGCTGATCTGATTAAGGCGTGGATGAAAGATTGAGGATGAGGTATGCAAGAGAAGTTAAACGGAATTAAAAAAGCAGCCATTCTATTGATTTCTCTAGGACCGGAGATCTCATCACAGATTCTTAGAATGTTGCCAGATCGGTTAATCCAGAAAGTAACCTATGAAATAGCGAATACTGAATATGTCGAACCCCAGGAGACCGAAAAGGTAATCTCTGATTTTATGGAAATGGCGTCTGCCAGAGAGTATATCCTTGATGGGGGGATTGATTATGCAAAGAACCTATTGACGAAGGCGATTGGAACAACTCGAGCAAAGGAAATCATGGAAGTGTTGAACCAGATTCAAGAAAGAGAAAAACCTTTTGCCATGTTGAGAAAAGCCGATACTCATCAGCTTGCCAATCTGCTTCTAAGTGAACATCCGCAGACTGTTGCACTCATCATGTGCTATATCCAGCCAGAAAAAGCAGCGGACATCTTATCGATGTTTTCCAATGAACTGCAAGCGGAAATTGCGGAACGCATTGGGGTTATCAACAATACATCTCCCAAGGTCATTAAAAAAATTGAGGCAATATTGCAGAATAAGTTTTCAAGTACGGTTGATAGCGATGCAGAAAATATCGGAGGAGTGAAAACGCTCGTTGAAATATTGAATTCTGTAGACAGGACAACAGAAAAGAACATCCTTAGCGATTTAGAGAAAACCCAACCTGAACTAGCAGAACTCGTGAAATCCAACTTGTTCGTATTCGAAGACTTGATCACCTTGGATACGAATTCTATTCAAAGAGTGTTGAGAGAAGTCAACAACGAGGAATTGGTCCTTGCCTTAAAGGGAGCTTCCGAGGAAGTCACCTCAGTGCTCTTTGCCAATCTATCCAAGAGAGCAGCAGAAACTATTCGGGAAGATATCGAGTACATGGGACCTGTCAGGTTGTCTGCTGTGGAAGAAGCGCAACAACGAATTGTTGGCGTCATAAGACGATTGGAAGATGCGGGAGAAATTATCATTGGAAGAGGTGATTCCGATAGCCTTATCTTATAAAATCATCAAAAATTCCCAAAACATTGAACAAAGTGAAAAACATCTCCAAACCATAGACATTTCCTCTTTTATTGCGAATGAAGAACTCTCCAAGGAAGTAAGAAAAGACAATGCTCAACCTGACCCAAGAGTGGTATTGGAAACGGAAATAAGAAATGAAGTGATGGAAGCAACAGCCAGCGAGAGACAGGCCATCATTGAAAACGCCATACTCGAAACCGAGCACATGAAAGAGGAAGCTCGGAGAGAGAGTGCCTCTCTAGGTTATGACAAGGGATACAAGGAGGGATTTCAATGTGGACTTGAAAGCGCAAGGAAGGAGACAGAGGAACGAAGAGCAAATGCAATCTGCATGATTGAAGATGCTGAGCGAAAGATCAAAACCTATTACGAAGAAAATGAAGAAAAGATACTCTTGCTTGCCATTAAGATTGCAGAAAAAATCGTTCATCAGAGCATCGATTCCCACTCGGAGAATGTCATGCTATTAGCTCGACCGATCCTCCAAGAATATGGAAAAACAGAGAACATTATCCTGACATGCCATCCCGACAATGTAGAACTGGTGCAATTGCATATTCCGGAGATTGAAAAATTATGTCCCAATGCCCACTTGCTGATTTTGGAAGACAAATCTTTGGAGAAAAACGGATTGATCATAGAAAACGAGAACCAGATTACTGATCTTCAAATCAAAAAACAGCTGGAAAGGTTTTTAGAGTTGGTAACCCGCTAGAGAAGGAGCCAGAAGATGATGGAAGTCCCTTTTAATAAATATGAACAGATCCTTGAGAAAAACACTTTGCAGCTAAAAATGGGAAAAGTAAAAAAAGTCATCGGTCTCATCATCCATGCCGTAGGACTAAAGGTATTTATCGGTGAAGTTTGTGACATCCTCGTGGGCGAGAACAACAGGATTAAAGCGGAAGTGGTCGGCTTTCAAGACGAAAGCGTACTTTTGATGCCACTAGGAGATGTTCAGGGCATAGGGCCCAGTTGCCTTGTACTCCCTACAGGAAATGCCCTGCAGGTAAAAGTTGGTGACGAACTTTTAGGGACGACACTAGACGGATTAGGAGAACCGATGGACCATCTTAAACGCAAGCTAGATGGATATGGCGACATCAACCGGATACCGCCAAATCCATTTCAAAGAAGGAAAATTGAAAGGGTCATGAGCACTGGTGTAAAAGCCATCGATGGCATCCTAACCTGTGGGGAAGGGCAGCGTATTGGTATTTTTGCCGGAAGCGGTGTGGGTAAAAGCACCTTGCTTGGAATGATCGCCAGGTACTCGGAGGCTGATGTGAATGTCATTGGCCTCATTGGAGAGAGAGGGAGAGAGGTCCTAGAATTTATCGAAAGGGATTTAGGGGAGGAGGGGTATAAGAAGTCTGTCGTCATTTGTGCGACTTCCGATCAGCCTCCTTTGGTCAGGTTGAAAGGGGCATATGTGGCTACAGCAATTGCCGAATATTTCCGGGACCAAGGAAAAAAAGTGATGTTCATGATGGATTCCGTAACCCGTTTTGCCATGGCTCAACGAGAAATCGGTCTGGCCATCGGAGAACCTCCAACCACCAGAGGGTATACCCCTTCCGTATTCGCAACGCTCCCAAAGCTGCTGGAAAGAAGCGGAATGTCCATGGAAGGTTCCATCACGGCATTTTATACGGTGCTGGTAGAAGGAGACGACATGAACGAGCCTATAGCCGATGCGGTCAGAGGAATACTTGATGGACATATTGTCCTTAGCAGGAAACTTGCCGGAAAAAACCATTTTCCATCCATCGATGTCCAGCAAAGTATCAGCAGAGTCATGAAAGGAATTGTAGAAAAAGAGCATTTTGACAATGCAGGCCGATTAAAAGAAAACATTGCGAGGTATCAGGAATCTGAAGATCTGATCAACGTAGGGGCTTATGCCAAAGGTAGAAATCCACAACTAGATCGGGCTGTTGAACTCAAAGTTCCCATTGACAGTTTCCTGAAGCAGGATATCGAAGATTCATGGAACTTCGAAAAGACTTTAGATGAATTGAATGGGATATTTAAAAAATAGTGAAGTACTGAGGAAAAGGAAGTTGATATTCTTATGAGCTATCATTTTAAAATGGAAAAAGTGCTTGAATTCAAAACTAATGTGGAAAAAACCAAGGTAGAAGATTATGTAAGGATCAACATCAAATTGAGCAAGGAACTGGATTACCTTAGCGAAATTGAGATGCTGTGTTGCGATAAAAGCAAGAAGACAGGCATGGATATCTCGGAAATGAAGATGCAGTTCTTATACAAAGAGAAGCTCAAGGATCAGCTTCACTCACAAAAGAAAAAGGTGGATGAAATTTCTATCAACCTTGAACATGCCAGAGGACATCTGATTGAGGCGAGAAAAGACCGAAAAATTATGGAGAAGCTGAAAGACAAGGATAAGGAAAAATTTGAATCCGATGTGTTTTACCAGGAACAAAAGGAACTTGATGATATCTCTGTAATGAAGTTTGCTAAATAAACCTAAATAAAATTTCAACTAAAAAACAGCGATAACCTGCTGACCAATGAAAGGGGGTGAGAAAATGACAAATATTATGGAAACCAGCAACGTGAAGAAAGAAGTCCAAGCCATGAGTGAAAGCAAATCAAAGAGTCCCAAAGGGGATTTCGCTGCCGTATTCAAGGTAGAGACAGAAACTTTGAAGATGGATATGACAGAGGAAGAGGAGCCGGTAAGAAAAAGTATTGTAATTGAAACAGAGAAGGAAGTTGAAAAGCCCCACCAAGAAGAAGCAGCAATTGGTGAAGAGGTTGATAAAAGTGATGATGCAATCAGCCTGTTGTCATGCCTAATCCAAGTTAGTCCTCCTCGGCAAATAAAGAACAGTGTTCCTAGCCTTAAACCTGGAGGAGATGCAGAGGCAGTTGGTACTCGGTTGACTCCAGCAGGAAACCGCGAATTTCAAGAACCTCTTGCGGTTGAAGCCTTACAGGGATTACAGGAAACACAAGAATTAGCGATAAGAGAAGAGATCAGTGCTTTTAAAGTAGAAACATCTGCTCCAGCAGAGCTGCAACAAAGTTTGCCACAAGAAATTAAAGAAATAGTGAAAAATCATACTCCAGCTAAGTTGGCTGAAACAAAATTGAATGACATGCTGCCAAAGAAGCAAAACAAAAGAGATATCTCAATAGTTTCTCAAAATAAGATTGAATTAGAGCCTAAAAAAATCGAAGAGAACACTTTTGGAAGCAAAATAGTTTCAAAGATTGCGGAATTCCTTGAGAAGAGCGATCCCTCCTTTCCTTCTGGAGAAGCCAAAGAGAAGGATCCTTCGAGTAATATGCAAAAAAAGTCACAGGTGGATACCCTGGAGAATCTCTCGTCTACGATTAAAGCAAATGGAATTCAGAAGCCTCAACTTCCATCTCCGCCTGTGGGAGCAACGGTAGAAAAGGAAAATCTTGAAGTTGTGACAAAAGAGATCCTTCATCGGATGGAGACCCTAACTGAAGGCAACAAGACCATGATCAGGGTAAAACTTCATCCGGAAGAAATGGGTGAAATGGAGGTTTCTCTGAGTATGGAAGAAGGGCGGCTCACCGGAAAAATCATTGTGGGAAATAAGGAAATTCAGCAGATTTTCACAGAAAAGTTGAATGAATTGAGCCAAACCCTAAAGGATAACCGAATTGATGTGGCCAGTTTCGAAGTCAAAATAAGCCCAGATCTAAATCAAAATCAAGATCACTCCAGGCATCAGGGGCGAAGGGCTGTGGAATATTTCAATAAGTTTAACGGTCATCGAAATGGTTCAACACAAACGGAAGAATGGTTGAGACCGGAAAATACAACCAATAGAGGTATTGATTTATTGGCTTGATTTGGTAAAGGAGGAAACAATGAATATATATGGGATTGGAACCAATGCTCCGGTGCAGGTAGAAACTGAAAAGAAGTCCATGGGAATAGATGATTTCTTAAAAATCATGACAGCTCAGATGAAGAATCTTGATCCAATGGGTGGAAGTAGTGCCGATAGCAGTCAGTATCTTGCACAAATGGCACAATTTACAATGCTGGAACAGCTAAATAACGTCAAAGACAGTCTTGAGGGAATATCGATCCTCTCACAGCAGCAAATTTCATTTTCCTTGGTTGGAAAAAAAGTCACGGTTGATGATGGGATAAAATCCATTACGGGCGTAGTAGAAAAAATCAGATATCGCGAAGGAAACATTTATCCGGTAATTGATGGAGAGGAATATGCCATGGGGATGGTCAAGGAAGTAGGGGGGGAATAGGAAATGTCTTTTAAGATTCAACATGGACAAATCATTCCTTCATCCGTTCCAGAGCAAAAAACGAAAGTTCAAGGAAACGATTTTGAAAAAACATTTTTGGAACAACTAAAACAGACGAAAGAACAGGTTAAAATCTCTGCCCATGCGCTAGTTAGAATGGATGCCAGGCAAATTACCTTAGATGAAGAAGATATGAAAAAGATCAATGAAGCCATGGATTCCTTGGAGAAAAAGGGTGCAAAGGAAAGTCTCCTCCTCTACAAAGATGCGGCCTTCATTGCAAGCATTCAAAACCGCACCATCATCACAGCCATGAAAAGCCAAGAACTAGACACTGTTACGAATATCGACAGCGCAGTGAACATCAGATAATGGCCGGACCTTATGAGGAAGCCATAGTACCGCCGAATGACAGAAGCGGTAACAAAGTCAAAATCATAATTTTTAGGGGGAAATATCAATGTTAAGATCTTTATACGCCGGCGTAAGCGGCATGAGAAACAATCAAACCAAAATGGACACCATCGGTAACAATATTGCAAATGTAGGAACAACAGGGTTCAAATCAGGCAGAGTGAAATTCCAGGACATGCTGAGTCAGACGCTGTCCAATGCACAGGCACCCACACAGAATACGCTGGGAGGCATTAACGGCCAGCAGGTAGGACTTGGGGTCAAGACCGGTGCCATAGACACCATCATGACAGACGGCGCGATGCAGCCGACAAATCGAGACTTGGATTTTGCTATCGAAGGAAACGGATTTTTTGTTGTTTCTCAGGATAAAAATGCAGATATGAAGCTTTACACGAGAGACGGCGCATTCTACAGGGACTATGAAGGAAATTTGGTCAATGCCGGAGGATACAGGGTGCTGGGATATGTTCCTCAAACTGCCAATGTATATAAAAGCCCTGTAAGCGATCTGGATTTGAATAAGAATATAGGGGCAGAGGCACCTTTAAGCATTCCAAACTCGATCACTGTTGGTGTAGATGAATTGAGTCTTGAGTCATTTTCCATTGATGGAAGCGGCCAAATCATTGGTGTTTTTGACGATGGCAATCCTTATTTGCTAGGACAACTTGCATTGAGCAAGTTCAACAATGCGGAAGGTCTGGAAAAGGCTGGAAACAACAATTACTCCGCTTCGAGCAACTCCGGTCCGGCACAAATTGGATCGGCGAATTCTGAAGGGTATGGAACGATAAGGCAGGGAACACTCGAAATGTCCAATGTCGACCTGGCCAATGAATTTACAGAGATGATCGTCACCAGCAGGTCGTATCAGGCCAACTCCAGAACCATCACCACTTCTGATGAAATGCTGCAAGAATTGATCAACCTGAAGAGATAATTTGTGTAATAGATTTTATGATCCACGTGTAAATTGACAACCAATGGGTTCATCCCACAAAAGGAAAGAGAAATGCGTTTTGTGGGATGATATCCTCGATCAAAGATAGGCAATTATGGAATCTAAGCTTTTCTATCATATGGTTTACTATTTCAATTATTTCTGTGACGAGGAGGATACAATGATACTTTTAAAGTCTTTAAGTGGAGGAGAATTTTACCTGAACAACGATTTGATTGTCAAGATTGAAGCTCTTCCGGATACCTTAATAACGTTGAATGACGGAAGAACCATTCGGGTGAAAGATACCCCCCAAGAGATCATCGAAAAGATCATTCAATATAAGAGAAGAATATATCAGATAAATTTGGAGGTTAAATAAATGAAAAAAAGCTTCACATCATTGATAGGATTGGGAATAGGAGCTGCCTGCATTGTTTGGTCCATTTTAATTAGTGGAGATATCCGAAATTTTTGGGATATCCCTTCAGTTGTCATAACGTTGGGAGGATCATTTTGTGCTCTTCTCATCAGTTTTCCAGCAAAAGATTTGATGAAACTGCCAAAGATCTTGTCCATGCTGATAAAAAAACCAGAGAACGACAGACTCGGGGTAATCGTTAATTTTACGGAGCTTGCGAAGAAAGCAAGGCGAGATGGACTTTTGGCATTGGAAAATGATATCTCGACGATGGACGATGAATTTATGGTTTCCGGACTTCAAATGGTGATTGATGGAATTGATACGGAGGCTATCCGTGAAATCATGACGCTGAAGATGGAATCGATAGAAAACAGACATCAGTTAGGTCAAAGCATATTCAGCAAATGGGGAGAGCTCGCTCCCGCCTATGGAATGCTAGGAACATTGATCGGTCTGATCGTAATGCTGGCAAACATGCAGGATGCCTCCTCTATAGGTACAGGTATGGCAGTAGCGTTGATCACAACCTTCTATGGTTCCTTGCTTGCAAATCTTGTTTTTATACCAATTGCTAATAATCTGGGGGTTCAGACTAGCGAAGAGATGCAATCAAAAGAAATGGTCATCGCTGGAATCATTGAAATTCAAGCGGGGACAAATCCAAGAATTCTGGAAGAAAAACTGATGACTTATTTATCTCCAGAGGAAATTCGACTTCTTAAGAAGGAGAAAAATATGAATGTCTCCGAGGCATTGTCCTATGAGTAGAAGGCAAAGAGGTGAACCCCAAAGCTCCGGGGCACCTGCATGGATGACAACCTTTTCGGATATGGTGACACTACTTTTGACGTTCTTTATTCTGCTCTTTTCCATGTCCAATGTTGATGCAAAGAAATTTGAAAGTGCGAATAATTCTTTGCAATCTGTTTTTTCGGGTACCAGCCAATCTGGGATTCTAGAGGGGGGAACCTCAACCAGCAAAGCATTTACAGGTGATGAGTTTTCTGATTTGAGCGGTATCGATGAGAATACGAAAAAAATGTACGATCAGGTGAAAGGGTATGTAGATAAACAAGGTCTTGAAGCCGAAGTGAGTGTAAGTGCTAACCGCGACGGAGTGTTCGTTGATATTAAAGAACTTATTTTATTTGAGCCTGGAGAAGCATCTATTAAACCTGAGGGTAAGCAGATTCTCGACAATCTTGAAGGATTATTCCTACAGTTTGAAAATAAAATTGTTGTCGAAGGCCACACCGACAATGTCCCAACGGGAACGACAGCGTATCCGACAAATTGGGAACTTTCTACAGACAGAGCCGTGAACGTTGTAAGGTACTTGTCTGAAGTAAAGAAAATTCGAGGAAACCGCCTTGCAGCTATCGGATATGGAGAGTTCAGGCCTATGGCTGCAAACGATACGGCTTCTAATCGGGCGCTTAACAGAAGAGTAAATTTACTGATAATAATGGATGAAGGTGAGGAATCATAATGGTTGTAGAAGGGGAAAGAAAAGGAGACAAATCGAACAAATTAGTGATTCTCGTCGTTTTTATGAATTTTGTCATTATCTTGGGGGTAGTGGCTATGCTTTATTTCAACGGAGGACTTAAGTTGCCTGTCGGAAAAGAGAAACCTGTTGAGGTATTGGAATATGTCATTGCGATGGATAGTTTCACCGTGAATCTGAAAACAGATGGCAGGACGAATTCTTATCTGAAAACAGAAATTTCCTTCATGTATAGCGACGACTCAAAAACAGAACAATTTACGGAAAAGAAAAGCCGAATCAGAGATGTGATCATCAAAGATCTGATGGAATATTCATCAGCGGAGCTTCTTGCTTCAGGCGGATTGGAATACGCAAAAGCAAAGCTTAAAACCGAGGTGAACTCGGTTTTCGGAGAAGATGTGGTCAAGGAAATCTATTTTACAGATTTTTTGATCCAATAAGGAGTAAATCATGAATTTTGAAGTACTGTTCAAATTGCTGCAGACTTTTGTGGCACTGCTTGCAGTGATCGCCTTGGCCTATGTTGTCTTGAGGTCGGGACGTAAGCTGAGTGATGGGAATCATCACCTGGTGACGATTTTGGAGAAGACGACGTTATCGAATCAATCCTATCTGGCTGTCATCAAGGTGGGGACCAATTACCACTTAATCAGCGTCACTTCCGGGAATATCAGCATACTAAAAGATATGGAAACAGAGGAAGTGGAAAAGATATTGGAAGAGAAGAAGAAAAAATTAGAAGAGAATCCAATTAATAAACTGATGCAAATAGAGAATCCAATTAGTAAACTAATGCAAATGTGGAAGAATCCAATTAGTAAACTAATGCAAATGAGGAAGAATCGTGAATAAAAAGCACTTAATCTTATTTTTTATCATACTCCTCGGAATGTTCCTGTTTATTTCAAGACCAGTCTATGCCTTTGGACTTGACCTGAGCAATTTCGGGATAAATTTCAACGCTGCTGATAAAGAACCCCAAGCCATGGTGGATACCATGAAGGTATTTATCTTGATGACCGTGCTTACGCTGGTTCCAGCTTTCCTCATTCTCACCACCTGTTTCACGAGAGTTGCCATTGTGCTTTCGTTTTTGAGAACTGCCATCGGCAGTCAGCAGACTCCTCCGAATCAAGTGATGATGGGTCTGGCACTTTTCATCACACTGTTTGTAATGCAACCCGTGTACTCACAGGTGATGGACAAGGCCGTGACGCCTTTTCTTAACGAGCAACTGACACAGGAAGAGGCCTTCAGCATCGGTTCGGAGCCGATCAAGCACTTTATGCTGAAGCAAACAAGGGAAAAGGACCTTGCCTTGTTTATAAGGGCAGCCAAGCTCGAGAATGTTGAAGATCCAATGGATTTGTCCTTAACTGTGATCATTCCTGCTTTCACCATCAGCGAATTAAGAATGTCCTTCAGCATCGGGTTCATGCTGTTTCTGCCTTTCCTGGTCCTGGATATCGTGGTATCCAGTATTCTCATGTCCATGGGAATGTTCATGCTTCCACCGGCCATGATTGCCCTACCCTTTAAGCTTTTGCTTTTTGTGTTGGTTGATGGGTGGTATTTAGTGGTGGAATCATTACTTAGAAGTTTCAAGTAGGAGGAAGAATAGATGAGCCAAACGATGGCCTTAGATTTGCTCAAAAGTGCATTTATGAATACGATGAAGGTTTCAGCGCCGATCATGCTAGTAGCCATGGCTGTAGGGCTTGTCATCAGTGTGTTGCAGGCAACGACGCAGGTGCAGGAACAAACACTTTCCTTTGTCCCGAAAATGATAGCCGTCATTTTCTCCCTGATCATTTTTGGCAGCTTTATGATGAACACTCTGGTTGCTTTTCTCGGGGATATCTTCGAGTTAATCCCCAAACTGTAGGCGCTTATGGAGAATGTACTGCAAATTCAAAGTTTCTTGTTCATCATGGCGAGAATTACGGCATTCATAGTCGTTGTACCGGGTTTCTCCCACAAAAGCCTCCCTAGTACCGTAAAAATTGCCATATCCTTGGTTTTAAGCTGGATCGTCTATACAAACATCCCAGAGGCGCCCATATACGAAGAGACACTTCTGTTTATCCTTGGTGTGGTAAGAGAAGCAATCATAGGACTTTCCATGGGATTTGTGGGTAAATTGGTGTTTTCAGCTGTGGAGATGGCAGGCCAGCTCATTGACTTTCAGGTGGGGTATTCCATGGGAGCCATTTATGACCCGATGAGTGCATCCATGTCCTCCTATTACGGGAGGCTATTTTATTGGATGGGCATACTTGTGTTTTTTATGCTGGATCTGCATCATTCGATGCTATTAACGTTGATGGATTCGTTTCGTTCTGTACCTCCAGGGCAGATTGGATTCAGCGCTTTTGAACTGGAAGGTTTTTTGTATGTGTTTTCCTATGCCTTCAAAATCGCTATCACCATAGCTGCTCCCATGATCATCGTCATGCTAGTCATTGATATTGTGATGGGGTTGATTTCAAGGACTGTGCCACAGATCAATGTATTCATGCTCGGAATGCCGCTGAAGTCTTTGATCGGAATGGTCATGTTTTTGATCCTCGTGTCCTCATTCTTTAGCCTCATAGGGAAAACGCTAGGAAGTATGGATGGCTATATGCTAAAGATTACCGAAATGTTTCGATAGAGGAGAGATATTGTGCAAGATAAGCATTCTAAAACCGAGGAGGCCACACCTAAAAAGGTTAGTGACAGCAAGAAAAAAGGCCAGGTGCCGAAGAGTGCGGATTTCAATTCAGCTTTTTCATCTCTTGTCTTTGCAATGCTTATTGGAAGTTTGGGACAGTATCTTTTCTCACGCAGCTTGGAGACACTAAGGGCCTCACTGAGAACAGGTTTTGGTGCAAGTCTCAGTGTCGGGGAAACTCGTCGTGTTTTACTGCAAAGTGTGTCAAGGTTCCTCATCATTTTCCTTCCTTTCGGACTACTGGCTGTCGTTTTGGGGATTGTCTCAAATTTGATTCAGGTAGGATTCATTTTTTCGGGCGAGCCCATAAAGCCTGATTTCAAAAAACTCAATCCACTTGAAGGATTTAAGAATATCTTTTCGACGAAGTCGCTATTCAATATGGCGAAAAGTGTGCTTAAGCTCGTTATCGTCTCATGGATAACCTATCAGGGATTAATGGACATATCGGTCCAGATTACAAACTCTGGTCGAATGGGGATAGAGAATCTCTATCCCTTCTTCTTTGACATTATCAGAACCTTAAGCCTTAGCATCGCGAAAATCATGATCATCCTTGGTATTGTTGATTTCATCGTGCAGAAGCGAGAATTTAAAAAGAATCTGAGGATGACGAAAGAGGAAATAAAAACGGAATATAAACAGATGGAAGGCGATCCCAAGATTAAATCCCTTAGACAGCAAAAACAACGGGAAATGTCCAGAAGGCGTACTTTACAAAATGTGGAGCAAGCCAGCGTCATTATCACCAATCCTACGCACATTGCCATAGCACTAAAATATGAGCTAGGGAAGGACCAAGCCCCTATTGTAGTGGGCAAAGGCGTTGACTATATGGCGCAGAAGATCAGGGAAAAAGCAAAAGAGAAAGGAATCCCAATCATTGAAAACAAGCCTCTGGCCAGGGCCATGTATCCAAAGGTAGAAGAAGGTTCCTTCGTTCCGGTAGAGCTTTATCAGGCGATTGCGGAAATTCTAGCGTTAGTCTATCAAATGGAGAAAAATAAAAAGGTTTTTTAAGGAGAGCATATGAAGCAAGGACTAAATTCTTTTTTAAATAAAATCAGCAGGTATTCAGAGGTTCTCATCGCATTTGCCGTTGTAGGCATCATCGGGATTATCCTTATCCCTTTACCTGATTTCCTGCTCGACTTCTTGCTTACCATCAACCTGACAATTTCTATCCTGATTTTGGTGCTCACGCTTTTTACCAAGAGCGTTTTGGAATTCTCCGTGTTCCCGACAATGCTTCTCATCATGACAATGTTCAGACTGGCTTTGAACATCTCCTCCACCCGGCTGATCCTTAGCGTTGGAGAAGCAGGGAAGGTCATTGATGCATTTGCTTCCTTTGTGACGGGAGACAACTACGTTGTCGGAGCGGTAATTTTTGTCATCATTACCATTGTTCAGATGGTTGTCGTCACCAACGGAGCAGGGAGAGTATCAGAAGTTACAGCAAGGTTTACACTTGATGCCATGCCAGGAAAGCAGATGGCCATAGATGCTGACCTCAATGCTGGGATTATTAATGAAGAGGTGGCCAAGAAGAGGCGAATCGACCTTCAGAGGGAGGCAGACTTCTACGGTTCCATGGATGGAGCCAGTAAGTTTGTAAAGGGAGATGCCATAGCTGGTATCATCATTACGCTGATCAATCTTTTAGGCGGAATCATCATCTTCTCCCTCCAGGGTGAACTGAGCATCATGGAATCGATAGGGAAATTCGGACGCCTGACCATAGGAGATGGTCTTGTCAGCCAAGTCCCTTCACTGCTTATCTCAATTGCTTCAGGAATCATTGTCACCAGGTCAGGAAATGACAAGGGATTTGGCCCCACATTGACTGATGAGCTTTTTTCTTCATGGAAAGTCATGATGATTGGAGGAATGGTGGTATTCTCCATCGGGTTGATTCCTGCATTTCCCTCAATTCCTTTCTTTAGTGTAGGACTTCTACTCGGTGTTTCTGCATACTTGGTTTATGAAAATGACAAGGTCGAAATTAAAAGGAATTTGAATCTGGAAGCAAAGTCCAAGGCTACGTGGACAAAAGAGACGGAAGAGGATGTCACTTCCTATCAGGTAGAACCCATTTCCCTTGAAATCGGGTATGGACTCATTGCTCTAGTAGATGAAAGCTCCGACAGCAATCTCGTCGGTCATATCACCTCCATTCGCAAACAGTGTGCAACGGAGCTGGGAATCTTGATTAATCCCATCCGAATCAGAGATAACCTGCAGCTAGATCCAAATCAGTATGTCATCAAGATCAAGGGCAACCAGATTGCAAAAGGGGAGATCTACATCAACAAGTATCTTGTGATCGATCCGGGAACCTCCGATTTTGATATTGCAGGCATACCGACAACTGAACCAGCTTTTAACCTGGCTGCACTCTGGATCGATGAGAAGGATAAGGAAAGGGCAGACCTTAACGGGTACACGATCGTTGAACCGGTTACGGTTCTGGTCACGCATTTCAAGGAGCTTATCAAAAAGCACAGCGACGAACTCTTGGGCAGGCAAGAAACCAAGGAGCTCATCGATAACTTAAAGGAGCGCTATAGTGTTATTGTCGAAGAACTCATTCCAAACATCATGACCCTAGGCGAAGTGCAGAAAGTGTTGCAAAACCTGCTCAAAGAAAACGTGCCGATAACGGATTTGGTCACCATTCTGGAAACGCTGGCTGATAATGCTTCGACCATTAAAGACACGGAAATTCTTACGGAACATGTAAGGCATGCATTGCATCGTACCATCGTGAAGGAATACTTAGACCAACAGGGGGAACTGAAAGTCATTACCATCGATTCCCAGCTTGAAGAGTTGATTGGTTCCAATATTCACAGGTCGATCAGTGGATCCATCCCGGTCCTTGACCCTGAAATGATTACAAGGATTTTCAATAACATCAAGAGTGCTTATGATGAAGCCTTGATGAAGGGTTACCAGACAGTAATCCTGGCCTCTCCAAAAATCAGGACAGCGCTTCGAAATCTCATTGCAATCACTTTTTCCCATATGACGGTGCTGTCCTTGAATGAAGTGCCAAGCGATGTCCAAATTGAAGTGGTAGGGATGGTGGAGTTTCGTTGATCATTAGAAAATATATTGTTAATGACATGAGAGAGGCCATGATTCGCGCCAAATATGAATTGGGCAAGGATGCAATCATCATCCATCAAAGAAAAGTGCACCATGGAAAGTGGTTCAATCCCTTTCGAAAGAAGATGCTTGAGGTCACGATTGCCGTTGAGGACACTCTCCAAGTAAAAAATATGAACGAAAAAGAATCCTTTCATCAGATCATGTTTGATCGAGAGAAAGTGAAAGATAGCATAATTCCAGTCGAAAAAGAAGCAAGGATGAAAAAGCATAAAATTTTTGCTCGGAACAAGGACGCTTATGACAAGTGGGAAGACTACTGTGAAGAACATGACATTTCCAAAGACAGGATTAATTATCCTCAAATGAAGCGCTTTTTTGAGGAGAAATACCCTGATCATGCTTTCAACAAGGAAAGAAGACTCGGCAAAATAAATGTGCTTGTTGGTCCTACAGGGGTAGGGAAAACGACCACGATTGCGAAAATCGCTTCCAATGAACTTCTTCAAAACGGAAAAAAAGTTGGCTTAATTACCATTGATACCTATAGGATTGCCGCTGTAGAGCAGTTGAAGAAATATGCAGAGATTTTGGGTATCCGCTGTGAGACTGTAAATGAGCCGTCTGAGATGAAAATAAAACTCCATCAATTGCGCCATTGCGATATCATCTTCGTCGATACCGTGGGTGCTAGCCCTAAAAATGAAGTGAAGATTGAAGAAATCAGAACTTATATTGATGAAATTGAGGAAGAGAAGAACATCTATCTTACCATAAGCATGTCTTCAGATGTGGATACCAATACCTCGGTCCTGAAGACCTATAAGATGCTGAGTTATAATGCGATCATCCTAACGAAATTCGACGAAGTCCTAAACTATAACAATTTTTGGAATCTGATTGAAAACAACGTGCTGCCCATCCAATACTATTGTTTTGGACAGACTGTTCCTGAAGATATTCTGGAATCTACATTCGATAATGTTTTAGCGTATTTTTGGAGGGAGCTGACAAATGATTGACCAGGCTGAATCTTTAAGAAATATGATCATGGAAAGCAAGGAAGTACCCCCTAGAAAGGCAAGCGGACTGGTGAAGATTTTCGCTGTCGTCAGCGGAAAAGGGGGTGTGGGGAAAACCAACGTATCCGTTAATTTGGCCATTTCACTCGCGCAAATGGGGAAAAAGGTTCTTCTGATGGATGCGGACATCGGCATGACCAACGCCGATATTGTCATGGGAATCAATTATGACCATGACTTGTTCGACTATTTGGAAGGACGTGCTGGGATAAAAGACATTATCTATGAAGGGCCTGAAGGCGTGAAGGTGATATCTGGAGGAGCAGGGCTTCTTAAGATGGAAAGTCTTAATGAAGATACTCAAAAGACATTCATCGATGAACTGATTGAATTGGGTGGATTCGAGGTCATGATCATCGACAACGGTGCCGGAATCAGCAGGGAAACTTTGAGTTTCATTACATTTGCCCATGAAGTCATTTTGGTGACGACACCTGAACCAACCTCCATCACGGACGCTTATCGGGTCCTAAAGGCCATTAGCATCTACAGGTTAAAACCCACAGTAAAGCTGATTGTGAACAAGGTGGCGAGTATTGATGCCGGAGAGGAGACCTATACGAAGCTCCAAACGACTGCAAAGGCATTTTTGATGGTAGATGTCGAAAACTCTGGTTATATTTTTGATGATGTGAGGTTGGAAAAGGCCATCATGAAACAAGAGCCTGTAGTTCTCGCCTATCCCCATGCTTTGTCCAGCACGAACATCAGAGATATCGCGGCTAAAATTATGGACGAGACAATGCTTGTACAGAATATCTCCACCATCAAGCAATTGGGAAACCGATTCATGAAGATTTTCGGTTCATAACGGGGAAGTTAGAATTCAAGAGAAAAACAACAAGAATTATGAGTTGAGAAATTTCGAATTTCAATGAAGTGCTGTAAATTATCCATTGTTCTACATAAGAAAGAATGCGAAAAAATTGTGCGGGAGGTGGCCCAATGAGTTATCCGAATTCGGAACTTGATAAAGAAATGGTTCTTCAATATATTCCTTTAGTCAAAAGAATTGCCGGAAAAATCCAGTCTGGCGATGTGAATATGGATAAAGACGATTTGTTTTCCATGGGCGTCATCGGATTGATCGACGCCGTAAAGAAGTTCGATATTGAAAAATCCGTACCTTTTGAGGCATATGCGACTGTTAGGATCAAAGGGACGATCATAGACGAAATGAGGAAGTCAGGAAAGGTATCGAGGGACAGGATCGCAAAACTGAACCAATATTATAGTGCAAAAGAAAAGCTGGAACAGCAACTGATGAGTAATCCCGATGAACAAAAAATCTGTGATGAACTGGGAATCACGGAGAAAGATCTCTATAAACTCCATGAAACCGTACATGACCTCTCAAGCGTATCCCTTGAGGCTATGCTCTTTCAAAAAGATGGAGGGGAAATTCAGCTCTCTGACTTTATCAAGGATGAGACGGCAGACTCTCCAGAAGAGGAATTTCTAAAGAAGGAACGAAAATCTCTTTTGAAAAAGGCCATTGGAAAACTCAATGACCGGGAACAAATCATCCTTAATCTCTACTATGTGGAGGAACTGACGTTAAAAGAGATCGCCTACTCCATGGGGATTTCCGTACCAAGGGTTTCTCAGCTGCATGGAAAAATTATCCTTAAACTACGAGAGCAAATGGCTTAAACTTTGAAAAGGAGAGATAAAATCCTATGTTTTATTTTTTACTTATATTAGGGGGAGGATTTATCCTGATTGGGCTACAGAAAAGAAAAAAGGAACGAAATCCTGATTCCCTGCAATTCATGACTTTAGGCGCTGATATAGAGGATAAACCGGTTGACTCTTCTGGACTTCATGAATTGAATGATAGAATTGACCAGTTGCAAAAGCTCGTTTTTGAAAGCCTCCTGGTCAAGGAAGAAAATAAATCAGCTGAAAATGAATTAATTTTCGAAGAGAAAGTACAAGGGTTTAAGGATGAAATCTTAAAGTCTGAGCAAATGGAAAAACCTGTTGAAACGTTAGAACACAAAGAAGTCATCTTGTCCAAAACGAAGCTGATACCTGATAATATCAAAGCAATGCTGGAATACGAGAGCAAAGGACTTAGCGTCCAGGAAATTGCAATCAGACACACATGAATA
>Ga0209100_1000640_pt1 | contig 28438 bp, 24 predicted proteins | sample lystaG_FD_185480 | JGI IMG/M metagenome (GOLD analysis project Ga0209100, IMG submission 185480) | Glacier valley bacterial and archeal communities from Borup Fiord, Nunavut, Canada, to study Microbial Dark Matter (Phase II) -... | ecosystem: Environmental > Aquatic > Freshwater > Ice > Glacier ... | reverse complement strand
CACCGCCCTCATCATGAACGGTGGGCCAATGGTGACGATCTCGGCGAGCGTGCGGCCCTTGCCGGCCTTATTCGCCTCGAGCATCTCCTCGAGCGGTCCAGTGACGAAGCCCTTGTAGCCAAGGGTGCCGTCATTAGTTGCGTAGATGACCGTGAGCTGGTCACCAAATTCTTTCTGAAGAAGGCCGACGCGCTCGTCCTCGCCGGTCCAGAACATCAGGTTCTCGCTGCGGAAGCCCGCAATGAGAGTGACGTGATTCCCTGTTTCCAGGTGAGCCTTCATGATCGGGTACACCGGGGGAAGGCCAAGGCCTCCCGCGGTGAACACCACGGTGGAGTCGTCCGAGTAGCGCTCGACATGGCTCGGCAGGCCCAGCGGCCCTGCGATGCCAGCGAATGACTCGCCCACTTCCATCTGATTCATCAGGATGCTCGACGTGCCCATGCCCTGAATCACGAGGCAGATGGTTCCAGCCTTCGTGTCCCAGTCAGCCAGCGTGAGGGGAATGAGTTCGCCGCCATCCGACATCAGGACGCGAACGAACTGGCCTGCCTTGGCGGCATCGGCAACGACGGGGGCGCGCACGGTGAACTCCACAATGCCGTCGCTCAGCTGTCGTTTTGACACGATGGTCGAGGCCGTGAGGCTGCGCTCTGTGTAGACGCCGGCCCTCACCACCATGTCGGGAACCTGCGCGAGCGGTACATCGACGGCGCCCAGAATTTCCCTGGCGGCGGTCTGACCGTCGCCCGCCGCGTTGACCGCAGTTGAGCCTCCGCGGGCAGCGTCGCCGCCCGTGTAGATGCCCTCGAGCGTGGTCTGTTGCGAGCCCGCGTTCTCGAGAACGATCGTGCCCCACTTGGAGGTTGCTAGGCGCGGCTCGGAGTCCTTGATGATCGGGTTCGAGGCGTTGCCAAGAGCCATGATGACCAGGTCGGCCTTGATGGTCTCGGTCACTCCCGTGCTCATGGGTGCTCGGCGACCCGACGCGTCGGGCTCACCCAACTCCATCTGGTCGATGACCGCGGCCTTCACGAAGCCGGTGTCGTCTCCCACGAATTCCGTGGGAGCGGCGAGCGGCTTGAGGGCGATGCCCTCTTCCAGCGCGTGGTGGAGCTCCTCGACACGGGCGGGCATTTCGGAGCGTCCGCGGCGGTACACGATCGTGACGTTGCCGCCTAGGCGTCGCGACGTGCGCGCCGCATCCATCGCGGTGTTTCCGCCGCCGATGATGAGGATCTCCTTGCCCTTGATCTCGGGCAAGGGAGTCTCGAACTCGTCGTTGAGGCCCTGCATGAGGTTCACGCGGGTGAGGTACTCGTTCGCGGACATCACGTTGAGCAGGTGCTCGCCTGGAACGTTCATGAAGCGGGGGAGGCCCGCGCCCGTGCCTACGAAGATCTTCCAGAAGCCAGCGTCGCGCAGGTCCTGAAGCGTGGCAGTCTTGCCCACCACGAAGTTCATGACGAACTTGCCGCCCAGCAGGCGGATCTTCTCCACGACGTCGTCGATCAGGTCGTTGGGCAGACGGAACTCGGGGATTCCGTAGCGCAGCACTCCGCCGAGCTTGTGGAACGCCTCGAACACCGTCACCGGGTAGCCCTCGACCGCGAGGAGATACGCATTGATGAGCCCGGAGGGGCCGGAGCCCACGATCGCGATGGGAGGCTTGGTGCCCTGCTTCCACGGGTCGGCAAAGCCTGCGAATTTCTCCTGGTTCGCGTCGGGGAAGAGCAGCTTCTCGCGCTGGGGCAGGAAGAACTCGATCTGCCCGATCGACATCGGCACCTTAAGAATGCACGACCCCTGGCACTGGAGCTCCTGGGGGCACACGCGACCGGTGACGTCGGGGAGCGGGTTCGAGCCCTGAATCAGCTCGAGCGCACCACGGAAGTCTCCGTGACCGATGCGATCGATCATCTCGGGGATGTGAATGCGGACGGGACAACCCCCGATGCGCTCGTCCGTGTTCTTGGTGAGGCCTCCCAACTCGCAGGGGCGCTCCTCGCATTGCTTGTCGCGCAGCACCTCGAGCCACACGAGCACGTCCACCTCGCGCGGCGTGAGACCCAGATCCATATATCCCAGGTAGCCCTTGTTCACCAGGTCGAAGTCCTCGGCGCGCACGTCGGGATCCCTGATGTACGGAGGAATCGCGACGTTCGCGGGCCATGCCGCCGAGAAGCCCTTGAGCATCGGGTAGCGGTCCGACAAGACGCGGTCGACCGCGCGGATGAACGAGCGCTTCTTACCGACGGGCAGGCTCCAGATGAACCTCATGAACACCGTGCTGGCGTCGCCCTCGCTCGTGAGGATGCTCCACAGCGACCGGAGAAAGTCATCGCTCAGCTCGGGCTGCTGGAACTCCCATGAGGCCGCGGCAATCCCGTCCTCGATGAATAGGTCCCTGAACGAGGAGGGATCGTCCACGAGCCGACGCTTGAGGAGGTCGAGCTGCTGCTTGAAGGTTTCGACACCTGCCGAACCCTCCAAGCCCTCCACCTCGCCGGCCGTGCTCTCGAGCGTGTCTTTGGCGCCCAGATAGCGGCGTAGGTCGTCGTGAGGCGACCCCGAAGCCGTCGCAGTCTCGTCAACGATGCTCATTTGATGATCTCCGCGTCGCATGAGGCCTTGACCCTGTCGATGCGCTTCTGAAGGTCAGGCGTGAGCTGGACCGTATCGAGTGCGCCAGGGACCATCGTGGCGACGGTTTGCGCTTCGCCGTCGATGATCATCGTCTTCTTCTCGAAGAACTGGGGGAGTTCCTGATAGCAGGTCCCGCAGTCATTGCACTTGACCTCATCGGCCGGGTCCAAGTAGATGGGCCCCGTACCCTCCTTGGCGACCTCGGCGCACGACTCCGAGGGCGCAGCTGCCGTAACGGTGGCAGTAGCCGCCGCTCCACTGTGCGTCACCGTCAGAGGGATAGCGGTCCGGCCTCGCGCGGGCGCCTTGCTCGAAGCGGCGAGCGATGACATTGCCGTGGCAATATCGTCGAGCGAGCTTTCGCGCAACTGCAGGACCTCTTCGTACTGGGCCTTAAGAGCCTCGACCTCCTTGCGGTACTCGCTCGTGAGGTTGTCCTCGTGCTGCCCGGACAGGTACTGAAGCGTCTGCCAGAAGCGCTTGCGGTCCTCGACCAGGCTCACGATCGCCTCAGTGCAGGCGACCTTGATGAGGCGCTTGTCGGCGTCCGTCGCGTACACGAATGGCTCATGGCCTTCGCGTGCTGCCAGGCTCATCTCCACGTACTCCGCGACCGGGGTTGCGGTCGCCTCCGCGTCCTTGGGCAGCTTGTGGAACTGCTTCTTGAAGCGGACCTCGCCGAGTGCGAACTCGGCGGGAGTGAGGGGCGTCTCCATCAGTTCGAGCTGGCCATCCGCGCCGATGAACTCGATCGTGCTGCTTGTCCACAGTTTGTTGACGTCGGGGTTGCCGTCGAGCGAGAACCGCTCGCGCAGCATGGTGCCCTTGCTGGGGTCGTGCACAAACAGCGGGCTCATCCTGCTCTCGACCGCGAGTTGCGAACGCGAGTTGGACAGATCCTCTGCGATGCCGTTCTCGGTGCCACACGGCGTGTAGATGTCCATCACCGCGGCGCCCTCTTGGTACGCGAGCATTCGCATTGCGGTGGTGAGGAAGTGTCCGTGCATTGCGGTCGACGTGGCGCTCGCGAACACGCCGGGGTGGAAGGACGCGAGGAGCGCGAGGTCCTTGCGGCCCTCGTGCTTTCCGGTGTGCGCCTTGCCCACCCTCGAGAGGTCGGCATCCTGGCCGATGAAGCTGGCAGTCGAAGCCTGGCCGCCCGTGTTCGAGTACGCGCCCGTGTTGAGCACCAGCATCTTGATGGGAGTGCCGCTAGCGAGCACGCGGGACATCGCTCCAAAGCCGATGTCGTAGCTCGCGCCGTCGCCACCGATCGTGAGGACGTTCGGCATGAGGTTGCGTTCGGCCTCGGTGAAGTGGTGCCACGCCAGCGTGCTGAACTCCTTGCCGTCGACCTCGGGGTCGAAGGCATCCTCGAGCTCGAGGCGTGCCTGGCGCACGGCCTTGACCTCGCTGACCTGAGCAGTGGCGATTCCCTCGTAGATGCCAGACGCAAGCGGCTGGGCGTCCTGGAACAGGCTGTTGACCCACGGGTCAAGGTAGGGAGTGAACGGCATCGTCGATGCGTAAACCGAAGAGCAACCCGTCGAGTTGGCCACCACGGTGGGGGCTGGGCCTCCACCGGTGGGGCCTGCCTCCGAGAAGTACAGCGCCTTGTCGAGTTCGACCAACAGGCGGCCAAGGCGGTCGCGACGGTCGCTTTCGGCGTCTGCCAGTCCATCACGCTTTGCCGTGATGTTCTCGATGAGCTCTTCGAGTTCGTCGATGTACGCGGCCCTGCGCTCGTCGCCGAGCGCGCGGCTCATGGATGTCACGAGGCGGATCGCGGTGACCTCACCACAGCCCTTGCACGCGCCGTGGCCACCGGTGGTCGCGTAGTAGTTGGTGTGATCGAGCAGCATGCGCTTGATGTCGCCGTCGGGGCTCGTGGAGCCCTCGGTGAAGCGCTTGGGGGTGTTGGGCAGCTTGCTCATGAACGTGAATTGCTCTTCGAGCGTGGCCAACACGTCTTCGGTTTGGTCAACCGCGGTGAGTGCTCCCGCGCCACAGACCTCGACGCACTGGAGGCAGCCAGTGCACTTCCACGGGTCGACCGCTGCGGAGAAGAGCCCGCCGCTTCCGGGGACCGCCTTCTCCATCGAGTCGAAGAACGGCCGCGTGCGTGCCACGGGGAAGGCCGCGAGGGTCGTGACCAGGTCGTCCAGGTGGCGGCGCGTCGACTTGTCTGCGTCGAGTCCCTTAGCCGATTCGGCGACGACGTCAGCGAAGCTGCGGTCCGTCTTGTCCTGACGGTACGACTCGCGGACGCGCTCGGCGAGTGGGTAGACCTTCGCACGAAGGCTCTCGCGCTGGCCCTCGGTGGCGTCGATGCTCGCGATGCCAGTGAGGAGCAGGTCGTGAATCTCGTGAACCGTATTCGGGATCGCGACGTCGGGGCAGACCATAGCGCAGTCGAGGCAACCGGTGCACTTGGAGGCGTTGAAGACCGGCGCCACGCGGCGGAACAGGCCCTTGTCCTTGGTCTGGCCGGTTCCCACCGGCATGAACATGCCGGTACCAGGCAGAACGGGAGTTTCGCCGATGGTGCCCTCGCGGAACGGGCGTGCCATCAGGTCCTCGTAGTAAGCGGGGTCGAAGAGGTTGCTCGAGCGCGGCTCCGCGGCCGTGGGGCACATCGAGGCGGAGACCGCGCCGGTGTTGAGCAGCGGGACCGCATGCTTGGCGTCTGCCTCGACGAACTCAGGCGCGTTGTAGTCGACGAGTGACGTGGCTGCGATGCCGTCCTTGATGACCGACATGTTGCCCTCGATCACTGCGTCGCCCTTGCCGCCAAACTTCTTGACGATCTGCGCGCGCACCTTCTCGAGGATGGCCTCTTCCGAGGCGCCCGAGGACACCCTGTCGACGTGACCGGCGACCGCGCCGATGAACGCGATGCCCATCATGCGGGTCTGGAGTTCTGCGGTGGGGGCGTGCTTCTTCGCCACCGTGAACGCGTCGACGATGAGGAAGTTGATGTGCTTGTCGCGGATGGAGCGGCGTGCGTAGGCGGGGAGCCCGCGCCACACATCAAGCGCGGCGAGGTCGGACTGCAGGATGAACGTGCCGCCCTCGATGAGGCCCTTGAGCGGGTTGGTGTGGATGAAGGCCTGGTGGTCGGGGGAGATGACCACCTCGACGTCTTCGAGTTCGGCGTTCGTAAAGAGCACCGTCTCGGGGCTCAGGGTGATGTAGTAGTTGGTGGGTGCGCCGCTCTTCTCGGAGCCATACTTGGGCGCCGACTTCGAGTGCATATTGAGCACGCCAGCCAGGATGTCGGTGAGGAGCTTGCCTGTGGCCACCGTTCCGTAGCCACCCACGGAGTGGAAGCGAATACGCAACGCGGACTCGGGGAGCAGGCCCATGGGGTTGGCTTGCGTTTCGAGCGCCATGGCCTCCGTCTCGGGGTAGGCGGCGCGCAGCTTGTCTTCGAGCACCGCGAGCGACTTCACCGAGTCCTTGCCAAAGAACTGCGAACCCAGGTAGATCAGCGGGGTGTTCTTGCCATCGGACATGTGCTTGAACGCGGCGATCAGGTGACGCGGCTGCACGTCGTGGCCGCCGAGGCCGAAGATCGCGGTGGTGAGCGAAGGCGTCGTGGCCATCGCGGGGATGCCGTCGTGCTGCGGGCGGTCGGCGTTCGCGCGGGCCTTGAAGAGCGACTGGGTCACGGCGCGCGTCAGGGCGGTCTCGTCGGAGCGCTCGAGAACCATCACGGACTTGGCGGAGGCAAGGGCCTCGACGAGTTCGGCCTCGGGGAACGGCTGGAGGGCCTTGATCGACACGACGCCCACCTTGACGCCCTGAGAGCGTAGGTAGGGCAGGAGTGCGCGGACGTCGTCGGTGATGGAACCGAGGCCGACCATGATGTAGTCGGCGTCCTCACAGTCATACGCCATGACGGGCGTGTAGGCGCGGCCGGTGAGGGCGGCGTATTCGTCCATTGACTCGCGGATGATCCCTGGTACCGCGCTCACGAAGTGCGTGCGGTGGTCGACGGCGCCGGCCTGGAAGTCGGGCTGGTTCTGCACGGTTCCTGTGATGCCTGGGTTGTGAAGGTCGACGAGGGCGGGAACGCGCTGCCTGGTGCCCTTCTCGTCTGAGTTGACCCACTGGCGGCGCCATTGCGCCTGGAGGTCCTTGGGAATCCAGGCGAGGGTCGCGTCGACGAGTTCGCCAGCGTTGTCCGCCTCGATCGCATCCGCGGCGCCCTCAAGGTGCTCACGGAGGGCGGCGAGTGCCTGCTCGGTGAAGTCATCGGAGTGACGGCCCAGGTACTCGTTCAACTGGAACACGCGCCCCTTGGCGCCAAAGAGCATCTCTTGAGCGACCGTAGGCGACTTGATGCGGCCCGAGGGGTCGCCCAGGTAGTCGCGAAGAAGTGCGGGCTCGGGGAGCAGCGCCTCGCTCATCACGTGGCTCGTCGCGAATCCGTCCATCGCGTTGGTCACGGGGATGAGGGACTGCGCCGATACGCGGTACGAAATCGCTGCGAGGTCCGCCGCCTCTTGCGGGTTCGATCCGAACAGGATGGTGTAGCCGGAAGGCAGCAACGCGTAGACGTCGTCGTGACCCGCCATGACGTTGAGCGAGTGCTTCGACACCACGCGAGCGGCGACCTGCAGCACGAAGCCACCGATCTTTTTGCCGACGGTGACGTAGTGCGATTCCATCGCGTAGAGGATGCCCTGGCTCGACGAGGCGTTCGAGATGTACTCGCCGCCCGTGAGCGCGGCGCCCAGCGCGCCGCTCTGTGCGGAGTGCTCGCCCTCGGTCTCGACGAAGAAGGGGTGCTTGCCCCACACGTTGAGCTGGCCCTCGGCCCGCGCCTGCTCAAAGAGCTCCGCGATCTCGGTGGAAGGAGTGATGGGGTAACCGATCACACCACCGCAAACGTGCTTCATGACGTGCGCTACGGCGCCATTCCCGTTAATGACGACGGGGAGGCCTGGGAACTGGGGGAACTGTGAAGTCATGAAGAAGCCTGTTCGGTCCAACGAGCGCGGAGCGAACGCTTACAGACTGCTCAGGGAGCCGGCGACGCCGCCCCACGAGGATCAACGAGTTCGTTGCCCCAATGGGAGGCGGTCCGTAGGCTGCGACTTTGCATTCCTCACGTCCGCGTGGAACACCTTCAGGCTAAGTCGCGTCATTCGGATTTTGTGTGCCGTTGGTCCTATGAAAAGACCAATGGTCCCGCCCGGGACCTGCTGGCCAAGGTCCCGGGTGTGAGGTCACAACCCCCGCGCGGTTTGATCGCTCCGGGACCTAGGACCTGCGGAGCGCTGTTCGTGGGACCGCCCCGTGACCACGACGAGGCGGGTTTGGGGCGGGTGCGTTGTCTTGGTGAGGCTTCAGCCGCGACCCAAAGCGGCACGTTCGGGGCAGTCGAACGGATCCCGAGCGGCGAGGCCTACACGGTTGAGGTACGCGATGACTATCCCGTAGGAGCGCATCAGAGTGGTCTCCGTGTACTCGAGATTCTCTTGTTCACAGTGCTCGCGGACGATCTCGCGGGCGCGTGGGAGATGCGGGCGCGCCATGTTGGGGAACAGGTGGTGCTCGATCTGGTAGTTGAGGCCACCGAGGAAGATCGACATCGGCCAACCGCCACTGACGTTCCGCGACGTGAGCACCTGCCTGGACAGGAAGTCGACCTTGACTCCCTCGGGGATGATCATCATGCCCTTGTGGTTGGGCGCGAACGACCCTCCCATGTACACGCCGAAGACGGCCATCTGGACACCCAAAAAGGCGAAAGCCATTCCGAGGGGCAGGAACAGGAAGAGCGGCACGAGGTAGAGGCCGAAGTGCAGCGCGATCGAGGGCAATTCCGTCCACTTTTGCTTGCGGGTCCCGCCCGTAAAGAGCGAGGCGACCGAGCGGTAGTGAAGGTTCAGACCCTCCATGGTCAGCAGCGGAAAGAACAGCCAGCCTTGGCGCTTGACGATCTCCTTGACGAGGCCGGTCGCGGTGGCCGCGTCCTGCTCGGTGAACCTGATGGTGTCGCTCGCGATGTCGGGGTCCTTGCCCATCGTGTTCGGGTTCGCGTGGTGCCTGCTGTGCTTGTTCATCCACCACTGGTGGCTGATGCCAACGAGCACGGTGCTCAGAAACCGTCCCACGCGGTCATTGGCGGGGCCGGAAACGAAGATGGCGCGGTGCGACGCCTCGTGGCCGATGAAGGCGATCTGGGTGAAGACGATGCCGAGAGCCGCCGCCATGAGTAGCTGCAGCCACGAGTCGCCCATCAGGACGATCCCGGTGATGACCCCGCCGAGCGCCACCGCCAGAACGGCCGCGTAGATGGCGTAGAAGCCATACGCCCGATTGAGGAGTCCCATGTCACGCACGGTGGTGGCGAGTGGCGTGAAGGACTTCGTCACGTGGTTGACGGGGGGTTGGGTTGCGCGCGGGGCAGAGGTTGTCATCACTCTCCAGGGGTGGGACGGGGACTTCCCACCAGGACATGTGAGCTCGCGCTCGCGGTGCGAATTGCCCTTACCCTACGTGACCGTAGGTTAGGAGTCACGGGTTTGTCGGCAATACCCCCCGCGAGGGTGAGGGACCTCGCGTCCTAAGGTCCCGGTAGTGTCGTGGCGTGATTGTCGCCGTCATCGCCACCGTCGTGGGGTTGGCCGCGCTCGCGTGGAGTGCGGATCGCTTCGTCGATGGTGCCGCCGCTGTGGCGCGATATCTCGGTATGCCAGCGCTCTTGGTGGGAATGCTCGTCATCGGCTTTGGAACCTCCGCACCCGAACTTGTCGTCTCCGCCTTTGCCGCCGCGGGCGGCCAACCCGAGCTGGCGTTTGGAAACGCGATGGGCTCCAACATCGCCAACATCGGACTGATCCTGGGCGTCACTGCGGTCGTGACTCCCGTCGTGGTGCACAGGGGGATCCTCCGCAAGGAACTTCCCGCGCTGCTTGGCGTCACGGTTCTCCTTGGAATCCTGACATTCGACAAGGGCGTGAGCAGGATCGATGCGCTCATCCTGCTCGTCGTGCTCGTGGCCGTGATCGCGTGGTCGATTTCCCAAGCGCGGCGTTCGGCCGACGATGCGTTGGCGAAGGACGTCGAGGCGGAAGCCGTCGCGCTGTCCCTATCGCGCAAGGCAGCGTGGAGATGGCTTGGCGTTGGCCTTGTGCTCATGGTTGTCTCGTCGCGGTTGCTCGTGTGGGGTGCCGTGGGAATTGCGGAGCGTTTGGGCTGGTCGGACCTCGTCATCGGGCTCACCGTCGTCGCCCTCGGCACGTCGGCCCCTGAACTTGCGTCGTCGATCGCCGCTGCCCGCAAGGGTGAAAACGACCTGGCGCTGGGAAACGTCATCGGTTCGAACCTCTTCAACAGTCTTGGGGTTGTGGGGCTGGCAGGAGTGATCTCGCCCGCAGCGGTCTCCGCGGATTTGGTGAATCGCGACATTCCCGTGGTCCTGCTCTTTACGGTGGCTCTCGTCGTGTTCGCCGTGTGGCCGCTCGGAAAGGGGCGCATCACGCGCATCGAGGGCGGGCTGCTCATCGCTGCCTACGCCGCGTACATGGTGCTGGTCTTCACTTCGGCGTAGCCGCGCACCACGTGGACGACGGGCATGACGCATATCCTTTCGTCATGCCCTCTGACCGCCCCGCACTTGGCCTCTACGGTCTTCGCAAGCGATTCGGCCGCACGGTCGCGGTGGATGGCATCGACCTCGAAATCCCCTCGGGAGCCTTCTACGGCTTGCTCGGTCCGAACGGTGCGGGCAAGACCACCACGCTGTCGATGGCGACCGGGCTCCTCACGCCCGACGCGGGGATGGTGATGGTCAACGGTGTCGACCTCTGGAAGCATCCGCGGGAGGCCAAGCCGATGCTCGGCGTGCTTCCCGACGGGCTGCGGACCTTCGACCGTCTGACGGGCTCTGAACTCATCTCTTATGCGGGCATCTTGCGCGGGCTTGACCCCGATGTGGTGAGAGCGCGCAGGGACGACCTGCTTGCGGCTCTTGACTTGGGGACAGCGGGCGGCACGCTTGTGACCGACTTCTCCGCGGGCATGGCCAAGAAGATCGGCCTCGCGTGTGCGCTTATCCATGCGCCAAGCATCTTGGTCCTCGACGAACCGTTCGAGGCCGTGGACCCCGTGTCGGCCACCGGGATCCGCAGCATTCTCCAGACGTTCGTGGCCTCGGGCGGAACCGTCGTCATTTCGTCGCATGTCATGGCGCTTGTCGAGCGAATGTGCGATCGCGTCGCGATTGTCGGCGCCGGACGGGTGCTGGCCGAAGGCACGTTGGACGACGTCAGGGGCAGCGGGGACCTCGAGGCCCGCTTCGTGGAGCTCGTCGGAGACGCGAGCGAGCAACGGGACCTCACGTGGTTGCAGCAATCCTGAGCCTGAGATGGCGGGTACTCATTCATCAATTCCAGCGTGACTGGTGGCGGCTTGTGTTTGTCGCGGTGGGCGTCATCTGGTCTCTCTCGCTGGTGCCTCTGCTCGTGTACGGCAGTGCCGAGCTCAGCACGCAAAGCCATGAAACCAAGCAGTTTTCCTTAGTCGCCATCTCGGGCCTCATTGGATTCGCATGGATCGTGGTGCCGTTGCTCGCGACGGGGGTTGATGATTCCCTTGACCCCGCGCGGTTTGCCCCGTGGGGGCTCGACGCGAAGCGGCTCATGCCGGGCCTAGGTCTTGCGGCATTCACGACAGTTCCCGCGATGTTTTTTGTGGCGGTGGCAGGGGTGATGGCGGCAACGTGGAGGGGCGAAGAGCGGCAGTCCGCGGTCCTGTGCGTGGCGGCAGTCGGCGCGGCGCTCACGGTGATGGCGTGGGTGTTTTCGGCGAGGATTGCGACCCTGTGGGCCGTGCGTTTGCTCGCGACCCGGGCGGCGAAGGTCGTCGTCTCCACACTCGCCGCGCTCGCAGTGGCGCTGTTGGCCTCGATCGTGACGCTCGTGCGGTCGGAGGGGATTGAAAACGTTCTTGGGTCAGAGGCGACCATCGTCCTCACGCAATGGGGCCGCACTCCGATCGGCGCGGGGATGACGGCGCCCCAGTCGATTGTGCTGGGGAACGAATGGGGGGCTGTCCTGCGCCTCGCGACGTTGGCCGCGTGGGTCGTGTTGCTCTACTTCGCATGGCGCGCGGCTGTCGCTCACGTGTTGGTCAACCCCGTTTCTCGCGGAGGAGGGGCCCGACGAAGCCGCGATGCCGTCCTCGAATCGGCGCGGCGCACAGGGCTACTCCAGTCGCGGCTGACTCCCGTCACCAAGGCGGTGCTCGTGCGGACACTCAGGTCGTGGCGCTCCGATCCGCGTTACATCACCCAGCTCGTGGGGGCGGTGGTATTTCCCCTCATGATCGGCGGACTCGCGCTTGTCTTCGCGGGAGATGCAGGGGTGTGGGTCGCGGCTCTCCCCGTCGCACTCGCTGTGACGATCGGCTGGGGTCGCCACAACGACATCGCCTACGACTCGAGCGGCGTGTGGCTCGATGTCGTCAGCGGTGTGCGGGGCGTAGACATCTTGCGGGGACGGCTTCTGGGGGTCGCACTGTGGGCGAGCCCCGCGGTGGTTGCCGCGAGCGCGGTGGTGGCGAACCTGGCCCACCGATGGGACGTGTTTCCCGCAGTGGCGGCAACCGCACTCGGCGCGCTCGGTGTCTCACTCGGTGTGGCGGCGTTCACCTCGATCGCGATGCCGTATCGAGTGCCCGCCCCAGGAGAGAGTCCTTTTGGCGCGGATGCGGGTTCGATTGGTGCGAGCCTCGCCGGACAAGTGGTTTCGTCCTTGGGCACCGGCGCCGTGGTGCCGATTGTCGCCGCGCCCTTGGTGTTCGCATTCGTGTGGGGAGGCGCGTGGTGGATCGTGGCGCTCGTCTGGGCGCCTTTGGGGGGTATCGCGGTGACCTGGCTGGGCACCGCACTCGCGGGCAAGTGGTACGACGCCCGGACGGGGCGTCTCGTCGGCGCCGTGGGATAGCGGCCTCGACGGGCCGTACGCTGTGCGCCATCCCCGCGGGCCCGCGAGCGTTTACGATGGTTCCATGAGCGAGACTTCTGACGTCCCCATGACCGGTGGTTCCCTTTCGACGGTGGAACGCACGAGTGAGAGAGAACTCGTCGAGCCCGGCGACGGCGAGCGCTTCTCGCATTACGTCAAGAAGGAGAAAATCCTCGAGTCCGCGCTCACGGGAGAGCCCGTGATTGCGCTGTGCGGCAAGGTGTGGCGGCCCAACAGGGATCCTCAGAAGTTCCCCGTGTGCCCTGCATGCAAGGAGATTCTCGACGGCGCCTTTGGGCCCGGCGGCGACGGCGACGAGTAGAAACGGCGAGGGTATTCGGGCCGGGTCTCGCTCGCGAGCGCCGCACGGCCTTACCCTGAGAGCGTGTCGACCCAACCCCTGATCGCAAGCGACGTCGACGTCGCGACCCGCACCGGTGACGTGTGGATCACGCTCGTGTGGAACGATCCGGTCAACCTCATGTCGTATGTGACGCATGTGTTCCAGTCCTACTTCGGGTGGTCGCGCGACAAGGCCGAGCGTCGCATGCAAGAGGTTCACGAGAAGGGCAGGACTGTGGTGTCGTCCGGCGCTCGCGAGCACATGGAGGTCGACGTGCAGGCGATGCACGGATTCGGCCTGTGGGCGACGCTGCAAAAGAGTGGCGAATGAGGGGCTTCCAGGCGATCGCCGACGTGTCCGAGTTCGACGCGGCCGTCGCGGAACTTGATGCCGAAGAGAAGGCCGTCATCGCGCGCGTCGTTGCCGACGTCGGCCTGCTGCTTGGGGGCGAGCCGTTCGCGATGGAAGACGAGACCCTCGACGATGACGAGGACCCCCTGTTTCGTCACCTGCGCGGTCTCGAGACGGCGCTCAGCGATCCGGATGACCCGGCGGTATTGCGAGTCTTGCCGAACGCGGCGCCAGACGACCGCGAGGTCGCCGAGGAGTTCCGTCGCTTCACGGAGCCTGAACTCCGCACCCTCAAGGTCGACCGCCTGCGGACCATATGGCGGGCTCTGAGCGACGACGGACCCACATGGATCGTCCCTGCAGACGAGGCGCTCAACACCGCCGCTGCGCTCACAGACATCCGGCTCGTGCTCGCGTCTCGCCTCGGGCTCGAGACCGATGATGATGCCGCGAATCTTCATGCCGAAATCGATCGAGCGCATGACGCCCAAACGGGCGCGTATGCGGCGTCCGCGGCCGAGAACCCTGAGAGGGTCTGGCTAGGGATGCTTTATGAGGCGCTGACCTGGCTTCAGGAATCTTTGATGAGCTATGTGATGAGGGACGATGTCTGACGCGCCCATTGGTGTCTTCGATTCGGGGGTCGGAGGGCTCACCGTTGCCCGCGCGATCATGGACATGATGCCCAACGAGTCCCTCCACTACGTGGGGGACACCGAGCACGGGCCCTATGGTCCGCTCCCGATCTCGGAGGTGCGCAAACACGCGCTCGCGATCATGGACACGCTCGTCGACGACGGCGTCAAGATGCTCGTGATCGCTTGCAATACTGCGTCGGCCGCCGTCCTGAGGGATGCGCGCGAACGCTTCTCTCGCGACCGCGGCGTACCGGTCGTCGAGGTCATCGTCCCCGCCGTGCGCAGGGCCGCCAAGACCACGCGCACGGGGCGCGTCGGTGTGATCGGGACCGTCGCCACCGTGAATTCCGGTGCATACGACGATGCGCTCGCGGCGGCACCAGGCATCACGGTGACGTCCCAGGCGTGCCCCGACTTTGTCTCGCTGGTCGAGAGGGGGATCACGAGCGGCCCCGAGGTCATCGAGGTGGCGCGCGAATACCTCGCTCCGTTGCGGGCCGCGGACATTGACACTCTGATCTTGGGCTGCACGCACTATCCGATGCTGAAGGGTGCGATCTCGTACGTCATGGGGGAGGGCGTCACCTTGGTCGACTCCGCGGACGAGACGGCCATGGATGTGTACCGCGCGCTCGCGGCCGCAAAGCTTGAGCGGTCGGCTGACGCCGCACCAGAGCATCGCTTCTTCGTGACGGGTCCCTCCGAGGCGTTCGAGACGCTCGCGCAGCGCTTCCTGGGGCCGGTCGTCAAGTCGGTCGAAACGCTCGGCGCGTCCTAGCTCGTCTTCGCTGCGGTGCAGAGTCACGCAATCTCGCCCCGCTAGGCTCTTCGCATGACTCGATTCGACGGACGCACCCCCGACCAACTCCGCCCCGTGACCTTTGAGCGCGGCTTTCAGCGCGCCGCGGAAGGCTCGTGCCTGGTGACCTTCGGCAACACGCGCGTGCTGTGTTCCGCATCGTTCACCTCGAGCGTGCCCCGCTGGAAGAAGGGGTCGGGCGAGGGCTGGGTCACCGCCGAATACGCGATGCTTCCCCGCGCCACCGACACCCGCAATGACCGCGAGAGCGTTCGCGGCAAGATCGGCGGCCGCACCCACGAGATCTCGCGCCTTATCGGGCGCTCGCTGCGCGCCGTGATCGACGTCAAGGCCCTGGGCGAGAACACGATCGTGATCGATTGCGACGTACTCGACGCCGATGGCGGCACACGCACGGCGGCCATCACGGGTGCGTACATCGCGCTCGCTGACGCCGTCGCATGGGGTAAGGCGCAGGGCGCGATTAAGCCGGGCGCCGCGGCGCTCTCTGGTTCCATCTCTGCGGTCTCCGTTGGCATCATCGACGGAATCCCGATGCTCGACCTCCCGTATGAGGAGGACGTGCGCGCCGAAACCGACATGAACGTCGTCATGACGGGGGCAGGCGGTTTTGTCGAGGTGCAGGGCACCGCCGAGCGGGCGCCGTTCTCCAAGGCCGAACTCGACGCGCTGCTCGAGCTTGCCACGACGGGCAACGCCGAACTGGCGCTCCTGCAGGCCGCCGCGCTGGAACTGTAATGGCGGGGGCTGCCGTGTCCGGAAGCCACAGGCCCCGCGCGGTCTTCGCGAGCCACAACGCTCACAAGCGCGATGAGGTGTGGGCGATCCTGGCGCCGCTGCTCCCGGACTGGACGGAGGCCGACCTCGCGTCGGCGAGGGATTTTGACGTCCCTTCTCCCGTCGAGGACGGCGTGACCTTCGCGCAGAACGCGCTCGTCAAGGCCAGGGCCGTATGCGCGGCCACGGGTCTCCCCGCGATCGCCGATGACTCGGGGATTGCCGTGGATGTCATGGGTGGCGCCCCAGGCATCTTCTCGGCGCTGTGGAGCGGTGCGCACGGGGCCGATGAGGAGAATGTGCGGCTCTTGCTCGCACAACTCGTGGACATCCCCATGGAGCACAGGGGAGCCGCCTTCGTGTGCGCGGCAGCCCTGGTGATGCCCGATGGGCGCGAGGTCGTGTGCGAGGGGCGCATGGAGGGTCGTATCGCGATCGAGGCCGCCGGCGCAGGGGGCTTTGGCTACGACCCGATCTTCATCCCGGAGGGGTACGGCGTGACGGCGGCCGAAATCACCGCGGCGCAGAAGAACGCCATCTCGCACAGGGGACGCGCCTTCACGCAGATGGCGCCGGAGCTCGCAAGCCTTCGGTAGGGGCGTTTCGCAACCCACATGCCGTTCGCAAACTCCCGCTGTGTTTAGACGGGCAGCACTCCACAGTGGGCGAGCGCGTGGCGTAGCAGCACGTGTTGGCCGCCAGCCATTTCCGCAGCGACCTCGTCGGTTGCGGCCTCTTCGGGACTGAGCCACACGATGTCGAGTGCGTTCTGGCTCGGCTCGCAATCGCCGTCGATCGCCACCACGTAACTCAGGGCGACCGCATGCTGGCGCGTGTCGTGGAACGTGCCGAAACCCTCCGTGGGGAAGTACTCCGCGACCGCGAAGGGGGTCGGCGAAAGCGGCACCCTTGGGAGGGCCGCGAGACCTAGATCCTTCTCGAGGTTGCGCAGAATTGCCGCGCGAACCGTCTCGTGGAACAGGACCCTGCCGGCGACGAGCGCCCGCGACATGACCCCCTCGTCGGCACGGAGGAGTAGTCCGATCTCGTTGATCTCTCCGGACGTGTTGGTCCGCACGGGAACGATGTTGACGTACAGGATGGGCAGCTCGGAGCGCACCTGGCGAAGTTCCCTATCGGAAAGCCAGCTTGACGGTTCTGCGGGCAGTTCGGCCATGTCGGTCATGGAACCAGTGTGCAGTCTGGCGCGTGGGATAGAGGACGTCCGCGCCGCGAGAGAAGCGATCGCGACAACGCGTGGCCCCGTCATGGCCCCGGTCGGGCCTCGTAGAATGGGCGGGAATACCCCTGGGGGGTATTGTGGTTATGTACGAGTCGGGCACGTTGCTCGGCGGAAAGGAAGCCATGGCAACGATTAACCTGACCGCTTCCACGTTCGATGAGGTCGTCGCGAAGGACGGCATCGTGCTCGTGGATTTCTGGGCCGAGTGGTGTGGCCCGTGTAAGAACTTTGCTCCGATCTTTGAAAAGAGCTCGGACGCCAAGACCGAGATCGTGCACGGCAAGGTGGACACCGAGTCCGAGCAGGAACTCGGCATGAAGTTTGGCATCACCGCCATTCCGACTCTCATGGCTTTCCGCGACGGCATCATGGTGTTCAACCAGGCCGGAGCACTTCCGGCGCCCGCACTCACCCAGTTGGTCGAGGCCGTCGAGGCGCTCGATATGGATGACGTGCGCGCCAAGCTCGAAGAGCACGAGGCCTCCGACCACTAAAGGCTTCTTAGCGTGAGTGCGGCCCGGCTCCCCACAGGGGAGCCGGGCCGCTTTCGTGCGCGAGGCGGGACTTGAACCCGCACGTCCGAAGACACTGGATCCTAAATCCAGCGCGTCTGCCAATTTCGCCACTCGCGCGCGAGCCCACTTTACCGTCAGTTTCCGTGCCCCCAGTGTGGAGGGCGTTCAGCGTCAATTGTGAGAATGTCCACTCGAAGAGGCCTCGAATTGCGTCGCGCCCTCCCGTAGGGTCGGGGAACGTGCGCGTTCTGGGAACAGGACAACGCATTCGAGGTGGATCATCAAAGAACTGTTGATTCGCGCGTCAGATGGTCGATAGAAGAGGCATGGGCATGGATTCTCTGGCGCCGAACGTGGCGAGAGGCGTCACGCCGTCGTGCGCGCCAGCATGTCTCGAACCCACACAGGACCTCGGAAGCAGCCTCGCATGACGATTCACGCCCACGGTCACGCCACGGATGCGCGCTGGACTCAACTCCTTGACGACGCGATAGCGGGCGTCGGAGTCCAGTGCTACTACCAGCCCATTGTTGATCTCGATCAACGCGTCGTGGTCGGATACGAGGCGCTCGCTCGCTTCTCCCACCCGGACGCCGCAGGTGTGAGCCCCGACGTGTGGTTTGCACGGGCAAAGGAGCGGGGCATCCAGGCGGAACTTGAGGCAATGGTGCTGTCGATCGCGCTCGCCAAGAGGGCCCACCTGCCCAAGGACTGTTTCTTGGCCGTGAACGTTGAGCCAGACTCGCTTCGCAACGCGAAGGTGCGCGCGGTGCTTAACACGCAAGCGGACCTCACCGGCCTCGTCCTTGAAATCACCGAACACTCCTCATGGGAGTGGGTAGATCTAGAACCCGCGATCAATGCGGTCCGTGCCAAGGGTGCACTCATCGCGGTTGATGACGCGGGCGCTGGGTATTCGGGTTTGCAGCAGATTCTTGAGTTGCGCCCGTCGATTCTTAAGCTTGACCGCGCGATTGTGCAGGGTGTGGCCACGGACGAGGCGAAGGTGGCGCTCGTCGAAATGATCGGCCTCTTCGCTTCGCGTGTTGATGCGTGGGTGGTGGCCGAGGGTATTGAGACGCTCGCCGACGCCAAGCGACTTGCCGACATGAGGGTGCCTCTCGCGCAGGGATTCCTGTTCGCGGTTCCTTCCCCCGATTTCACCGGCATTGATGCGGGCGTTTCTGCGCAGCTTGCCGCGTTTGCGGATCAATCGGGCGACACGATGCATCGGCTGATCGAGACCGTCCCCACGATCGACATGGAAGAAAGCGTCGAGCATGCGTGGAACTACGTCGATAGCCAGTGGGTTGTGGTGGTCGACAAGGAGAATCGTCCGCACGGGCTCGTGAATCCGGCCGCGGCTATTGCGGGCGAACTGATCTCGACGCTCACCGCGAACGTGAATGCGCGGCCCGCCGAGGTGGCGCAACGGGTGAGCACGTCCCGCCACGAGCCTGGAGTGCCGGTGATGATCACCGATGATCACGGGCGGTTCTTGGGGATCGTCACCATTCGCCGGTTGCTCGGCAAGCTCAGCGCTCTCGCCGCTTAGCGACTAGTCGAGCGCGAGGTCCCTGCGCAATTTGGCGACGTGGCCCGTGGCCTTGACGTTGTACTGGGCCAACTCGACTGCACCCTCAGGCCCGATCACGATCGTGGAGCGAAGCGAACCCTCGACGGTCTTGCCGTAGAGGGACTTTTCTCCCCATGCGCCATAGAGGTTTTGCACCGCGAGATCGGGGTCGGAAACCAATGTGAACGTCAGGCCCTCCGCCTCACGGAAAGCCGCGAGCTTGGCGGGCGTGTCCTTCGACACCCCGACTACCTCGTATCCCGCGGCCTTGAACGTCGAGAGCGAGTCCCTGAAATCGCATGCCTGGGTGGTGCAGCCGGGCGTCATGGCCGCTGGGTAGAAGTACAGGATCACACGCTTCCCTCGCAGATCCGAGAGGGTGAGGGCGCCAGTGTCGGTGGTGGCGGTGAAATCGGGGGCGGTGTCTCCCGCGGCAAGTCGAGTGCTCATAGTGGTGTCAACCCTATGGTGCCCGCGACGATTCCCTCGGTCCTCACGTGGGCCGCTGCCCACCGATTTTTCTGGAGGGCGTGGTGCTGGTAACGTAGTGGGTCGCACAGCCGATGCACCTCTAGCTCAATTGGCAGAGCAACTGACTCTTAATCAGTGGGTTCCGGGTTCAAGTCCCGGGGGGTGTACAAATACGAAGGCCCGGTCCAAATGGACCGGGCCTTCGTGCGTGTGTGGAGGTGAGACCGCCTCCACGCAGGACTCACCGTCGGGGTATTTTCCTGCGGTGCGGGCCACCGCCTTTGCGGGTGCAAGACCGCCGCAAAGCGCTCTCACATGGCGTCGCGCCCCGCAGCTCGACTTGACCAATCTGAGCCGTATGACATGGTTGAACTGCACAAGCCTGAGATTTTTCGGGCACGTATGTGTGGTTCCTGCCCCCAAACCGATGGAGTAAATCGTGTCTTCCGCAAGAATCCGTATGCTCGGGGCTGCCACCGCAGTTCTCTCAGTGGGACTGCTCGCAGCCTGCAGCAGTGACCCGGCCACCTCGACCGACGACAGTGACAAGGCGCTCTCCGGCGTCAGCGTGACCGTTGGCTCCAAGGACTTCACCGAGAACATTCTGGTTGGCCAGATGCTCGCCCAGGCCTTGTCTGCCGAGGGCGCCGACGTTACCGATCAGACGGACCTCGGCGGCACGTCCGTCAACAGGGAGGCGCTGCTCTCCGGAGATATCGACGTCTACCCCGACTACAACGGCACCGGCTGGACGGTTCACCTCGGCCAGCAGGAGCCAAGCAAGGACCGTCAGACCCTTTATGACGACGTCGCCGCGATGGACCTGGCGGAGAACCAGATCCAGTGGGTTGGTCTCTCGCCGTTCAACGACACCTATGGCTTTGCGGCCAATGGAGACCTAGCTGCGGCCGAGGGCGGATTCGACCTTCAGACGATGGCCGACTACCTCGAGGCGAACTCCGACGCCGCGCTGTGCCTTGAGACCGAGTTCCCCGACCGTCCCGACGGCCTGATCCTCTTCGAGGAGGCGACCGGCTTCACGGTTCCTCAGGACCAGATCCAGATCCTGGACACCGGCCTGATCTATACCGAGACGGCCAGCGCCGCATGCCAGTTCGGTGAGGTCTACACGACCGACGGCCGCATCACGGCGCTGAACCTCAGCCTGGTCGCGGACCCGGGTGTCTTCATCCTCTACAACGCCTCGTACACCTGGAACGACGCTATCTTCCAGGAAAACGCGGACGTCTACACGCGCATTGCGGACGAGATCTTCGCCCCGCTCGACGCTGCCAAGATGGCCGAGCTCAATGCTCAGGTCGACGTCGAGGGTATGGACGCAGAGGACGTTGCTGCCGATTACCTCAAGGAAATCGGCCTGCTCTAAGCCTCGCACCACGAACGCACTGGGCCCCCCACCTGTCGAAGGTGGGGGGCCCAGTTTCGTGTGAGGACTCGATGTGCGCGAGGTCCGCGCCTTTCCGCTAGATACCGCGCGGCTTCAGATACCGCTCGGCGACGGCGCCGAGCCAGTCGAAGCTGAGCGCGATGATCGCTACCAGGCCGGCTCCCACGAGCAACACGGGGTCCTGTTGGAGCTTGAGTCCCGAGTTAATCGTGATGCCGAGCCCGCCCCCGCCGATCAGGAAGGCGAGTGTCGCCATCCCAATATTGATGATCATGGCGGTACGTACACCCGCGATGATGACCGGAACGGCCAGCGGAATCTCGATGCGGATGAGCGCCTGCAACTTGGTCATACCCATTCCGCGGCCGGCCTCGATCGTCGGCTTGTCGACGCCGTCCAGTCCCACCATCGTGTTGCGTAGCACTGGCAACAGCGCGAAGAGCACGAGCGCCCAGATGACCGTGGTGAGCCCCTGGCCCAGCAGCAGGAGGAAGAGGACGAGTAGCCCGTAGGCAGGCAACGCCTGTCCCACGTTCGCGATGCTCAGTACGGCGGGGCCGTAGCGCCGTAGCGCAGGCCGGGTGAGCGCAATGCCTGCCGGGACGGCAATCAGCACCACGATGACGGTGGACCACAGGGCGATGCTGACCTGCTCAACCGTCTGCGGCCAGAGCTTCACGCTCCAGTCGAGCGCGCTGGCCTGCTGGAAGTTGTCTCCCGAGTCGAGGCCAAGGCTGCGGTAGTAGATCCACAGCAGGGTCGCCAGGGCAATGATGCCGATCGGCGCCAGGATCAGGCCGAGCGGGCGCTTCCGAGACGGACGGATGTCGACCGCGGCGACCGCAAGATCGGTGGCATCGTCATCGGTCGTGAGGGAGTGATTGACGCGTGCTGGGACCCCTGACATGCCGGCGGAAATGATGGCCACGCGGTCCAAGGCGTTCGGCCCGTCGGTCTCCTTGCTGTCGCTCACGAGGAACCCTCCAGACTGTCGTAATGTGCCTGGGCTTCGTCGCGGAGCCTGCGGATGACCTCGGTGAGGTGGCCGATCTCCACGGCACCAACGAATCGACCCCTGGCATCGACCACGCAGGCACGTCCGGTCGAGGACTTCAGCATCTCCTCCAGGGTGTCGTGCAGGGTGGCGTTCTCCTCGACCCGGCTACGGACGTGCTGCCCGTACTGGAGGAGGCCCTTGCCCGAAACGCCTCTCTTGAGGTCTCCCGCCCGCAGCCACCGAACGGGTCGTCGTTCGCTGTCAAGCAGCAGGAGCCATTCCTGGCGGGAAGCCTGAAGTGTGGTGAGCCCGGACTCGACCGGGTCGTCGAGAGCCATTGTCGGGTATGTGGTGAGGTCGAGGCCGCTTACCCGCTCAAAGTGCAGGCCCTTGAGTGTGGAACCAGACCCGATGAAGTCGTCGACGAACTCGTCGGCCGGTAGGGCCAGGATCCGCTCCGGGGTGTCGATCTGGCGGACGGTGCTGCGCTCGCCGAGGATGGCGATCCGGTCGCCCATCTTGATGGCCTCGTCGATGTCGTGGGTGACGAAGACGATCGTCTTGCCGAGCACGGCTTGAAGCCTCAAGAACTCGTTCTGGAGGCGGTCGCGGGTGATGGGGTCGATGGCGCCAAAAGGCTCGTCCATCAGCATCACGTCCGGGTCCGCCCCGAGGGCGCGTGCGACTCCGACCCGCTGGGCCTGGCCGCCCGAAAGCTCTCGGGGATAGCGGTCGCGGTACTCGGACGGTTCGAGGCCCATGACGTCGAGCAGCTCGTCGACACGACTGCTGATCCGCTTCTTGTCCCAGCCAAGCATCTTGGGCACTGTGGCGATGTTGTCGGCGATGGTGTGGTGGGGGAAGAGCCCGATCTGCTGGATCACGTAGCCGATGCGGCGACGAAGATGGTCGGGGTTGACGTTAGTAACATCCTCGCCGTCGAAGAGGATCGTCCCGCCTGAGGGCTCGATCATCCGGTTGATGAGCCGGAGGGTCGTGCTCTTGCCGCAGCCGGATGGCCCGACAAGGACGAGGATCTCGCCCTTGTGTATGTCGAGGGTGAGTTCTTCGACGGCGGGGGTCTCCGAGCCCGGGTAGATCTTGGTCACACGGTCGAGGTGGATCATCGAGGTAGCGTCCATGAGTTTCTCCTTTAGTACCGCAAGCCGGATGAGGTGGTCAGGCGCTGCACCAAGGCGAACACCGCGTCAAGAATGAGCCCGAGCACCACCGTGAAGATCACGCCTGCCCATAGGGATTCGACGCTCCCCGGGAGGCCAAGTCGGGTGAGGGCACCCTGGATGAATGAACCGAGCCCGTTACCGCCGACGAGTACCGCGATCGCGGCGATGCCGACGACCAGGAGGCTTGAAACCCGAACGCCCGCCATGATGACCGGCCACGCGAGCGGAATCTTCACCTGTAAGAGTTGTCTGCCTGTGCCCATCCCCATTCCCTTCGCCGACTCCACCACGGCGGGGTCGACCTCTGCTAGGCCTGTCACCGTGTTGCGCAGGATCGGCAGAATCGCGTAGAGAAACAGGGCCATCATCGCCGGGGGATTTCCGATGCCGACGATGGGGATGAAGAGGGCGAACAGGGCGAGTGAGGGGATCGTGAGGAAGATCCCAGCGGTACTCAGTGCGATGGCGCTCGCCGTCGGGTGACCCTGAACCGCAATGCCGAGGATGAGCGAGAACACCGTCGCTAGAGCGACGACGACAAGCACGATTTGTGCGTGTTGCAGCGACGCCTCGGCGATGTCGTCAGCGTGATCAAAGACGTAAGTGAACCAACTCGAAATGCCATCCATGAATAGGGCTCCCTTGTTGTTTACGTCGGCTGGCGGCCGCTCGCGCGAAGCGAAGCGAACACGAAAACCTGGGGTATCGCCCCGACCCGAGGTCGAGGCTCGTCTCAGTTCACAGTAGCGGAGTGCGCACGCGACCCTCAAGAGAGGTCGGGCGGCGAGGAGGGGCGGCCGGTATTGCGCGCCGCGTAGCGGGGGATGAGATGCTGGGGAGCATGTCGATCACACCCGCATCCCCTCGCTATTCGGGGCGTGGCACTCAGGTTCCCACGACGATGCGGGCGGCCGTGATCGCCAGGCACGGAGGGCCCGAGGTGATCGAGATACGCGAGGTCCCGGTGCCTCGCCCGCTATCCTCCGAAGTGCTGGTCCGCGTCCACGCCGCGGCGTGCAATAACACCGACGTGTGGACTCGCGAGGGCTCCTACGGTGAGTCCGGAGGCTCCGGGCAGAAGGCGGGATGGCTCGGGCCCCTCGACTTTCCTCTGATCCAGGGCGGCGACGTGGTGGGCACCGTGGTGGCCTCGGGGGATGAGCCGACGGCGGGGCTCATCGGCGCACGCGTCCTCGTCGACCCGGCCAAGTACGGGGACAGCGGCGCGGACGCCCTCCCTGTTGACGTGCTGGGTAGCGAGCGTGACGGGGGCTTCGCAGAATACGTCGTGGTGCCCGCCGACCGGGCGCACCGCGTCGACGACTCCCCGCTCAGTGACGTCGAACTTTCGGCCCTGCCCATCGCCTACGGAACAGCCCTGGGGATGCTTGAGCGCGGCGCCGTCGCCGAAGGGCACACGGTGTTGGTGACGGGAGCCTCCGGGGGTGTGGGGCTGGCCGCGGTGCAACTGGCGCATGCGCGCGGCGCCAGGGTCGTGGCGGTGTGTAGCGGCGACAAGGGCGCGGCGGTGCGTGGCGCAGGGGCGGATGCGATCGTGGACCGTCATGCAGGTCATGTGGTTGCCGATGCTCGCAGGGCGGCGCCTGAGGGGTACGACGCGGTCATCGATGTCGCCGCTGGCCCGGCGGTGGGGCCCGGCCTCGCACTGCTGCGTCCAGGCGGTCGTTGGGTGGTAGCAGGAGCGCTCGGCGGGTGGTCCGTGGACCTCGACGTGCGGCGCCTGTACCTAGCGAACCTTGCGTTGGTGGGCTCCACGATGCATACGCCGCGGATCTTCGACCTCCTCGTAGACCTTGCCCGGCGAGGCGTGGTCCGGCCGGTCATCGCGGCAACTTTCGATCTCGACCAGCTTCGCGAGGCGCAGCGGCAATTGGTCGAACGCCTGCACGTTGGCAAGATCGTGGTGGTCCCTTAGGGGAGCGGGCAAGGACCAGCGTGGGCCCCGGAGCGAGGCTCTCGGGGCCTCAGACGCGACGAGGGCCCAGCCCTTGCGGACCGGGCCTTCGTCGTTGGTGGTTTCCTCGTCGGTAGGTGCCTAAGCGGCGAGTTCGCCGTCCGAGCTAAACACGAGGCCAACCGCAATAGCGCCCTGGCGAAGCGCCGTCTTGGTCAGAGGGCCTCCCGCGTCGAGCGACGAGAAGTCGGTCACGTCGATGCCGTAAACGTCCTCAAGGCCGATCTGGCAGAAGGTGCGTTCCGGGCACTCCGGGGGGCCGCCGAGCGCGATTCCCTCGCAGTTGGCCGCGAGGTCGCTGAGCGACGTCACGCCGTACTGCTCGGAGAATGCCGTGGTGACAGCGAAGGCGTTTTGGTCCTGTGCGGCAGAGGGCTCGCCGAACACGACACCAAACTCCGTGAAGGAGTCGAGGGCGGCCTTGGTCACCGCGACGTCGCCGGAGGCCACCGTAGGAGCATCGGCGCCGTTGAGTGAGCGGTTGATGAACTCTGCGGCCGTCGCGGCATACTCGGGGACCACGTCCACCTCGCCGGAGACGAGCGCTGGCATGTAGGTCTCGCGGTTGCCGATGGTGCGCACGGTGACGTCGTAGCCTGCCTCACGCAGCACGGCGGCATAGATCTCCGCAACCGTGATGTTCTCCGAGAAGTTCGCGGAACCCACGACAAGCGAGCCGCTGCCCTGCAAGGGCGCGGTGAGGCCCTGGTCGGCCACGAACTGCGCGGCGACCTCGGAGGAGGTCTGACGGTCGATGTCGACGGCCTTGTTGAGCTGGATCAGGGTGGGGGTGTCAAGGACGGTCGAGACCGTGTTGAGGGCATCCATGACGGTGCCGTCCTCGGACGTGGCCGCGTTGACCGCGGGCACCAGGTTGTCCGAGTTCTGCAGCATCATGTCGTCACTCAGGACGACGATGCTGTCCCCGGGGACGGGCAAGCAGGCCTGTGCGGTCATGGCCGACGTTGCCTTGCCTGCCGCAGAGTCGGTGGGTGTTGAAGTGGTCGAGTCTCCGCCAGTCGAACAAGCGGCGAGAAGAAGGGCCGATGCTGCGAGAGCGGCCAGGGGTCCAAAACGGGTGTGCATGATGCTCCTCGTGAGGGGGCTAGTGGGACTGTGGTTTAACCAGCGTGAGGCCCGCCGTGTTCCCGGTGTGCGCAGGATGAGGCCGATTCGTTACTCACAGTCAAGCGGATAGGGGTGGCTCACGCCACCGCTCGCGCATCTGATCTCAACGGAATGGGCGTAAGCCGGTGCTGGAGCGCCCCCATCGACGCGTCAACTGCGAGCGTGAGTGCTGCGACGAGCACCCCGCCCGCGAGTACCTGCCCATAGCGTTGCGTGGCCAGGCCTGTATTGATGATGACGCCGAGCCCTCCACCCGCCACGAGCGCCGCAAGCGGCACCGTGGCAACCGTCTGCGAGGCCGACGTGCGTAGGCCCGACGCGATGAGCGGCCACGCGAGCGGAAGCTCGACCCGGAGCGTCACCTGAAGGCGCGTGAGGCCCTGGCCGATCGAGGCCTCTGTGACGTCGGCATCGACGTTTGCCATGCCTGTATAGGCATTCGTCAGGATCGGAGGGAAGGCGAAGATTGCGGCCGCGATGATGACGGCCCTGTTGCCAAACCCGATGCTTGAAGCGGCAAAAAGCGTGAGGAGGGCGAGCGTCGGCAGGGCACGCGACACGTTGGAAATCACCACGGTGAGCCCGCCGCCGCGCTTGGCGTGACCAAGGGCAAGGCCAAGTGGCAGCGCGATGACGGCGGCGGTGATCACTGCGGCCGCCGACATGTACAGGTGTTCGATGGTGAGCGCCGCGATCGAGTCTTGCGCGAACTTCCAGCCGCCGTCGAACGTCGGCTTGGTGAGCCCGTTCTCACCGGTCCAGTTCACTGCGGTGCTCACGTACGTCCACGCGTCGCCCCAGATGCTCATGAGGCCCTGGCCCTTCGCGCCCAGGGCATGGCCGCTCGTGCGGCCGCGGCGATCGCGAGGTCGAGGATGAGGGCCAAGGCGAGGCACAGGAGAACGCTCGTCGCGATTTGCGCCCTGTAACTCGACTGGAATCCCCTGAACATGAGCTGGCCGAGCCCTCCGTAGCCGACCACGACGCCCACCGTCACGAGGGCCACGGTGGTGACGGTCGCGATGCGCAGGCCCGCGACGATCGACGGCAACGCGTTGGGCACCTCGACCGCAAAGAGCATGCGCGTCCTTGAGTACCCGAGCCCGCGGGCGGCGTCGACGATGTCCGGATCGACGCCTTCAAGCCCCGTGAGGATATTGCGCACCAACACGAGCAGCGCGTACACCACGAGGCCGATGAGCACAGTGGTGCGGCCGATGCCGGTGAACGGCGCGAGCAGCGCAAAGAGGGCGAGTGAGGGGATCGTATACAGCACGCTGGCTGTGCCCATGATGGGGCGCGTCAGCCATCGCACGTTGCGTGCGAGCACAGCGAGCGGGAAGGCGATCGCGAGCGCGATTGCTACTGCCTCGAGCGTGAGCGTCGTGTGGATGCTCAACTGGTGGCTGATCTCTGCCCAGTTGGATTCAACATATCGCCACGACAGCCAGGGATTCGGCGCGGCAGTCGACATCTTCCCAGCCTAGTGGGGGCTGCGGCCGCCGGCCCATGTACCGTGATCAACATGGAGGGCACCGGAATTGTCTTTGAACGTGCGCGCAAGGCCTACCCCGACGGGACGGTTGCGGTCGACGACCTTAACCTCGAGGTGAAGTCGGGCGAACTGCTCGCTCTTGTGGGCCCCTCGGGCTGCGGAAAGTCGACCACTCTCCGGATGGTAAACCGGCTGGTCGAGCCCACGTCCGGGGTGATCTGCGTGGGTGGCGAGGACGTCATGTCTCAGGATGCCGTCCAGTTGAGGCGCCATATCGGCTACGTCATCCAGAACGTCGGACTCTTCCCGCACCGCACCGTCGCCCAGAATGTCGCGACCGTTCCAGGCCTGCTGGGCTGGGATGGGCCGCGCACGCAGGATCGTGTCAACGAACTTCTCACGCTTGTGGGGCTCTCTCCCGCAACGCATGCGTCCCGCTACCCCCATGAGCTCTCGGGAGGCGAGAGGCAGCGCGTGGGCGTTGCCAGGGCCCTTGCGACGGAGCCACCCGTCCTGCTCATGGACGAGCCCTTCGGCGCCGTCGACCCGCAAGGCAGACGTCGGCTTCAAAAGGAGTTCGCGGCAATCCAGCGTGACCTGGGCACCACGGTCATGATGGTGACGCACGATATTCGCGAGGCCGCGCTGCTAGCCGACAGGATCGCAGTGTTCTCGCGGGGCGGGAAACTTGAGCAGCTCGACACTCCCGAGGCGGTCACCGAGCGGCCCGCGAACGCGTTTGTCGCCGACTTCGTAGCCGACTTCGCCGCGTAGCCGCGTGCCCCGCCGCGTAGCCGCGTGCCCCGCCGCGTAGCCGCGTGCCCCGCCGCGTAGCCGCGTGCCCCGCCGCGTAGCCGCGTGCCCCGCCGCGTAGCCGCGTGCCCCGCCGCG
>Ga0209100_1000639_pt1 | contig 28440 bp, 47 predicted proteins | sample lystaG_FD_185480 | JGI IMG/M metagenome (GOLD analysis project Ga0209100, IMG submission 185480) | Glacier valley bacterial and archeal communities from Borup Fiord, Nunavut, Canada, to study Microbial Dark Matter (Phase II) -... | ecosystem: Environmental > Aquatic > Freshwater > Ice > Glacier ... | reverse complement strand
ATATTATTGAATTGCGACTTAAATATCATCTTGAATAAATACAGTTTTCCCAAAATCGGTATCATAAAAATTCATAAATCTGTCAAAATCATATGAAACTCTTATAACCTTTTTATCTTTAGATATTGCAACTATTTCTCCATGTATCGTTACTTCATGCCCGTTGTAACATCTGCAAACTATAGCTTTTACTTTATCACCAATTTTCATTTTATCTCCTCTCAGTTGTTGCGTAATTTTCTCATATTACGTATTACTTTTTTCGTTATCAATTCTTTCTTTTATTATTCTGTACATTAAAAATGACCTGCTAGTTTTAAGACCTTCTTTTGTTGCTATAATAACTTTTTCATCAAGCCATGCTATAATGTCTTCGTCTAAAAATACTTCAACTTTTTTCTTTGCCATAAGTCACCTCCTACTTAATATTATATTATCATGTTATGCTATTGTCAATATATATTTTAAATAAAAAAAATAAGCCCTAGAAAGCTATTAAGCAATCTAAGGCTGTTGTTATGGTGTTGGGTCTATTCCTGCTATTAATATTTTTACTGGTTCTGTAGGCTTTGTAATATCGGTTTTAAGTTCTGCTTGGACTGGCAATACAACAGTAGGTAAAGTTGTTTTAGTTTCTGCAACCGCATCCCTAACAGAACTCTGGCTGAAATAAAAAGCTATAACAATGAGAAAAACTGTTAGAAAATCTTTAGGCTCTACCTTTCCCATTACAGAAAGAAAGCAGAAAATAATTGTAAGTATTAAAGCTATAATTTTCTTGACCTCAACAAGTGCTTTAAATTTATTCATATTTTTGTACCTCCGTAAACTTATTTTTGATAAGAAGTAAGATCACCTTTCCTTATCCTAAAATATTTTTTAAAATAGCTTTTGCTTTTGCCTTTGCTGAATCTGTTCTTCTCCCTGGGTAACCATCCTCTATAAGTGTTTTACCTTCATAATCTGTCACACCTAGCTTATTTAAAAACCTCTGTAAATCTAGTGTATTCATACCATCCACCGCCTTTATAATATTTATTACTGGTTTGACTTGTCCACCCACTATATTAATAACTCCTTTTGCTATTGCTAACCCTAAAGAGTTAGGATTGTAGAGTTTTGTATCCTCTAAATTATCACAGAAAAAAGGCTCAATTAGTATTGCAGGCATGTTAGTATTTTTAGTAACATATAAATTAGGCCTGTTAATTCCTCTATTTGTAAAACCTAACTTACATATTTCATTTAAAACTGACTGACCGTATTTTTCTCCATTGTCACTTGCAACCTCTATTTCTGCTCCATGTGCTTGACCGTTAAAGGCGTTCACGTGGAAACAAATATGCAATTTGCTACCACTAGCATTGGCTTTATCAACTCTGTAGCTTAGGCTCTCCTGTAGCGTCATAGGTGTAGGTGGTGTACAGTTGACCAACGTATGGCCTTGACGCATCAATTCATTTATACAAACTGGTGCATATTTTCTAATTTCTGTAAATTCGTTTACTATTCCATTAGCTGACGTGTCTTGTCCACTTTGTAAATGCCCATAATCAAAACTTATTAACATCAATAATTCCTCCTGTCTATTTTATATGAATTAATGTAGGTGCATATTTTACTAAAAGTCCTACTACAGTATTAACAGCTAATATAACTATAGCTATATAAATACCTCTCTTAGTAGCCCTTTTTTCTTTCAATAATGCTTTATCTGTTTCCTTTTGTTCTTCTCTAGCATCCTCTTTTTCTTTAGCAATCTTTAATTCATCCGCTAGCCTTTTATCCTCAATAGCTTTAAATCCTGCTGCCATTGTAATCTTATTTTCCTTGTCTGCCACAACCATAGCATCTTGATTACTTTTAATATCTCTTAAAGTGTACTTTGTTTCTGCGTGTGAATCTTTAATATCACTTACAATTTTTGTTATTTCTTTTGTATTATTTTCACCTTTAAGAATGTCCCCTTTCATCCTCTCAAGTAACTCAATTTTTAAACATGCTTTACACTCTTCCATCCTTAAACCTCCTGTCTAAAATACCCCTTAGAATTAACTAAGGGGCTGTTGTCTATATTATGCTGTCTTTATTACCACCACCAGCATAGCCACCACATAGGCAAAACCTCCTTTCCCATGTTTAAATAAACTTTATCTTCTGAACAATATTAACAAGACTAGTATTAGTGTTATTATCTCTATAACTAAGGATATACTCATAATATCACCACCTTTTACATAGAAAAAAGAAGCCCTAAAGCTTCTTAATTTCTTTCTTTTCCAAATAACGGATATGAGCATCTTTGCAAAAACTATAAATAAAATAGAAAACAACCCCGAAAATAACAGTAACCACCACCAGCCCATAATATCACCTCTTTAAAATTTTGCATGAAAAAGACACCCTTTCAGGTGCCTTATATTGTATTATTAAGTTATAACGCTAATTATCAAATATAATCCTATTATGAAGCTAACCACGACCAAAATTTTAGCGGTGCAACTATATCTGTTAATAGTGTTTTAGCTAATACTATTTGTGTTGTGCCTGCCGTATTATATACTGCAAATTCTCCATTAAGTAAATTAACGCCTTCGCCAAAAGTTGTAATATCATTTCTTTTTGTCCAATATGTGCCATCAACATTTTGTAATTTTGATGTATCGGTATACAAAGTTGATATAGGAGCGTTTGAATATCCTATCTTTGCACCGCTTGTTGTATTTGTGCTTACATCATTAACAAAAATATTTTGTGGTATATATATACCCCTGTTAACAATAGTTGTAGATAAACTCAAATCATTGATGAATTCATTTAGAACTGGTGTGTATACTTCTTCTAATGCAATAGTTGATGGATGATTTACACCATTTCCACCATAAGGTGACTTTGTACTATATATTCCGTATTCATGTAGTCCAAACATTTCATTTTCACTTAATGATGGTAAATATTGTTTATACTCCCCTTTATATAGTGCAATGCTTTGTAATGTTATTATTCCTACACTTCCTGCATTTTTTGTTAATCTTATTTCACCAGGGAAATCACATATTTGTATTCTATCTCTTAAAATTCTATGACCATCTATAAACACATCTAATATATCGTCACGTTTTTCTATCGTTATTCTTCTAAAAATATCATCATTCCAATTCGCAACTGTTTGGTAAGTTTTTGTAGCACTTGTAAAATGTGCAACGTCTGAAACATCACTATAACTATCAATTTTTGCGATACCACTTGAAAATGGTCTTAACATTAATAAATTGCTAACGCCCAAACTTGAAAAATTGTATTGTATTTGTAGATTTTCGTCACCTTCCACAAAACCATTGAATTTAACATCAAAAGCTATAACAAAAGATTTTTCATTCATTGGAATTATCATTTCTGCGGATGAATTTTGTATTTGATATGTATATCCATTAACTGTAAATGTTCCAGTTATTAAAGCATCCGTTTCAGCGTAACTTTGTGAAATTGCTTTCATATATGGATTTTGATAAACCTTGCCTGTGCGTTTTAAATTAGATAATTTATTAACATCTACAACATAGTAACCTCTTTCTAATCCATACGTTCTCATTGTATTAGCAGTCATATCTATTGCTTGTTGGTTTTCAGTCGCACCCCATGAATCATCTAAGGATAAAATCGGTCTAGGTGATGTTACCAATACTATAGTTGGTACTGGACTAAAATTAGCATTTACGTAATCAAGTAATGTTTTTAAATAATACTTAAACTCTTTGGCACTTGCAAAATTAGTTTGATTCATTCCCCAACCAATCAATAATAAATCACACTTTGTATCTTTTAAATGGTCTATCCAATTTTTAGTAACTGTATTAAAAGTTTTACTAGTATTCCACTCTTGTATAGATGTTCCTCCTATTGCTCTGTTATAAATATCAAAAGTTTTATCTTTAAATTTTGTCGTAAGCAAATCCATAAATCTTTGATAATAAGAATCACCGCTAGTCAAAGAATTTGGGCCTTGTTCCATTGAATTATTAGCCCCATTTATATTATTATAAGATATATTCGTGCAATCTTGACCACCAGTACTAAGACTATCTCCAATTATACCAATTACTATATTTCTGTTTGCTAAAAAGGCATTACTAAACTGACTTGATTGCAATTTGTTAAAATTTAAAGAATTATATTTACCGTTGTAACTTGATAAAGTCGGGCAAATATTGATAAAATAATTAGCAAGGTTACTACTTGCTATTTTACCTATACCAATTAATATTAAATCTCTAGCGTTAGTTAATACACCACTAACTTTATAAGTATGTGATTTGTCAAAATTAGCATATTTTATACCTTTTGCTTTTAGTGCAGCAAAATAATTATTTAATAATAATGTAGCGTCGTTAGTCCCTATATTTTCATCTACTCCAAAGCCACTTGCAATGCCTTGTTGTTGAACATTATTTGCCATTTGAGCATCAACTGAATCGCTTCTAGCCTTTAAATTTGGGAATGTTCCTCTTGCATTTGTTACTTCATTTTTAACATTTGTAAAGTCTGTTACAACTGCCAAAGCATTTGTTAAAGCAGTAAACTCACTCGTACTTTGTATAGCTGCATCATCCCTAGTTGTGCTAGATACCACAAAATTAAAAGTGACTGAAGTAAGTATCTCTCCTGCTGTACCGTAAATTGTTATTTCTGCAGCTACATTTCCAATACAACTTACTGCTTGCGTAGTTAGTAAACAACTAATTTTATTATTTATAACTCCATCTAATATACAATTACTAAATACTTTTGTATTATCGGCTTTAGCAAAATATATTTTTGTAGTGGTACCTGCTAAGCTATAAGCAACTGAATTGTTGAAAATATTCACAGTGAATTTATGACTATCTGTATCATTTTTTTTTATTATTATTGAGTTATTCATATTTATTTTATTTGCTAAATCTATATTAATTACGTGTTCTATTGGATTTATCATATTGTATAACCTCCTGTGTTTTTATATGAAAAAAGCACCCATTTCTGAATGCCTATTTAGGCTGTAATCCTGTAAAATTTCCGTTAACATCAAAACTCAATTTAAAACTAAATACATAGAATCCCATTTCGTAAGGTAAGGCTATAAAGTTTTCATTCTTAGTAGCGTAATATTCCTTTTTTTCATCGAAAGTCATATTCGCAGGTAATACTGGGATCATCGTATTGTCTTCTGTTCTTATTATTTCTTTCGTATCTACTTTATAAAATATTATCATTTTAAAAAGCCACCTCCTTGTAGATAAAATATTTTACATAAACTGTGCCAGCGAATGGATAGCTAGCATTTAGTCTCACAATACCAATATTTAAAATTGTATTAGTAGATGCTGACCGCATAACCATTGCTATCCCACCAGTAGACCCACCAAGTGTTAAAGCAGGAAAGGATGTATAACTATCTACCCCACTTGCTCCAAGTTGAAAGCATTGTATAACTGGTTTATACCCAAAGTTGTGAGGTATATTTATACTTAAATCTGTGTCAGATTGTAATACGTTAATTGCAACAGTTCCTTCTATCATTATTTTATGCATGTTGTGGGCACCATCTATTACCACTACATTGTTGCCATTTTTTACAGTTAAATCACCATCATTGATAGCTAGTCCAGTGCTATCAATTACTATATTATTATCAATACCATTAAACCCAATTTTTACATTACTTGCAGTTTGTGCAATCGCAGAACTTTGTTCTGCTGTAATTTTTTGCCCTAAATCATTTGTATATTCCGTACTAGACCTTACAACTGCTACAATAGCGCCTGCTGTAATTTTCAATTCTGCACTATTAACTCTTCCATCCAGTGCGCTAATACTTTGAGCCTGTAAAGATATTTGCTCATTATTCTGGAATACTGTAGTTTTAGTTAATTTTAGATCTGCTTTAGTGTCTGCAATATTAGTTTCGTTATAACCTATTTTTTTATCCATAGAAGAAAACTTATTAGAAATATTATCTTTAAATTGTCCCAGTTCTAATTCTTCGATTGTATCTGTTAGTATATTTTTCTTTATCTTTATAACTCTAGCAGTTAAATCACAACCAAATATTCTATGTCTAATTATTACACTATCGCCTATTTTTAATTTTAATAAATCTTTAAATTTAGCATATTCTGCAGTCTTTGCTAAGTCTGCAAATTTAATTGTATAATTATTAGTAGGTAAATCTATTATTCCCCATAGTGCTAAGCCTGCATTTTTTAATTCTGTAGCATCTGTTATATTATCAAATTTTACCTCTTTAGTAATAACAAAAGGGTAATCATTAACTCTGGGCGATATTATATATTTACTGCCTTGATTAACTAAATCTATTGTTAATCCATCTTTACCTATTAGCTTAATTCTAGTTACTAAACCACTCCAATCAAGCTTTTGTTCAAACCCCTGTATGTTTTTACCATAGCTTATTAAAATCCCTGTATCTCTTCCTAGCCTACTTTTAATAGCTACGCTGTAGTTATCTCTGTAAAGCTCTCCACCCCATCTAGACAATATTTTATTATAGATGGATTGAGTAGGGCTTTCACTTACAAAATACGCTGTGCCTATCCCTAAATCATCACACAACCCAATATTAAACTTAGGATTGACTGATAGTGCTATTTGTAAAGCATCATGTACACTTTTATTTTCAGCCCTTAAATCTTCTATATAATCATTAGCCAAGTCATAAAAAATATGATTAGCAGTAATTTTTACAGTGATTCCATTAGCTTGTATGTTACTTTGTATTGGTATTCTAAATAGCTGTCCATCAGCTTTTATAATATTTAAACCCTTTATATTTAGATACTTACCTCTTTTATCCTGGGGATATTCTAATTCCAAACTATAACCTTTGTTTAATTCTTCGATTGTAATACAGGAAATACAGTCACTCAATACGACCAACCCATTATGATTAAAATCAATTGTATTTTTATCATAAAGACATATCATCATATCCACCGCCAGTTAGGTATTATTTCTAATTTACTAAATGTCCCACTCCAGCTTATTGTGTTATTACCAACTTGAAATAAAGGAAACTCTCCAGCCATATCATTATTTTTTAAAAGAGTATCCTTGTAAGCATCCATCAATTCGCTGTTGATAGTCATATAACCACTTACATTTGTAAGATTAATTATATTGCTATTAATATTGAGGGTTATAGAGCCTGTACCATATACTTTTATAGTTGGTAGACTAATTGCTGTGCCTGGATTAAAAATTGTTCCTGGGATTGTTAGGGTAATTATAGGATTATCTATACTTTTTTTATAAGGTTGTACTTTCCATATTAAAGGAAATTCCCCTAACTGATCTAAAGATTGAGCAATATCAATTTTATTTATCAATCTAGCTTCATATTTATAATCCTGCCAGTTAAAAATCAAGTCTCCACTACCTTGTAACCACGCTTTTACTTCATTAATTCTAGTAAAATCCATTAAAGTACAAACTAAAGGTAATGTATAACTTTTCTTAGCATTGTGGTCTACGGTAAGATTACCATCTCTACCGATAATTTCTATTTCTTCAATATCACTTTCAGGAATAACATCTGGAGGTAGTTGATTAATTACTATTCCATAATCTAAATAGCTATCTTTAATATTAAAATAAAAGCTAGGCATTTTTTTTATTAAATCCATTATTTACTACCTCCCAATTCTTTTTGCTTCATATAGAATTGTAATTCTTCTGCTAATTCTTGAACATCTTCTTTTCTGTTATTAATAAAAGTTCCAATAGTAAGAGTTAGACCATTAATACCTTTGCTGTTGTTTTTAGCCATCTCCATAGATACATCATGTGGAATTATTCTTGTACCAGAAGGTAAATCAACTATTTCACCACCGACCTCATTAATATGCGTTAAACCACCTTGCCAATTATCCGTACCGCTGGCATTTTGGCCTATTGATCTACCATCTTTACTTTCTACGTATTTTGTTGTAACTGTTGCGTTTTTATCTTTAATTTTAGTTTTATTGAATAAGTTAAGTACATTCTGGACACCATCTATTAATTTTTTAATACCCCCAAAAACTGAGCTGAAAATATTAGCAACATTATCTAAACCGGGTTTTACAAAATTATAAATTCCTTTTACGTCTTTAATAAAATTAGTTATTGCATCAATTACTTTTGCTATAACCCAAACCAATACGGGGAAAACAATCTCAAATATAGCTTTGATGCCAGGCATTGCCTTTTTAACAGTATCCCATAAACCCATTATTATAGGCATTAAATCAGTTCTTATAGTTGCCACTAATTTATCAAAAGATGGTTTAATGTAATTGTACGCTTGCATAACTGCATCTTTCATTTTCGGGAAATTCTCAACGAACCATTTGGCTAATATTCCATATATAGGTAAAACATTTGTATTTATAAAGTCACTAGCAACTTTCATCACATTTTTAATAACTGTAAAAGCATCGCTTACCGCTTGTTTAATCGCTGGCATATAAGGTTGTATCCATTTATAAAAACTATCAAATGCCGGAACCAAAACAGTTGTTACATAATCTGCCACAATTTTAAATATATTTTTTATGGCATTAAAAGCGCCTACTGTAAATTCTTTTATAGCTGGCATATTAGATTTTATCCAATCACCTAAAACTTTTGCAACTTCACCTAATTTATATATAGCTCCTTGCCAAGTTCCAATTAAAGCATCAGGATCTCCTGCACCTTTTATTCCATCTATAAAAAATCCCCACGCATCTTTTGCATTTTTAAAAACATTTTCTATAAAATCCATAGCAACTCCAATGGCATTTTGTATTTGTGGCATTTTATCAAGTACCCATGTCAAAAAACCACCAAGTATAGGTAACAATTTGCCACCGATAGCCTCACTTACTTCTCCAAACTGATTTTTTAATATTACAAGTTTACCGGCGAACGTAGTTCCTGCTGCTTTTGCACTATTCCCAAACTCGGTTTCTAATTCTTTAAGAATAACTTTTTGTGCGCCAGCTACATCACCATGTTTAATCATAGCAGCTATTGAATCTTTTTGAGCCTTGGTGAATGTTACGCCAACTCTACTTAATGCCGTAATACCTTTAATTGGATCATTTAAAGCCTTACCTAGTTGTATTGCACTACCTTTTGCATCTGTTCCAAGTGCGGTTGCCATATTTAGCATTGTTTCTGTAGCCATAGGAAAGACGTCTTTACCTATTTTTGTAAAGGTTAAAAGAAGATTTTGACCACTTAATATCTCATCATCTGAAAACTTGGTGAGTTTTTGTAATCCACTAGCTATATCTTGTACACCTTTTGCAGTCATACCACTGGCACCTTTTGTGCTTGCTAAAACTGCATTTAATTGTGATACTCCAGCTTCTGCTTCTGCTGCATCATCTATAAAACCTTTAATTCCCATTCCTACACCTAATATAGTACCAACCTTTAACAATGTACTTCCTAATCCTTTAAATGCATTTTCCATGCTATTACTCGTAGCCTTACCTTTTTTATCTATCTTATCAAGTTTGCTTTCGATACCATCATCTTTTAAAAGAATTGAACCGAATATCTCAAAAATTTGGATTTTAATTACCTCCCTTCTGTTTTGACTGACTTTCCTGGTCTGCTTTTTTTATTGCTTCAGCCTCTTCAATAATTTTCTTAATATCAAGTTTGCTGTTATTTTCATTTTTAGGTTTAAAAACTTTATTTTTATAATCTGGAAAACTCATAAAGTTTATAGGTTGTCCATCATTCATTCTTCTATAATCCTGAAGCCACTGAGTCCATAATCTATCTACTGCATTTTCTTCTTTGGCTTTTATATACATCTTTATAACTACATCAAAATCAAATGACATTAAAAATTGCATATCTGAGTATCTATGCATCAAAGTATCTAAAAGATCATCTTCTTCTACTTCAATGCCAACTTGAAAAAACTTTTCAATGTCTCGTCTTCAAATATTGCTTTCATTGCATCCATAAATATTACTGGATCTAATAATTCTTTTTCTGCCTTTTCTGATATTGCACTTACAAATTTATAAACCTCTTTTTCAGCGTTTCCAATATTTTCAACAAAAATCATAATCGCTTCTATTTGCATCTCATTTATTGCAGTTTCTTTTATCTTTTCAAATTTATCTGCTCTTTCTTCTTCGGTCATTTTACCTTCAGGCATTTGTATATTAGTTGCATCTTTAGCTAACTTTTTAAGTTCCTCTCTAATCCCCATTTTTTTAATTATTCTTATAAATATAAAGAAATCTGGTGTTGTTAATTTTCTCATTTTTAATAATACCTCCAATATTTTTATAAAAGAAAAGACATCCTGTTAAGGATGCCTAGTTGTTTGTAACTTTAAGTGCAGTAAACGTAGCTAGAGCAATACCACTTAATGATTTAACATCAAGTGCATCTGCAACAGGCTTGATATATTCCACTGTAACAATTTGACCTGAAGTAGCAGGAGTAGTAAGAGTTAATTCTATTGTATTTAAATTATTCACTCCTCTTACACTTGTTGTAACTACATCAGCTACGCTGTTAACTTTAACTACAAAACCATCTTTAGGTACTGTTACCCCAACAATACCTGACAATGTTAATAATACCTTAGCATTAGCAATTATGGGTGTACCAATAACATAGAAAGGCACGCTATTTTTTGCTTTAGGGTATCTAACTTCATAAGGTAATATGTTAGGTGTCATAGGGTCTTGAAAAGCACTAAAAGTAATAGGTAAAACATTATCTTTATCATCTTCCGTTTTAAACTTCAACCCATCAGTATTTAAAACATTCTTAAGGATTACTATAACTGGCTTCAATGATCCACTTATTTTACCTACTAGTGCTATATTATCTAAATAATCTGTATCAGCTATATAGGTTTTGCCTGTTATAATATCATAGTCAACGTTAGTTGCACTATCTACCTCGCCTAATAAAGCCATTTTAAGTATGTCAGTAGTTACTTCTAGCATATTTGTTTTCATAGTTATTTCTGTATCTGTAATAAATCTTAAGCCTTTTGAAACTCCTTTTACTCCATCCACTTTTACATCTCTTGTTTTTACAGTAACTGAAAATTCATTCCCTCCAGCAGTTGCCCCTATTAAAATTTCTTTGCCTACTATCCCATAATTTTTATATAATGCACCACTATCCAAAAGTAAATTCAAAGGTGTTAAAGCACTATAACCTATTACGTTTTCACTATTTTCTGGCATCTTATTACCTCCTTGTTATTTGTTTTTAATTAAATTTATAAACTTTAACTGTATATCTCAATTCTCGTCTTTGTATTCCTATCATTTCATCAGGCAATTCTAACCTATAAGGTGTATTTCTATTAATAGATGCTTGCATTGCATCATCTATATAATGAAACCTATTTAAAGCCTTGTGAATAGCATCTGTAATAGCTTCAATATTCCTTATATCTGTATCTTTATCGTCCCAAATATTAACCGATAACAAATTTGTATCTGAAAAACTATTATTAGGTAATATGTTTGGGAATTTAATTGTACAGTAAGGGTAACTTTTTGTTTCTGTTGTAGGATAATGTCCTACAAAACATGGACATAGAGGTTCAATTATTCCACTTAATAAACCATATAATTTTAACATTTAAGCACCACCTAACTTACTGCGATAAAGAGATTCGGCCACATTTATTATTTTAGGTATCGAGTTCATTGCTCCAGGCTCTAAAAATGGCTGTGCTGTTTGCTTGCTGGTTCCTTTTTCAACCATAATTCCATATGGAGCATCTGGAGTAACTCCAATATAAATTCCTTTATTAGCTTCCATCACTTCACTAACAATGCTTTTTTTTAAATTACCTGTTAAAACTGGTGTTAAACTTTGTGCTTCAGCTACGCAAAGGACCCCAACCTTTTCACAAAATTCTTTTTTATTAGCGTTTAAAACTCTTTTAACATCGTTCACATAGCTTTTATATGCCATTAAAACACTCCTTTCGGGTATAAGAAAAACACCCATTATATAACGAGTGTTATAAGATATTAGCGTATACGCCTTGACAATTTACAATTCTAAGCATTGTTTTAATGCTAGTATCATATTCTTTTTGTAATTGTTTTTGGGTGTAACTCCCTGTTGCGTATTTGTTCCTAATTTCTTCTGCTTCTTCTTTGCTAAATCTTCTATTTGCATCTGATAATTTTTTTCTAGTCGTTTCTTTTATAACCCTGTTCTTAGTCGCTATACCTATTTTGCGTTTTACTTCTTCTGTAAGGTGTAGCCCTGTTTTTATCATTCTTATTTTGTTTTTAGTTTCTTTTGAAGGGAAGAAACCTTTTGTAGTTCCACCGCCATAACAAAGATTATAATATTCATTGCTTTCTACTGCGTTATGGTTTTTGATAAACTCAACTTCTAAATCGTCTAATTCTTTTATAGAATAACCTATCGCAACTATTTCTCTAACAAAGCTTTTTCTGCCATATTTTTTAATTGCCTTCTTGAATGTGGTCCCACTACCTAAATAATTTAGCCAACCATCCCTATACATCTTTTGTCCTATATATCTTTTCCTATTAACTATATTAGTTGTTATATAAATAAACCCATAAGGTTTTACTTCTTCCAAATTCATCATCCCCTTACATATATTATACTACGTATAGACGTGCACGTCAATGGTTATTTACATATATACGTACATATGATATACTATATTAAAGAGGTGATACTATGAGAAAGAAATTTACAACTAGTTTAGACGAAAAAGTTATAAAACAATTAAAGATTCAAGCGGTTATAGAAAACACAGACGCTAGTAAAATTATCGAAAAATTATTAATAGAGTATTTAGAGTCTACTGAAAAGTAGGCTTTTTAAATTCCTAGGCAAGCAAGTTCTAGGTAATCCCAGTTTATTATTGTTTTAACTTCATATTTCTCTACAACTAGCTGAGGATTTGTATAATAGAGCACGGTTCCTATCTTTATATTTGCATCAAATTCCATGAATATCCTCTTTGTACACTCAATATCATAACCATAATTCTTTAACAATAATGCTCGGCTATAAGGTTGCACGTCACACATAATATCTTTTACCCATGACAATACACCTGGAATAAATATTCCATCAACCTTAGTGCCAGGTGCCTTATTATATATACCTACTTTATAAACATCAAACATATTATAATCACCCCATTAATTTGACCATTGGAAGTGGCAATAAACCTTTAATATCATCAGACATTAAAAAAGTTGATGCCTTATAGGTTTTACTCCTTGATCCTTGGCTTTCACTTTGTATATTTTCTTTACCCTTAGAGCTATAGGTGTTGTAAACAAGTGCTATTATAGCATCATCAAAATTAACTTCTATATATGCGCTATCATATTTGTTATTAAGATAATTTTTAATGAACGTAATGGCACGATTCTTATAAATAATTAATGTTGAGTCCGAATATGCATCAATATTAGGCAAAAGTATATGCAAATCTTCAAGAATCATATTTATTCACCTTCTTCAGTTGAGTCATTTTCTTCCTTTTCAAATACTACCTTTTTAACTAAATTTAAAGCTTCCAATCCTTTAATCTCAGATGCTAGTATATACATTTTTTCTCCAATAGAGTGAATCTCTTCACCATATTTTATGTTAGCAAGCACTTTAACTTTTACCTTTTTAGGTACTTTGATTTCATCTTTTACAAGATCCACTTCTGGTAATTCATCTTTTTTAACATCTTTTTTATCATTCATTAAAATCACTCATCCTTTCTATATAAAAATAAGAGGGTATAACCCCTCTTTGATCTAGTTTTTACTATTAATTAACTGTTGCTATAAATAAATTGTCTATACTCTCAAACGATGGTAATGTGATAGCAGAAACCTTTGTAATTACATTAACTGGATCCACCTCTTTAGAAGTAGTTATTGCAACTCCTAGATTAACTATAGTTACATCTGCATTAGCTCCAGCCATAAGATCACTTTCTTCTGGAGTAGTACCAAAGTAAGTATTTCCTAAATTACCATCAGGTAATAACGAGAAAACATCATCTGGGAAGAATAAAGTTGCTGCTCCATCATAATTTTTAAACATTTTGCTATAAACTGCTACAACCAAGCCAAGTTTAGCCTGTATATATTGTTTCATCATTGCATCAGTCATAATAACATTTAATCCACCGGTAGGATTAAGGTCGAGTTTAATGGAGTTGTTCATAAGTAAGTAATTCCAAGTCTTTCTAGTGCAAACTGCCTTTGTTGGTCTACTTCCTGTATCTCCCTCCACTTTGTCCTGCCATCTTTGAATATCCTGTATAGGTGTAGCAGTAGTTAGAGCTGACCACTTAGCAGTAGTAAGTAAAGCCTCTTTGTGAGCTGCAAGGAATTTATAATCATAATCGTAATTTATACGATTAGCAATTATAGAAATTTTTCCGCTTGAAAGTAATTGCATTCTCATTCTTTCAGCAGCAACTTCGGCGCCAGTTACTAAGTTTGCTACATCATCATAAATTGAGGTTATTAAAGGCTCTACTAAAGCGTAATTAGCTGAAGCATATACTTTGTTTAATTCCTGTCTTTCTTTTTCTCCAATTCTCATTGATTCTTTGAAAAAAGGCATCTCAGTTTCAATTTTATCAAACCCTATTCTATCTCTCAAAGTTGCTTTTGTATCAAATGCACTAGGTTTTAATATAGCTGGTAATCCCTTAGATCCTTTAATCCAAGAAAGATCTAAACCTAGTTGTTTCTTTGATGGGAAAAGAGTAGCCCCCATATATGGGATTGTTAATGATGGATTATTAGTGTAATATATTCCAATTTCTTTTGATTTGAATAAGTCATAAATATTAGGCATTTATATCACCGTTCCTTTCTTATATTATTTTAAAAATAGTACTCTGGACTTTAAAGCAGAAATTGCATCAGCAGTTGGAGCTTCAGGTAATTTATTTATATCAACAAAACCATGAATTAACATTGCACCTGCAGCGTCACCAAAGGTCACATCTACATCATTTAAAAGTACACCCTCAGCGTCCACACCAGCACCGGCTATAGTTGTAGCTGCGCCTTGTGTATTGTGCTTAGTTGCCAAAGTTGCAACATTACCAAAAATGGTATTAGCTCCACCATTTCCGCCGACAATAGTTCCAGCAAGTACTACCTTTTTACCATCAGTGTTAGCAACTATACCAGCATCATCTACCATTACTGGTATTGATACATAGTGATCTGCAAATTTTAAAATCTCATTTACATTTGTATAAGTTGTTGAATTGAATTTCATTATAATTTCCTCCCTTTATTCAAAATAATTTTTGGTTGTTGAAGCTTGTTTTTGTGATTCTTGAGCTTGAAGTGCGAGTTTCATTCCCATAGAATTAGGATCTGGACTACCTTTTTCATTTGGTGGAACATATCCACCTTTTAATTTTTCAGCTACCATTGACGCAACGCTGGAATTAAGTATTCCTTCAAACTTAGTAAGATTATCAGTAGTTGAAGCTTCATCAGCGCCAATAAAATAATCTACTAAATCAGTAGGCAATTTTTTATCACTAAGCATTTTCAACGCGTTAGTTTTCAAGTCTTTCCTTGAAGATTCTGTTTTCATTTTTTCCATTTCAGCCTTCATATTTTCCATTGCAAGTTCATTTGGGTCCTTGGTTGGAAACTTCTTTTTCACTTCGGCATCCACTAGCGCACCTAAGTTATTTGTTTTAAATGTCTCAATGCCTTTAGTCAAGTGCTTATCTTTTTCACTGTCCATGAAACTTTTAAAATCAGAATCATTCATTTTGCTTTTAAATGCTTCTAAACCACTAAATTTCTTTACCAGTTCAGAACCTTTTACAGCTTCATCAACGTCATCCTCATCTTTTAATGTGTCTATTAATTTTATTAAATCTTTTTTTAACATTAATATCTCTCCTTTAGCCCTTCTAACAACTTTAAGTCCCTAGAAACGCAATTAATTTTTATATAAAAAAGCACCTTATTTCTAAGATGCTTAAATACCTTTATCTACTAGCCATTGATCATAATTTTTATAATCAATAATATCCTTAGTTTCATTATCTTTTCTTTGGGTAGGTGTCCACCCCTCATAAGGTACATTTATTAAACAACAACGGCATGATGGGTGCAGTGGTGGCTCTGGATGATCTTCATCTATGTCCCAAATCTTACCGTCTAAACTAGCATCTTCATCCGCGGTTTTACCATCTAGAGTAGCCGACCACATTACCTGTTTTACACCAGTACTAATTCCAATATCATAACTTGCTTGAGTTTGTACCCTTGCATTTTCAGTATTTACTAACCTTTGACTTTCATAAGCAGCAACATTAAAAGTATTTTTAATATCCCTTCCTATTTTATCTATTGTCGTATCACCTTTCATAGCATCAGTTAAAGAATTTGAAAGTTTATCAATCATGTCAGCTTTATTTTTCCAAATCCTATCAGAAAACAATTCATCTTTATATTTTGAGTTTACTGCTGCATCAATAAACTTCTGACTCAGTATGTCAAATTTAAGTTTTATTTTCATCCCACTATCTAAAATATATGCGTTCTTGTAGTAGCTTTCTTGGTATGTGCTTTTTAAAATGCTAGTTATTTTTTCTACTTCATTCTGTCCTAAACTCTTGCCAATGGTTTTTAATTTTTTATTGGTATTAGAGGTTATAATGGCTTTCTGTGAAGAGTTTACTTTAATTAGACCATCTATAGCATAAGCAATAAAAAGAGCTCCTATGAAGTTGTGAACATCATTAAGAGCATCCTTTTGATTTGAGTATACTGTTTTCATTCCCTCATCAACATAATCTTCATTATCCAATACTATTTGTTCTATTTGCTTTCTATATTTTGGGTCAATCAATTGCACCACCCCTTCCTAATTTCCTTTTGCATAAGCATGTTTATAGGAAATAATATTAAATATTGTGCCTTGAGATACTGGATATTCTTTTGCTAATGTGACACATGAATAATTTCCAGTATCATATTTTTCTCTAATTTCTAATAACTGAATATCTGTTAATTTAGATTTGGCACTATCTGACATCTTTTTTCTTGATTCTTCTGTATAATGTAGTCCTTCGTTCCATGATTTTCTACCTTTGTTTGATTCTGATATTCTATGCCTTGTTTCAGTGCTATTTTTACCACCAAAGTGAGGATGATTTTCACCACTATATTTTTCTTTACGAGCTAATGATAATTTATATCTTGTTTCTTTTGAAACTATTTTACCTTTATGTATCTTCCTTATCTTTTGTTTTACTTCATCTGTTAATTTTAATCCAGTATGAGATTTTTTCATCTTATCTCTTGTTTCTTTTGAATGATGAATATTTTTCATAACAACATCACCGCCAAAAGAAGCATTATAGTAATTTTTACTTTTAACTGCATTATATTCTTTAATGAACTTTATTTCTAATTGGTTTAATTCTTCCTTAGAATTAGCAGTTGCAATAGTCTCTCTAGTAAAGTTTTCTTTGCCATATTTCTTAAGTGCATTTTTAAAATAAGTTCCACTTCCTAAATAAATTTTCCATCTACCGTTACCATAATTATCAAAGGTCTTTTGACCAATATATTTAACATTATTTATAGTATTAGTAGTTACATATATAAAACCATAAGGTTTTAAAGTTTCCATAACTATCACCTCACCTATTATTATACTACGTATAAACGTATACGTCAATAAGTATTTACGCAATTAAGTATTCATGATACAATATAATGAAGAGGTGATAATATGCGTAAAAAATTCACTACAAGTCTTGATGAAGAGGTCATTAAACAATTAAAAATACAAGCAGTTAAAGAAAATACAGATGCCAGTAAAATTATAGAAAAATTATTAATAGATTATTTAAAGAACTCTAATAAATAGGGTTCTTTTTATTTAGTCACTACTGGAGGATTTAAAAGGCTTTCTCCAATAGAGTTACTCTTTTGTTCCTCTTTTATTTTTTTCATTTCATTAGCAACATTATCAACAAAGCTTAATTGAGCTAAACCAGTTTCAGTGGATAAATTATCTCCTAATTGAGAAATAATTTGAGCTGTTACTAAATCATCACTTGGAATATTATAAGTAAACACTTGCTTTATATCCTTATAATCATAAGTATCTGAATTTTTTATATTTAAATACTTAAATAATAGCCTTAGTCTGTTTTTAGTACAGTTTACAACTGATCTTTCATCTAACGTACAAACATTTTCCAAAGAAATAAGTCTAGTTCTTAAAGCTAGACTGCTTGTATTGCTTGATAATTTTTCATTTGCATTTATATGGCCAGAAATTTGATATATCTTACTTTCTAAAGTATTTAAAGTATTTTGAATAAAACTATCATTAATATTTTTTATAAGCCAATTTACAGTACCCTCTTTATTAGGTATTTGAATAGCGCCTAACTCTTTCATTTTCGGTAAGTCAGTTTCTTCTACAGTTACACCAGTAAGCACTAAATAAGCACTTCTAAAGTCGGATATTTCATTTGTTATATCAGATAAATTAGTTTCATAAGCATCTTGGAGTCCTTTAATGTCCTGAAATAAAGTATCCTCTTCGGATTCTTCAGAAATGGTACAAATACTTATAGGCACCTCACCAAAATAATGAAGATCTTGCCCTTGAAGACATGCCTTGCCAACTCCACCTTTGTAATGCAATATTTTATCAACTAGATACACATCAATATAATCATTAGTATCAAATTTCTTTTTAAATACTCTAAGAGCTAATTGAATGTTCCCATTACCATCCTCTAACACATAACAATTTAATGGAGTTAGTATTCTTGAGCAAAAACCAAGATCATTAGTATAATAAACTTCATAGGCTTCGCCATATATTAAAGCATTCTTTAACAAGTTCTGATCATGCTTTTCTGACCAATGCGCTAAATTATAGTCTATTGCATTTATTATTTTTGCATCACTATTTTTACTTGTATAAGATATTTTATTCCCTAGAGTATAAGATACCTCTTCTTTTATAAATTTCTTTATATAATTCACTCTAGTTTTCAGGTTAGATCTATTTGTTACCATCTTATAATCTTTCAAAGCATCAGTATTGCCTTTAAAATAATCATACATTAACTTATTATTAGCTTTTTTATCATTGAAATCAGCATAACAAGAGTTCAATAATTTTTCAGTTATTTCCATTTATTCTCACCTCCCAAATAATTCATTTAAAGTCCAAGTAAATGCCTATCAAAAAATTGTACCTTTTGTATTACATCATTCTCATTGCAAGCATATCGAAGAGAGTCGATTCCGTGATTAAATTTATCAATAGGTTTATTAAAATAAATACCGTTTTTATCTTTCTGCCAAGTATAGTTTCTAAATTCATCTATTATAAAATTACATTTGCTGTGGATAATAATATTAAACTGTTGCAAATATTGTATACCGTTAAGAATACTGTCTTTGCCTTTAGTAGCTCCTGTCATTCTATCTATGCCATTACGTTTTAATTCTTCAATTGACTTAGGCTCAGATGAATCACCTATTATCTTTTCTTTTCTATAGCCCATGTCTGTAATTTTTTTAGCAATTTCGTCATTAGTTAAACCCTTCTCTTGAAACTCATCAAATACCCATAAATTCTTATTAGTTCTATCTATTAAGGCACATATGAATGCTGTAGGGTCATTAGTATAACCAAAATCAACCGCAAACACTGCTTCAATAGTTTTACTATGTTCCTTGATAATTTCTTTAAAATCGAAGCACTTATCTTGCCAATTATTAAAAATAAGTTTATCCAGGGTAGCAAATTCACCTAATGCGTAAATCTTATAGTACGTAAAATTGGTTATTTCCATTTCTAACAAAGCATCTATATAATCTTGTGGTAAAAACTTATTATCCTTAAATGTAGTATGTAATATTGTTATATTATCATGATTATAAGAAACCTCATCACTAAACCACATATTATAAACCCAATTAGTTTTACTAACCGGATTAAACATACAAATTATTTGATTATGTACATTTTTAGAACGTAGTCTAAGATTTAATTGTGTAAAATCATCTAGTGTTAACTCTGTGCATTCTTCAACTAAAATATCATCAATGTTAGCTATACTTTTAATCTTCTCGTTTTCATCAAGGCCTTTAAATATTATTTGTGATCCATTAGGTAAATCTATTGTTAATAATGTTTCCCTAATTTCACATTGAGGATATAACTGCCAATCTGCTAATACTGTTTTAAATAATGCAAATATAGAATCTCTTAATGTATTGCTAACTTTTCTTATAACTAAACATTTTCTGTTAGGATATTTTAAATATTTAAGTACTAATTTTTGTACTGCAAAATGTGATTTACCACTTCCTGCGCCTCCATAAAATATATTGAAACGTTTTGTATAATCTTCAAGTGATGGTAAATAAGCATCATTGAATAATTGCTTGGATATTTTAAAGTTTTTAAGTTGTGAAGTTGCTATATTGACCACCTCTCTTATATAAGAAAAGCACTCCGTTAAGAGTGCTCATATTGTTTAACTAGCTTATAAAATGTAGTTTTCTTTAGTTCCAATATTTTCATTACATCTACGCCTGATATATTACCTTCATTCATCATCTTATAATATCTATCCCACTGCTTAGGATATTCTATAGCTTTACGTCCTTTAAACTTGCCCTGCTCTACTGCAATTGCTATGCCTTCCATTTGTCTGTCCTTAATGTAATCTCTCTCTAACTGTGCTACAGCTCCAAATATAGTTAACATAAACATTCCAGTAGGTGTGGTAGTATCTATTGATTCTTTAAGAGATACAAATATAATACCTTTAATATTTAATTGTTCTACTAGTTCTATAAGGTCCTTGGTATTCCTTGCAAATCTACTAATGCTATCTACTATTAACTTATCACCATGTTTTAATGCAACCATCATATTGTTTAACACCGGCCTGTCAGTAACATTCTTTCCACTAACCTTCTCAATATAAACATTCTCTAAAGGTATATTAAACTCTTTAGCCTTTATCTCTTGTCTAATTGTATTCTGGTCTTTGCTTGATACCCTAATGTAAAAATATGTTTTCAATATAATCACCCCTTAATATACTATATGGTAATTATATCAAATAGTTCGTTTAGTGTCAATTATATTTAGCGCACTATATGTTTCTTTTTTAAATAAAAAAAATATTGTTAGGGTAACCCCCGCATAATCAATCTAAAAAAGAAGCCTACCCCCCACCTTACTACTTATTACAATATTTATTAATACTGCATAGCTCGTTTAGAGTACACTTTAAACGGTAGTATTCTAATGCCCTTATAAGCCACTTAAGTCACTTGTAATTGTACAATTTATAGTTCATTTAGTTTATTAAGTTTAGTTGAACTAATCTTCTAATGTTACTGTAATGCTACTGCCATTGCTAGTAATATCCTTATGTTCTATTAACATGCCCTTATATTTAGCTAATAGTTCTGATGCCTTGAGACGATCACTGTGCCTAGCTCTTGTGTCCATTGCAATACTTTTAATATTGGAGACTATCTCGGCTACTGTTACATCAACATTATCCATATAACTATCAATCAAATCATTGATGTACTTCTTAATGTTTGTATTTGTAAGTAGTTGACACGCATTGCTCTTACAGGTATTATCACTATTATCCTCACCATATGCACGTCTGTATGCTTGTAGGCCATTAAGATCTACTATATACTCTATACAAAATTGTTTCTGCCGATCATTCAGCATATATTTTGCTTTGCCTACTGATTTTACCTTATCCTTAATCACTCTGCTTGCCATTTAATTACCTCCAATCTACTTTATATTATTTGCACTTAATTTCATCAATACCCCAATGCTCCTGCATCATTGCCATGTACCTATTGCTTTCAAGCTCTTTCTCTAACTCTTGGATTTCTCTATTAGTACTATTGGTAAACTCAATTAGTTGTTTAGCAGAAAGCATACTAGGCATGTAAGATAATATATATTTCTTTTCTGCTATAGCTTCTCGCATTTCATTTTGATACATCGCATCCAATCACTCCTTTAATTAAAAAGGGACTAACTAATTAATAGCTAATCCTTTAACTCTTTTGGTACATATTTCATTATTAATTACATTTGCTGTAGCCTTTAATTGTCTAGCTGTTAATTTACCGTCTTTTCTACGGCTATGATATTTAGTATTACTTAGATCAGTATTATTTATATCCGTATTATTATATACCCTATGCTTACCATACACTGGTTTAACCATAGGGTGGTTTATAGGGGTATGGTTTATGTCGCTAGAATCAAGCAGGTCATACTCATAGCTGAATTTACCATTGCTCAAACTATGCTTATATTGCACTAAATACCCTGCTTTTTTTAATTCATCCCACGCACCTTGAAAAGCCGTTTCGCCTTCTGTACAATCTCTCTTTAAAGTAGTTTTATATAATATAAAACCCTCTATAGTAATATAAGATTGAATTAAAGAATATAATCCTTTAGCCTTAAGGCTCAAATCATTATCTCTTAAAGCTGAATTACTAACCTGGCTGAAATATACTTTCTTTTGTTTAAATGAACCACTTAAATTACTCATTTCATTTAATCACCTCCAACATTTTAGGAAGTGGGAAGTAATTATCCTCCAAACTTCTTTGCAAATAAAAAGCAACCTACTGAGATAACCTCTCGCAAGTTGCTTTTTTACAATATATATAATTTTAACTATTTATAGTATATCCTAATAAAATGGACATTCCTACCCCACTTTCATTTTATTTTTTCTTTTTATTCTGGCCAGTATTCTATAAACTGTTTTTTCATTTATGCCTAATTCTTGTGCAATCCTAATACCACTTTTACCCTCTACATCTTTTTTATAAATAACTTTATACGGTAAACCTGTAAGCCCTTTTAACTTAATACTCATATATTCTTTTTGCTCCATCATACCTTTTAACAATATACGTTGTTTCTCTAGCTTAGCATCAATCCTAGCCATTTCAATAACAGAATCAACATAAAACGGATCCCTTTTGCTTCCTTTAGGCATATCCGAATATTGTTGGCATCCAACTTCTCCAGGACCAGCTAAATCCCTTTGATGAATTTTGACTTCTGAGCATAATCTTTCTATATTCATTTTACAAATATCTATATCTATACATAAATCTTTGTAAGTATCAATTGCATACATTTAATCATCCTCCCACTTATTTATGTTTACATTTAATTTCTTTTCAAGTATTTTATTTCTGATAGTTAATCCTATCCATATGCCTAAGAGTATTAAAATTCCTACTGGTATGTATAAAGCTTTCATTTTATCCCTCTTTTTTCTTCTCTTCTACTTTCTTCACTACTTATTACTAACAAGCTCCATGTGAGTAATCCTACACATAAACATAAAATTATTAAGATTATTGATAATATCATTATTAGCCTCCTTCGCTATTTTCTTGAATTGCGTATTACCAACCTTCAAATTCGCTTAATTCTGAATAATCTTTTTCGCTCATTTCAATGCACTTAATTTTTAAATCTTTAACAATGTATTCTTCACCAGTTTCTAATTCTTTTATTTCTTCTATGGCTCTATCAACATTAAAAACAAGACAGAATTCTCCTGTATATTCTCCTATTTCAACTTCAAAATCCTGTGGATTTGTGGCTGTAAATCCTTCATCTCCACATATAAAAATTCTATATACTTTAATCATCTTCGTTTTGATTTGTTCTTTTATAAATGCAGAAATATCATGTATTCCACCTAAATATAATCTTTCATCATCAAATCTTTTAAACATTTTTAATACCTCCTTGTATTCGCATTATAATCAGATTCCGTAACTATTTATCGTACTTTTCACCACAGAAAGGACAATATATAGCTGCATAGTATAATTCTTTTTTAGCATATTTCCCATTTCCATTTAAGCCCTTTACGATAACTGGAATATTCAATGTACTGAAAAATAGTTCATGTTCATTTTTAAATTCTGCCTCTTTAATTTTCCATTTTTTTAAACTATCAATCTTGCTTGATGCAGTTTCAATTATTATTTTCTTTTTTTCTTCTTTACAGTTACACATTTCTATTCCCCCTCAATCTTTTCAAATTCTATAACCCATACCCAAGGATTATCATTCCAGTTATTGTAAATTGAATCCCATAGCTGTCTAAACTCATGGATATATTCATCCGCGCTCTGTATGTCTGTAATTTGATAATTAAGTTTTATACCTTCTTTTACGCAGTCACCTGCTGTTGTTGCCATTATCATTTCAACTCTTACATCAGTTACTTTTAAAAATAATCTAGCTGCTTTTTTAGGCATATGAATTGATGGATGCCATCTATGTTCATTAAATTCCCACTGCTTAGGGCTTGCTTTATAATCATAAGGCCACCCTGTACCGCTTGAATTATTTGCAAATGTTTCTCTTACATAGAGAATGTCTCCAACTTGATAAGGTGCTTTGAAGTATATTGCATCTGTGTGTGTTTTACCTTCATATTCAAAAACATCACTATCTTTATAAAACCCTGCGAATAATTTAGTTTTTTCATTTAGATTATCAACTAATTTATAAAATTTATCCCTCCCGTAAAAACTAGGAGTATGCCCACTTAATTTTATAATTCTCCTAGTACATGTTTTGTTACCTTTTAGTATTGCTTGTACCATTGCTGTATTGAACAAAATTGGTTTTTCCATTACTTTTCTCCTTTCATGCTATTTTTAATAATTGTTTAAATATACTTTCAAAAATTGTAACTGGAATTGAATTTCCTCCTTGCTCATATAAAGCTGTTGTTCCATTTACCTTTGCTGCTGCATAGTAATCTGTATCTGCATAGCCTTGTACTCGCCAACATTCCAACTCTGTAAGCAATCTATACTGTCCATCTCCTAAATCAATCACGCCACTATTAGGGCATCTATTTTGCTTAGTAGTTATCGTATTGCAAAATTTATCTATTACTTTTAATCTCATACTATAAACTTTCTTATCCATTGCATACCTCCAATGCCTTTAATATAGTTACATTATTAAAAGTCTTTACGAATTTTACTAACTCTGGGTACTCTAGGCCTGTATCTGCAAATACTGCTGGTATATCATCATATAAATAATTTCTAACTATGTGGAGCAATACTGTACTATCTAGTCCACCACTAAAACTTACATACACATCACCATTCCAATAGTTATACCAATCCTGTATTCTTTTTTTAGTTAACCTAAGTTTTAATTCATATGGTAGGCCTTTACGCTGAGCAAAAGCCCAATCCTTTAACTTTAGATCTATGTCTTGAATATAAATTTATCTCACCCCTTTCTTAATGAACAATAATTATCTATTGAGACTACTAACCTTCGTACAATGGGCATTCTTCGTTTTCACAACTGCTGCAACATCCATAGCAAATATCATCATCAGTTCGCTTAGGTTCTTCCGTAAAGGGTAATCCACAAGCTTCGATTTCATCCATCTATTTAACCCCCAATACAGTGTTTTGAAACTTTTTACACATTCTATCTCTACGCTGTGAACTTATTCTTTCATTTTCAAACATAGCTTTTAGTCCTTCATTAATATATTTATCTAGCTTCAAACAATGTTGTTCAAACCTTGCATCAGCCATTAATATTGCAATATCTTGCTTGGATCCTTGTACAACTTTATTATTCATTCCTCTTCCTCCTCAGGACTTACATCAAAATGTCCCTCTTTTAAAAAATTTCTAACACCATACTTCAAAATTCCATAAATCTCTTCACCACTATCTACCTTATTTACAAAAACGGTACCGTTAAGAAATTGGTCTTGAATACTTCTCAGCCTAGCCATAAAGGAGACTGGCAAATATTCACTCCTGTAGTTGCCGGTTTTAATGTTATTTCTTCCATTTTCATCTTCTAAGACTAAAAACATTTTAATATGTTTTTCTTTGGCTCTACGTAATTCACGAATTAAACGCAAATCATCATGTGTATCTGTTTCCTCTGCTAAATTACCAGCCAATTCATCAACGCTATTCTTACGCTCTACACCGATGTTAAAATACAAATCCCTGTATATACCCATCTTTTCACACTTTGTGATAATAGCTGTGTAGTCACCTTCATCTATCTTTTGCTTTTTATAATTTATCCTTTTCTTATCAAAATAATCTAAGATATGCTGATTCTTCTTGTCATGCTCCCTACTATCAAAAAGTATTACTAAGTTTTCTGCTAAAAGCTTTTTAATCTCCGTATCTGTCAGTTTGTAATAAGAGTATTTCATATGATTTAAACAACCTCCGTTATCAATATTTCGACCCTTGGTTTATCTGAATACCACTTGTTAACATGTAAGCATACAACCTGGCTATCATCCTTATAAGCTAGTCCATTAAGCGCATCCAAACAAATCTTTCCCAAATTATCGGTATCCGGTTTTTTAACAGGTCTTACATCATTACTTAGCATTAAACTAGCATTTTTTTTACTTGTACTTTTAGTTATTCCAAAATAACAATCTATTTCAGCTTTAAGCATTCCGCCTAATGGATTTTGTTTGCTTATAATGAATAATTCTTTGATAAGCGTCTCGTAATTGACTGTTTTTACTGGTGTGAAGGTTCCAAATTTACATACTCTTGGCCTTGCTTTGCTCACTGGTTCTCCTGGTATAATAAGCTTAATCATAATAAGTCATCACCCTTTCAATTATTATTTGAAAGTCACATGAGAGTGTAGATGTAGAACTAAACCCTCACATAACTTCAATTCTTTATTAATTCTGCAAATCGTCTATATTCATTTGAGCTTCTTTTATAGGCACAGCAACATATACACCGCCTATAAGTTGAATATCTCTTTTTTCTGTAAATACCCCCTCTTGTTTATACTGTTTTTTAAGAGTTGTTGTAATTTTATGTTCAAACTTAGGCTTTTTATAAGTAAAAGTCTCATTTACCATTTCATCAAATTCATTCTTTTTAGGAATAGTTTCAACTCCTGTAGGAATCTCAATATTAAGTTTTAATGTTATTTCTCCACTTTCAAATTCTTCATTAAAAACTTCCTTTATACATCTTTGAACCTCTTTGTTTAAGTCACTTCTTAAGGCATTGAATACCTCGCTGTCAATATCTATGTCTAAAACTATTTTTGATAAATCCATATGCTCATATATTTTATTCATTTTTATTCTCCTTCTTAATCTTATTTAGCTTATCCTATGGCGTCACTACAATGTCTTACTTTTAAGCAATGTATTTACTTGTTTGACTATTTTATGTTGTGTTATGCGTGCGTAGTGTCCTTAAAACTATCTATAAACTTTTGACACATAGCAGCAACTTGAATTGATTCGGCAGCTAGATTTATTGCGTATTCTTTTAAATCTTCAATATTCCCTAGCATCCTTAATCCATTATTTTCTTTAATGTCATTCCAGAAATGGCTTAAACTAATATTTATAGCTTCCATTTCTAGCTCTGTTTCTTCTACTTCTTCTTTGATAATTGCATAACCTTGGTGCTTACTGAAGAATAAAGGATGTTTTACCATAGCTCTTTTTAATTCTTCATCTGATAATTTTTGTACCTGAACTTTTAACTCTTCCATTTACAACCCCCACACGTAACCTTTACGCTTTTTTATTTTTCCTTTTAGTCCTAAATCCATCAGCAGTAAGAAAACTTCATCAGCTCTACGTTTTATCTTTTCGCTAATTTCTTTAATTCCTACTCCCATTTCCCACATACCTTGAACACTTGATACATCTTCATCTTTCCATGAAAAGTCTAAATTTTCTAAGATAATCATTTTTTCCTCCAAATTATGTTTAAATTTTTACCATTACATATTAAATAAACTAACTTGTTCCTTTTGTTTATCATTTTCCATAACTTTAAGATTTTTAATAGACTGGTTATAATAGCTTTCTTTAAGTTCTATACCTATATATTTTCTATCTAGCTGCAATGCTTTATAACCACTTGAACCGATTCCGCTAAAAGGATCTATTACAATATCTCCTTTAGCACTCCATAAATTAATGCAATTTTCAATAGTATCTAACTGTAAAGGTACTATGTGCTTTTCATCTTTTTCATCCCTTGCAGCTTGTCTTTGTAGTGTATTGCTTTGGTGTATATCCATCCAAACTGGTTCAGCTATTTTCTGCCATAAATCAACTGGATAAGTTTCTCTTGTATGACTTATAGGTTTTAGATTAACTCCAGGCTTTCTGAATGTTAAAACATAATCCGGTAATCCCTGCCTGCTCATTGCACTATCTTTTCTTAATTGCTTATGCAGTAATCCAAGTGCGTTAGTCCTAACCATCTCGACAACTGGAGATTTATAAATAGTCACCCT
>Ga0209100_1000638_pt1 | contig 28443 bp, 19 predicted proteins | sample lystaG_FD_185480 | JGI IMG/M metagenome (GOLD analysis project Ga0209100, IMG submission 185480) | Glacier valley bacterial and archeal communities from Borup Fiord, Nunavut, Canada, to study Microbial Dark Matter (Phase II) -... | ecosystem: Environmental > Aquatic > Freshwater > Ice > Glacier ... | reverse complement strand
TACAACTAAATGCCATCTACAAAGGTGATTTTGTTTCCAATTTTCGGGGAGGAATACAGACAGGATCAACCTATCTTGGATTGGCCGATTTGTTTTTACGTTTCAATACCGAAAAGGCCGGCCTTTGGAAAGGAGGTGATTTTTTGATCCATGCAGCAAATTCTCATGGAGGCGAACCTTCTGCCAATTTGGTTGGAGATTTTCAGTCCATTTCGAACATCGAAGCCGGAGATCATACCTTCTTGTATGAATTATGGTTTAAGCAAGCCATTTCGAACGTAACTGCAACCATTGGTCTTCAAGATATGAATACTGAATTTGCCAATAGTGAAGTAAGTTCATTATTCCTTAATAGTTCGTTTGGTATACATTCGGTAATAGCAGACAATATTTCAGCACCAATTTTTCCAATTACCAAACCAGGAATCACATTTTGTATTGATCTATCAAATAAAGCAATCATAAAAACGGCTATCTATAAAGGATGCCCCGTTGATTTTGATTCAAACCCGTATAATCTTAAGTGGGATGTGAACTATGAAAAAGGCTTTTTGTGGATTACCGAAGGACAAATTTCGTGGACTGGCAATCAACAGAAAAATAATTTATTGAAGGGTGGTATATTCTTTCACCAACATTGCGATGAAATAACAATGCCTATTATGGAAATGGAGAATAAATTAACCTATGATTATGGATTCTATCTGGTTGGTGAGCATCGGTTTACTTCATCTGAAAATGAAATTCAGGGATTAAATATATTTTATCAGTTGGGGTTGAGTCCCCGCAATGATAATTTTGGTTATTTTGGTGTCGGATGTGCCTACAACGGATTGCTATCCTCAAAAGGTACGGATGTTTTAGGTTTGGCTATGGCAGATGGTATGCTGGCAGATGAATATGGGCGTAACGAAACAACCTTTGAGTTGACCTACAAAGTTCAACTCACTCATCAGATTTATATACAGCCAGACCTGCAATACGTGGTACATCCTGGAGGTACTGACGCTTTATTGAAAAATGCCACTGTTGGAATGGTGCGTTGGGGAATGGAATTTTAATTACGTTGGCTATGTTATTACAAGATACAGAAAATGAAATAAAGAGTACGCGCCTGGCCGATTTGACAACCGGTAATAGAGGCGTTATTGTTCATGTGATGGGGCAAGGCGCTTTTAGAAAGCGTATTTCGGAAATGGGTTTTGTAAAAGGGCAATTGGTAAAAGTGATCAAAAATGCCCCTATGAAAGATCCGGTCGAATACGAGATCATGGGCTACAAGGTATCGCTTCGTCGTAGTGAAGCTGACCTGATCGAAGTGGTATCGCCGTCAAAAGCCAAAGACATGGTTTCTTCTAAATTTGAAGGAACCATTGATGAACTCGGTATGAAATATTCAGGGGAAACAAAAGGCAAAGTTATATCAGTGGCATTGGTCGGAAATCCTAACTGTGGCAAAACAACCTTATTCAATTATGCCTCCGGTTCTAAAGAGCGGGTGGGGAACTACGCCGGTGTAACCATTGATGCCAAAGAAGCCAAATTTAAACAGGGAACCTACGAATTTCTTATTTCAGATCTTCCCGGAACCTATTCTATCACTGAATATTCACCTGAAGAATTGTATGTGAGGAATCATATTGCTGAAAAACGCCCAGATGTGGTGGTCAATGTGGTGGATGCTTCGAACCTGGAGCGCAACCTGTTTCTAACTACTCAGTTGATCGACATGAATATCAAGGTAGTGATTGCCCTGAACATGTATGATGAATTGGAAGAGAAATCAGCCAAACTTGATTATGAACATCTGGGTAAGATGATGGGCATTCCCATTATTCCTACGGTGGCATCAAAAGGGAAAGGACTAAAAGCTTTGTTCGACCGCATCATAATGGTATATGAAGAGCGTGACCCTATCGTAAGGCATATTCATATCAATTATGGAATTGAAATTGAAAAATCAATCCGCACTGTTCAGCTTGAGTTGAAAAAAGGGGAAAAGAAAAAACACAATTATTCCACTCGGTTTTTGGCCATTAAATTACTGGAAGACGATCAGCATACTCTTAACATATTAGAAGGTCATCAGTTCTTTGAATCCATCAAAAAGGCTTCAGACAGAGAAACCAACAGACTTGAACAATTATTTAACGATCAGTCGGAAACTTTAATTGCCGATGCCAAATATGGATTTATCGCTGGTGCCTTAAAAGAAACCTATCGGAATGGACCCCAGGCCCGACGTGATCAAAGCAGAGAAATTGATAAGGTATTGACGCATCAGATATGGGGATTCCCGATTTTTATTCTTTTTATATGGATCACCTTTCAGGCAACTTTTACCCTTGGCAGTTACCCAATGTCCTGGTTGAATTCCGGCATTAGTTGGGTAGGTGGATTGCTTGGAAATTATTTGCCCTCGGGAGCCATGAAAGATTTACTAATTGATGGAATAATCGGTGGAGTGGGGGGCGTAATTGTATTTCTACCTAATATTCTCATCCTGTTCTTTTTTATCTCTCTCATGGAAGACTCAGGTTATATGGCGCGCACTGCTTTTATCATGGACAAACTAATGCACAAAATGGGTCTTCATGGTAAATCATTTATCCCACTCATCATGGGTTTTGGCTGTAATGTGCCTGCAGTTATGGCTACCCGAACGCTCGATAATAAGAGTGACAGGCTGCTTACCATGCTTATTATACCGTTTATGTCGTGCAGCGCACGTTTGCCGGTATATGTCCTTCTTATTTCAGCCTTCTTTGTGAGTTATCAGGGAGCGGTTTTATTCCTGATTTATTCAATAGGAATTCTAATTGCTGTTGTTATGGGACTCTTCTTTAAGAAAACTCTTTTTGCCAAGAAGGCAGTTCCTTTTGTGATGGAATTACCGCCTTACAGGATGCCAACTTTTCGAAACACGATGGTTCACATGTGGCATAAGGGATCGCAATACCTGAACAAAATGGGTACTGTCATTTTATTTGCTTCGATTCTGATTTGGGCAATGGGTTATTATCCCCGTAATGTAGAATACTCAAAAGATTATCAAACAATATTAACGCAAGTTCAGGCTGATAATACGCTGACTCAAGATCAGAAAACAGAACAGAGTGACCAGATTAAATTGTCAAAGGAAGACGAACGACAGGAGAAATCGTATATTGGAATGACCGGACATTTTATTGAACCATTGATTCAGCCTCTTGGCTTTGATTGGAAAATTGGGATGAGTATTATTACCGGTATGGCTGCAAAAGAAATTGTGGTGAGTTCGATGGCTGTACTTTATCAGGCCAGCGTCACGGCAGATGAAAATTCACAATCGTTAAAAGAAAAACTTCAGGAACAAAGATATACTTATGGATCGAAAATTGGACAAAAGGTTTTTTCCCCATTGGTAGCTTTTGGACTGATGATTTTTGTGCTGATCTATTTCCCTTGCGTTGCCGTAATAGCTGCAGTTAAAAAAGAAGCCAACTGGGGATGGGCCATTTTTACAATGGTATACACAACAGGGATTGCCTGGGTAGCTTCCTTCAGTATTTACCAAATTGGAAGCATGTTCATCTAATTATAAAATCTTCAGAATGATTCAGAATATTGTTGCACTGATAATTGTTGGACTTGTAATATTGAAAACCATTTACTCGGTTTACAAATCAATCACTACCAAAGAAACTGGTCACTGTGGTGGCTGTGCCAGTTGCGATTTGAAAAGCGAACTCAAAAAGAAAGGCAAACTAACTGGATACATTGATACGCGGGAACCTCTCAAATTAAAGTTTTCTGCTGATACCCTCAAATATTCAGTTAAAGAATAAGGAGATAATTGTTGTCAATGTTGAAATATTATGCTATCTTTCAGGTTCTTTGTGTTACACTGATTTGGAATCATAACCAATTCATTTTCACTTAATTTCAATATCATGAAACGAATACTTTTTATTGCTTTTATCAGTATTGTCCTTTCGTCTTGTGCTCCCAGGCAACATGCAGCAGGTGATGGTAAAACTCCCCCAACAATGATTGAAGTCAACCTGAAAATTGAAGGCATGACCTGCACAGATTGCGAAGCATCCATCAAAAAGGGAGTATCCGAATTAGCAGGAATAGATAGTATCAGTTCCAATTATAAGGATTCTACTGCTTATGTGCGATTCGATACCACCAAAACCAATCTGAAAGAAATATCGGAAGCAATTGCCAAAAGAGGGTATGAGGTGAAGTGATGCTTCATTGATTTGCTAAACCTTTTAAGTTGAAAACAATTATTGAACCACATTGTTTTTTCGTCCAGATTGCTTATATTCAATGATATATCATTCAAATTGCAAATAAGGCCATTAAATGTTAATCAACATGGTTGACCTTAACCAATGATTTTCGCTGATTTAATAGTGGGTTTACATACATTTGCAAGAACATACTACGAATCGTATCTGAATTGCCGGGAATTTCTGCTATGGCTTCATTCAATAGAATGCAGAATTTATTATATTGATCTTCAGTATATAGGTTTGAATTGTTGGATGATTTATTCAAAAGATCCTCTGCAATATAATTGTTAGGCCAAAGTTTGAAGTTAAGGTAAATCTGTTCGTCAATGTGGTCAGCAAGTTTTTCAATCTGTTCATTAATAGTGGTTTCCTTGGCAAATTGATCAATTTGTCCATTAAGTGGTTCTCCAAATGCGAAATGAACTTTTCCTTTGGGATCAACAAGTCCATGACCCATACTACGCAAATCATCCTCCTGTGTTTTCTCGAATCCTTCAGTTTGTCGTTTGTAAAGTTCATCTACTTTTGCAATGCCGCATGGTTCTATTTCATAAGAAATAGAAAGGGGAACGATCTGCAATTCCTTAAATCCTTCGTCAAACTCATTTATATTACTTAAATTTAGCATTTTGAGTAAGGCAATTTGGGTTTTATCGTTTCCGTCCTTAGTCCTGCCTTCCCGTTGGGCAATCCAAACTGAGGTATTTTTATTGGTTATATCTCTGCGGATGTATTCTGAAAGTTTTTTGGATGCAGCCAACAATTCTCTGGCGGGTAGATTACGATGAACTACAAATGCACGATTTAGTTTTACTGAATATTCGATCCATTTGCCAATCAGCAAATTATCACCAATGGCAATTTCTGTGGTATTCATACCTTCATGAACATTAAGGTAATTCAATATGGCAGAATCAAGAATAATGTCCCTGTGATTTGAAATAAATAAATAACCTTTGTTTTTAGAAAGATTTTCAACACCACTATATGTTAATCCATCGGTTGAGGGTTTCAGGATCAAATCTTCAACTAACTTATATACAAATTTAGATTGCAGATCCTTTATGGTATGGATTTGAGAAAGAGCCAATTTGGCTATTTCTATTTTTTCCGGATACTTATAAATAAACTCTAAAATGTGTTGAAAATACGCATCTTCAAGGAGTAGTTGAATATTTATGTCGACTTCTGAATCGTTGAATGGACGTATATCGTCAAAGTTAATTTTGGGAACCATGCACAATTTTTTTTGAAGCGCAAAGATAGCAAATGAGAATGAACAAGAGGGCCAAAATCTTAATATTTTGAATTTTTGATGAATATATAACGACTTTGTTTTAATTGGACTACAAATAGGTATAAATCAAAACTGATAACGTAGTTGTACTTTCAATTCTATTTTCGTGTCTGAGTCATCATTTACTTCTGTTCCAGCTAGCAGAAACCTATACGTAGAAGCAATCTTAAGCCACAATGAAAAATTATTATTAAATGTTTGCTTCAGATTCAGATAAGTTCGAATTCCTTTTCCATATAAAGCGGGAATGGAAAACGAATATAACAAATCGCTTTCGTAAGCATAAAGCCTTGAATTATAACTGTCTGTCGAGAACCATGCCAATCGTCCGTTCATAGAAAATTTTTTGCCAATGGGTTTATAAATCAAATCCTGATAAACCAGTATACCTTGTTCATCATTTAACTTTGAATAAAGCGACACTTCAATTCTACTTTTCAGACTAAATTTTTCATTTACTTTTTGTGAAAAATTCAATCTAATTCGGTTAATTAGTTGAAGTTCATCATATTTGTAATTTCCATCTACGACTTTTATTTGTTTTTCCTCCTGAAAAAAACGCAGATACATTTCTGTCCTCTCTGATGGAATATAGGTCAATTGTGCAAATAATTCAGTACCTTTGGATGGAGCACAAGTTGTATATTTAATCCATCGATATTCAAAGAAATCGGCATAACCGCGTAATGTCCACCTTGGTGCAGGGAAGAATTTTAAACCAATATACATCGCATGTTCATCATTTACACGCGATGATTCAGTGAATGCATTTGAGAAAAAGCTGAAATATGTTTTATTGATATTTTTGTAAACTGCAGTAAATTCAGCCATTGAAACTGGTTTCAACACGATTCCAGTCAATAAGGCTTTCCCATTATTGGCACTGGAAGCTGCTTCGCCGAAAAAGAATACATTTTTTACCGATCCTTTCCAGTCGATCCCGGTAACAAAGTTTTCTTTTCCTTCCCATAAAAATTGATTACTTAGTTCATCACTACGGTTCATCCTGTCATTAAAGTGAGTATAAACTGAAGTAAATCCTACAGTCCATCGCTTATAGGAGAAACTGACATATCCACCTCCAACCATTTGTTCCAGTGCGTTTTTGGAGGCAATTTCAGAACTGGTTCGGTGATAGCCGCTAGTTTGAAAGGCGCCAAAATAAGGTTTGCCATCTATTGTATCAATATTTGCATCCAAAGTACGAAAGGAAATAAATGGCATTAAAGTAATTGGTCCAATTTTCAAGTGACTGGCAATTCCTCGAAAAAACTGGTTTTCATCGGTTGAAGAGCTAGATCGGATTCCTTGACCAGACCGGAATATTTGAGTTGATTCAGAAGATTTACCCATTGAAAATCCTTGACTGGCAACCAAACCCTGTCCAAAATTGATATGGTAATCGCCAATAAATATTCTTTGTTCTGATCCTTTTATCCTAAAATTGGCATAACCTCCCGCATAATCAAATCCGTATTTATTTGAGCATGCAAAAAATGCTTCTCCAGGATCCTTTTCAGCCACCATTCCAACCTCAAAATCATTGGAGATATGTTTTATCCGTAAATAATAGCGTTCCATGGATCCCTCGTAGTTTGGATTTTTAACTTCTCCTTCCGAATCTGAAAATACCTTTGTTGATCGTCCAATCAATTCGCTATTTGATTTTTTCTTCCTATTCGTGTTTTCTTGAATTTCAAAACTAATAAATGGTTCCAATTTTTGCAGTAATTCAGTATTAAATCCATCTATAACAGCCATTTCATATAGGCTATAAATGGGTCCTGTTTTAGTTTTGAATTCAATTATATCATCTATTTGAAGATCTGACAAAAAATGTAACCGCTGAAATTCTTCTTTGGTTGCCGAATTAATATCCAGGGGATGCTGACTCAGATAGTTTAGGTCATCTTGTATTTCCTGAAAATCAATATTCTCATCAGGTTCCTGACCCATCGACTCCATTAAATTCTCAAGTGTTTGTTGAATCGCTGGATCTTGAGCTATTGCAAAATCTATAATGAAAAATATTAATGTGATCAGATAGATAATTTTACGCATCAGAATTGGTATTGGAATGAAAGTGAAGGAGAGTTTCCAAGATATTGATTGTAGGCCACAGCCATATCTATCTTTAATGCTTTCACTGCAAAGCCCAATCCTGCTGATAGTTCATAAGGTTTGCCTGAAATTCCGGTGCGTATAAAAAGCTTTTTTTCGATAGTGTATTCCAGCCCTGTTTTAATATTCAGTGAATACACCAGGTCTTTTTGAAGTTCTGTTACAAATCCAAATGATTCGGATAGTTGAAATGATGCGCCAATATTGAAGCGGGAAGGGTAGGAATATTCTCTCGATATTGTCTTTATGTTTATTCTATAAGGGTTTAAAACATGTACTCCCAATAAAAGATGATGGGTTAGCTGATATTGAAAACCCAATTCCATTCCATAGGAACCAATTGACTCGTTTTCTTCAGCCAGAAAAAAACGGTAGTAATTAAACTGAATTCCATAATGAAGTCGTGGATTCAGACTTCGTGCAAAAGCAAATCCGAATTTTTCCTGACGAAAGGTAGTTTTCCCAAATTGAGAGACTGAAAATGCAAATACAGATGAAAGAACTGGCATTATTAATAAACCGGAACTTGTGGATAATTCTTTTACTAAAAACCGGTTCTGATAAGTACCCCCAATTGTTAGGCGATCGATTTGTGAAAGTCCTGCCTGATTGCCAAATGCCGACCAGCAATCAGCCAGACAGGAAGATACGCCGGCTAATGCCTGTGACCGTGACCCAGGTATAAATACTTCCTGCGCCTTCAAAATGGGTGTTGCAAGAATAATAAGTATGAATATTGAAAGCGAGGGTAACAATTTCATAACATGCATGCAAAAAAAGATTCCTGATTAATTTTCAGGAACCAATACAATTGCATACAAGTTACGACTATTTTGTTAAAAACCCAAGTTTAATTCGTTTTAAACTTAAATTTAATTTCTGACAACTCTTTATTCGCTTTTACAATTTTGGATTTCAAGTTTTCCTTAAATGTGTCAAGTTTTTTTGCAAGTTGCTGATCTCCAAGCGCAATTATCTGAGCAGCTAGAATTCCTGCGTTCTGGGCTCCATTAACTGCTACCGTAGCTACAGGTATTCCAGGAGGCATTTGCACAATTGCAAGTAATGAATCCCATCCGTTTAATGAAGCATTTATGGGAACTCCAATGACGGGTAATGTGGTCATTGCTGCAATTACTCCGGGCAAATGAGCCGCCATACCTGCTGCTGCAATTATGACCTGAATACCTCTTGATTTTGCATTTTTTGCAAAAATTTCAACTGCTTCAGGGGTCCGATGTGCTGATAATGCATTGATTTCGAAGGGAATTTCAAATTCATCCAATACTTTAGCAGCAGCTTCCATTACGCCTAAATCAGAAGTGCTTCCCATAATGATACTTACTCTTGGTTCCATCTTTTAAGTATTTAATTTTTTCAATATAAATTAGTTTTGTTACTTTGGTGCTTTATTTTTCTCGTCAAAAATAAGCCAAATAAATAGAATATTAGAGTCCAAAGCAATTGAATATTACCAAATAAAGCATAATGAAAAACGTAACCATTCTAGACAAAGAGTTTGAGCTTTTTATTCCTTATGAAAAATTAAGGTCAGTCGTGGAAGAGATGGCAGAAAAAATGAACAACGATTTAAAAGACAAAAATCCTTTGTTTATATGTATTTTGAATGGATCATTCATGTTTGCTGCCGAAATATTTAAACGTATTTCAATGCTCGATGCCGAAATTTCGTTCATCAAACTGGCATCGTATTCAGGGACTTCCACCTCCGGATCTGTTAAACAGCTGATCGGACTTAATGAGGATCTGTCTGGCCGTACCATTGTCATTTTGGAAGATATTGTAGATTCCGGGATTACAATTACTGAAACCATTGAGCAAATTAAAAGTAAAAACCCCCGCGAAATTAAAATTGCAACACTGCTTTTAAAGCCGGAAGCTCTTCAGGTAAAAGTTCCGCTCGACTATGTGGGAATTGAAATTCCGAACGACTTTATTGTTGGCTATGGTCTTGATTACAATGGCAGAGGTCGCAATTTGATTGATATTTATAAAGTAATTGATAAGTAATCGAATTTTCAAATGTTAAACCTTGTATTATTTGGCCCTCCGGGGGCTGGTAAAGGTACTCAGTCTGATTTTCTTATTGAAAAATTCAAACTGATCCATCTTTCAACTGGTGATTTATTGCGTAGTCAGATTGCTGCGGAAACTGAAATGGGGATTGAAGCTAAAAGCTTTATAGATAAAGGCTTTCTTGCGCCCGATTGGATTGTAATTAATATGATCAAATCAATACTTCACCAAAATGTCGGAGCTCAGGGATATATTTTTGATGGTTTCCCTCGTACTGTTGAACAGGCTTTGGCTCTTGATGTGTTATTAAGTGAATTGGGAACGCCTGTTTCTGGTATGTTGTGTCTTTGTGTGGAAAAAGAAGAATTGACCAAACGAATACTTTATCGTGGACTGACTTCTGGACGTCCTGATGATCAGGCCGTTTCAATCATCGAAAACAGAATTCGCATATACAATGAAAAAACGCTGCCTCTGACCAATTATTATATGGCTCAAAATAAATACTTCGGAATTGATGGCATGGGGTCGGTTGAAGAAATAGCAAATCGCTTGATTGATACGGTAAGCGTATTTTAAGATTCTGATTATAAGAACAAAAGATGGGTGGGCTATTGTCCATTCATCTTTTTTGTGCATATTGCACCTCTCAATATTCAAGTTGAAAATGAAATTTGCAGGCTAGCTTTCACTCATTTGCGAAACTCTAAACTGACCTTTCCCAACTTTAAACTTTGACCTTTAAAAACATTATCAATGGCAGATACAAATTTTGTAGATTACGTTAAGATATTTTGCAAATCAGGAAATGGGGGTCCCGGATCGACTCATTTAAGAAGAGAAAAGTCAGAGCCTAAAGGTGGTCCCGACGGTGGAGATGGTGGTCGTGGAGGTCATATAATCCTTCGGGGAAATGCTCAAATGTGGACTCTCCTGCATTTAAAATATCGTAAACATGTTTTTGCAGGTCATGGTGGATCTGGTGGAAAACAATGCAGCTCAGGAGCTGACGGTGACGATGTTGTTCTTGATGTCCCTTTGGGAACTATGGCCAAAGATGCTGAAACAGGTGAATTTCTCTTTGAGATAACTCAAGATGATGAATCTCATGTTCTGGTCCAGGGTGGACGGGGCGGTCTTGGAAATACTCATTTTAAATCGCCGACTCAACAGACACCGCGCTTTGCTCAGCCTGGCGAAGAATTGATCGAAGGGTATTATACCTTGGAATTAAAGATATTGGCTGATGTAGGACTGGTAGGTTTCCCAAGTGCAGGCAAATCAACATTATTGTCAGTTGTTTCAGCGGCCAAACCAAAAATTGCAGATTATCCATTTACAACGCTCGTTCCTAACCTTGGAATTGTAAGTTACCGTGATAATCAATCCTTTGTAATGGCTGATATTCCTGGTATTATTGAAGGCGCTCATGAGGGAAAGGGTCTTGGACTTCGTTTCCTTCGTCATATCGAACGAAACTCTATGCTTTTGTTCATGGTTCCTGCTGATACGAAAGACTATCGCAAAGAATATTTTATTTTGATGAACGAACTGGAAAAATACAATCCTGAATTGCTTGATAAAGAGCGCTTTCTGGTGATCAGTAAAAGCGATTTTCTGGATGAGGAATTAAAAACTGAAATCTCTGAAGTATTAAAGGACATTCCACACATGTTTATTTCATCAATCACTGGTGAGGGTATTCTGAACCTGAAAGATAAAATCTGGCATATTTTAAATAAATAAACTTGCTTGATGGAACAGGAAATCACCGCCAGATATGAGTTATTGGCTCATCAATATAGGTTGGAGCTTGATAAAAACAGATTGAAGGTTCGCGTTGTATCTTGGCTTCGCCTTACTTCCTTTCTATTGGTAATTCCAGTTTTTATTTATGTAATGCCAATCAATCTTATGGTTGGGTGGTTCACTGTATTGTTCTGTCTGTCAATATTTTTCTTATTGGTCAAGCAATCTGTCATTGTTGAAAAACTTCTGAAATATTACCAGAATTTAGTTGAAATAAATACCAATGAAATTAGTTCAATTCAACGGGATTTAAGTAAATTTGATCCGGGGATTGAATTTATACATCCTGACCATGATTTTTCTTATGATCTTGATTTATTTGGTGAGAATTCGTTCTTTCAATTTTTGAATAGAACGGTTACTTCAGGTGGAAAAATCAAATTGTCAGAATGGGTTCAAAAAAGTAGTCAGGATGCAGAATCCATCAGGCAAAAGCAATCAGCAATTAACGAATTGGCTGAAAGCCTCGATTGGCGCCAAAAGTTCCTTGCTTCAGGGAGAAATACGGAAAGAAATAATGCTGCAGAACTTTTAATCTATCAAAAAAAGGTTATTAATTTAAAGCATAATACTTTCCTTAAAATTGTGCTTGCAGTTGTTCCTGCTATTACCTTATTGTTGGGTGCTCTATGTGTTTTTGATATTATACTCAATGCCTATTTCTACCTTGCCGTTTTGGTTCAATGGATATTGTTTATTACTTATTCGAGAACAATTAGTGAATTTAGTAAAGCTTTTGGCGTTCGAACAAAGATGCTCAATCAGTATTCAGATTTACTATTACTCATTGAGAATAAACAATTTAAGTCCGAATATCTTGTAGGTCAAAAGGCTAAACTTTATAAGGATGGAAAATCTGCAAGTCAAATCACTTCTTCGCTTCAAAAGATATTGAATGAATTGGATTACAGGCAGAATATTCTCATTGCATTTGTTCTGGATTCAATCTTCCTATGGGATATTCGTTGCGTCTATCGGTTGCACAAATGGCAAAATAATTATGGTAGTCAATTGAAAGAGTGGTTTGATGTAATTGCCGAAATTGATTCACTGGTCAGTTTGGCCAACTTGAATTACAATCATCCCGAATGGGCAGTGCCAACCATTTATACTGAAGGCTTTTTAATCGAAGCTGAAAACCTTGGACATCCGCTTATTGCCAAAGATAAAAGGGTTGACAATCATTTCACTTTGAACAATGAAGTACAGATTGAAATAATTACAGGGGCTAATATGGCCGGCAAGAGTACCTTTTTGCGTACAGTTGGGGTTAACCTCATTCTGGCATCGCTGGGTTGTAGGGTTTGTGCATCTGCGTTTAGCTTTACCCCGGTCCGTTTGTATACCCACATGCGTACAACTGATAATCTGATGAAAGATGAATCGTATTTCTATTCAGAACTCTTGCGTTTGAAGTATATGCTTGATTTACTGCGTAATGGTGAAAATTTATTCATTATTATTGATGAAATGCTGAAAGGTACTAACTCAATTGATAAGTTGAGTGGCTCCATAGAATTGCTCAAACAATTGATTCGGCTAAATACTCATTGCATGGTGGCAACTCACGATCTAAAACTTACAGAGTTAGCGGCCGACTACCCTGGTACCATTAAAAATCAGTGCTTTGATGTTAACCTTGCCGGTGATGAATTACATTTTGATTATAAATTAAAAGATGGTGTGACCAGCAACATGAATGCAACTTTCCTGATGCGTAAAATGGGTATTATACAATAGCTTAGTTTGAAATCCCACGCCTACACCTCATTTTAGAATAATTCTACTTTAATTTGTTTAGTGAATTGAATCTGTTAAAGTAGTATCTTGTTATGTCTAATATGTTGCTCAAAATACTAGGAGCATTTATGGGCCCACCCCCAAGGCTTACAGTTATTCGAAAATTAATTGATGGTTATTCGAAAACTATTCGTTGATTAATTGAATTCAATAGAACGGTCTTCGAATAACCTTCGAATAACCTTCGAATAGTCTTCGAATAGTCTTTAGGACAATCCCATCAATTCAAACTAAATGCTTGAAACTTGGCAAATATAAATCAAGCTTTTTTGATGTACATTTTCATATATACAAGTAATATACGAGCAGTATATGTTTTATAAAAACAACAGGAAAACATAAATATTGTATGAATATTGCAGGGCCGACACAAAGATGGGAGCACATCTTTATTGAAGTATACTATTGGGCCAAGATTATCGAATAAATGATTACATAATCAATTTAGACAGTATAAATTATGCAAATCTAAGGTTATAGTTTTGAATGCTTCTTATTGAATATCAGATATATCCTGTGTTTTCAATATTTTATCCATTAACCCAGTGTAAATCAAAGTTCAATTATTTTATATGGATGATATGCAAAAGTATATTAGCTGTGTAATTTATAGGTAAATTTAATTTGATAGGTATCAATATAAAAAAAGAAAGCCCTGCAAATATTGCAGGGCTTCGAACTTTAATTCTTAAAAATATTAGACTACTATGCTAGTTTAACATTTACCGCGTTTAATCCTTTTCTTCCTTCTTGAAGTTCGTAAGTTACATCGTCATCTTCTCTGATTTGGTCAACCAAACCTGAAACGTGAACGAAGTATTCCTTATCAGATTCACTGTCTTTAATAAAACCGAATCCTTTAGATTCGTTGAAAAATTTAACTTTACCTGTTTTCATAATAATTAATAAAAATATTGAAATATTGTTGCAAATATAAATAATTTTCAATTGAAAGTTAATAAAATCTAAAATAAATATGATTTAGCGTAAAATAAATTAATGTTAATCAATTTGAAAAACAATTGAATTTATTAACTATCTGTAAATCAGCTTTGTTTTGAATAGTCATTGATTAAGTATTTAAAAGGTCATTGCTTATTGCCTGAAGGGTTTGCTTTTTGAGGTCTGTTTTTACAAGCACCGAAATATTGTGATGACTTCCCCCATAAGAAATCATGCGGATCTGGATGTTTTTCAGAGCTGTAAAGACTTCGGCAGCAAATCCAGTCTCCTCAGCAATTAAATCACCTACAATACAAACGATGGTCAGATCAGTATCGACTTCAACTTCTCCATATTCTTTCAATTCAGAAACAATCTCCTTCAGGTGTTTTGTATTGTCGATGGTCAATGATACCGACACTTCTGAAGTTGAAATCATATCAATGGGAGTCTTGAAGAACTCGAATATCTCGAATACGTTTTTTAGGAATCCATAAGCATTTAACATTCGGTATGATCGAATTTTGATGGCTGTAATTCCATCTTTGGCGGCAACTGCTTTGATACCATGGCCGATGGATTCAGATGTGATCAAGGTTCCCGAATCACTTGGATGCATTGTATTTTTAAGACGTACGGGTATGTTTTGCAATTTTGCAGGAAGTACTGTCTGTGGATGTAGAATTTTTGCACCAAAATAAGCCAGCTCGGCAGCTTCGTCGAATGAAAGCTGGTCGATCTTCTTTGTATTTTCAACATATCGCGGGTCATTGTTGTGAAATCCGTCAATGTCAGTCCAGATTTCAATTTCCTCGGCTTCGATGGCTGCACCTATTAATGAGGCAGTGTAATCGCTCCCTCCACGCTGAAGGTTATCGATATTGACTTCAGCATTCCGACATATAAAACCCTGAGTGATGTAATAATCAGCATCTTCAGATTGTTGAAGTGCCTTTGTAATATTTTCACGTATGAAATAAGAGTCAGCTGCTTTTTCACTGTCAATTTTCATAAAATCCAACGCAGGAAGGTAGACACATTTGTGTCCGTTTTCAAGCATCAGTTCAGTAAATAACCCTGTTGACAGCAATTCACCCTGTGCAACAATGGTGTTTTCGACAACCTCATTAAATTCTCCGGTTGTGAGCGATTTAATTGTTATAAAGATTTCGGAAACAATCTCTTTTGCTTTTTCCTTTTTATCTGAAGTGGAATATAAATCGTTGACCACTTTGATGTATTTTATCTCCAATTGACTGATTACCTGCCTGGCTGCATCTTTGTTTTTTTTCTGAAGGTAGTTGGCAATTTCAACAAGAGAATTGGTCGTACCGGACATCGCCGATAATACAACTATTTTCTTATTTCCATCTGCAATCAGCTGCATCACAGCCCGCATGTTTTGTACCGTTCCTACGGAGGTTCCTCCAAATTTTAATACCTTCATGTAATTATACGTTGTATATTAATTGTTATATGAAACCCGCAAGCGAAATGTTGATCATTTATTTGATTAACGAAAATGCGTGTATCATGGTTAAATATCTTATTTATAATGTGTTAAATGTTTAAAGTTTAAAGTCGAAAGGTTAAAGTTAAGGAATTACTTTCAACTTTGAAGCTTTAACTAGAAACTTTTTCTAGAATGTTCCAAAAATAGAATGCCTTGCTGAATTAAAGTAGATGGTTGAATAAATGTGAAAGTCTTCGCGGTTGGTATTCAATTTTCGTTCGATATAAAGCACAGGCTCACCGACTTGCAGGTTTAACAGGTTGCCAATCAATTTGTTGGCTTTGACGGCTTTTAATTTTTGTTCACCACCTTTAATTTCAATCTGATATTGATCACGTAAAGTTTCAAATAGGGATTTGTTTTCGAACGAACGACTCGAAAACCTTGATAGATTGATATTTGGGATGTGGTTTATGTCATAAAAAACAGGTTGCTCATCGACCAAACGAAGGCGCTCCATATATATACAACCCGATTCAGATTCGATTTCAGAAAGATCAAAAGGAAAATTTTCTGGCCATGGTTTAATTTGAGGCTTTTGAAGTATTTGTGTTTGCAGATACTGGTTCCCAATGGCAGATGCTGTTCCTGAAATACTCAAAATCCCAATCTCCTGAGGCGGTTTACGAACAATGCTTCCTTTCCCTTGTCTTTTTTGGATAAATCCTTCCTGAACCAATGCTTCCAATGCCTGCCGAACTGTTGGCCGGGTTATGTTATGAACAGCACAAAGTTCATTTTCCGAAGGCAGCAAACTACCTTCTTCATAAACTCCTGAAAGGATATGTTTACGAAGAATTTCATAAATCTTCTTGTACTGCGGAATTTTATTCTCGTCCGACATAATGGTATGATTTTGAGTCAAAAGTAATATAAATAATTTAAAAGTTTGACATTAACTTGTAAATACAAGTAAAATAAGTTAGTTTTGATGCCTCAAATCATATTTCATTATAAGTAATCGTTAGAAGTGATTTATGTTGTATGATGAAATATAGTTGTATTTACAAGTTGATAAAGTTGTTAAAACAAATCAGATATGGCAATTCCAGTTTTAATGCCTCGTCAGGGGCAATCAGTTGAGACGTGTATATTGGGTGAATGGTATAAGAAAAAAGGTGATACTGTGAAGGCAGGCGATCTTCTTTTTTCGTATGAAACAGATAAAGCATCGTTTGAAGAAGATGCCAAAGTAGAAGGTATATTGCTTGAACAATTTTTTGTTGAAGGTGATGAAGTTCCAGTATTGGTAAATGTCGCTGTAATTGGAAATATAGGCGAATCAGTTGATGAATTTCGTCCGGGAGGCGCTGTTCCAGCAGCTTCTATTTCAGAAATTATCACTTCAGCAACAGAACCTGAAGTTAAAGTTTACGAGTCTGAAGTTAAGATGGGGACTGAAAATTCAGGAAAAATAAAAATATCTCCTCGTGCCAAACATGCTGCTGAAAAAATGGGTGTGGCCTATCAACAACTTCAAGGTACTGGTCCTGAAGGAAGAATTATTGAGAGGGATATCGAAGCTGCTGCATTATTGACGCCAAAACTTACTCCAATGGCTCAGGATAAAGCAAAAGCAGAAGGTCTGAAGGTTGGTGAAAATGTCAGTGGCATGGGTGGCAAGGCAATTGCAAAAGATTTGGTTTCATATAATCAAATATATAGCGACGACTTTGAAGTGAAGAAACTGACCAACATGCGCAAGCTTATAGCCAAAGCAATGCATGATTCACTGCAGAATTCTGCTCAGCTCACCCATCATATGAGTGCAGATGCCCGTAAAATAATGGCGCTGCGTAAAAAATTAAAGAAAGATCTTGATGCTGGAAAAATATCACAAAATATAACCATCAACGATTTGGTATGTTTTGCAGCTATTAAAGCGTTGAAGAAATTTCCGCAGGTAAATACCCATTTTGTTGGTGACAGTATGCGCTGGTTTAAAAAAGTGCATTTAGGATTGGCTGTTGATACCGATCGCGGATTGATGGTTCCTGCCGTTAAAAATGCTGATGATCTATCACTTGAAGGACTTTCAGCTCAGTTAAATGCCATTGCCGCCCAATGCCGCAAGGGAAATGTAAGTCCTGAGTTGCTGGCTCCTGAAGCTGCTACATTCACTATCTCCAATCTTGGCAATTACGGAGTGGAAATGTTTACTCCGGTCATCAATATTCCGCAGACCGCTATCTTAGGGGTTTGTACCATTGTTCCCCGTCCGAAAGATCTGGGAGATGGCGTATATGGTTTTGTCCCGATGATTGGTCTGTCGCTTACCTACGACCATCAGGCTTTAGATGGAGGCGAGGCTACATTGTTCCTGAGAGAAATTAAAGAACAGATTGAAAATTTAGAAATATAAAATAGAGACACAAGATATCAGATTATTGACGTAAGACAGGGCATCCAAATAGGGACAATTGTCATCTTGCGAAGACTAGTCTAAAATCTAAATTATTTATAATGAGCAAAATATACGATTTAGCGATAATAGGAGGAGGGCCTGCAGGATATGTAGCTGCTGAACGAGCGGGGGCCAAAGGTTTGAGTGTCATAGTGTTCGATAAACGTGCACTGGGTGGTGTATGCCTTAACGAAGGATGCATTCCTACCAAGACTTTACTGAACTCTGCAAAAGTGCTGGAGTATGCACATGAAGCTGAAAAATACGGCATCAAGGTGGAAAATATTTCCATTGATTTTAAAAAAATAATGGCCCGTAAAGATAAGATTGTCCGCAAGTTGGTTTCAGGAGTAGGAGCCAAAATGAAACATGCCAAAGCTGATGTTGTGATCGCCAATGCGGTAATTAGGGAGAAGAGGGGAGAGGTGATCACCATAGATGCTGACAATCAGGAATATCAGGCCACACGCCTGTTGATTTGTACTGGTTCTGAAGCATCAGTCCCACCTATTCCTGGTTTGGACGTATCGCAGATTGTAACCAACCGTGAAATACTTCAGTTAAAAGAATGTCCCAAAAGCCTGGTAATCATTGGAGGTGGAGTAATTGGAAGCGAGTTTGCTGATTTTTTTAATGCCATGGGAGCCAAAGTGACTGTCATTGAGATGCTTCCTGAAATTTTAACTGGTGTTGATGAAGAGATTGCTGCTTTTGTGCGCAAAGAGTTTGAAAAGAAGGGAGTTGAATATCATTTAAATGCCCGAGTGACCAAGCTAAACGGCAAAGAAGTGGTGTTTGAAAAAGACGGTGTTGAACAGAGCATTACAGGTGAAGAAGTCTTGCTGTCAGTAGGACGTAGAGCCAATGTTGCCGGAATTGGATTGGAAAATATAGGTGTTGAATTTACGCCGCGTGGTGTAAAAATAGATCAGAATTGCCGCACCAATGTGCCTAATGTATATGCAGCAGGCGACATTACTGGATTTTCATTATTGGCGCATACCGCCAGTCGTGAAGGCGAAGTTGCTGTGAACCACATGCTTGGCCGCAAAGATGTGATGCGGTATGATGCTATTCCAGGAGTAGTGTATACCCATCCGGAAATTGCAGGAGTTGGCCTGACAGAATTTGCTGCCAAAGAAAAAGGCATTGAAGTGGAAGTTAAGCAATTACCGATGGCCTATGCCGGTAGGTTCGTTGTCGAGAATGAAGGTAAAGATGGTTTCTGCAAAGTGATTGTCGGTAAGAAATACCGCGAAATACTTGGTATACATATGGTTGGAGGAGCTTGTTCCGAAATGATATGGGGAGCCTGTGCCATTATCGAATCTCAATTGCGCGTTCAGGATGTGGAGGAAATCGTTTTCCCACATCCAACAGTGAGTGAGATTATAAGGGAAACGATTTTTCAATTCTGAAATAGTTCAAAGTTTAAACCTGCTTACAGAATACGAAATTTATTAAAATAAGAAAAACTATAATATTTAGAAGATATGCCAAAATCACAATTTATCAATCCTACGGAAGTCAGGAAAGCTGGTGAAGTTACTTTCAGCCCAATTCCTGTAAATCAATACAACAAAACAGTTGAAGAAGAAAAAGCAAATTTTTCAAATGAAGATTTGCTAAGGATTTACCATGATATGGTAGTAATCCGTGAGTTCGAAACGATGCTTAACCTGATAAAGATTCGGGGTGATTATAACGGTATTGCATACAATCATCCAGGTCCTGCCCACTTATCTATCGGACAGGAAGCCGCTGCTGTTGGTATGGCTTATACATTAGGTGTTGAAGATTTTATCTTTGGATCGCACCGCAGCCATGGGGAAATTCTAGCCAAGGGATTATCTGCTATCGCAAAATTGAATGACGAACAATTGATTAAGGTGATGGAAAGTCATTTTGACGGAATCACTTATGCACCTGTTAAAAGTAATCACACCGGAACTGTAAAGGAACTTGCTGTGAAATTCCTGATTTATGGTACGTTAGCTGAAATATTTGCACGTGAAACAGGTTTCAACAAAGGATTGGGTGGTTCGATGCATGCTTTCTTTACTCCATTCGGAGTATATCCCAACAATGCCATCGTAGGTGGTTCTGGTGATATAGCTGTTGGTGCTGCTTTGTACAAAAAAGTTAACCGCAAACCGGGTATTGTCGTAGCCAATATTGGCGATGCTTCCATGGCTTGCGGACCCGTTTGGGAAGGTCTTGCTTTTGCTACAATGGACCAGTTTACACAGTTGTGGGAAGGCGATATGAAAGGCGGACTTCCTTTGATTATCAATATCATGAATAACCAATACGGTATGGGTGGACAAACCTGTGGCGAAACAATGGGATACAACATTGCAGCACGTATAGGTGCCGGTGTGAATGGCGATCAGCTTCATGCCGAACGTGTGGATGGATACAATCCTCTTGCTGTGATTGATGCTTATAAACGTAAACGCAAAATTATAGAAGAAAAACGCGGACCCGTTTTGCTTGATATACTGACCTATCGTTACAGTGGTCACTCCCCTTCAGATGCTTCATCGTATCGTTCGAAAGAAGAAGTGGAAGCTTGGGAAGCTCAGGATTCAATTGCCTGGTTTGGTGCCGAATTGGTAAAAGCCGGCGTTGCAACTGAAGATGCTTTGCTTACTGTTAAAGGATATACCATCAGCCTGATGGAATCGAGCCTGAAACTAGCTATTGATGAGAAGATTTCGCCACGTATGGACATGGCTAAATATCCAAACCTGATTGGTGAGATGATGTTTGCCAACGATTCGGTTGACCGTATGGAAGATCGTGCTCCGGATGTCAATCACCCAATGGCTGAAAATGCTCGCGTTCAGCAACTGGCTAAAAAAGAACGATTTGCCTTTGATGAAAATGGCAAGCCTCATTCAAAAATTAAGACTTACGCCTATCGTGACGGTATCTTTGAAGCTATTGTCGATCGTTTCTATAAAGATCCGACAATGATTGCTTACGGAGAAGAAAACCGTGACTGGGGTGGCGCTTTTGCTGTATATCGTGGTCTGACAGAAGCTCTTCCATATCATCGTTTGTTTAATTCACCGATTTCGGAAGCTTCAATTGTGGGAACTGCCATTGGTTATGCCATGTGTGGTGGACGTGTAGTTCCTGAAATTATGTATTGCGACTTTTTAGGCCGATGTGGAGATGAGGTGTTCAACCAACTTCCGAAATGGCAGGCCATGAGCGGAAATGTAATTAAAATGCCTGTCGTATTGCGTGTTTCTGTTGGATCAAAATATGGTGCACAGCACTCACAGGACTGGACAGCACTTCCTTCTCATATTCCGGGGCTGAAAGTTGTTTTTCCTGCTACTCCTTATGATGCCAAAGGCTTGATGAATGCTGCCCTTCAAGGAACCGATCCTGTAATCTTCTTTGAAAGCCAGCGATTGTATGATATTGGCGAACAGTTTCACAAAGGTGGTGTTCCCGTAGGCTATTACGAAATTGCCATTGGGGAGCCTGACATTAAACGTGAAGGAAAAGATGTGACCATTCTTACCATCGGTGCAACGCTATACCGTGCATTGGAAGCTGCAACTATACTTCAAGACAAGTATGGTATTTCTGCGGAAGTGATTGATGCAAGAAGCTTGGTTCCATTTAACTATGAGTTGGTGATTGAATCGCTTATAAAGACCGGTCGTATTGTGATTACAGGAGATGCTTCTTCACGTGGTTCATTTATGAAAGAAATGGCACAGACCATTACTGAAGTGGCCTTCGACGAGTTGGATGCTCCTCCAGTAGTGGTAGGTTCACGTAACTGGATTACTCCGGCATACGAACTCGAAGATTCATTCTTTCCTTGTGCCGAGTGGATCATAGATGCTATTCATGAAAAGATCCTTCCTTTAAAAGGCCATATTGTGAAAAATAACTTCACCAGCGCCGAGCAGATTAGAAGAAATAAAATGGGTGTATAATCCTTGATTGCTGAAAATTTCATTTAATTTAAATAGCATAAGCCCTCGTCATCCAAAAAGGATGACGGGGGCTTATTGCGTTGAAAATGAAGCTAAACTATGGTTTTAATCTCAATGATTAAAAACAGCACCAATACTTCTGTACTTTCGTCAAAATGCCAAAATGCCATTTCGCCAATTGGCGGAATGGCATTTTGGCATTTTGACGAAAAAGGGAATTCAATCTATTCCTAAAGTCGACTCAATATTTCTATAAGGTAGAGTGCATTTTTGTCAAAGCTTTGACAGCCTTCAAGTATTAGCTCTCTATCTTTAAAGTTGGAATCTTTGGTGAGCATTTAAACTTAACAATTACGGAGATTACGGGGATTGATATTCTGCGTAATTCCGTAATTCCGTAATTCAGATCAATAAAACTTAAATTGAACTCACTTAAAATTAATTCTTCACTATTTTCATATTCTTTATTCCACTTTTCTGACTAATGCGTAATATATGGATTCCTTTATTTAAGGACGAGACAGAAAACCTGGGTTGTTGTTTATTTTTAATTATCTGTTTTAACTCAAGTTGACCAAGTGAATTGTATATCTCAATCTGGGCCTGGCTTTCGCTTATTCCTTCAATGACTATCTCATCTGTGAATGGATTAGGATAAACATTGATATTATCAGCCTGCAAGTCTTTGGCGCCAAGGACAAAGGTCGTAAATTCACCGATAAGTGGTTCTGACCTGTTTCCCTGCTTGTCAACTGCAACAACTTTATAAGAGTAATTGGTATTCGATTTAAGCGAACTAAAGGTATATGTACTGTCGGTAATAGATTTTACCGAATCGTTGTTCAGGTAAATAATATACTTTGAGACTATATCATTATCCTTGGCAGCATGCCATTTAAGCAACATGGACGTATTATGAATGGTCTTTAATGTTTCAACAGGTGTTGTAGGAGGAACTATATCCAATGGCCAAACAATCAGTCGGCCAATATTGAATCCTGCTGTTACACAAAAGTATTTCAAAAGTGTATCAGTTTTTTTCAATTCAAATTTTCCTGGATAAATAGAAGTGAAAGTTGCCCATCCACCTGAGGAGGGGATTATTATAGTACCAAAACGATTTTCATCGTTAATTAATATATCCATTTTCGAAATTGAACCATCCGTAACTCCACTAGAAACGCGCAACTCAGCAAAATATATTCCAGGATCATTTACATGAATTGAATAGGTGATCCATTCACCCGGATTGGTCCAACCTATGTCTCCTTTTCCACCATCATTCAATTCAGTATCAACGCCTTCATCCAAGCGATTACCTGAACCTACATTTCCAATATCCAAATCATGATAAGCAATCCCTTCACCACCATAATCAAAATCATCGCACTCAATGGTTCCAGGCAGAAGATGACTTGTCGAAGGATCAGGATAAGGATAATTACCCGGAAGCAGCAATGCCTTTTTAAGCAATGTGGCTCCGCATGCGCCCTCAACAGATAAATGCACTGTGTCAGATTTGCTTCCCCATTTAATTGTTATTTCGCTCGAATCAGCTTTGCCAATAAATTCAACTCCACTGGGTAATGTCCATTTATAAATGGCATCCCTAACATATTGAGTCTGAAGAAGAACATCAGCCTGACCTGCATTTACAAATAACGGACCGGTGATTAAAAAGTCGGTAATTGTTACACCAAAACGGATTTTAACATTTTGGGTTCCTGTATTGATAGTACAAAAAACTGTATCTTGTGTGCATCCCCAATCAACAATTACTCCCGTACTGTCAGCTTTGCTTATAATCTTACCACTGCCCTTAATGCTCCATTGGGTAGTCCATGTATCTGAAAATGAACTTAACTTATAATGTATATTTGACTCACCCTTAACAACTTTATCTTTTCCAATAATTGTTACGTCAATATTATCAGGATTCCTAGGAGCCATGCTGTATTTTTTAAAAATACCCGCAAACGGTTCTTTGTATTGACCCCATAACCATCCGAGCAATGATACTTTTTCTGCCCTGCAGGCATCCATAATGGATTGATAGGCGTAATCGCCATTTGCAGCAAATTCCCCGATAATAAATGGATTTCCGGCAGCATGTAAAGCTTTGAAACGAGATTTGATTGTTGTGACAGGAACATCCCATCTTCCATAAGCATGGATATCAAATATAATATTACTTCTGCCTTGCAAAACATTTTTTCCTCGTTCAATAATCACATCATGTCCTTGACCCATGTGCGAACCATTGAGTGCAATAATGTTATTGGCTCCCGAACTTCTGATGTTGTCAACCATTGCTTTGGAATCATTTTCCCACATCGCATTTGTGTAGCCATCCAATCCTTCCCATGAATAAGGTTCATTCCATGGATTGATCCAAACATCTGTTTGGTCCTTGATAAAAGGTAAACTGGCTATTTCTTTCCATCGTTTCATGACGGCTGTCCAACGTGAATCAGCCTGAGGATTTGCACCCAACAATTGACATCCCGGATAAGAAGTTTTCCCTCCAGAGAAGGCATCATTATCGTACCAGAAACCTGAAAGGATGAGTACCTGCCCTTTACTCCGAGCACTGGTTACCATATTTTGCAATGTGGCATCACTGGTTAATTTCATGTCGATACATTCGCGGGAAATATCCATTCCCTGGCTTTGCTGTGTCGAATAATTGTACGGAATACTGAAAACAGCCATGTTGTCGGCTCCAACAAATTCCCAGGAAAGACCGTTCTTTAAGATTTCTGATCCTTCAACAGAATAAACGTTTTGCCCAATAAGTTGGTTGGATAAACAAATTATTAGAAGGAGATTGAATATTGTTTTTTTCATTATTAGGTGAATTGATATTAGATTAGTGATATTAATTCACAAAAATAGTATAAAAATGCCAGTTAATGAATTTCTGAAGGCTTAAATATATTAGGTAAATCAAGCATGTGAGTGATTTATATGAGAATCCAGTTTTTCATATCAATATTTTTATCCATATATTTCATATCAACTTTTCTAAAATATAACCATTTTAGTATTCCTCCAATTTTTACTTCTTAAGGTTACAAAATATATATTAACCGTGGATTTATTTATAGATAAATTGGTAATATTATTGAAAATCTTTTGTTCAAGTATTTTATTACCTAAGATATTTCTAATTTCTACTAGAACCCCTTCTAAAGGTAATTTATTAAGAAGAATCTGAATTGTTCCATTTGACGAATTTGGAATTATCTTACATAGATATGGATCCGCTATATTATCGGCACTACTTGGAAAAACTATCATATATTCTTTTTGACTATTCACATTTGATCCATCAGTAGCCGTAGCTGTAACTTTAATAAGCCCTGTAGATGAGGTATTTAAAAGACCCGTATTGTCTATAACAGCTTCGCCTGTAATGTTTTCTACAGACCAGTCTATAATTTGATTAGATGCATTTTCTGGAAGTATCGCTGGTGACAATGGTATTTTAGTTCCAATACCAATGATGGTGTCTGTTTTTAAATTGTCAATAATAGAAATACTTTCAACCAATATTTTTTGTCCTGAAATTGAGATCAACAGTTCACCGTTCACACTTAATCCGTTACGTGCAGTTGCGATTACTTTAATCGTTCCGTTTTTCTGAGCAGTAAGTAATCCGGAAGAGTTAATCGAAGCTTCCCCTGATATATTTGTTACGTTCCATTTAACACTTTTATTTGTAGCATTATCAGGCAGAATATTTGCCTGTAATTGTAGGGTTCCGTTTTCAACATTGATGAATGTTCCTGAAAGAGAACTGATGCTGACACTTTCAATAGAAATGTTCGGTTCAGTATTTACAATCCATCCTCTTCTTTCCAGATTTGCTTTATAAATAAGTCCAATAGATGTCGGGGGCTTATTAAGACTTAAATCAATAGTTCCATTATAGGTTTTATATTCATCGACATCCTTTAAAATTTGGTCAATTGCTAGTGAATCAAGCTGATTGTTGTTAAGGTAAAGTTCATTTATTTGTATACATCCTTTAATATTAACTTTGGTAAGTTCATTGTTTCTAAAACTTACAAATCCCGGATCCAAACTATTTTGATAGGCACCTCTTAAATCTAAAGACGAATATTTGTTATCCCAGCCCCAGATACTGAGAAGACCTTCAGGATTTGATTTCGGCATGCGAAATTCGCCTTGTTGGTTTGTATTTGCTATCCATAATTGGGCAATCATTGGGAATTGGGTCAAATCATTGAATAGATGCTGATTTGTAAAAGTATTATTCCACACACATATATGCCAAATATTATCTGGGTGAGTTGGGAAGGTAATAGTCGTAAAATTATTTAATGCACCTCTAAGATCCTCTAAAGAGTTACAATCTTGTAAATTCAAATCTATTATTTCATTATCCTCCAAACAAACACGTTTAAGTTTAGGTGTATTTGCAAGTTGTATGTTTGTTAACAACAATGATTTGAAACATTCGATGGTCTCAATATTAATAAAGTTACTGAAATCGAGTGAAATAAGCCTACTATATGAGGAACACCATTCTTTTAAATAAGGGGCAACAATCCCTAAGTTTTCAACTAAAGAAACTTTTTGATCTTCAACTAATTCAATATCAGAAGTCCCTCCATCTAGAGCATCGTAACCAATGTTAATCCGGCGAACTGCACTCCATGGTATAACTTTCAGAGTGTTTCTTCTTAATAGATCTGAACCATAATCTTTTGTTGGAGTGGTAGAATTACTAGTTGTATTGTCAGCCCAAGTCCAGGTAACGATTGCATCAGCTTGCAGAACAATAGCAGGAGAAAAAGTACTTCCATTGGAATAAAATACCATCTCTTCAGGATCAATTATTACTTTAGTTTGGTTTTTGTTTTCTTCTTTAGGAATAGAATAACAATACAGAACAAAAAAACTAAACAATAAAGTTAATACTAAATTCAATTTAATTGAATTTAGTATTGAATTGGATATTTTCATATTTTTACTATTTGTTTTTAATTAAACAATAACTATTTTCAGCAATTTAATCCAACTTATTAATTTGAATTTAATTGAAATAATTTCTCTCAAGTAAAAGGGCCTGTAATAGTAATCTCCATTGTAATTTCGGACGAATGAATTCTAATATAACGAGTTAAATTCAAGCATGATAATAGAAAGGCTGATACTTAGGTCCAGGATCAGTTGTGGCACTGGAAATCTGTATACTATTTATTATTGGATATAGATCATTTTATTAATTCTATAATTTACATTATAGCAATCTTCAAAAACAGCCACACAAGTTATTCATTTTGAGGTTCTGAGTCCAAAATATGGGGGACTTTCTGGTAAATCTTTTGAATTGACACCCTTTTAAAAAACAGTTGACCTCCCGTTACCCATCGCTGTTGAATTCCGGTTTAGAATCATAAATTCCCTTTGCAGGCTGGTGTTCGTACCCCTGTAAGTTACTTAATTAGCATATATAACAACAATTTTCCTGGCTATTTTCCAAAGGATCTCTTGTTATTAATTCTATATTAACTCAATATTGAGTTAATATAGAATTAATAAGTAGTTATACTAAACCTGGCATAAATTATTTCCATTGGGGCATTTATAAGAGTCTCTGTTATATAGGTTTTACCATAAAATTGTTTTAAGTAACTCACCTTAATCATGAACAATTATCCCGAGTTCTGGGGACGGGAAAATGGTCTTGTGATCATTCATTTTTATGGAAATAACTACGGGGAACACATTCATTAATCATCTGGTTATTAATGATATATGTTCAGGTGATGTTTATTTTGAGTTTCGACAGGGCTGATATTGTCATAAGTTCATTTTCCTCGCATTTTACATCAATCTGGATAATACGATGTATAAATTTATCCCTTTTGAGGTTGTAATTTAGTTTCCCAACAGATTTTTCATCTTTTCCACCTTAATCGCACAACTGTGCGATTAAGGTGGAAAAGAATGTCGTAAAATTAATTACAATTAGAATACAAATAGAAAATACAATTTCGGTATTTTTTTTATTACCTTGATATACAGTTGTTTAAATTTAATTGATTAGAAATTTCTAATATTTTTGGAATTTTTGGAATGTTCTTTGAGTTCTAAGTATTGATTAGAAAAATATGATTTTGAAAGATGCCAGAACGTATTTTACCAACTTTAATAAAGTTGATTTTTCGAAATCGTAAATGTTTATCAAAATAGTTCTACTTAGTATTCATATTAATTATTGGATTTAGATCAATAATCTATTG